>CEAC01023484.1_pt1 | contig 54779 bp, 54 predicted proteins | sample 557411 | NCBI WGS metagenome assembly CEAC01 (sample SAMEA3182094, study PRJEB8094) | gut metagenome | biome: human; feature: gut; material: Stool; isolation source: human stools | place: Canada | collected 2012-02-21
GGTCCTGGTCACCGCCATGGTCGACCGACTGACCCACAAGGCAATATTGCTCAACATGACAGGCAAGTCTTACCGCATGAAAGAGACTCAGGATATGATGAACCAACAAATTTAATTATCTTTGCATTCCCATGCCGGGTGGTCCCATTTTCAATTGCTATCCGGGTCCCTTTTCAAATGTTAGATGCACGAGTTAGCTTTTCGTAACACATTGATACTATGTTTTATGCAGCACTAATCGTTACCCAACCGTTACCATTTTCGATTTTGAAAAAAGTGGTAACGAGTTGGTAACGAATGACTGTCCGTGGCGGTCTTTTTTCTGTCCGATTTCGGTCCTGAGTCGAAATTGTTAGGCACGAAAAAAACCGCAGAATACATTGATATTCTGCGGTTTGTCTTGATTTTGTCTTGTGTCGGCCGGAGAGTGTCCGGTGCACATAGTGGAGATGGAGGGACTTGAACCTTACACTCCAAATATGCCTATTTCAGATAGTTGGCTTTGACCGAAATTCTTTTGAAACGATTTGGTGACAAATAATCCGTTGACGGATTCTGACTCCGCGACTCTGACTTTTCAGCGTCTTTTCGTATCAGCGAAATTAGTCATAAATTTTCAGCCTTGCAAGTCCGAGGGTTCGTTTTAGATAATTATAACACCGAATGTTAAAGGCTATTCAGATGCCGTTTAACAGATTGTCGGGATGCTCAAGCTCATCCACAAGAACATCGACGCAGGTACAGGGCTTATGACTCTTGTAATCCTTTGTATCGTCAAACATGGCCCGGAGTTTTGCCGCCCTCTGTTTTGCCTGTGGCTCGTCGCCTATCCTTTGGAGTAGAGAATAAATGCCTACATCATTCTTCTTATAGTTGTAATTAGCATAGCCGTCAATCCGGCGTATCTCGTTTTCAAGTTTTTTGATGTAGTCGGCACGGGAGATTGCGGCATCGAGATATACGAAGTGAAGGAGATACCATAGCTCAAACGCCTCGTTGCTCCAAGCTGCCATAAATCCCTTCTTTTCGGCAAGAACAATCGCCTCGTTGAAATCATTGAAATCATCCTTGTCGAAAACAACCCATACCCGGTCGAATTTCAGTTGTCGCTGATGTTCAAGGCGGTCTCTGATTTCTTCGGCTTTCTTGACCAGTGCGCAGGTGGAGCGACCTTCGCCGACAATATCCTCGGAGCGCACTTCCGAATACCTGTCTTTCACAAGTTCACGGAAATAATTCGGCTCTGTCCGTTCTCCTTCGCAGACGATCAGGAAGCGCACGATTCTTTCGCGCGTCGCCACTTTGCGTTTCTTGGCGGCTTTTGCCTCGCGCTTCTCACGTTTGAGCTGCTCTATTTTTGATTTTGGAAGTTGCCCCATGCCGCTAACTCATAAAAGGAATTGCGCCGAAGCGTCCGTTGATATAATCTTTTTCGATATTGCGGTCGTTTCTGACCTTATTGCCGGCATCGTCACGGAACTCTACAAGAGAATAGAGGTCTGTCGAATCAGACTTGTCTTTTTCTGTAAACCAGATTTGATCACGGCGCAGATACTGGATATTGAGAAGGTTTGTATCATGGGTCGCGAAAATAAGTTGCGCACCCTTGCTGTTGATACCCTTATCCATGAACAGGCTGATAATCTTGCGTGTCAGGAACGGATGCAGCTTTGCATCAAGCTCATCGACAATCAGAATCTTTCCGTTCAGAATAGCGTCGAATATCGGGCCGGCAATCTCTATCATTTTCTTTGTGCCCTCTGATTCCATTTTTTCTATGGGGAAATGTTCGCTTCCTACTTTTTCTCCGTTTTGGTTAAAGATGGCATGGACAACCTCGGCATTTAGTTTCGGATTGTCGGATGATTTGTCAAGAGTAAATACCATCTCATCAAGACCTAATTCGCTTTCATGAAAGAAACGCATGATGCTATCGGCAATGTAAACGTTGGAATAGAGCATCCATAATGTCTTGTCGGCGTATTCTTTTCCATCCATTCCTGAAATATATTCAATATTGGAAAACCAGTCGAGAATAGTCTGCGATACCTTGCCGTTCAACTGGGCGACAAGGGATACGAAAAGACGGTTGCCGGGGGTCGCGTCCTGTTTACCTATGCCTTCGGCAAAGCGTGTCTTGGAAATCTTGAAGTCATTTCCGCTGCGTAAAAACAGTTCAAACTCCCTTTCTCCCGGTCGTTTCTCATACAGCCATTCCGCGATTACCGCTTCGGCGATATAGTCGAATCCATATCGGAAGCGGGAATCGTTAAGTGTGAACTGTATTTCAAAAGATGTTGGTTCATCGCCTGAAGTCAAGTCAAGTGAAAACGGCTCTGCATCAAGCTTGTCTTTCGGATTCAGCCTGACTGAATTGAGCAGCACATCACGCATTGCCTTCAACGCCTTCAACACGTTGCTTTTTCCGCTTGAATTGGCTCCGTACATTACAGCCACAGGCAGTAATTCCTCATCACAGGATTTTACAACGGCATCCGACAGCTCCTGAATCGGAGCCGCCTCCATGCTCAGAGTCATTTCATTCTTGAATGACCGGAAATTCTTGAAAGTGAAGTTTACCAACATATCTTATTCAGTTCTATGGTGCAAAGATAACAATAAAAATCCATATAGAGTTTGTTTTGTGAGAGTTTTTCTCATTTTATTTGTTTTGGATGTGTATTTTGGGATGGAAGGAACATCTGAAAGCGGTGAGAGGCGGGGCGGTCTTGCAGTGCTGGCGACGTTATGCCGTCAATAGGTGACGGTGGACGAGCCACTGACACCTATTGACCGCAACACGCCTATGGGCAATGCTGAACACCGATAGCCGGCATCGCCTTATGGAATGGCATCGGGGACGCTGCCTGCACCATAAGACTAAATGCCGCCTGTCCGTGTTCCGGGACGCATTGCTTTGTATGGAATTTTTCGACCGCTCCGCCACTCGCCGCTTGAATAGCAGCCACCTAAAAGAACAGTGTCGCAATGCCGGGTCTTGCAGATCCCCGTCATTGCGGCACACTTCTTTTTTATCGGGGCTGCCACGGTTTTCTTTTTCAGTGTTTAAGTCCATCGCCGCCACAGCAGAGGCGGCAAAGATTTATGTTTTCATGGCCTTTCATCCGGGGGAGCCTTCTCAACAAGGCGTACCATCAACAAGTGGGTCAGTACGAGTTGCTTGCCATAACCTAACGTGTGGCGAAGGGATATTCTTCCGGCTTTGGCACAAAAAATCTCCAGACACAAAATGGTATTTGCCTCCGCAGGCTCCGGCGAATACTTCATTTTGCACTCGTATTTTTTATGTCAAGGCCCGAACATCCCTTTTTTGCCGCCCCACGCCTTTCAGGTGTCAAGCAACTCATACAACCACACTGTCTTTGGACGCATGGTTAAAAAAAAGCTCCCACCGATATGAAAGCCACAAGAAAACATAAAGATATTAGGTCAAGGCAAGCTCGCCAATCCTCCTATCATTACCGCATAATCACAAGGGCGGTCAAGGCGGTGGCAATCATCATCGGAGCGGTCATAGGGATAGCGTTGTGGGCGATAGCGAAACCCATATTGAGGGGCATCGGCTGGCTCATATCAATCCTCTCCGTAATCGGGGCAATCTATTGGCTTTTAACACTCTAAAAACATTTACGACTATGGCAACGAACTCAATGGAAGGAACACGAGCATTCCAAGACACAATCGCCCAATACCTTATGGGAAGGGCTGAGAAAGACCCTATGTTTGCAGTCAGACTCGCAAATCCCTCCAAGACAATGGCTCAGTGTTGTGCCTATATCATCGGAGAGGTCAAGAAAAGCGGTTGTTGCGGTTTTACCGACGATGAAATCTTCGGTTGGGCAATGCACTTTTGGGATGAGCCGGAAATCGAGGTAAGTGACAACATCCCCAACTGTCAGGTAGTGGTTAATCACGTTGTGGAACTCACCGAGGAAGAAAAGGAACAGGCACGACAGGATGCCATAAACAAACTCCGTGACGAGGAAATGGCTAAAATGCGCCGACCCAAGACCACCGAGAAGAAAGCAACCGAGAACAATCCCCAAATCGCACAACCCAGTCTGTTTGACCTCTAACACTTTACGACTATGAAACCGAGAACGAAATTTGAGCAAGCGGTAATCGCACAGAGTGGGCATCTTCGCCCACTCGCCACCGCACCCCGCCGTTGGGCTTTCCAAAATACAATCAATCACTATGCCTTCCGACTGCCGAAAGGTCGCACTACCTGTATGGATTGCGGACACTCGTGGCTGATGTCGGAGGCATCCGAGAAATGCACCTGCCCCAACTGCAAGGCAAAACTTGAGGTCAAGGAAACTTATGTACGCAAATGTCAGCAGAAATCCTATCTCAACGTGATAGACACCTGCGGAGAGTATCAGTTATTGCGAATGTTCCTTATGGTGGTTGAAATGCGCAAAGGCTTCAAGGCTTCGCCCGCCTTTTTGGAAATCGGTCAGTATTGGATTGCTCCCGACGGCAGGACGGCACTTGTGGCGATACAGCGTACAATGGGCTGGTATCTTGACTGCTTTGCTTTCGGCTCTCCTATGGAGATAAGGAAGGACAACGATACCTACCGCCATATATCCGACCAATATCTCTATCCGAAGTTCAAGGTCATTCCGGCTCTTACAAGAAACGGATTTAAGGGCGATTTTCACGGAATAGCACCCGTAAATCTTTTCTCAATGCTCCTGTCCTCGCCACAAGCCGAGACACTGCTGAAGGAAGGCAACATAGGGATGCTCAAATATATGGCGCGAAACGCCGCAGAGGTAAAGCACTTTTGGGCATCGTATATCATCGCCAAGCGTCACGGATATGATATTCCCGACCTTTCAACGTGGTATGACTACCTGCGTATGCTGGAGCGTTTCGGCAGGGATAGCCGCTCCCCGAAACTCATCGCCCCCGCCAATCTATTTGACTCACACGATGAATATGTGAGGAAAGTTAATATCCAAAGGGAGAAGGAGCGCAGGGAGGCTGACCGCATAAAGGCTATGGAGAACGAATCCAAGTTCAAGGAACTCAAAGGGCGTTTCATCGGACTTGTGTTCACTGACAACGAAATGGAAATCAAGACACTTGACAGCGTTGACGAATACTATATGGAGGGCGACACACAGCATATATGTGTCGGGAGTGCCCAATATTATCTCAAATCCGAGAGCCTTGTATTCTCCGCCCGCATTGACGGCAGGATTGTGGCAACCATTGAGATAGACCTAAAGACGCTCAAAGTGATACAATGCCGAGCCGCCTGCAACAAGGACAGCGAATATCGGGAGCGTATAGAAAAGACTATCGCAAGCCATCGAAAGGAAATCAGAGCGAGAATGACCGCCTAAATGTTTAATCCGACTACCGCCCGAAATATGGCGGTAGTCATAAATTCCCACCGATTATGAACGTGACATTTGAACATCCGACTATCATCTTTGATGACAAGATAGCCGAAATAATCATAGAATTTGTAAACCACATACTTTATGCTGACAGCGAGGCAACACTACGGCAGATAGTAGCCGACTTTGCCGACAAGTATGACCTTGACAGATACTTTGTCTATGGCTACGGCAAACACCATCTATGGGTTGCTCAACGTAAAATCACCGACCCCGAAAAAGTCTTTAACTACCGCATACTGATTGTAGAGTACTAAAATGCAATATTATGGCAACGAAACTTACCGCCCACGGAGTAAGCACAACCACCACTCCCGGCACTGAACAATACGATGTGTTTTACACCGGCTATCGCTCACGGCGAAAAAAGCATTACCAATACGATTATCGCCATTCTGACGGAGAATTGTATTCCTGTGTCGCTCCCACTCTCAAAGAGTGCAGACAACGCCGTGATGAGTGGCTGAACAAGAAGAAATAATTGACCTGCCATAGTCAATCAGCAAGGCGTGACGACCTCGTGATGAAGTCGCCACGCCTTATTTCGCTCAAAATTTCGGCCGCCACAGGCGGCGATTGATTTTCTTAATCGTCCTTCTCCTTTTCTTCAGCATTCTTAATACCCCAATAAGACTCTGCATCCAAACCATCCATCAGATTCTTTTCAATCCAATCAGGGAAGAATTGTTTGGCACTTGGGCTAAGCCTTAGGGCTTGCTGGAGAGGAGGATAGAAAATGATTGCATCATTACTGCCATTTGCTTGTTCTACCGAGAAAATCGTAAGATTTTCAGTATCTCCAGTGGCAGCATGATATAGCTCATAGATTTCCTGCCAAGTAAGGTCGCACATATTCGCAAATGTGCTAAAATCTTTAGTAAAATTGTAACTCATCTATTTAATTTTTAGAGATTATCACTATGTCTCATATAGCAAAATTTATGCCAAGTCCCGAAATATGTCAACATGACATATTTCGGGACTTGTATTCATTTAATAAAAAGAGCGGTAAACTCTATCAGGCGGCGTTGATGGAGTTGCTTATGGAATTTGCCTTTGTAGCAACAGTGGGAGGTGTAGGACTTGAAGATGTCGCGGTTGCCAGATTTCAGTTTTTTGAGGACGCTGGATTTATTCACCGCACCGGGGCCGATATTGTAAGCTAAAGTGCCGAGAAGAATAGAGTCCTTGCCATATTTGGAATACATGGCGCAGAATTTCTTCAAATCTTTACGAAGAAGTGCATCGGCCTCACTTTCGGTCAATGGTCTATGTTGGGGAAATCTCTCTCCCGGCAGGATTCTATGACCATAGCCATAGTAAGGTCGATGTTTGAGTTGATGGAGCGTCTCAAAATGCTTGATTATCAGAACTGCCCGTTCAAAGAGCGGCAGCTCCATTATGCTCCGCTTTGCGGCGAAAGCCGGCGAAGTGGCGGTTAACGCCACTATCGCCATGAAGAATATCAGGATTTTTCTCATCGTACAATCGGATTTACGGGTGTTACTATCGGGCTGACGATTTTACCGCCGTCATCGTCGCCGCTGTCCTTGCCGTTGAACTCGAAGGTCTGCTCCCACGGGGTCGAGCCAAAATTATCTTCGACTACCACGAGGAATTTGTGAGCCTCGGCACTTTTGGCGGTGTAGTTGAGCTTGAATGTCTTGCTTTCGAGAAGAACACGGTCGTTGTTGACCAGCACCGGGCCGTCAACGAGTTTGAGGGTGCCGTTGCCGTCATACTGGAAGTAGCGGATGGTGTAGAGGGTGTTGGCATAGTTACCCTCTGGTTTGATCTCGAATCGCAGTTCCACGGTTTCGCCCTGTTTGATTTTGTCGCCATAGGGCATGACATCCACCGTGAAGGGATAGGACTGCTGCACATCGAGGTCGTCGGAGCATGAGGAAAGGGTGAACACGAGGACGAAAAGGATTGTCCAGAACCCGAAGAACCGGGCGGGAGTGAGGCGCATTGCGCCGATTTTATTCAGAATTGTATTCATTGTTTCAGAGTTTTATTTTTGAATTGTTGGTAATTTTAGGTTGGGTAGCCACAAGAAACTCATTGAGATCCTTGTGGTCGGGATATAGTGCGGACTTGTCCATTACTCTGTCGCCCAACTCCCTGCGGAGTCTGGCGAGTGAGGCACGACCGGCCTCGTCATTGTCGAGGTAACAGGCTATTACGGAATAGTCCGGCAGGACAGTCAGTGCTTTGCCGACATTAGCAACGGAGTTGAGAACCACGGTATCAAAGCCGTCATTTATACCGAGACGTTCCCCCGAAAGGAAATCTATGAATCCCTCGAACACGTTGCACCGGGCGTTACCGTTGGCGATATGGGTAATGTGTTTCGGAGGATACGACCCTTTATAGAAAGGATTGCGAAGCTCAAATCCATGTGCGCTGTTCTCGAAGCCTATGGCATAATAATCCTTACCGTGAAGCCTGTAATTGACCTGCACACACCACCGTTGGGCAATGTTCCGGGGAATACCTCTGTCGGCGAGATATTTTAGCAATGCCGGCGATTCAAGTTTTGAGACCTGTAAGTTCTCAAAGGTCGGCTGTTCGATGAAGGGCACAGGCTTATATGGTTTTGCGATTGGCAGCTTCATTTTCTCGGCAATATATTCAGCCTGTCGGATGAAGTCGGTGGAATTGCATAATTCTCCGGCGAGAGTGAAGATGTCGCCACCGGCTCCGCTGCCAAAATCGAACCATACATTTTTACGTGGATTGACATGGAAGGACGGCTTATGCTCATTGCGGCATGGAGAATAAAACCATAATCCTTTGCTGTCCCTGCCTGTCGGCTGATAGCCCAGTTGATTCAGGAACTCGACGAGAGGGATTTTACGGATTTCTTCGATGTTCATAGACGCATCCTCCGTTTGGTTTTATCCGGCTCCTGCTTGGGCGGCTCAATTTTTTGAGATTTTTCCAATCCCTGCATCTGCCCTGCGATATAGCGGTTCAGTTCCGACATATTGCACGAGCCGGTCAGTTCATATGCGAGGTCATAGATACTGCCGTATGCCCCCGATTTGGTATCTCGCCAGAGATTTGTCTCGGTGTTGATTACCATAGTCGGCTCGCCCTTCGGGTCGTATGGAGCGTTGTAGATACGTAAATTGCCGTCGGCTGCCACCGGGTGTTCCTGACCCAATGCCTTCATAAAGTCAGTGAGCTTCACTTTCTTTATGTCTGTGCTGATAACCGTCGGTCCCTGCGGTCTTTGCGCCATTGCCGAAAGCTCCTTGCCATGCTCGAACTCGTTCATATACTTCAGGATGAAATCCCGTGGGTCTGTGTAGAGATTCGGATTCATCTTTAGGGCTGCGAGGTCGATTATATCGCCACTCTGGTCAGTGGCATGGTCATACCATCGGTTTGTTTTGGTATCAACCACCAGCATCGGCTCCGGGTCGTCGCGTTGCGGTGCATAGTAGAGTTTCATGTCCCCAAAGGACTTGACCGGCTTTTCGCCGAGAGCTGTCATGAACTCCGTAAGCGGGATATTCTTTATATCATTTTTCGTGTACCGCATAGGCTAAAACTGATATTTGAGGTGAACACCGTACTGGAACAGGAAATGCCCGGTGTCGTTGCCGAATACAAACCGCTCCTTGATGTGTGCGCCGAGCGCCACATGATCTGAAAGATAGAAATCAGTCGAGAGGGTTACGGCGCCGCCATAGATGAAAGCGTCTTTTGCCTGAATAGTCGAGCCGTCGGGTAACAGTTGCTTGCCCCAGTTTACTGTCTCATATCCGGCGAGAGCAGACACGCCGCCGTATAGATGGAAGGTCTGCGAATAGTCGCTGACAAAGCGGAGATTGTAGCCGACCTCGCCTGTGAACTGCGCCACGGGTATACGTCCTTTCTCGCCGTATGGCTTATAGGTCTGTAGATACTCGCCACCGAAAGACCAAGTATTCGCATTGTTGCCCTTTATGACTGAATAGAATATGCCGAGGTTATATCCGCAGTTGCGGGAGTTGCCGGTGTAAAAACCGTTTACCATGTCGACACGTACCTCTACCGCCGACATTCCGGGGAGATTCCGCTGGGCGAATGCCTCCCCTCCGCAGAGGGAAAGCACCGCCACAGCGAAGATTGAAAGAATCTTCTGCATGGACTTACTGAATTGAAAGTTCGTCTATTACGTTGGCTCTAACAATATCCTCGTTTTCAACCACGAAGGACTGGTGTCGACCGCCTTCTTTCTCGGCGACCTCGATGACGAGCTGCTTGTCATCCGGGATAGTGAATTTCTCCAGAGCGAACACCGTGCGTTCAGAGGATTTTCCATGCACCAACGTCACATAGTTCTGGGCGCGAAGGGGTTCGAGTACCTGTTCCTGCATGGCGGTACGTTTGATAACTTTCTTATCCACAATCTTGAAACTAACATAATCTACATCGAAAGCAATATTGGAGGTGTTCTTCAACTCTGTGTGAAAGTAAAGAAGCCCGTTGTTGGTGTGTATGGATTTCAGGAGGAACTGCACCCCGAAACGCTTTGAGCCGATATGCTTGATTTCTCGCTTGTTCTGCTTGTGGATTGACTTCATAATCAGTTTGACAAGCATCGGCGACTCCTGACCGAGTTTCTCCAGATACACCTCCTGGGCGTTATTGGGGCGATTAACCGCTTCGCCGTCATGGAGAAAGTCTGTCATCTCAATGCTCAGAAGCAGAGGCTCTTTCGCAAATTTGACATTGAAGGTGTAATATGAACCATCATCAGTGATAACCGACAGATTTGTTTCCTGCTTGAAGGACTTGAAGGCAGACTTGACACGCAGCACATTCTTCGCTCCGTCGGCGAGTCCGGCAACGAGGTTTTCATTGCCGAGGTCCACATAAACCACCTCCGAGGGGAAGATGATATGTGTTGTTTTCTCGAAGCTCACTTCCAGCGCGTGAGGCGGGATCATGCGGTCGAAGCCTACTTTTCGGGTAAGGCCGCTGAACTTGTCTCCGTCGGTGTAGTTGCCGTCATAGACATTGAGGTCATGTTCGGCGACTTTTTCAGACGACACGTTATTATCGGTGTTATCGGGATTTTTTGCGTTGGCAGCAATGGCCACTCCGAAGAGTGCCACTGCCGCAACGAAGATTTTTGAAATTGTTTTCATTTGTTGTTGGTGGGGTTGGTTGATAATTACTGCTCGTTCTGCTTGAGCATGATTTTGTAGCCGGATTTCAGATGGACTTTTACCGTGCGCAGTTTCTTGTTGAGATACTGGCTGACTCCGTTGATAAGTCCTTTGCCGACATCTGAGGCGAGCTGTGCCCCGGCGTTGGTGGTAAGGTTGATGGAACTGCCCATCGTGCTGCCCATGTTGGCGCCGATTTCATGGAGCGCGTCGCTCTCCATAGAGTTGGGGATATTGATGCCCTCCTGACCGTCGGAATCATAGACCGAAAGGTCAACTTCCATGATACAGCCCAGAGCCTCTATGGTCTCGATCTTGATTTCAAGACGCTCACCCTGCAACCGCGCCGCTCCCACCACCGTGGTATTCTTCGGCAACAGCGAGTTGCCTATCAACATCGGTTCGAGCGTGCGGAGCCTGACGCTCTGACCGTCGGTAATCGACTGGTCAGCGGCAACACAGGCCGAGATGGTGTTCTTGAAATTCTGCCGCCTTGTTCCGACAGCGGTTGAGAAAGAGCGGGCGTTATCCTTTGAGGCACTGAGAGAAGACACAACGTTACGGTTCACCTGATATACAGGCATTATCTTTCGTTCCTTCTCAGGATCATCGACAATGACAGCCTGCTGACCTCCGCCGGTGCCGAGATACTGCGCCGCCAGACGGTAGGATTCCTCCATCAGTTCCTTCTCGGTGGGCTGGGACTGCTGTTGGGCAAGAGCGTTCTGCGCCTCCAGCTCGTCAATCTTCGCCTGCAACTCCGCAACCTGCGCGGATTCGTTGTAATCCGGTACGTAGAAATCCTGTAATGACGCCTGTACTTGCTGATAGGCGGCAGCCGAAGATTGCACTTCATCAGGAATTGTATCTTGCAATGGAGCTACAGAGTCAATGACCGCTTCAAGCTGCACCGCTTGTGTACTCTTGCGTTCTTTCTCCTCCAGATGGGCCTGAGCTTCGTAAGCGGCAATTTTATTGCCTTCAATCTCGTCAGTGGAGCCATCGGGAAGTTCGGTGTTGGCTCCACCATTGGTTTTGCCGTCGTCACCTCCGGTGCTGAATATCAGCCATACGCAAGCAATGCACGAAATGAACATCAGAGGAAATACTATGAGGTATTTCTTCATCTTCTCTTTCTCGGCGGCATTTTTGGGCTTAAAGCGGGTTTTCAATTCATCGAGCCACTTCATCTGCCATGTCTTTAGCGGGGTTAGACTTGTTGACATCGAGTTGGCGGATATGTTCGACCTTCAACTCCGAGCGGTGTCCGAGTCCTAGTTTATAGCAGGCATGTCCGAAAACAATGAATGCTATGAGAATAAAGGCCGAGAGCATTACCGTCACCACGGTCAGACGCTGTTTCTGCGACATGGTGTCGCACTTTCGTCTGATCATACCGGCAAGGCGCGTTTTGGGGGAGTGCCACACCTTATCGTATATGGCACTCCGAAGTTTTGATATTTTCACTGGGCGTTATTAACGTTTTACGGTCTGAATGTCCCGGTTTTCCAGAATTGTCAGACCTTCGATTATGAAACCGTTTGGATTGTCATCCGACCTTGAGGCGTTTGTCAGACGGCAGACAGTGACGAGACTGCGTTCCGTGACATTGCTTTGTCGGATTATCATCTCCTTTGCGAAAGTCTTTGCCGTATAAGGATAATTATTGAAATCGCATACCACGCTGTCAACCTTGACCACCTGAGTGATATTTCCTGCGATTATGCGGTTGTAGTATCCTTTTTCGACAAAATCCGAGTAGTAGTTATAGGCACTCTTGTCCGCGAGTATCAGGGCACGGTCTATGTTATGCTGAATCGCCGATTTGTCGGGAGACAGAGTGAAGAACAGTTCATGGAACCGGCGCACATGTTCGCGTGCCTCGGCTGGGCGGTTCTGGTTCATATCCTGCGACAAGGCAAGCATGAGCGACTTCCCGTTGTCGAGGACATAAATCTTTTCCCGCTGCTTCTCGGCGAAATTCAGTGAGAGACATACAGCCGATATTGCTATTATGGCGCAAAGGCTGACGAACACGATGCCGAAGAGTCGAATCTGACGAAACGAAGTCTCTATGTTTTTGAGTGATTTGAATTCCACGGATGATTATTTTAGAAGTTTACCGGCGCGACCGACCACATTGCCCGCAACGCCACCCGCGACACTTCCGGCCCACGAGCCACCGGTCATGGCGGTGTTGTTTATCGAACGGTTGTAGCTGCCCATACCTCCGGCCTGGATAATCCAGCCAGCGACTGTCGGAATCGTGAAGTAACCGATGATGCCAATTATCATGAAAATCGTGTAAGCGGTATTGCTCCCGTCGAGGTCAACATTCGGATTATTAGTGAGTTCCGAAATGTCGTTCTGAAGCATCAACACCTGTATTTTCGCCAGTATAGTCGAAAACAGGTCAGCAACCGGAAGCCACAGGTAGGTCTGAATGTATCGGCATATCCATTGGACGAGAGTGTTGTGGAACCCGTCCCAGACGGATATAGCAAACGAAATGGGTCCCAGTATCGCCAACACAACCAAGAAGAAAGTTCGGATAGTGTCGATTGTCAGAGACGCAGCTTGAAAAAGCATTTCCAACAATTCGCGGAAGAAATTCTGAATGGCTTTCTTCACCTTATACATTCCGCGCTCGATATACATTCCGGCGGCTGTGCCGACCTCCGTAACTCCGAGTTCGTCTATCTGACGGTCAAATTCCGCGTCATCCACCAGATATGCTGTCGATGGGTCACTCATCATCTGCTCATACTCCAGCCGGTCTTTTTCTTCCCGGTATTTCTGCATATCGAGGGTCTGCCCTTCAAGCATTGACGCCGTACCCTGAACGATAGGCGACATGACTGAATTGATTGTACCGAGTACGACCGTTGGGAAGAACATTATGCAAAAACCGATGACGAAAGGACGCAGCAAAGGAAACACATCTATCGGCTGAGCCGAGGCCAGTGATTGCCAGATGCGGTAGGCTACATAGAACAGGGCGCCGAGTCCGGCTATTCCCTGTGCGACCCCGGCCATGTCGGAGCATAGCGGCATCATTTCATCGTAGAGTGACCGGAGTATGGAGTGCAGATTGGTAAAATCTATCGCACACAACATAGGCGTCACCAGTATTTTTCGGAACCGTCGCCGTAGAGGTTAACGACACGTTGCGTGTCGGCTTTTTTCTTAGCCCTCAGATACGACACCGAGATGTTCTTGTTGGTGAAATACGCTGTCAGTCCTTTAAGCCGTTTCATCTCCTTGAAACAGTCATCTACAACATCCATGCGATCCTTGTCGGTCATGGATAGAGTAGTGATGTTGACCACCTGCTTCAAGTCGTTCAGTACGCCGCCGGCCTCCTCCAGAATACGAGTGTAGCCGGAAGCGATAGCCGAAAGTTCGGCGCTGGTGAAATTGGGGTCGGTCAGCATTTTTTTGAAATTGTTGACATAGTAGCCGGAAATGTCGCCGAGCATCAGCACAGTTTGCTGTACCTTGCGGGCATCGCGGACGAGGTTGTTCACTGACTGGAGGGCATCGTAATATTTCTTAGCCTGTTCGTAGATTTTTACGGTTTCCTGAAACGACTTGACCATGTGGGTCGCGGTCTTGGACTCCTGTACGATCGACTTCGACGAGTTGACGATGCTCTGGGCGATATTGGACGGGTCGATGACCGTCCACTGGGCGTTTGCCTTGCCCGCTCCAAAGAGCAGGCAGAGGGCAAACAGAGTAATGATTGTTTTCAGATGTTTCATTGTCAGGGGTTGGTGAAGATTAGTCAGCGATGATGCTTATCGGCTCATCGGCTGAGTTGATTTCGGAAGTCTGGCTTCTGAGATTTCTGGCCTCATCATAGCTGTATAGCCGGACTCCCATCGGGGAGAGGTACAGTTCGTCGCCATCGTTGATGATGCCGATTGTGACGGGTCCTTTCCGGGTGTCGAAAAAGACTATTTTGTCCGACTCCGTGCTTCGCAGGATATAGATTCTCGATTTGCTCGGACAGGTGTGGTACTCTGTGATTTCCACAGCGGGAAGTCCTTTCAGCTCCGTGAACTTAACCGACAGTTTGACGTCGGAAGACCACCACATGGATCTTTTTAGGTTATAGAAATTGGGATACACTTGTTTGAAATTAATGGGTTATCGAATTTTGGAGGCCATGCCTCCGATTATTTTCACTCCGACATAGAGCAAGAGCAGAGGGGCGGTTATCAGCGCGAACACTCCTATGAGTAGTCCGAACAGAATAAGCCACAGGATGTGGAGAACTTTCATAGCGGTAGCCATTGGAATAGATGGTGAGCGATGTTGGAAAGCACCTCCGTCACATACGGTCTGGCATACAGCACCAATCTGTATGTCGCCACGAATATGGCGGACAGCAGGGCTATCCCGGCGAGAAAGAGGATTGTGCCGGCCATTAATCCGAGTATCGGATGAAAGAATTTGGGTATCCTCATATAGCGCTCTCCCTTCTTTCATTAGCGAGCAACCGGATTGCCGCCTCTACGCTGCCGCCGAGTTGAGCGGCTTTATTGAGAACCTGCAACTTCTCCGTTTCCTCGGTGGTGTAGCAGAGATATTCCTCCATAGACACCTCCGTGGCATATACGGCGGATTGTGTTCCGCCAAGTCCAATCCACACCTCCTTATACAGGCGGTTCGGATTGTTCGCCATATTGATACTTAGTATCTGCGCCTTCTCCTTGTCGGTCAGGCCGAGCAGCTCCTGAATCTGGTCGAAACGGTTCATGTACTTGCGCTGATCCAGAAGAATCTTGCAGTCGGAGTTGTTGATGATGGTCTCCTTTACAATCGGCGACGATATGATGTCGTCAACCTCCTGAGTGACTACCACCGCTTCGCCAAAGTATTTACGGACAGTCTTATAGAGGTACTTCATATACTCCGCCATGTTCGCCGACGAGAGCGCTTTCCAAGCCTCCTCACAGATAAGAACTTTTCGGATTCCCTTGAGTCTTCGCATCTTGTTGATGAAAGCCTCCATGATGATAATCGTCACCACCGGGAACAGCTCCTTATTGTCCTTAATCGAATCTATCTCGAAGACAATGAAGCGTTTACCGAGTAAGTCGATATTCTCTTTGGAGTTCAGCAGGAAGTCGAAGCGACCGCCATGATAATACTGGCGTAGCGTTGTCAGGAAGTTGTCTATGTCGAAGTCCTGTTTGTAGATGGGGATTGGACGCTGTGCCATTTCCTGACGGTATTCGTCACGCATAAACTCGTAGAACGAGTTGAAGCATGGAACAATATCAGGGTCATTTTTCATCTTGTCAAGGAACATCGACAATGCCGAGCCGAGTTCTCCCGATTCAGTCTTAGTAACCTTGTCATCTTCCGATTTCCAGAGCGTCAGGAGCAATGTTTTGATACTGTCCTTCTTCTCGACATCGAAAACTCCGTCGTCCGTGTAGAACGGGTTGAAAGATATTGGGCTGTCCTCGGTATAGGTGTAGTAGATACCATCCTCTCCGTGTGTACGGTTACGGATGAAATTACTTAACCCCTCATAGGAGTTTCCGGTATCAATTAGCAGGATATGCGCTCCCTGTTCATAATATTGACGCACCAAGTGATTGGTAAAGAATGATTTTCCGCTACCTGACGGGCCGAGAATGAACTTGTTGCGGTTGGTAGTGATACCGCGTTTCATCGGCTCATCGGATATGTCGAGGTGTATCGGCTTACCTGTCAGTCTATCAACCATCTTGATTCCGAATGGCGAAAGGCTACTCCTGTAATTCGTCTCGGCTGTGAAGAAACAGGCGGCAGGCTCGATGAAAGTGTAGAAACTTTCCTCGGCAGGAAAATCAGCCTCGTTGCCGGGCATCGCCGACCAAAACAGCGTCGGGCAATCGATGGTGTTGTGCCGGGGCATACATCCCATTGTCGCCAACTGACCGCCGACATCGTTCTTGATGCGGCGCAGTTCCTCGGTGTCGTCGCTCCATGCCATGACATTGAAGTGGGCCCGCACTGAGGTCAGTCCGTATGAGTGAGCCTCGTTGAGATAGCGGTCTATCCACTCTTTATTAATGGCGTTTGAGCGAGAGTATCGGCTCAACGAGTTCATGTTGCGGGCAGTTTTCTCGAACTTCACTAAGTTCTCGTCATGGTCATCTATCAGGATATACTGGTTGTAGATATGGTTGCAGGGCAACAGCAACCCGACAGGTGAGGCAAACGAGAGTCGGCAGTCGCTTCGGTCAGTTGATAGACGCTCATAGCGGTTATCGGTGCTGACCTTTGCGGGCAGATCTTCCGTGTCAGATAGCGTATGCAGGCACAGCATCTTGTCACCGATTCTCATCTGCTGTGCAGAGAGGTCTATGTCCTCCAGACAGGTAACATCTTCCATCGTGAGCGACAAATATTTCTCGATAAGCCCGGATGCCGTCTCGGTGCCTACAAGTTCATCATCGGAGAGACGGCGCAACTTGATATATCCGGTGTCGTTGATGATACGCTCGAACTGTTCTACCGATTCCATGAACTTGACAACCATTTCATGATTGAGTTCCTTCGGTGTCAGGCGACCCCGGCAGAGCGTCGAGAAGTTGCTCTGCTGACGTGCCCTTTCCTTTGTGGTCTTTGTCAGGAATAGATAGCACTTGTGGGCGAGATACGGACGCTCGTTGAAGTGGCGTTCAAAAGAGCGGTCGAGGAAGGATAAATCATCCTTCTGGAGTTCCGGCTTATACCGCTCCGAGACAAACCAGTCCTGCTTGTGTAGCACCGAGAAGTGCGGCAATACCTTTATTGCCTTACACCAAGCTCCGTGCATCGCCTCGTATTCGGCAGACGTGACTGTGAACAGTTCCGGCAGGCTGACCTCAAAAGCGACTGTAATGTCAGCGTCCTTGCTGATGATGCAGCCATGTTCCACCGCCAACAGTGGCAGTTTCGACTCCAGTGTCGTGGCTTTTAGGGTATTTCTCATTTTCTGACTCTGATTAAACGATTCAGGCGCAGACGATTGATGATATAGCGGGGATGGTATTTCACCGCAGCTAACTTCATCAATCCGTATTGCCCGTACTTGGCATTGAGGTGGAAGGTGAGCCAGACAAGGACTGAGGCGGCAGTAACGCCGAATCCGATACATATCCATTGGGATACTCCGGCGATATACATGATGACGAACACCACGAACAGGGCGAGAAGCCCGCCGGCGAAAATGAACAGATACTGCGCCTTCAGTCCCTTGTACTCCACCGACCGCCCTATGCCTTTGTTGATAGCATACTCGGCCATGTCGTCGAATTAGAGGAAGAACGAGCGGAGGATTGTGGCAGCGACAATCAGGAAGATACACGCTCCGAACCATGAAGCGGCGGTCTTGCTGGTGTCGGGATCACCGGATGACCATTTGGAATAGACCTTGATGCCGCCGATGAGACCCACCACAGCACCGATGGCGTAAACCAGTTTGGTCCCTGGGTCGAAATAGCTGGTTACCATAGAGGTAGCCTCGTTGATACCGCTGAGACCATTTCCGGCGGCAGATGCGCGTGACGCACCGACGATGCCGCCTACAAGTGCCAGAATAAGGCGGCACTTGAAGTTTGATATTTTGTTTCTTATAGAGGGATTCATTGATTGGGGGTTGGGTTGTGTTTTTGATACTTCGGTAAGAAATCGGTAAGTTCAAACTCTCCGTATGCCTTCACGCTGACCGTCTCTGGACGGGAAAGTCTTAATGTCTCTTTTGCAGCAGCCATTTCATCAACCTTGCGGTGGCATTCCTCGAGTTTGTCCAGAATGTACCTCGGGAGGTGGTTCATTAACTCTGTATTCTTGAAATCGGCGAATACGCGCACCACATACTGATGTTCCTCAGCCGTAGGCGTTGACTTCCGTCCAAGAATAAGTTCGGCCCGTGCAAGTTCATCGAATGTCGCGCCTTCTGCAATCGGTTCGGCAACAGAATCGTCACTTGCGGCGATTTCGTCCGCAAGCCGCTGGTCAGTCTCGAATGCCTTTTTTATTTCCTCAGGAGACAATGCGGCGGGATTGGAGGACTGTGCAGGGGTTTCATCGGGAGTATCAAATTCAACATCGTTTATGTCGATGTCTTCATTGAAATATTCCACAACGACAGCTTCCGTTGCTTTGGCAACCATCTTGCGCACATCGTTAACCGAATATTTACTTTTCCCTATGCCGGCTTTCTTTACCGGCGCCGGAGATACTTCGGCCGGTGCTTCATCCGATATGATTAGGGTGTCATCGGTTTTCTCTGCCGGAGAATCTTTTCTGCGTTTCAACACGTCGAGCGCGATGAACGCCATGAGTCCGATATTCAGCAGGAAAACCGCAGCCAGAAGAAGGTCTTTTGTCATGGCTGGCTGTTATAGACATCCGACTTCATCTGTTCGATCAGTTCCTCGTTCAAGCCAAGATGCACGAGGATGATTGCCTCGGCAAACGACCCGATTGTGGCACCGGTGTCGGCCCAGCTTGCAATCTGCTTCAGGGCCTCGGCACACTCGACATCGACATGGATCCATGCGGAGCCTCGCGGTTGCGAGTCGGGCATCAGGTAAGTTTCGAGATAATTCTCTCCGACAGTCTGGTAGATTGCGAGGTCTCCCGACGTGAGTTTGTCGTACATGACCTTCCGCATGATCTCATGGAGAAATTTATATTCCCTGAGATGATCGCGTAGAATCGCGCTGGCATACGACCGAACGGTGGTGTTGTTCATTGCGACAAGTCGCACGACGTTTTTGAGCTTGGCAAGCGTGCCCTCGGTTATGCCGATACATCGTTGATGTTTAATCGGCACACGGGTCAGATATATTTCGGCGTAATCCAGTTTTGCCTTTTCAGATATGCCGGTACTGTTGTGTGAAGTGGTCTTCATTATTTTTGTTGAAATGGGTTTGGAACTTGCTGCCGTCTCATCATTTCGTCTATGAGTTCCGCAAACTCATTGAAATGGTATTCAAGCAGATTGTGGATATAAACCGACAATGGAAATCTCTCCCAGCCGTCACCGAAGCACCGCATGAGCGCCTTGATTTTCTTACAGTCCTCTTTCGAGACGTAGTAAGTCTTGCCGTAGCGCATGGACTCGCCCAGATTGGGCCGGAGGAAAATATCCTGATAATCTTTCGGGGTCTTTACCACACCATTTTGCCTGCGCGGTAAAACGGCACCCTGATTTTTTCGATTATCTTCTTGGGTTTCTTCCACCTTCGGGAGTTCGGCTTCCTTCTGGGCATCCCCGCCATCGTTTCTGCGCTGGGGGGATACCGGTCTGTAGGAATCCAGGAAGTTGTCGGGTGTAATCTGTCCATCGTTCTTTTTCGCCATAGCGTCACTTGGTGGTTATTTCGAGAAATTCCGTCACTAACTGCTCTATGCCGCTGCCCTTCATCTGGGTGCGGTCGGGAGGCATGAGCGTGGAGCGGAATATCGCACGCTTTACCTCGCAGCTTCCTTCGCGCCGGAATCTGACGCTGTTGGGCAGAGTGGACTTCATCACATTGATGTTCAGCTCCGCCATGAATGCGTCATAGACCTTGTAGAGTTCCGTGCGTTCACGCGGGTCAACCATCGTCCAGAGTACGTTGAGGTCCTTGATTGTGGATGCACCGGTGGTTATGAGAGACTCGCGGACATAGTTGCAGAACCCGATACCGCTTTCGAGTACGTTCCTGTCCGCCGTCATGGGGCAGAATACATAATGCACGTTGCGGATCACATCAATCACGTTGAAGTTGTTGATGGTGCCGGGAAGGTCGAAGAACACAAAGTCGGGGATGTACTCGTCCAGATAGTCCTGAGCCGTCTGCAATGCCTCGCTGATTTCGCATTCAAGAACAGGGTATGCCCGTTTCTGCGATTTCTGGAAGATGTCATAGACCTGCTTGCGCAGATATTCGCTCTGCTCACAGTCGCGCAGCTCACGCTCACGTTCACGAGCGATGCTATGCTGGGGTGGGTCACAGTCGATAACCGCCACTTCATAACCTTTGAGGTAATGAAGGCAACTGGCGAGAAGTACCGTTATGGTCGATTTGCCGACACCGCCTTTCTGCGATGATACGGCTACGAGAATTGGTTTCTTCATCTCGGTTTGGGGATGATGGGTTGATAATTCAGTTGTCTGATCGCTTGACCGCTCACTCAACTGAATGCACGATTGCCTGACCACTCAATCAGTCGGTTGCACAGACGATTGACTGATTGGTTGATGTGCTGACTAATCAGGACTTCAACCAATCAACCGGTCAATCGCGCAACTGCGCAGTCAGTCGATTGGGTGGGCGATTGATTGGGTATGGCTTCAGTCAATCAGGCGAACAATGATCCGGTTGCTCAGTCAATCGGTCAGTTGCAGTTCTGCCACTTTGGACATTAGCGTTACTGACGTTCTGACTAACCAATCAGTCTTTCAATCGCTTGTTTGGCGAGGCAGGCAATCAACCGAATGGTTGACGCTTTACCCGGTCAATCAGGCAGGTGCATAATCAGTTGGGTGAAATATCGGTTGAATTGCCGTGGAACCGCATGGGCGGCAGCAACCGACGGTCACAGAGGGGCGGTAACATTTACCATCCACGCATAGAGCGGAGTCTATCGCGCTGAAAATCAATTGTGACTTGACGATGATTCAGTTGCGTGACTGATTGGTTGATCAGTCAATCCATCGTCCGGTGTCATAGTATTATTAGGAGACGTCTCGTGCCATCGACCATTTTCAGAGCCTCCCGTCGGAGGCGTTTCGCGTCGTTGACGGTGCAAAGTAAGGCATAAAATTTCATTCCGGCCAAACATTTTTGGCCGGATATAGCATAAGGTTGTACATGTATATCTCTATATACTATTGGTATAGCACCAACCTACGGGAAATCGCAGTAATTTTGCATCGAGCAACGGAAGCTGTGTCCTCAGCGTCCGAACAGCCTTCTGACAGGAACCGCACGGGGGCTTTTCAATCAGGTTTTTCTTATTGATAATTGCGTTCATTGGAACACAGCAAGGTGTCCAAACAGTAACCGTTTGGATTTCGGGTAACTCCGTCGTTACCACGAAATGACCTTGCCGTGCCGGGGGCTTGGAACCGCTCCGAAGTCGCAATTCCCATGAAAGCATGCGGCGCATATAAAAGAGGACAGCACGTTGTGCAACCCTATAAAATCCGAAAACATTGAAAACATCAGATAAAGCCGGACGACCAAAATCGTCCAACCCCTGCACGCATTGCGTCATGGTGCGGTTCGATGATCTCGAATATGACGCCTTGCAGCGCATGATGGAGAAAGCCGGCGAAAAGGTCAAGGCTACATTCATCAAGCAACTCATAGCCGGAAAGCCCTTCAAGGTCATTGTGACCGACAAGACTCTTGCGCTCTATACGGCAAAATTAGGCGAGTTTTTCTCCCAGTTCCGCACGTTAGGCGTAAACTACAACATAGTGGTGAGAGAACTCCGTGCCGGGTTCACTGAGAAAAAGGCCATGAGTCTCCTTTACAAACTGGAGACAGCTACCCGTGAAATGATTTCAATCATGGGAGAGGTCAAGGAGCTTACCGAGAAATTCGACGAACAATGGTCGCAAAAATCAGTATAGACTCATCGCTTTACGGCGCTTTGGCCTATAACGGTGAGAAAATAAACGAATCGAAAGGGAGGATTCTCGGCTCAAACAAGGTCGTGATTCCTCCCGATGGCCATGCAAGGATAGCGGAGATGGTCGAGGACTTCAAGAGCTTCATGCCGAAGATGGGGCGCACGAAGAAGCCTGTGCTCCATATATCGCTGAATCCCCATCCCGACGACAGACTCACGGATCAGGATTTTGAAATCCTGGCCCGCGAGTATCTTGACAAACTGGGCTTCGGCGAGCAGCCTTTCGTCATCTATAAGCATGAGGACATTGACCGGCATCATATCCATATAGTGACGGTCAATATCAACGAGCAAGGGAAACGGCTGAATCAGGCGTTCCTGTTCCGTCGCAGCAAGGCGATTACCAATGAGCTGGAACAAAAATATAATCTGCACAAAGCTCAAAGGGAAATGGTATCGCCGGACACGCCCATCAGGAAAATCGACCTGACGGGAGACATAAAGCGTCAGATTCAGAACACCGTCAAACTGGTAGGTATGCGCTACAAGTTCCAGACCATCGGAGAATACAATGCCGTCCTCTCCTTATATAATATAAGGTGTGAGCCGACTGACGGCAAAGTCAATGGCCGCGAATATCATGGTCTCGTATATTTTGCCATGAACGATAACGGGGAGACTGTTTCCAATCCGTTCAAATCCTCGCGTCTCGGTAAATTCGCAAGCAGAGCAGCCATTGAAGGCCGCTTTGAGCGGGCAAAGGAATCTGTCGATGTCAAACCGACGAAAAGAGCAGTGGCATCAGTCATGGCTGATTCATCGGACAAAGAAGATTTCATTGCGAAACTCAAAGACAAAGGTATCGACTTGGTGCTTCGCAGCAATGACGATGGCCGGATATATGGCGCAACATTCATTGACCACAATACCCGGACAGTCCTGAACGGATCGAGACTCGGCAAAGATTTTTCCGCTAATGCGTTTGAACGCTGGTTCAACGGAGACGGGGAGAAGCCGATTGCGACAATCCCTGTCGTATTGGATACCGATACCGGGCAGACCAGGCATGAAACGACGACCCCGTCTTCTACGTCAGGAACATCTGCGTCGCATACTCACACTCCCCAACCCGACCGCAGGGACGAACATGAGATTCCGACACTTCCCGGTCTTGACCTGTTCCAGACAGGTCCCGGCTTCAATCCGGAGGAGGAAGCGTTTTACAGAGCCATGCAGCGAAAGAAGAAAAAGCGGCGTGGCCCCAAATTATAATAACCTTAACCACGAAATAAAATGTCGCAACAAGAAGACGACCTCAGAGCGCTGGCGAAGATTATGGATCTTCTCCGCGCCATAAGCATAGCTGTCGTTGTCGGCAACATCTACTGGTTCTGCCGTGAACTGGTGGATGGATGGAGATTCCATGCCGAGACAATGAAAGTGCTGTCGAATTTCAATGATGCCTGCGGTATATTCCGCAATCCGTGGAATGCCAAATGGTGGGCAGTTCTGTTCCTCGGACTGTCATGCCTCGGCTCCAGAGGCGTGAAGAATGAAAAAATCCGGTGGAGCCAGATATGGATTCTGCTCAGTATCGGAGCGGTGTTGTTCTTTATGAGCTGGTGGATGCCGGCGGTTCACTGGTACTATACCTATATATTATGCACCTCATTAGGATACGTCTGTATGCTGATGGGTGGCGTGTATATGAGCCGTCTGCTGAAAAACAACATGATGGACGACCGTTTCAACGAGGAAAATGAATCGTTCATGCAGGAGACACGACTGCTGGAGAATGAGTATTCGGTCAATCTCCCTACAAAGTTCTATTATAAAAAGAAATGGAACAAAGGATGGATAAATATCGTCAACCCTTTCAGGGCGACAATCGTTCTCGGCACTCCCGGCTCCGGCAAGTCATACGCCGTGGTAAACAACTACATTAAACAGCAGATAGAGAAAGGGTTCGGGTTGTATCTGTATGATTACAAATACCCGGATTTGACGACCATAGCGTATAATCACATGTTGGACCATCAGGAAGGATACGGTAAAAATCCGCCGGAGTTCTACGTCATCAATTTCGATGACCCCGAAAGAAGCCATCGTTGCAATCCGATTCATCCCGCCTTCATGTCGGACATCGCGGATGCCTATGAAAGCGCATACACCATCATGCTCAACCTCAATCGCTCGTGGGTGCAAAAACAGGGCGATTTCTTCGTGGAATCTCCTATCGTATTATTCGCCGCCATCATCTGGTACCTGCGGATATTCGAGGATGGGAAATATTGCACCTTCCCCCATGCTATAGAGTTTCTTTGTCGCAGGTATGAGGATATTTTCCCGATTCTGACCAGCTATCCTGAGTTGGAGAACTACCTTTCTCCCTTCATGGACGCATGGCTCGGAGGGGCGGCGGAACAGTTGGCGGGGCAGATTGCCTCTGCCAAGATTCCGTTGTCGCGCATGATCTCGCCACAACTCTACTGGGTAATGACCGGCGATGACTTCACTCTCGACATCAACAATCCTAATGAGCCGAAGATACTGTGTGTCGGCAATAATCCCGACCGACAGAATATCTACGGCGCCGCGCTCGGTCTTTACAATTCCAGAATTGTAAAGCTCATCAACAAGAAAGGTATGTTGAAGTCAGGTGTGATTATCGACGAGCTGCCCACGATATATTTCAAAGGTCTCGACAATCTCATCGCCACAGCCCGAAGCAACAAGGTTGCCGTGTGTCTCGGCTTTCAGGATTTCTCGCAGCTCAAACGCGATTATGGCGACAAGGAGGCCGCAGTGGTGATGAACACCGTCGGCAATATCTTCTCCGGGCAGGTCGTGGGAGAGACCGCCAAGACACTATCGGAACGTTTCGGCAAAGTGCTTCAGAAGCGTCAGTCAATCTCAATCAACCGTCAGGACGTGAGCCATTCATTTAACACCCAGCTGGATTCACTTATCCCGGCAAGCAAGATTTCGACTCTCACACAGGGTATGTTTGTCGGAGCTGTCAGTGACAACTTCGATGAACGCATAGAACAGAAAATCTTTCATGCCGAAATTGTGGTTGACAATGCGGCGGTGAAAAAGGAGACGGCCTCATACCGTCCCATTCCCCTGATCACCGATTTCAAGGACGATACTCCCGACAAGTCAAAGATGAAGGCTGAGATACAGCGCAACTATGACACCATCAAGCAGGATGTAATCGACATCGTAAGACGAGAGACGGCGCGTATAGCTGCCGACCCGAAACTCAGACATTTGCTCGACATGAAGCCGAGATGATGGATTTTAACATTTCGACATGCTGAAATTCAAATAGTTGCCCTCGAACTATATAACCGGGAGAGGCTGTGAGGAAATTTATCGTTTTTTTCTGTCACAGCCTCTCCCTTTATTGTGCCCTTGCAACGCCGGTTACGCATTTAGGGGCTGATTACCGGAATGTTAAAGTGGATGTGTGGTACATATATACCATACAATACAGGGTCCCGTTTATCCCGAATTTTGCATCAGAAATTCAAACCGAAAGTAAGATGCAAAACAAAGATTTAATCCCAAGACTGGCCGAGGTTGCCGCTTCCGGGATAAATGACAGCGACACCAAGGCACTGCTCTCGGAAATCTCTGAGAAGCTCGGTATTCTCATTGATTTGCAGAGGGCACGGAATCCTCCCGTCGAGGAACCTCAGCCAAAGACTGAGGATGACGGCACGATAGACACCAGTTGGATTATCCCGCATAAGCTGTACGACAACAGCCAGTTCTGCCGGATATTCAACGTCGCCAAGATAACGGCGCAGAAATGGCGTTCACGAAAGCTGATAAGCTATATCCTGATCGGCAGGAGTGTCCGCTATGAAGGTCGAGACATTATCCGGTTTATTCTGGTCTATGCGGCCCGTCGCAATTTCAAAATCAACCCCGTGACAGACGACTGATCTGTCTTGAATCATCAAAAAACTTTTATCATCCAGAATACAATGGACCCCACTCAACAAGAAGAAGTGCTGATTGCCCGCAATAACGAAACCGGGCAGGTTGGCGCCGTAGCCGGAATCAATGATGACGGCACACCGAAACTGGCAGATGTCAAGTCTGCGAAAATCTCTGACCTCATTAAATTCTCCAAAGGTCAGAATCCCATAGAAGCGTTCCTGTCGAACTTTGTCCGTCAGGTCAACAATCCCTCGACATTCGGCTTTTTCAAGGTCCCGGCCGACCGCTATGAAAGCGTAGGCCATGCGATGTCGGACTTCATTCAGGAGCCTGAGAAAAACGCCGAAATTCTCAAGGATTTTAAGGTCGATCTGCCTCAGTCGCAACAACAGGAGGCGAAGGTGGAACAGACACCTTCGGAACAGCCTGCCGCCGAACATCCGCAGGAATCCGAAACGGTCAAATACCGAAAACCGGAACCCATAGACGAAAGTAAGGTCAACTGGGATGACCTCAAAGCCAAATGGGGACTTGACCGCAGTATACTCTCCGACAAGGACGTGAGCAATATGCTTCACAACAAGAAGTCGAAGCTCGTCACTCTCAACCCGACTATGTTCGGAGAGACTTTCGAGCTGAAGGCCCGGCTCTCTTTCAGAGCCAATCCCGACGGTACGGTATCTCTCCGACCGCACTGCATCACCACCGAACCAAATCTCTCCGAGGAGTTCAAAGGCTACAAATTCTCCAAACAGGACAAGGAAATGCTGGAGAAGACAGGCAACCTCGGCAGGGTAGTGAATCTAACCGATGCCGACGGAAACAAAGTGCCCTCATTCGTCAGCATCGACCGGGAGACCAATGAGCTTGTATCGGTGCATGTCAACAGCATCTATGTCCAGCCCTCAATCGGTGGCAATGAATTTACACCGAAAGAGATTGGAATCCTGAAATCCGGGCAGCAGCTCCTGAAGGACTACACCGACAGCAACGGCAAGACTTATCCCGTTGTGTTCCAGTGTAATGCCGCCACCCAAAGCGTCGAGTTCGTTCCCCGCGCCAATCGGCTGGTCGAAATCGAGAAGAAGGAACAGTCCGACCTGAAAGCGGCCCAACAGGGAAACTCACAGGAACATGCGCAAGGCCAGCAGGAGAAGAAAGGCAACTGGACGCTTCCCGACGGTGGAATCAAACCCATTGGCAAATGGAAGGACTACCATTTCTCCGAGGAACAGAAAGCGGATTATACCGCCGGAAAATCGGTAAAGGCCGAGATTTCCGACGACAAGGGTGAAAAGGCCACCGTGTATGTGAAGTTCGACCCTCAGAAAGGACGTCCCATCCCTTTCAAAAGCGACCCTGATGTAGCCCGGTCTGTCACTCCTGCCGAAGAAAGCAAGACTCAGATGGCGGTCAACAACGACGGCAAGACAAACGAAGCTACTGCGAAAGTCAAAGAGCCTCTCCAACAGGGGCAGGTGGCTCCAAAGGACGACGGGCAGCAGAAGCAGCAACGCAAGCCCAAAGGCCCCAAAATCTAAAATAAATTCAAATCAACGAGTGTCGGCGGTCAATGCCGGCCGCCGGCACTCTTAACCAACCCAAAAAAAGAAAAAACAATGATCACCATAATCGCACAATCTCTCCGTATCGCCCGCAACATCTCGTACATCCTTCAGGCGGACATAGAAATGAACGGCTACTTCGCCAACGACAAATACTTCATCACCTGGACTTACGGCCACATGGTGGAGATCGACACTCCGCGCGGCAACTCCGGCTACTGGTTCCACGACTCATCATTTCCCGTGCTCCCCAAGGAGTATGTGCTCAAGGCAGCATCGTCGCTCCATTCCTCCGGCCGCGAGATGCCCGACCCTCAGTTGGGTGTACTCCGTGAACTGCTCTCAAAGAGCAAGCATGTCATCATCGCTACTGACCCCACTTCGCGCGGCGTGCTGATGAGCCGTTACATTCTCGACTACCTCGGCTTCACAGGGAAAGTTTCCCGTGTGGTTCTCAACGACCTCATGAGCGACACCATCAAGAGCCGTCTATATTATCCGAGCCATGACAAGAGCTTCGACCTGTCGGCGAAGATGGCCTCTCTCAAAGACAGGCTGGACTGGCTCACCAACGTAAACGTGTCCCGTGCTTTCGCATTCGCCACAGGCATGAACACTTATCCCGTCAACAGAACGGCTTTGCCTCTGCTGACTCTGGTGGCCCGGCGTGAGAGGGAAATCCGCGAGTTCCAGCCGGAGTCGTATCACATTCCGACGATTACCGTCAAGGACAACGACGGCAACATCTTCTCTTTCCGGTGCGACCGTATGTGGCGCGAACTGCCGCAGAGTCTTACCGATGCGCTGAAAGCCGGTGCTGCGGTCAAGGTCGTGAAGCATGACAGCGAGATATACGATGTGCCGAGTCCCAAGCTCCACAACATCATCACACTTCAGGAGAATGCGGCCTCAACATTTGGAATGGACCCGGTTCAGACCTACAAGATCGCCAGAGGTCTGTACGAGAAGAAGCGTATCTCGTTTCCGGGCACGTCCACAGACGGCATCAGCCGCCGTGTCTACGACGAGTTCAAGAAGAACGCATATCCGCGAATGCTGGAAATACCGGCATTCAAGAAGTTCAGCGACGATGGCTATCGCCCCGTCTTCACCAGAAGCGGAAAGGACGAATACAGCGTCGATCACGGCATCATCCTCACTGCATATCCTCTCGTCGGACTGACTAATGAGGAAAAGAAAATCATAACGTTGATCGGCCTCAGGATGCTGGAAACCTTCTCCCGCAGCTTCCGCTTCCGCCGGACTGTAACGGTGCTCGAATGCGCCGGAGAGAAGTTCACAATGACTTACCGCGAGGTGATTCGTCCGGGGTACATGATTTTCAGCAGTCCGAGGTATTATCAAAGCACGGACGCTCCTAATCTGGAGCCGGAACAGGTGCTCACGGTCGAGTCTGTAGGCTCACTGACCAAAACCACTTCGCCCCCGGCAGTCTACGACGATGCCACGCTCATCAAAGACTGCCATGAACTCCACTATGAGGAGTTTCAGGATGGCGTGGTGAAAGACCTGATGTTCCTCCAGTCCAAAGGATACCTCCACCGCAACAGAATGGGAGAATACTCCCTCACCGAGAGCGGAAGGGCGCTCGACTATATCGTCAGGGATATGGAGATAGCCGACCCTGACACTCTCATGCGCATCGAACAGTGGATATACAATACCGCTGTCGGCAACACGCCTGAGGAGGAGTTCAATGAGCAAATCGAAAAGTATGTGACTGCGGTCACTACCGAGGCTCTCTCCTGCGCAAGACTTTTCAAACCCACCGAAACGGACATAACCTGTCCCAAGTGTGGCAAAGGCGTCATCCGAATCTTCGGCAAGATTGCCAGATGCACCAATCACGAATGTGGACACTCGATATTCCGGCAGATAGATGGCGTGACCATCAACAGCCGCGAGATACGAAACCTGTTCGTGGACGGACAGACCTCTCCCATCAGGGGATTCATGGACGAGGACGGCAAGTCCTTCGTGGGTCGTGTGACCCTTGACGACAATTTCAGCCCTGTTGTTGTCAATATCCAGAAAAATTAACCCATTGCTAACAGGAAATATGGAAGGGCTCCTCAAAAGGGAGCCTTTCCGTATCTCACAAATCACCAGACTAATGAAAGCCAAAGACATACCGGCTTATCCCTCTCTGAATAAATATGTAGCCAGTATCTTCAACTACATGGAGGAGCACAAATTCTCAAGTGCGCCAGATTATGCGGAGATGGAACAACAGGCCGACAGAGCGCTTGATGCCTTCTATGAGGCCCGGTTAAACGGACACTCGGTAGAGGAGGCCATAGAAATCTCCAATCAAGTGCTATTTGAAAACATAGGAGAATCGGAATACGAAATCGTCGAAGAAATTCTCCGCAATTATTTCAAAGACACAGTAGATCTCTCGGACGGTTGGATGGACTATTGGGTCAACCGCATACTGGAGGATATACCGGACCTCTTTGAGAACTGCGAAATGCTCGCTTACGGGGTTTCCGCCGCAGACATAGATATTAACCGCGATTCGATCATCGGTCGCATAACGGACTATTTCACTTCAAATGGCTTATAACCGATTACAGACGATGCGCGACAACATCGAGGCTATCAGGCTTGCCCTGAGCCTCGGTGTCAAGGGGCGCGGGGCGCAGTCTGCCGAGGAAATTGCAGTGCTGCGCAAGTATGCCGGATTCGGCGGTCTGAAATGTATTCTCAACGATGCCAACGAGTTGGCGGATGCTGCCAAGTGGAGCAAATCGGACATTGAGCTGTTCGCGCCGACCGTTGAGCTTCGTCGACTTATCCATGATTATTCTAAGGATGACAAGGAGTTTGCGGGGTATATGGATTCGCTCAAAGCCTCGGTGCTGACGGCGTTCTATACTCCCGCTCCGGTCATTGACGCCATTTCGGATGCTCTGAAAAATTCCGGCGTCGAGGTTAGGAGTTTCCTTGAACCGTCTGCCGGTCAGGGTGCTTTTATCGACTCGTTCCTGCGCAATGACCATTACCCTGGTGCGGAAGTGCTGGCGTATGAGAAGGATTTGCTTACTGGCAAAATCCTTTCAGCCCTGCACCCGTCGATACTGACCCGTATAGAGGGATTCGAGAAGATTGAGCGCGATTTCGACGGCTATTTCGATGTGGCCGCCTCAAATATTCCTTTCGGTGATTTTGCGGTTGCCGACCCTGCGTATGCCGTGAGCAAGGAGATCGCCTACCGTCAGGCGACAAAGGCTATACATAACTATTTCTTCCTCAAAGCACTCGACCAAGTGCGGGAGGGAGGATTGGTTGCCTTTATTGCATCGCAAGGCGTTATGAACGCCGCTTCTCCATTTGTGCGTATGGAGATGGTTAAGCGTGCAGACCTTGTGGCGGCACTGCGTTTGCCGAACAATACATTCTCAGACAATGCCGGGACTGATGCAGGTTCAGACCTTATCATTCTGCAAAAACATACCGGCAAGAAAACGCTGTCGGCTGACGAGGAATTTTTCATCCAGTCGATTGTTGACCGAGGTACGAAGGTGCCGGGCAACAAATATCTGATGGCGTTCCCGCAGAATGTTATATGCACCGATGCAAAAGTTGGCACCGACCCATACGGCAAACCGGCTATCATCTATAAGCATGAGGGCGGTGTTTATGGCATAGCCCGCGATTTACGGGATGCCCTCGATGACTCGCTGCGTCTGCGTCTTAATCTGGAATTGTATAATTCCAACGGCATCAAACCGCCTACGCCTGACCCAGTTAAGCCGACTCCGACACCTGAGCCAAAACAGGAGGTAAAGACAGAAACGCTGAAAGAAAAACCTCTTGCCCAGAAGATTGAGCAGAAGAACGAGCCGCTGTTGAAGCAGTATCGGGAGATGAAAAAAAAACACCCCGATGCAATTCTTCTGTTCCGAGTCGGAGATTTCTATGAGATTTTCGGCAAGGATGCTGTGCAGGCTTCCGAGGTGCTCGGCATAACCCTGACCCGTAGGCAGAGCGGTATCGACAGCCGCATCGAACTGGCGGGATTTCCTCACCATGCACTCGATGTATATCTGCCCAAACTTGTGCGGGCCGGTCATCGTGTGGCGATATGTGAGCAGTTGGAAGGCCCGAAACTGAAAAGGACTCCCAAACAGAAGGTTGTCGAGACGGTTACGCCTAACCAGACAACAAAAGCAGAGTCTAAACCGGCAACCGCACCTGTAGAAGCTCCGAAGGTTGAACCAAAGCCCGACGCCAAAGAAATAGAGACCGACGGCAGACCGGATTATTCCGATAATCCTGACCCGCGACTGTTCACCTACAATCTTTTCGGTGAACTGGAGCCGATTCAGCAGAAGAACAACCGCCGTCAGCAGATGTCGAAGCCGGAGGAAAAACCGCAACCTGTCAAGGCGACAGGATACCGGAAACTGACGGATGAGGAACTGGAATTGTACGGTTCTCTGAACTGGGATGACAACCCGCCCATCAACGGTTTCTATGAGGCCATGATGTCGATTGCCCATGCCCAGATTGCTGAACGTGAACGGTTGGCGGCTGAACAGAAGGCATCGCAGAAGGCGGCAGAGGCAGCCGGTATCGCTCCCGGAGAAACGTATATCGAAAAGACCGAAGGAGATTTCTTCCCCGGTGGCCGGCCCCGTCAACCGAAAGTCACGGCAATTCCTATCGAACCGAAAGCCTCGGAACGCGATATGTCTCCCCGTCCTTTCTCGGAGGATATTCAGTTCTACCACCACAACGGTTCAATGGTCGTTGACGGCGGTCAGCTCGGTTTCTTATCCGATGTGCGTAAGACAGGTGCCACCTTCACGCCTTTGACAGTCAAGCCGGAGCAGGAGAAACGCGCCTTGCTCTATGTTACCCTCTCGGAAACATATCAGAAACTCTATAACTACGAGGCAGAGACACACGAACCTTCGGAGCATCTGCGCGAACATCTCAACCAGTATTACGATGAGTTTGTAGCCAAGTATGGCAACCTCAACGAGAAGCAGAACGCCAAGTTCATCCTGATGGATGCCAATGGCAGGGATGCTCTTGCATTGGAGCGCGGTGAAAATGGACGCTTTGTCAAGGCCGATATTTTCGACCATCCGGTATCGTTCTCACAGAATGAGGTGACTTCGGTGGAAATGCCGCAGGAGGCACTGGCCGCGTCGCTCAATAAATACGGAGAGGTCAACATGGAATATATGGCCGACCTGTTGGGCATGGACAAGCCCGCCGGTGACATGGTGGGTCAATACGAGATGGATTTGCTCAAAGCGTTGGAAGGACACATCTTTTACAATCCGATTGCGGAGAAGTATGAGATTGCCGACCGCTTCATCGCCGGAAACGTGGTGCAGAAAGCCGAGGGTGTCAAGGCATGGATTGACCGTGAGGAAGAACGAATCAAAGACTTCCCCGGTTATGACGGCATCGAGCCGTATATCGCTTTGGCTCAGGATTCCCTCAAAGCGTTGGAGGAAGCCATTCCCCGGAGGATTACATTCGACGAACTGGATTTCAATTTCGGCGAGCGTTGGATTCCAACCGGAATATATTCCGCCTATATGCGTCATCTATATGACACCGACATAAAGATTGCCTATTCTTCCTCGATGGACGAGTATTCATGTGACGCGCCGCGCAACAACATGAAGATATGGGAGGAGTTCTGCGTCCGTGGCTATTACCGCACCTACGACGGCATCAGCCTTCTGAAACACGCTCTCCACAACACCGTGCCCGACATCAAGAAGTCAGCCGGAAAGGACGATGACGGCCGAGACATAAAGGTGCCGGACAGCGAGGCCATACAGTTGGCGAATACCAAGATTGACGAGATCCGCAACGGTTTCGCAGACTGGCTCGAAGCGCAAAGCCCGGAGTTCAAGGATAAACTTGCAGACCTCTACAACCGTAAGTTCAACTGTTTCGTAAGACCGAAATACGACGGCAGCCACCAGACTTTCCCCGATCTCAACATGAAGCTGTTGGGTGACCGATACGGCATACATTCCGTGTACCAGTCGCAAAAGGATTGTGTGTGGATGCTCTTGCAGAACGGCGGCGGAATTTGTGATCATCAAGTGGGGACCGGCAAGACGCTTATCATGTGCATGGCTTCCCATGAGATGAAGCGTCTGGGACTGGCCCACAAGCCGATGATTATCGGAATGAAGGCAAATGTGGCGGAAATTGCCATGACATACCAGACCGCCTATCCCAACGCGAGGATTCTCTATGCCGACGAAAAGAGTTTCAAGGCGGAGAACCGTGTCGCCTTCTTCAACAAGATGAAGAACAACGACTACGACTGCATCATCATGTCGCACGACCAGTTCGGCAAGATACCGCAGTCGCCGGAGGTACAGCAGCAGATTCTTCAGGCGGAACTTGACAGCGTTGAGGAAAACCTCAATGTCATCAAGGAGCAGGGACATGATGTGTCACGCGCCATGCTCAAAGGTCTGATAAAGCGCAAGGAGAACCTGACAGCCAAGATTGCCACCATCCAGTACCAGATGGAGCAGTCTAAGGACAGTGTCGTTGACTTCAAGCAGATGGGTATCGACCACATATTTGTGGACGAGAGTCAGAACTACAAGAACCTGATGTTCAATACCCGTCACTCGCGCGTTGCCGGTCTGGGCTATGCCGACGGCAGTCAACGCTCCCTCAACCTCCTGTACGCTATCCGCACCATTCAGGAGCGGACGGGCAAAGACCTCGGGGCGACTTTCCTCAGTGGAACCACCATATCCAATTCATTGACGGAGCTGTATTTGCTTTTCAAATATCTTCGACCCAATGAGCTGGAACGGCAGGAAATCCGCAGTTTCGATGCATGGGCGGCTATCTTCGCAAAGAAGACAACCGACTTCGAGTTCTCCGTCACCAACAACCTGATTCAGAAGGAGCGGTTCCGCTACTTCATCAAGGTGCCGGAACTGGCGGCGTTCTACAACGAGATAACCGACTACCGCACGGCAGAGGATGTGGGAGTTGACCGGCCGGAGAAGCGTGAGATACTTCATAACATTCCTCCGACACCGGCGCAGGAGGCTTTCATTGAGAAACTGATGAAGTTTGCCGAGAGTGGCGACGCCACAATACTCGGCAGAGCGCCATTGTCCGACACCGAGGAAATAGCGAAGATGCTCATTGCCACGGACTATGCCCGAAAGATGGCTCTCGACCTCCGGCTCGTTGACCCCTCATACGGCGACGACCCGAACAACAAGGCCTCACATTGCGCCAAGATGATTGCCGAATACTATCGCAGATACGATGCCCAAAAGGGCACGCAGTTTGTTTTCAGCGACCTCAGCACTTATAAACCCGGTGAATGGAACGTCTATTCCGAGATCAAGCGCAAGCTGATTGAGGATTACGGTATTCCGGCGCATGAAATCCGGTTTATACAGGAGTGTAAAACCGAGAGGTCAAGAAAAGCGGTAATCGAGGCGATGAACAGCGGCGATGTCCGTGTATTGTTCGGTTCGACAACAATGCTCGGCACAGGCGTAAATGCCCAGCGCAGGGCAGTCGCGGTCCATGAACTCGAATGCCCCTGGAGGCCCAGTGATTTAGAACAGCGTGAGGGTCGTGCCATACGCGCTGGCAACGAGATTGCCAAGTTGTATGCGGATAATAAGGTGGATGTAATAATATACGCTGTCGAAAAGTCGCTGGACTCCTACAAGTTCAATCTTCTCCACTGCAAGGCGACATTTATCTCCCAGTTGAAATCCGGCGCTATGGGTGCCAGAACAATCGACGAGGGAGCTATGGATGAGAAGAACGGTATGAACTTCTCGGAATATATGGCGATTCTGTCAGGTAATACCGACCTGTTGGAGAAGGCTAAACTCGAAAAGCGCATCGCAGCATTGGAGAGTGAACGTAAATCCTTCAACAAGGGCATCGGAGACTCCCGTTTCCGACTCCAGACCATCAGCCACGACATAGCCAACAACGAGGCGGCTATCGCACGGATGAAAGAGGATGCTGCCAAGTATCAGTCCGCTGTTCAGCGTGACAAGGACGGCAATCCTGTCAACAGCCTTGTACTTGACGACTGCAAGTATAAGGATGAGCAGAACATGGGCATCTATCTGCAAGGATTGGCGAGAAAGACCGATACCCACGGCAAATATGTCCGTGTCGGCGAGGTCTATGGCTTCCCGATAAGCATTATCTCGGAGCGGACCCTCGTTGACGGCAGAGAAGGCGTCCAGAACCGCTTTGTTGTCGAAGGCAATTACAAGTACAAGTTCAACAACGGCTTTATCGCAATGAGCGACACCCATGCCGCCTGCATGAACTTCGTCAACGCTCTTGAGAAAATCCCCGGCATCATCACCCAATATGAGGAACGAACCGCCAAACTCAAAGCCGACGTCCCGACCCTTGAAAGCATCGTGTCAAAGACATGGGGCAAGGAGGATGAACTGAAGCAACTCAAATCCGAACTTGCCGCCCTCGACCGCAAAATCAGCGCCGAACTTGCTCCGAAGCACGATGAAAAGGACGGCGAAGAAGTTAAGCAGGATGAGCAGCCACAGCAATCACAGCGAATAGAAAAACCGGCTCAATCCTCTGGCTCAAAGGAGTCGATGGTGGCGGAGCCTCAATCGCGGTATCAGCCTACGCACAACACTCAGCGCCCTGTATTTCGATTGACAGGGCTATAAATCGACAGCAGACAGATGGGTATGCAAACTCCCATTTGTCTGCTGTTTTGCATATTATATTATACTTGTCAATTTCTTTAATGCCGCGTTATGTCGATTTTGAAGTAGCTAATTTATAGCCGATTCCACGCACATTCAGGAGTTCGAGAGCAGTGGATTTAGAGAGATACTTCCGAAGTTTGTATATGAATCCGTGAAGGCGGTTCAGATTATTGTAATCATCGTTCTGCCAGATTCGATACATGAGTGTCCGGGCTTCGACAACTTCATTAGGATGACGGAACAGTTCATCAATTACTACGGCTTCGGTATGAGACAGCTCTATTGTTTCGGAACACACGACAAGACGCTGGGATGCGAAGTCGAGCAAACAGTCGCCTACAGATAGGTTGGCGTCCTCGGTAATACCCTGATGGTTACGTTTCAGCAAAGCCTTTATACGCACCACAAGTTCCAGTATTTGAAAAGGTTTACGGAGATAGTCGTTGGCCCCTAACTCAAACCCTTTCACAACATCGTCAAGGGCGGTTCGGGCCGTAAGGAAAAGCACTGGAACGGCAGGCGAGGTCAGTCTGATAAGATGTACCATCTCGAAACCGTCCATTTTCGGCATCATTACGTCTGCAACAATAATATCCGGATTCGATTCCTTAAACAGCTTAATCCCGGATTCTCCATTTGGCGCACATACCACATCAAAACCCTCGCGGATCAGCGCGTCCTGAACAATGAATGAGAGAGTGGAATCATCCTCAACCAACAATATCTTATCTTTCCTCATTGTCTTCAAATTTGATTGTAAACTTTGTGCCTTGACCCGGCTTACTTTTCACATCAATACTCCAACCCATTAGTTCTATGACTTGCCTGACATAAAAGAGTCCGAGACCATATCCTCCCACTTCGTAGCGGTCGCCGGAAGACACACGATAGAACTTGTCGAATATAAAAGGAAGACTATCCTTGTCTATTCCGATACCGTTGTCGGCTATTGTCAATGTAGAGCTGTCAGCCTTTATTGTAATTTTTACTGACTCTCCGGAATATTTCACGGCATTGTCTATGATATTCGACAATATGTTGCCAAGATGCAATGAATCCGCCTGAACTGAAAGATTGTCAGGCATATCAATATCTATGGTTACCGGTTTGTCGGCTTTTAATTCCATCATGCCGGCAACCTCTTCGACAACAGGCTTTAACTCGACGCACTCCATATTGAGCTGCATGGTCTTGAACCGCTCCATACTCATTGAGAGAATGTTTTCGATCATTCCCGACAGGAAGCTCAGTCTCTGCATTATAATCTTCAGGAACTGTCTGTTCCTTGCCTCGTCGCTTTGGTCATAATAACGCAGCATGGAATCGGCTGCGGAATAGGCAACGGCCACAGGTGTTTTCAGTTCATGTGTCATATTATGGGTAAAATCATCCTTCATCTGCTCGATAGTCCGCAATCGTCCAACCCAATGAAGAAGGTACCATATCAGGAAACCCATCAGGATTAGTATTGCGGCCGAAGTAATGATTATTCCTGACATCTGGCGCAGAATATGTCCGTTAAGAGGACTGAAGCATACCTTATATATTGGAGCCTTGCCGTCTGCCATAGCAAAATCAATTGACCATAAACCGTGGCACACCTCGGCATTGCCCCCGATAGGATTGATTGACGCCTGAGCAGGATATAAACCGGAATTATTAAGTTCTTTCTTAAATATACTGTCGAGCATGGCTTTTCTTCTTTCGGGCAACCTGTTGTCTGACTGCTCTATAACATGGAAGTATTCGCTCATGGTCTGATTGAGATTGTCCAGAAGGTTGGGATACTCATAATCTCCCGTTGGCGTTTTCTCTCCCTGTACCACTAACGTTAGCCGGATGAACGAATCGTCATCCCCGTGAGAGCCGTCGTTGAGTCTGGTTATTATTTCGAGAATATCGGCCCTGCGGACACATTCGCTGACGGTCTGCAACGTCTGTTCCTTTATCGACTGGTAAAGGCTATTTAGATACCATATATTCCCTGCAACCATAATGGCAATGGCTGTCAGACAAATGGCTGTTATCGTTCTAAAGCGTTTCATATTACAAAATTAATGAAATTTGACGAGAAACACGCTCAAACTAAGACTAACTAAGACTAAAGGAGGCTTAACTAAGACTATTGGGTTAGTTTACGCCCTAATTTTGCAGCAGAAACAAAAATCAAACGATATGAGACGTATAATATCAATCAAACATGTCCTTTGGGCAATGCTGACTCTTATGCTTATGGCTGGCTGTTCTTCCCCTAAAGGACTTGTATTCGCAAACCGCAAATGGCATGTGAGCGACTACTATGGTCAGATAATCGATAAGGACACAACCTATCGCATGACCTTCGGGAATGTGCTGATTCCGGATCCCCTGCCGATCGTATCATCGGCTGACTCTGTGGCAAATTACCCGGGGATGGATAGGTTTCTGTCGGATATTCTGCATACGGCACATCTTGACAGCGCGGAGATCCTTTTCTATGCTCCGCACATGCTGACGATGTTTGTCAGGCCGAAAGGTTCAATGCCACCAATGAGACCTTCCTCGGTCTCTTCACCCATGACGGATGAAAGACCTTATACCATGTGGATCAACGAAGGAGACATTGAGGACTGGACCAGAGAGCCGACCGAGATGTACACCTACACTTACTATGACAAAGGAAAGAAGCAACTGCTCATCGTGGACCACTACGATTATGGCGACACTCCCATCGCTCAGATAACGATATTTCAATCCCAAAACAAGGCGACATCTAAAATGGGCGTCAACGATACTTTACGACGTGCATTTTTTGAAATACACGATTTGAGCAAATATATGCGGGATATTGAGTATTGGGCAAATAATGTTGAGGCTCGCCGGGCTCGCGCCTTTGCAAACTACAAAATCGGTCAGGAACAAAAAAATAGAAAGAAATGAGACGCACATTGTTAATTCTTAGCATAATATTAAGCTCATTGTTCGTTGCATCGGCTAAGGAGATAGAAGGCACAGTTATGGATTCCGACTCAATTCCTGTGGAATTTGCCAACATCACGGCATTTGCAAATGACTCAGTGGTTGGGGGTGGTGTAACTGACGCAAAAGGTCTTTTCAAAATAGAGGTCGGACCCGGTTGCAATAAAATCCGGGTATCCTTCATCGGATACGATGATGTCGTTCTTACATCTATCAATCACGATATGGGAAGAATCATATTGAATCAGACTTCAACCACTTTACGGGAAGTTGTGGTTAAAGCTCCACTAATCCGGAGGGATGCCGACCGCATAGTCCTAAATGTGGCGGCAAATCCACTTTCGGCAAACAAGGATGCTCAGGAGCTATTGAAAACGGCTCCGGGTGTCTGGGCCACGGATGAAGCTTTGTCCATATATGGTCAAGGTGGAACTTCCGTCTATATCGACGACCGGAAAGTCAATATGTCCGGCAACCAGCTTATGACATATCTCAAATCCATACAGTCATCCTCAATCGCAACAATCGAAATTATACCCAAGGCAGGAGCGGAATATAGCGCTGACTCATCAGGCGGCATCATAAAGATTAACCTGAGGCGCAATCGTGTAGATGGACTGAATGGTTCGGCTGGTCTTAATGTGACGGCTGGAGAGTACAAACAATGGGTAAATCCCTTTGTCAATCTTGGTCTGCATATCGGACGGTGGACTGTCAATTTCAACGGTAATGTAAACGGAAGTCCTTCCGACAGATACACCTCACACGAAGAAACTGTAAATGCTTCTGCCTCCAAGTTTATGTCGGGTGTAGCACGTCATAAAAAGAAATCAATACAGGGGAATATGTCTCTCGGCATATTCTATGACCCAAACGACAGAGATAAAATCGGATTACAACTTGACTATAATCCTAACCGGACTCGTCATATTTCAAATTCCGAAACAGAGTCGCATGGTGAAGGACTCTCAGGAAATACGTTCGGAACGTATAGGAGCGATGACCGGTTTCATAATTTTAATGTCGCGTTCAACTGGTCTCACACGACAGACGACAAAGGGTCAGTATTGAAACTTGTGTCAAATTACAACTATCAGAGTTCTTCCGTGAATGAGGATAATGAGATGAGATGGTCATATCTGCCCAATGATTCAGTTTATAATACTGATAACCGCAGTCACTACAATGTGTTTGTGACCGACCTCTCCTTCCGCAAGGTTTTCAATCAGGCCTGGACTTTGAATGTGGGAGCCAAATACACATTCAATAACGTATCGAACAGTTCATCCCACCATTTATTCAAAGATGAATTATGGATGCCAAATGAGCTGTATGATTTTGATACGGCATACGATGAAAATATTGCAGCCCTGTATGCCACAGCCAACGGCAAGGTCGGCAGATGGAAATTCAAAGCCGGTGTACGCGGAGAATATTCCGGCACTAATGGAAGCGTTATGAATAATGACAGATTTGATCTCTTTCCTAATGCGAATGTGTCTTATAATCTTACCGAAAGAGGCGATTATACGGTAGCCCTCGGATATTACAGAAACATCAGACGGCCCTCATTCCAGTCCTTGGATCCGGTTGTCAGACAGGTGTCAGACTATACATATACAGTTGGCAATCAGAAACTGACGCCCAGCTTCACTGATGCTGTAAGTCTTGATTTTGTTCTTGCCGGAAGATTCACTATTGCAGCGGGTTACTCGATTACCAATAATCCAATCCGACAGATGTTCACATCCAATCCTGAATATCCCGAGAGATTGTATCTGACATGGGGCAATGAAGGCAAAGACCGCAATGCGTTCATTCACGGAGATGGATTCATCAACATAACGAAATGGTGGAATCTGTATTCAAGCCTTACTTACATGGTAACCTCCCAAAAGCTCTCGGATAACGGTTCTTTTGACACGTTCAGTTATCTTCAACTTGTGGCAAGCACGACCTTCCTGCTGCCCAAAGGCTTCAATCTTACAATGAGCTGTTTCTATAATTCAAAGATGAAGATTGGCAATATCACTGTATTTCCTATTCTTAATCTCAATCCGACATTACAGAAACAATTTGGGAAACATTGGTCGGTATCTTTGGGTGTTGAAAATATGTTGCAGCGGAAAAGCAAAATCAGAACCGAATCCTCCGGATACAACCGTCTGACATCTTCAAAAAGTTATGTTACGGCAAAAATTGGAGTGACTTATAAGTTCAACTCCGGCAAAGGATTCAGAACACCGAGAATTGAAAAGAATACTGATAATTCAAGATTCAGCAAGGAATGAAAAGACTATCCAACAGACAGGAGCAGGTTATGGCTATTATATGGGAGCATGGTCCTATGACGGTCAGCAGACTGATTCCTCTTATTGATGACCATCTGCATTTCAATACCATATCCACGGTTGTAAGAGAACTTGACCGTATCGGATTCCTGTCACATAACAGTGAGTTCCGTCCGTTCATGTATTATCCGCAAATTACTAAAGACGAGTATATCTCAGAGCTAATTTCCTCTATCTCCAACCGCTTCTTCGATTGTGACAGGACAAAATTCGCCGAGGCTATTAACTCATGAGATTTGTCACCCATACGTTGAGATGGTCTTGAATTGATGGCAATATTCACGCATTTGACGGCAAATACTGATTTTGTACCTTACGATTTATATTGTATGCACCATCGTCATTTGTAGTCCAGCGGGATGCCGAGGTCTTTCATCCATGCGTAGAGGGTCTTGGGGGCTATCTCCAACTCTTTAGCGGCGCGGCGCTTGTTGCCGTTGTTATTCCTGATAGCCAGTTTCACTTTCCGCAACTTGTCGGAATTGTTGTCGGTGGAATCGATTACCGGGTGCATGATTATGGCATTTTCCGTTATGAGCTTGCCCGGGGTGATGAGCACGGCGTGTTTGATGACGTCAAACAGTTCCCTCATGTTGCGCGACCAGACATGATTGCCAATCACGTTCAACGCCTTTTTGGTAAATTTCTTTTGCTGGATGTTCTGCGAGATACAGTAGTTCTTCAGCATATCGACGGCAAGAAGTTCAAGGTCTTCATTATAGTCCATCAACGAGGGAACTTTAATCACGTTCCGGCTCAGTGCTTTTATCAGACTTTGCGCACATACATGGCCGGGGATGTTGTCCTCGATGCTTATGCGTGTGGAACACATAACTATGCCGTTGAACCTGCCGCTGTCGGTGTTCACTTTCAGGTCTTTGGTCAGGAAGTCGGCAATGAGTTCCTGAGCCTCAATGTCGAGGTGGTCAATCTCGTGAAAATAAATAGTGCCTCCCTGCGCCTGTTCAGCCATGCTTCGCAGTATGCGGGTGAAGTGCGATTTCTCTCCGGGACCCCATTTCATCACTTCGTGAGGTGCCATCGCCTTGCAGTTGGCGAACACGAACCGGTTGTTGCGCCGCATACTCCGGATATGGGCAATCTGGGCAAGCGTGAACTTGCCTGTGCCGTTGGCTCCTGTGAGCAGGACTGTCTGTGTTTTCTCCCTTGCCACCTTCTCGCGCATGGCGTGAAACTCTCCCTGCATGTGGCTGAACCATTTGAGATGGGAAGGCTCAGTGAACATCGAGTAAAGCGCGACCGTCATGGCATCCTGTTCCTCGCCGACATATCTGAAATAGTAGCTTTCTTCAAGATCCCACATACTCGCCACCACATCGTTGCGGGTCAGCCAAGAGGAATAGAACGAATGGACACGGGTGCATTTCGAGTTGGCAGCAAGCACGAGGTCACGGTCAGCCGGATTCAGAGGAGTCGATTCCGATATTACTATCCCATAGTCTCCTTCCTTGACTGCCTTTATCGCATCTTGCAGGTTGTCGAAGGCATCCCAGTAGCCGTCGATGATAGGCAAAGTCGAAACAATTTCATCAAGCTGCTTCTTCGACGAACAGTATATGAGGACTCTTTTGAAGCATCTCTTTTCGGAGATTTGTGCACTTTCTGCCATATTTTTGAAATTTCTTTATATTTCGTAATTCTGAGGTTTGTCAGGTAACACCGTTATAATCTGATATTAGGCATAATAAGTTGAATTCTTAAAAGCAGTTCAGATTTTGGTGTTACCTTATTCAAGATGCAAAAGTAACACTTTTTTACCGAAATGTAACACTTTTTCCCTATGATTTAGTCAACTGCAAAAGAGTGAAATCAAACAAAATTAACCTAAAAAGCGTATAGAATCATGCCCGGCGACAAATGCTGAGGCTTCAGATAACCCCCATAAACTATGATAGAAATTACACCGCCAAACGTTTTTGGCCCGGTAGCGACTCCGGGCAGACGATGCAACTTCTTCATTGTGGAAGAAGCCATCCAGTGTCTCACGCTCAACAGATCCACAGCGCATGATTGAAACACTACGCAAATGCGCCCTCGTCAACAACTTCATCTCCGGCAAGCACGAGGGCCTTCATGTCCACTTCGAGGACTTCGCCGAACTCGTTAAAGACGAATGCCTTGATGCAGAGTCATGGCAGGAGAAAAACGCGGAACTCATGTCGCTCGAAACCACCTTTGAGATCTATATGGAGGCACATCCCTGTTCATCACCCGAAGTAAAGATGCTTGTTTCAAAAGTCATCGACTTTCTCAGACGTATGCGCAAGCATTTCAACGAGTATTATTCCGTAAAGCGTCATACATCGCATCACTTCATCCCGGAGACTTATCCGTGCAATCCGACCGTTCTGCCGGACACGACGGCTGTCTCCACTCGCAAGAAGTCCGATATTCCCGTCGTTGACGCTGTGGAGTTCATATACGGTTGCCACGAGAATATCTACCCGGATATGCAGCTCAACGAGGTCAGGGAGATGGTGAATGATTTTCTCGGCACGAATATCACCCAGCGTCAGCTCTATGCCAACTACGCCAACATCAAGACCCGTCAGGGCATCAGACGCTCGGACTCCGACAGAGAGAAGACAATGGCCTCGTTCATGCAGCGGTTCGCCAACAATCTCCACAACCGTATATGCCGCGAGGCGTCATCCGACGACAACCGTTCAAGATAATCACGTTCAAAACATCGAATTTATGAAAAAACAACTGTCTGAGAACTGGCAGCTCTGGATTCTGATGGCTTCAATCTTTCTCGTCCTCTCGGCGGGGGCGAGAAAGATAGCCCTCGACCTCGGATGGTCGGAGTTCAATGCCAATATCGTTTTCATCGCGTCCTTCTTAGCGGTGTCGGTCATCTACCTTGTGTTCCACGACCTTTCTGTAAAACTTCTCCAGCCACTGTTCGATAGGCTGTTCAGTCGATTGGGATTCAAGCCCAAGCAGAAAGAGGATGGCCCTGAAGAAAAGATTGTCATTGACTACGGCACCACCCGCAACGAGAAGATGCGAAAGCAGGAGGCGCGGATAATAGCCCTCGAATGCATGGTAATCAAATATATCGGCGATACCATGTCACCATATATGACTGAAGGGGCGTTGTCCAGACTGATAGATATTTCATGTGAGTTCTTCCACATGAAACTGCCGCCGGAATTTCTCGACTCAGATGCCGTGGCAGTCTCCGATGAACTGTCAACACAGGATCTGATGCACTTCGGCTGGAACATCGCCCGTCCGTTCCGTAAGCCGTGCCTCCACACCGCTATTTTCCTGAAGCAGATATTCCCCGGTCCGTTCCGCAACACAGAGGTCTATACCATTGAGAAAAAGTTGCGTATCAATCCCATGCAGGGCAAAATCAAGATTGACAAGGACATTGCCGGACAGAGGGATGAGAAAGAGGTAACTGCGCGAAATGAAAAGGGAGGTTCCACCTCTAAAGCCACTATGAAGAAGTTGAAGACAAAAGAGAATCCGGCACAACAGGCAGCCATAGTCGATATGCTGGAAGACGGTTTTACCGGCTCATGCGATTTTGAGGATATGCTGATAGAGGAGTGATTTGCCCGCTATCCGTCATGGTGGGACGATAGTGGCGGATTCCACCGTCGTCCCACCGCCTAACTTTGCGCTTGAAATTTGGTAGAGACCGAAGCAATCTATCAATGACCGACAATTCTTTATCTTTCGACGAACTGCCGGGTGCGGTTTTGTCGCTGACATGTCTTGTTAAAGACTTGGCAAAGGAGGTCGTGGAATTGCGTAAGCAGCTCCGCGCACTCTCCGGAGAGCCAAGCCAGTCGATAGAATTTGTAGGGATAGACGAGGCGGTCCGTATTCTCGGTAAAGCCAAGTCTACAATTTATGGTCTTGCCCGCGAGGGCAGGTTGCCGGCATACAAGGTTCCGGGTGAAAAGGAATGGAGATTCGTGGCATCCGAACTTGTCGAGTTTGTCAAAGGCAACAGGCGTGAATCAAGCCTGCCGTCCTTTGAAGATATGGAGGCGATGTTGAGCCGGGGTACACGCAGCCAAAGGAAACAACTGTAACCAGCGAGAGCCGACGGATGCCCCGACGCAGCCTGTCGGCTCTCTTTCTTCTTCCGTTTTAACCGCGTTTTTACTCCCCGATTATGACCGGGTTACAAGAATAATGAGGAAAATCGCCATTCAAGGCTGATTTTCACGCCTAATGTGACATTTGTCACAGCTAATGTCGATTATTCTTTGTAATTTTGCATATGGCAGATAACCGACTCTTTGATAATCAGCGAGCCAAGATAATAGGCGTGGCGCGTCACCGTCTGGCAACCGACGGCGACGGCGTGACAACGCTTGTGGCTTTTCATAGTTGTCCGCTCCGTTGCCGGTATTGTCTGAACCCGCAGTCGTTAGGCGACGGAAGCAGATTCAAAGAGTATTCGCCGCAGTCGCTTTATGATGAAGTGAGAATCGACGAGCTCTATTTTCTCGCCACAAACGGCGGCGTGACTTTCGGCGGCGGCGAGCCTTGTCTACGCCCTGATTTCATACATGAGTTTCGTGGGCTTTGCGGCCCGGCTTGGCAGATTAATCTTGAAACATCGCTCAATGTGCCGACAGCCAATATCGAGGGGTTGCTCCCGGTAATCAATACTATGATTATCGACATCAAGGATATGAATCCCGATATTTACCGCAGCTATACGGGGCAGAGCAATGACCTTGTTCTTGACAATCTACGCCTGATTGCGGAGTCCGGACGCCAAAGCGACTGCATAATCCGCCTACCGCTGATACCCAACTATAATACTGACGCAGACCGCGAGATTAGTCGCAAGGCTCTTGAAGTGCTCGGCTTCACCCGATTCGATCTATTCACCTATCAAATTCGCAAACACTGACTATGGCACGAGGAAAGCAGACCTGCAAGATATTGAAAGAGATACGCCGGCAAATCGCCGAAGCAAACGGCATTGAGCTTGCCACATCGGAATGTCGCTACAAGGGTGACTGCCTCGGCACATGCCCCAAATGTGAGGCCGAGGTGCGCTACCTTGAGCAGCAGCTCCGCATCCGCTCACTTGCAGGAAAAGCCGTAGCCCTTGCCGGAATTTCAGCGGGAATGATTCTTATGTCCGGGTGCAGTGGAACATCTTCATCGAATCAGTCAAGTGAAACATTACAGGGCGAGCCGATAGAAAGAGTTGACACGATGGTTTTCGAGGGAGAAATTGATGAGGAATGCCTGTTGTCCAAAACTAAAGATACCATTTGCAATTCTGAAGCCGAAGTTTCAGGTATCAGGGAGGGTGAGATTGGCAATGATCCTAATGAAGTAGTGACCTCGGGTGAAATGCCGGTTGAGCGGCCGAAGAATCCCGACGATAAGGAGATATTCAGCTGCCCTGAACAATTGCCGCAATTTCCCGGCGGTCCCGCTGAAATGCTGCGTTTTATTGCTCGGCACCTGAAATATCCCGAAGAGCAATTAAAAGAGGGTATCCAAGGCCGTGTAATCGTTAAATTCTATGTGGACACGTTGGGACGTGTCTGTGAACCGGAAATAGTAAGGGGAAAGGATTCCGCTCTTGACCGCGAGGCCTTACGTGTCGTCGGATTATTCCCGAATTTTTTACCCGCCACGATGAATGGCAAGAAGGTCAACGCCTATATGACACTGCCTATAACATTCAAATTACCGAAAGATTGACTATGAGAAATCTACTATTTTACATCTGCTTTCTGACAGCGTGCTTTGCATGTGGAGCAAAGGAGATAATCATTATGCCTCAGTTTGCTGTAGGCGACACTCTCAGATATCGTGCAACAACAAGCCTTGTGATGTATCATGGGAAAGACTCACTGATTTCGACCACGAAGTTGTTGCCCACGCTTATAGTTGATGAGAAAAACGGCAAGGGATTTATAATCACGACGAATAACCGGCTGGAGGATTTCAGCGTGATATGTTCCGATCCGTCAGCAGGAGAAACGTTGGAATCGTTCGACAAGTCCGATATCCTGAATGATGTTGTTGCCGCTATTACATTGAGGATTCAATTGGGAGCCGACTGCCGTCCCGATTCGATATCGAATTTGGATGCGGTAAAGGAGCGTATAACTGATGCTTACATCAATATGTTCGCAAAACGACAGGAAATTGATGAAAGCAATAGAGACGAATGGGAAAAGGAAACAATGCCGCTACTTATCGGAACTGTGAATATGATGTACACTCCCAAACATCTTATCGAGCAGCAGTTTGGCAACTTGCCTTACTTCAACTTCATAGGCATACCTCTGAAATCGGGGAAAATACCGGCATCGATGGTATTGCCCGAAGAACTCCAGATTATATGTCCGGGGTTGACAGAGTTGAAAATGAAAGTCAAGCAGTTTGAAAGCGATATGGAATCAAGTATAGAGAAGAGCGATGGCTTATATCATATAAAGTTAAGTGGCAAGAAAGGAACTGCACATATTGAGGGTGAGTTGCTTTACGCCGCCGGAATATTGACCAATGGTTTCTTGTCGCTTAGAAATGAGTCAGACACTGAGAAACTGATAAGTAACTATATGATTGATATAATCAGATGAATTTATGAATATGAAACTGATTACGACCATAATACTGACTCTGTTCGCCGGCGCGGGCTTTGCCGTCGCGTCCGAGAGGATAGACTCTGTTTCGTATGCCTTCGGGCATCAGTACACTCTCGGCATAATGGCCGGGGAAAACGACATGATGCAGACCGAACGGGATTTCAAGGACTATATCCGGGGCCTTGAAGATAACATTGGCAATCAGAGAGAGATGACCGATTCCTCCTATATGATGTCGTATTGTCTCGGCGCGATGGAGGCTGTATTCATGACTGACGGAATGCACCATAAGAAGAAGGAGGATCTGCCGCCGTTCCATTGCATAATATCCGGGCTTCGTAAGGTAGGAGATGGGAAAGTCAACCTTCCTGCCGACACTGTCGCCGCAAGAGATTTTCTGAACAGGCATAGTGATGGCGATAAGAAAGCATCGGATCTCGACAAAGAAACCGAATGCGAGTTCTTTACATCATACGGAATAATGAAAGCCTATCAGCCCGGACTGCAACAGTATATCGACGGGCTTAAACCAGGAACAAATTGCGTCGAAAACCGACAGGCTTTTGCAACAGGAATGGCCGATATTCTCGAAGCATACGCAACCCCTCCTGCAACGGCTTACGACCAGGGACGGATGATTGCATTGTCTATGAACCTGACATCCATTGAACAAGACCCGATTGACCCGGACTCATTTGTGGCGGGTGCGAAGGCCTCACTCGGCCTCGTCCCTCAGATCATTTCCCGGTATGAAGTGGAGGAAATCCTCAACCGACAGTATGAACAACAGGCAAAAGCGGCTGGAGCCGTCGACTATGAAGTTTATGCAAGTAAGCTCGGGGAATATATCGACCGGCTTGAGATAGAACCGGCGTGTCCGTATCGTGTAGACTGGAAGGTGACGGCGGGAGTCGTGGCTGAATTTGGAACTGCCCCGTCTGAAATTTTTGCCAAGGTCATGTCTGACCTTAAAATATCAGAAGACGTGCTGAGCGGCATTCTCATGGCATCGCCGCTTGATGAGGATGGCGGTCTGTATGAGGCGGCATCGGCTGTAATCGGTAAATATCCTTTGCCTAACGGCTACAAATGGTTCTGCGGACGAATGGACGGATTGCAGACCACAATCGGAATAATGCGAACAGAGCCGGAGTTCGTCGCCGAGGTACATAAGGCGTCGGTAGAACTTGATAGAACATCAGGAATGCTGAACGTGCAGTGGATCTTCGATGAACCTGACGCCCTGAGATGGGCGGAGTTCACCGAGACAAGTATCGGCAAACACGTAGCGGTGTATATAAACGGCAAATACATGTTCGCCCCCATAGTCAATCAACGGATTTCCGGAGGGCGATGCGCCATATCGGATCTGACTCCGGAAGAAATCAATGCCCTTTTCAAAAATGCCGAAAAGGTGGCATCCCAACACCCAATCGATACGATAGAGATTATTGATTTTCAGGAATAATCGGAATAATCATATAAAAGTGAATCACTGGAAATGCCAGTCCCAATATGATAAACTGGCGTAAATGATGAAATCCCCATGCGAGAATTCGCACAGGGATTCCGTTGGAGTTGAGGCTCTGCGCCTCAGGGGATTGGGGTTACTTCAGGGAGATTACGTTGGCGGCTTCGCGCTTGTTGGGGTCGAGCACCTCAGCGTAAATCTGCGTGTTCTTGACGCTACGGTGTGTGAGCATCTTCGCGATAGTGTAGATGGGTACCCCGGCCGACGACAGGAGCGTAGCGTAGGTGTGGCGGAAGCAGTGGAATGTAATCCGTCGGGTGATACCGGCCTCTTTTATCCATGCTCTCAGCGGATAGTTGATCATCGAGCGTTTGAGCGTCTTGAACACGAGTCCCTCTCCGCGCTCTCCGCATAATCCGAGAGCCTCCTCGCTTATCGGCAGTGTCGCTTCTTCTTCGGTTTTCTCAGTACGGATACGCATCACATAGCCGTCCTGAGTCTTGACGATATGTTCCCAGCGCAGTTGCTGGATGTCGCTTATGCGCAGCCCGGTCATGCAGGAGAACAGCGACGCCTGACGTAGCACCTCATGTTTGCACGGGGTGGCGGCGAGTTTCTTCACCTCTTCAAGCGTGAGAAACTCAATCTTGGTGTCCTTCCATTCAATTTTTTCGAGGAAGTCGTTGATGTTCTCCCGCAGGAGTTTCTCCTGATACGCCTCTTTGAGCAACGCCCGGAACGTGGACCAGTATCCGGCGATGGAGTTGTGGGCGAGTTTGCTTTTCCGTCCGTCACGGCGACCGCCTTTAAGTAGGTAGGCCTGAAATTTCTTGCAAAACTCCTCGTTGATCTCGCCGACGGTGCATTTACCCTCGCAGAAATCGGAGAAATGCTCATAGACGATTTTCCACTTCTGATATTTCTTGAAACACTTCTTCCGGAAGTATTCGAGGAAGTCGATGCGGAGTTTCTCTTTGTCGAGAAACCCGAACTGCTCGTTGAGCAACTGCTCGAAGCGGCGGCAGCGGATGGCCTCTGCCTTTTCCATCATCGAGGCGTTGAACTCTCGCTCACGGGTATTTGCCGGATGCCCGTAGAGATATATGCCCAGAGTCTCGCGGCGGCTCAGACGGTTAGTGTGAGGGTTGCGGATGGGCGGGTAGAAGTCGAGGTAGAGCGATATGCGGTCGCCCGATATTTCCTTCTTGCGGAGGAATACTTTTGTGCAGGTATTCATTGTATCTTGTCAGAGTTAAAAGTTTGGTGCAAAGTTCGGTAGTGATTGCATGGTGGAATCGGCCACCAAAGCGCCACCATCGTCGATTCGGGTCAAATCGTAGGCGGCGCAAGCAGATCATCCAGTTCTTTGCGCGAGATGTAAGTGTATTTGCCTCTCTTGGTACGGGGTATCTTGTAGGTCTTGACGTAATGATAGAGCTGGTCTCTCGTCATCCCGTATTTCTCCATCGCCTCAGCGATTGAGTAGTCGCTCGGTGGTTCCGGCTCTGCTATCCCTTTAGCCACATCAAAATGATTTTTGGAGTAGCGAACTTCTTTTCCGACCTTCATTTTGGGTATGCCCTCTTTGGACGCAAGGTTATAGATGGCAGAGAGTGTCATCCCGAACTTCTCTTGAATTTCTGATACAGAATACCACTCTGATATGCCTTCCGGTGTCGGCTTTTTTGCAAATGCGCGGTCTACATGTGCTTTGCTCCACATGCTTTTTCCTCGGTACATTGTCTTTGGGATTTTCTTCTCTTTACAGACCTTCCAAAACCATGCGTTAGAAACCTGATATTTGTCAAGGACTTCTTGAGTTGTATAGAACTCTGTGATGGATTGTTGCTCCTTGGATATACTTATTCTTTCTGACGATGAGAACAGAGTCTCGATGTCGCACTTTCGGACAAGTGTCTTACGATTGAGTTTCCAAGCCTTTATAACACCTTTATTGATATAGGTGTAAAAGGTCTTATAACATAACCCGACGAACCTCGCTGCTTGACGAGGGGTCATGAAATCTTTTGACGATAATTCAACCAGTCCGGATTGGACTCTTTGAACTTCTGTCTTGCACCGTTCCAGCTTCTCCTTCCGCTTACGGTCTTTGTAAGCATGTTCGGAGCACCGCTTACAACAGTACGCAGTCTGTGTAGTGCGGGCAATGAAATTTTTCCCACACCATTGACAGACTTTCTCAATTTGAATGTTACTGCTCATACTGGCTTGTTATGCGTGGTTAATTCGCCATTTATTTCGCCAAAAGCGTGTATGGGCGTGTATCGACGTGTACTGACGTGTAAATACTCTATCACTTATCTCTCACTCTTGGCCCCGGTCGATGGCGAGATACAACCGGGATACAAAAATGGGCGAAAAAGGGGTCAGAATCCGTTAGAATCCGTCAGTAAGGGCATTAAAAAAGCGTGCCGTAAAGCACGCTATACTAATGGATTGTGACGGATTGTGACGGATTGTGACAATTACGTCATTTCCCGATGCAGAAGCGGGAGAAGATGGTGGTGAGGATGTCAGGGGTGGTGAGGGTGCCGGTGATGGTGGAGAGGTGGTGGATGGTGGCGCGGAGGTCCTGGGCAAGGAGGTCGCCGGGGATGTTGGCGCTCAGGCCGGCGAGTAGGGCTGCGGTGGTTTCGGCGGCGGCTTGTAGGGCTTGTGCGTGGCGCAGGTTGGTGACGAGGATGGTGTCCTGTGTGTTGTCGCCGCTGAGTGCTTTTGCGTGTTTTTTGAGTTGCTGCAGCAGGGTGTCGTGGCCTTCTCCGGTATGCGCCGAGAAGGGGATGATGTCGGTGGCCCGGTAGGGGAGTGGTGTCGGCAGGGTGGTGATGGCGCCCGGGAGATCGGTTTTATTGAGTAATAGTATGACTGGGCGGGTGTCTTCGGCGGTGTGGCTACCGGCATCGGCATTGCTATCGCTGTCGGTATCACTGTCGGCGGGAAGGGCAAGATCGGCGGAGGAGGGGAGGGGACGGGTTGCGTCGACGACGAGGAGGGTGATGGCGGCGTTGGCGGCGGCCTGACGGGTGCGCTTGATTCCGAGGTTTTCGATGGGGTCGTCGGTGTGTCGCAGTCCGGCGGTGTCGATGAAGCGGAATGTGTAGTCGCCGATGGCGAGGGTGTCTTCGATGGTGTCGCGGGTGGTGCCGTGGATGTCGGAGACGATGGCACGCTGCTGGCCGAGGATGAGGTTGAGCAGCGATGATTTCCCGGCGTTCGTCGGGCCGATGATTGCCACGGGGATGCCTTCTTTTATGGCGTTGCCGGCGGCGAACGAGTCGGCCAGCCGGGTCAGTTCGTCGTGCAGATCCTCAGCGAGGGCGGTGAGCCGGCTGCGGGAGGCGAATTCGACTTCTTCTTCCGAGAAGTCGAGTTCGAGTTCGAGCAGTGATGCTATTTCGAGCAGTTTGTCGCGCAGTTGGTTGAGCCGAGCCGAGAACTGTCCTTTCATCTGTGAGGCGGCCAGACGGTGGGCGGCGCGTGATTCAGAGGCTATGACATCGGCGATGGCTTCGGCCTGGGCGAGGTCGATTTTGCCGTTGGCGAATGCGCGGCGGGTGAATTCGCCCGGATGGGCCATGCGGCAGCCGTTATCGCAGAGGATTTCGAGGAGGCGCCGCTGCACGTAGCGCGACCCGTGGACCGAGAGTTCCACGGTGTCTTCGCCGGTGAACGATGCAGGGTCGTGAAAGATGGCGGCCACGGCCTGATCAAGCATTTCGCCGTTGTTGGCCGGGTCGACTATATGACCGGTGTGGAGTGTCCGCGCCTCGGCCTGCGCAAGGGGGGCGCCGCGCCAGATGCGGTCGGCTGTTTCAAGCGCCTGCGGTCCTGAGATGCGGATTACGGCTATGCCGCCCACGCCGGGAGGTGTGGAGATGGCGCAAATGGTGTCGTTGGTGTGCTGTGTCATATTGTTATTCCGCTGCAAAGTTAGGGATAATTCAGGGAAATGCATCCAATCGGGAGGCATTTTTGGCTGTTCGGAGCATTTTGTGTACCTTTGTGTTACTCTAAACAGACAGGTGCTTAATTCAGACGGACATGCAGACATCAGATGAACAGATTCCCGGGACGGTGACTCCGGATGGCGGCGTCGACACGCGCGCTGCCGCCGGGGGAGGCAAGCTGCGCGAGCTGGCCGAGATGCCGGTGGGGCGGCTGCTGTGGAAGTATTCGCTTCCGGCAGTGGTGGGTATGCTGGTTGTGCAGCTCTATAATGTCATCGACCGCATTGTCATCGGTCAGGTGGTGGGCGCCAAGGCCATCGCCGGTCTGGCCATCACGTTTCCGGTGATGAATATCGCCACTGCTCTGGGTGTGCTTGTCGGGGCGGGTGCCTCGGCGCGCATCAGTCTGTTTTTAGGCGCCGGGGATACTGACCGCGCCCGCAAGGTGCTCGGCAACTCTCTCACGCTCACGTTGATAATCGGCACCATCTATATCGGGCTGTTCGCTGTCTTCCTTTCGCCGATATTGCGGTTGTTCGGTGCCGACGAAGCCACGTTGCCTTATGCCCGCGATTTCATGGAGTATATCCTTCCCGGTCTGCTGATGACGAACCTCACATTCTCGTTCAACAACATGATGCGAGCCTCGGGCTATCCGATGAAGGCCATGGCCACAATGTTTGTGGGGTGCGGCCTTAACATATTGCTGGCGCCGCTGTTTGTGTGGGCGCTTGGCCTTGGCATCAAGGGCGCGGCCATCGCCACCGATATATCCATGACAGTGTCGATGCTGTTTGTGATGCGCCATTTCTGTGTGCGCCGGCATGGGCCCGTGGTGTTCGCGCGCGGCATCTACCGGCCTGACTCAAAGCTGATATGGGGAATAATAGGCATCGGTGCCGCGCCTTCGATAGTCAATGTGGCGTCATGCGTCATCAATATATTCC
>CEAC01032364.1_pt1 | contig 54561 bp, 67 predicted proteins | sample 557411 | NCBI WGS metagenome assembly CEAC01 (sample SAMEA3182094, study PRJEB8094) | gut metagenome | biome: human; feature: gut; material: Stool; isolation source: human stools | place: Canada | collected 2012-02-21
CGTCATCTCGTCGTCGCGGACTGCGCTTCATGTCGGGGCGCTATTCCTACGGAATAGGCACCCCTCCAACGCTTCGTCGCTCCGCCTCTCCCCACGAGGTCTTACGACCTTGCGGGGACCCCGCAGCAGCATACGCCAGTATGCCGGCGTCCTCTTCCTTGTCATCATCCGGTTTTCTCTCGCCGAAAAGTCCTGCGGAGTTTTTGCGCGGGAGAAATGGCGCCAGAGGAAGTGCGGAGCGGTAGGCAGGCTGGCGCCTGTCAACGCGACGCGCAATGTCGGGCGGTATTTATGCCCGCAAAAACCGTATGTGCTCTTGTTAAGCGAAGGTATTTTCACTTGATTAAAAAACAGCTCGCGGGAAGGTTTTGTGCCCTTTATGATGAGAGCAAAAGGAAGCCGGGCGGCTTTGCCGGCAGAGATCCTGCATGGACTCCCCCCATAGGAGAAGTCCGTGCTGATTTGCCCATGACCAGAAAACAATTCGTAAACGGTTTGTAAATTCTGCGCTGCTTTTCTTGCAGTTTTTCTGTCATTCCGCTATGATAGAGTACAGCAGAAATGAACGGGAAAGGAGAGCCGGAAAGGTATGCGGGATTGGTTTCGCCGTTTGATGATGGGACGATACGGGGTGGATCAGCTGACCTGGGTACTGCTGGCGCTCTCTTTGGTCATCTCGCTATGCGGCAGCATTTTTCAGATCAAGGGGCTCAGCATCCTGTGCTGGGCGGTGCTGGTGGTGTGCTATCTGCGCATCTTCTCCCGCAACATTTACGCCCGGCAGCAGGAGAACCAAAAGCTGCTGCAATTCTGGTGGAAGCTGAAAAACGGGCGCGCGAACCGGCCCAGCCGGGAGGAACGCAGAAAGTACAAGGTATTCATCTGCCCCACCTGCAAGCAGAAGCTGCGGGTGCCGCGCGGCAAGGGGAAGATCAGTATTTCCTGTCCCAAATGCGGGACGAGCTTTATCAAAAAGACATAACGAAAGGGCCTTCCGCGGAGGGCTCTTTTTTTGATGGGTGGGATGAAAAGGCCCCCGGCGGGATCGGAGGGATCGGGTCGGGGGCCTTATGTTACTGCATTATTTTACGCGTTGGGGTCAGTCCTCGTGCTTTTTGGTGAGCTTTTTAGCGCCGAGGCAGAGAGCGCCAACGGCGGCCAGGCCGACAAAGACATAGCCGACGGGGCTAGAAACTGCGCCGGTGGAGGGGTTGCCCTCCGCGGGCTTGCTATCGCCCGGCTGGGTGGGGGTGATGATGGTGATGGTGGAGGATTTGGTGTAATCACAGCCGGTGCACTTGTCGGAATCGGGGAGGAACTCGTGGGCGGCTTCGTTCTGCTTGTTACCGCACTTTGTGCACTCTTCCCAGTGAGAGGTGGCATTGTACTTCAGGGGCTGGCCAAAGGTGCAGACCTCATGCGTCAACTCTCTTTCGCAGACAGTGCAGGTCTGGTGATGGTAGCCATCGCCGACATTTACCCAAGCGGATGGGGTGTGGACAGCCTTATCCAGTTGCTCGTTGCAGCCTTCGCGGGCACACACTTTCCAGTGTTCATTCGCATCTGTGGTGACCCAAGGACCGTTATGATCGTGGCCGAGGGCGGCTTTCGTTTCGTCACGGCGGCAAGAGTTGTCTCGGTGGTGGCGGTGTCATCGGAGAACAGCTTATCACAGCTGCACTTCCAGTAGGCAGCATTGCCGGGTGCGGTGCAGGTGGGGGCCTTAGCCGCTACGGAAGCAAGATGACTGGTATGGACATGGCCAAGGGCGGGGGTGAGGACTTTGCCGCATTCGGTGCACTTGACGGGGTCATCTTCAGTTGCAGCAGTACGGTCGGGGATATGGTTCGCCGCATCTTTTATTGCGGTACAGCCAGTACGATTGCACTTGTGCCAGTGCTGGTCATCACCGGTCGTCCAGACAGTATCCCAATTGTGGCCAAGAGGGCTACCATCGGTGGCGGTGCAGCCGGTACGCTTGCAGGTCTTAGGAGCGGTACAGGTTGCATCAGCCCAATCATGGCCAAGGGCGCTGCCTTCTGTCTTATCGCAAATAGAACAGGTTTTGGCAGTGGTGCAGTTTGCGGCGGTCCAGTTGTGCTCTGCATAGCCATCTTTTCCGCTATTGGCAGTACCTGCTGTCAAGGTGCAGCCTTCGGCCGTACACTCATGCCAGTGGTGGGTACCATCGCTGGTCCACTTGGTAGCCCACTGGTGAACATGTGGGTGGTGATGGTGAGGGAAATAGACGCGTTATTCTCGTAAACGGAATTGCTATCCACATCGGAGAGCACCAAATCCTCAGTATAAACTCGGTATGTTCCCTCAGGACAGTTTGCTGCAATGATCACTTTGAATTGCAGCAGAGTAATTTGTGTATCTGCTATAGCAACTGCATAAAAAGATGAATCCATATTTAATCCAGTAAACTTATTGCTAATAAATGTCGCATTACTGAATTTGTCCGTTTTCTCAATGTCTGCCTCATTGGCCGAAACCTGCAAATTGCTGTCGCTGGTTTTAAGATCGAAATTAACACCAGCGATCTTACTTTCTGTCGGTGCTGGATTTTTCAATATAACAGATATTGTTACGATCTGCTCATCAGTGCTTGTTACGAAGTTGGTTTTATCCGCCAAAAGCTCGACTGAGAGAGGGCCTTCAGCCATAGAAGGAACAATAGCAAAAGAAAGGGCAAAAGTTATTGCGAGGAGTATTGATATAATCTTCTTTTTCATATAAAGTAATCCTCCTTTTTAATATAGTTTACTACTGTTGTTTACATGATTAAGAAGTCGAATAACATCTTGAATATTCACCCGGGAGTCATTATTGATATCGCAATGGTGAGCATCTACAAATGGAGAACTATTATTTACATGGTTTAGCAACCTAATAACATCTTGAATATTTACTCTACCATCTTCATTTACATCGCCTAGTAGGAAAATCCTCACCTTTTGAGTCACATCTTCTGTGCCTACTTTTACAGTGTAATCACGGGTAACATGATTTTTCTTCTCCACCCGCAGGTTGTAGGTACCGGGGGGAACATTGCTTATGGTGTAGTGGCCGGTAGTGCCGCTCCAGGTGCCCACGGAGGTTTCGCCTTGCAGCAGCGTTACGGTTACCTTCTCAGCGGCATCGCCGTAGCTGGTTACTGTACCGCTTACCGTCACACCGGGGGGCTCCTCCTGGATGGTGACAGTGGCGGATGTGGCGGTGAAGGGGACCTCCTGCAGGCTGGCGTTCATGATGTCCAAGCCCGTTATGCCAATTGTGGTGACGGTATCCATGGGGGCATTCTCCAGCACACGAAAGGTTAACCGGAGGATGCAGCAATCGGAGCCTGTCCAGTTCTCACCCTGAGCCCAAACTGCATTTTCACGATCTACTTTCTCCCCTGTTTCGTCCTGTTTTGCTTTGATGCCTACTTCCCAGTCTGTCAGTGATTTCCCATTCGCATCGGTAAGCTGGAGGAGTGTCTCATCATACTGGAAAGCGAACCTTATGCCGGCGATACCGGGGTTATTGTGGATCACCAGCTCTACGGTGAATTCCCCGCCCGGCTGGACGGACGATGCGGAGGGGCGCAGCTCCAAGGTGGGGGTGCCCTCCGCCAGAGAGGGGACACTCACGGCAAGGCACAGGATCATGGCCGCCATGAGGATGCTCCATATTTTTTTCATAGCCAATCTCCTTTCTGCCTTGCCGTGCTTTTACCGGGTTGTGTCATCCTTCTATCTTCTCTTCCACATACTGCTGCATCAGCAGAATCAGATCGGCCAGCTTTACCTCACCGTCTTCATTCATATCGGCATTGAGCTGGTTGATCTTGACCGAGAAGCCGGCCAGGTATTTTTTGAGATACAGGATGTCCAGCAAGCTGCCGGTCTTGCCGTCATCATTTACATCGCCAAGGACGCGGGTAACGACCTGGACCCCGCCGGAGGTGACGCTGAAGGATACCTTATTCTCACTGACATTGAGGGCCTCCTGCACCGCAAGGGTGATCTCCGCAAGGCCATCCTCTGCGTTTTCCAGCACCTTGAACCGGAGGTTTAAGAGTGTGCCGTCTTCGATATAATCCGCTGCGCCGACAAAGACCGCTTTTCCGTTTTCCTTGTTGATATAAAGATTGAATCCCTCCGGGGCCATTTCACATTCGAGCAGCTCCAGGCGGGTCTTATCGTAGCTGATGTGGAAGCCGAGCGCCGCAATGCTGGGGATATTGTGCAGGCTGAGCGTCACGGTGAATTCTTCCTGCGGCTTCACATTCTGTCCAGGGACCTCGATCTTCAGCCGCGGGGTTTCCGCCGCCAGGGCCGGCACGCACAGCAGCAGCGCCGCCAAGGCCAGAAGGTATTTTATTTTTCTCATGGGTTGCCTCCGCTGATTCCAATAAAATGGATCATGTCCGCATGCGGACATGAAAATCTCCCCGGGGAGATTTGGGATTGGGTAATCCTGTACTTTAGTTTAATTCCACCATCAGATTTTCCTTATTGCAACCATTAATGTAAAATAAGGGTACAAAAACCGGGGGGTTCCGGCATGGTCTTTGGGGAGATGCGGAAATACCGGGGCAGAGAGTGCTCCGCTCCGGTATGGTTGCTGATTATTCGTGGTTTTTGCGCCGGGCGCCCAGGAAGCAGATACCTGCCGCCGCCAGTGCCACCATACCGCAGGCTATCAACGGCTATTGTCGCAGCCTTGGTAAGGGTGCTGCCCTCGATGACCTTCGTTTGGTTTTTCCAGCTTTCGTCCATCAAGCGTTCGGAGGTGTAAGCGTAGTTGCCGTTCCCCTGCACTTTGAACCTGACGACATAGGTGCCCACATCCGTTGGAGAGCCTGCATAAGCCCAGCTGTACTCGTTCTTCGGGTAGAAAAAGCACTTCACATCGTAACCGCCCAAGCCGATGATGCTATCGTTGACCGTGGGTGCGGCCTGCTTGATGCTGTACTTTTGTCAGCCCATATCGGCGGCAAGAGCCTGATCGATGAGCTTTTGCAGCGTCTCCGCCTGCTTCTTTTCCGTGATGGCGCCGACGATGGGATCACCGACGATGTTGCCCTTCTGATCGACCACATAGGTGGTGGGGAAGGCGAACACATTACCGGTAAGAACGCCGGCCTCGCTGCCGGAGGCAAAGGTGAGGTTGCGGTAGGTGGCGCCCTTCTTGGCCAGTACGGCCTTGGCCTCGGCAATGGCGGTCTCATCGCCGTCCAGCGTGAAGGCATTGATGCCGACGACGGCGCCGCCCTTTTCGGCCAGGGACTTATTGAGGGCCTCCAGGTCGCCCAGCTCGGCTACGCAGGGCTTGCAGGTGGTGAACCAGAAGTTGACGACGGTGACGGTATTGGCGGCGAACAGCTCGCTGCTCTTGACGGGGTTGCCGTCCAGGTCCTTGCCCTCAAAGGCGGGGAAGGGGTTGCTGTTCTGCTCGATGGGCTTGCCGTTTTCCGCAGGGACGCTGCCGGTGCCGTCCGGGGTCTTGGGCATCAGCTCGGGGAATTTTTCCTCCAGCTTGGTCATCTGATCCTCCAGATCGCGGATCTTCTCGCCGCCCTCACGCAGCACCTTCAGCTCCTCCTCGGTGAACTGATCCTTGGCGTCCTCGATGGTATCCAGCAGGAACTGGCCGTAGTTTTTGCCGTCCTCGATCATGATCATATCCTTATTGGCGGCCATAAATACCTTTTCCCACAGGGCGGAGTTTTCGCCGAGGATGGAGTTTTCCTGCGCCAGAAGGCTATCGAACAGAGCAGAGGCCTCCTCGAGGGTCTTGGGCTCGTCGGTCATGGTGTTGTCGCCGGGAATATCGATCTTCTTGTCGTTTTCCTTTGCGCCGCAGGCGGCCATGGCAAGGACCATCATAACGGCCAGCAGCAGGGTGATGAGTTTTTTAACATTCATTTTTGTTTCCTCCTGAAAAATCATTGGGTATTGTTCTGCGGTGCAGGCACCGCTTTTTCGGTTTTTTCGGTGTCCTTCCCCTCCCCGAAGCCATAACGGAAACGAATGGCATCGGTGGGGCAGGCCCGGATGCACATCCCGCAGCGGATGCACTCGGTGTGGTTGGGGGATTTGGTCACGTCTACATCCATTTTGCAGGCGCGGGCGCATTTCCCGCAGGAAACGCACTTGTTTTGATCCACCTTCATCTGGAACAGCGAGACCTTATTGAGCAGGGCGTAAAAAGCGCCCAAGGGGCAGAGCCATTTGCAGAAGGGGCGGTAGAAGACAACGCTTAAAACCACCACCGCCAGCAGAATGGAGAACTTCCAGGTAAACAGGCTGCCCAGCGCCGCCCGGATGCCGGAATTGGCAAGGGACAGCGGGATGGCCCCCTCCAGCACGCCCTGGGGACAGAGGTATTTGCAGAAGAACGGGTCGCCCATGCCTACATCGTTCACCAGGAACGCCGGCAGCAGGAAAACCATCACCAGCAGTATGGCGTACTTGAGATAGGTCAGTGGCTTGAGCTTCTTTGTGGAGAGCTTCTTCGTCGGGATCTTATGCAGCAGCTCCTGAAACCAGCCGAAGGGACACAGAAAACCACAGATAAAGCGTCCCAGCAGGACTCCCAGCAAAATGAGAAAGCCTGTGATATAATAGGAAAAGCGGAACTTGGAAGACCCCACCACCGCCTGAAATGCCCCGATGGGGCAGGCGCCGGAGGCCGCCGGGCAGGAATAGCAATTGAGCCCCGGCACGCAGACGGTTTTTCCGCTGCCCTGATAAATGGAGCCCTTGAGGAAATTCGGCAGATGAAGATTGGTGAGAAGGGCGGCGCCCGCCTGGATCCAGCCCCGGAAGCGGGACAGGAGGTGGGAGACCCCGGTATGTTTTTTATCCAATGCCGACACACTCCAAACATAATTTAATCGCCTTACTGAATACCGTTGCGGCCTCGCCCCGCCAAGCGCCGAAGCACAGCATGGCAGCGCCCGCAATCAGCAGCACGACCTGCGCCGCGGCTTTTTTTGCATGAGTCATTTTCATCATCCTTTCCGAATTACTGTGCCCATCATAGCACGGGGAGGTTAAAATTTCTGTTAAGAACGAAAACTTAACGCAAACCTTATCTATTTTTGCTATAATGAAAGCAACATAAAAACGGAGAAATAAAAAGGAGGGCTCTCATGCACCTTTTAGTAATTGAAGATGAACGCGCCCTGTGTGAGACCATCGTCCGCAGCCTGCGGCGGCTGGCCTACAGCGTGGACTACTGCTACGACGGGGAAAAGGCTCTGGAGCTGCTGGGCGTGGAGCGCTACGATCTGGTGCTGCTGGATCTGAATCTGCCGAAAAAGGACGGCATGACGGTGCTGCGCACCCTGCGGCAGACCGACCGGGAGACGAGGGTACTGATCCTCTCCGCCCGCGGCGAGGTGGAGGACAAGGTGCAGGGACTGGACGCCGGGGCCAACGACTATCTGGCAAAGCCCTTCCACTTGGCCGAGCTGGAGGCCCGCATCCGCAGCCTGACATTGCGGCAGTTCACCCAGCAGGATGTGCTGCTAAGCTGCGGAGCTTTAACCTTTGACACCCGCTCCCGCACCGCCGCTGTCAACGGGCAGACGCTGACGCTGACCCGCAAGGAAACGGGGATACTCGAATACCTAATGGTGCATCAGGGGCGGCCGGTGAGTCAGGAGGAGCTGATGGAGCATGTCTGGGACAACAGCGTGGACAGCTTCAGCAATTCCATTCGCGTCCACATCTCCGCCCTGCGTAAGAAGCTGCGGGCCGTGCTGGGCTATGACCCCATCCGCAACCGCATCGGCGAGGGCTATCTGATGGGAGGCGAGGAGGAATGAAGCGGCTTTCCTTGCAGTGGCGCATCACGCTGATGTCCGTCCTGCTCATCGGCGTCACCTGCGTGGCCATGAATCTGCTGCTGTGCTCCTCCGGTGTGTACTATATGGACACCATTGCGGACAGCTTACAAGGCGGCACGGTGATCCTGAATGATGGCGGAGCGGCGAGCTTTGATCCGCAGCTCATCGCTCCCAGCGAGGAGCTGACCATCGTTGTCGATGGGGCGCAGGGGCGCTTCCGCACCACCAACTGGTACATCACGGCGGCGGTAACGCTGCTCAGCGGTATTCTGGCCTATTTCGTCAGCGGACACGCCCTCAATCCCCTGCGCAGCTTTGCCTCGCAGGTGGAGCAGGTGCAGCTGAACAATCTGGCGGATATGAGGATCGATGAGGATGTGTTGCCGGAATTCCGGCAGCTCAGTCACTCCTTCAACCAGATGCTGGAGCGGTTGAACAACGCCTTTACCGCCCAGCGGCAGTTCACCGGCAACGCCGCCCACGAGCTGCGCACGCCGCTGGCGCTGATGCAGGCGCAGCTGGAGCTATTTTCCGCGGAGCATCCAGACATGCTACCGGAGACGGCGAAATTCCTCACGCTTTTTCGGGAGCAGACGGAGAGGCTGACACAGATGACCAAGACGCTGCTGGAGATGAGCAATTTGCAGCAGGTGGCGCGGAACGAGCAGATTCAGCTTATCCCAATGATTGAGGAAATCTTCACAGACCTTGCGCCGCTGGCGGAGAAGCGAAGCATCACGCTGGAAGCGGAGGGCGACGGCTCCCTGACTGGCAGCGACACGCTGATCTACCGCCTGCTCTTCAATCTGACGGAGAACGCCGTCAAATACAACCGCCCCGGCGGCTCGGTGCGGGTCGAGCTTGCACAGGGGCAGGAAAAGTGCATCATTCGCGTTTCCGACACCGGCTGCGGCATCCCGGAGGAGTATCAGCGCAGTATCTTCCAGCCCTTCTTCCGGGTGGACAAGTCCCGCAGCCGCGAATACGGCGGTGTGGGGCTGGGGCTCTCGCTGGTGTGGGAGATCGCCGCTCTCCACGGCGGCTCCGTTTGGGTAGAGGAAAGCTCGGACAAGGGCACGACCATCGCGGTCGAGCTGCCGGCAGAAGCAGAAAGCGGTCCCTCCGGCGCGGATATCCCATAGCGGCCCTTGGCGGTTTCATGATGATCGTTTTTCAACCCCCACAAAATTATCGCAGCAGCTCTCGATCAGCTCCCTGTCGTGGGTGATGACGAGAATGGTTCTGCCGTTCCGCGCTTCGCTTTTCAGCCTTTCCGCGATTAGGCGCATATTCTGCCCGTCAAGGCCGCTGGTGGGCTCGTCAAGAATCAATATCCCGCGGCCGGAAAAGATGGCGCAGGCAATGGCAAGGCGCTGCTTCTGCCCGCCGGACAGGGTGGACGGATGCGCGTCCCTGTACTCGTAAAGACCAAACTCTTTCAGCAAATGTCTGGCACGGTCTTTGCTTTCTTCTGTCAATTCGGTATTCAGCAGCAGTTCCTCCGCCACGCTTGCCGTGAAGAACTGCGTTGACGTGTCGTTGCCGCAGTAATAGATTTCCCTGCGCCGAGCTGCCTCTCTTGCTTTTTTCCCGTCTATCAGGATATGTCCCCTTGTCTGCTTCGCCAGCCCGCAGAGGATCTGCGCAAGGGTGGTTTTCCCCGCGCCGTTTTGTCCCGTTATGGCGGTCACGCCGCCCTTTGGAACGGACAGCGAAATATCCTCAAAAATAACTTCTTTGCGTATTCTTTTCGAGAGCCCTGCTGTCTTCAAGACGGCAGGGCTCTCGTCCGATACGGAGGGAGCGGGAAGGCACTTTCCCTCGTGCGGGGAGCGCAGACCCATGCCTAAGATGTCTGCTTCCGGAAGAAGGAGTAAGTCCCGTGGTGCATACTCGGCCGCTATTCTGCCGTCCCGCAGATATAAAAACCGGTCTGCGATCCCCATCAGCCAGTCGATCCGATGCTCCGCGATGAGCAGGGTAAAGCCCTGCTTCTTGAGCTGCCGGAGGGTCTGCGCAAGCTGTCTCGTCCCGGCAGCATCCAGGTTGGCCGTCGGCTCGTCGCACACAAAAACCTTTGGCTTCATGGCATATACGGACGCAATGGCCGCCCGCTGCTTTTCTCCGCTTGAGAGGACATCAACTGCCCTGTCTTTCAAATGAGACAGCTGCAATGTCTCTATGGCGGCGTCCGTCTTCTCCCGTATCTCCCGGGCGGACAGGCCGTAATTCTCGCAGGGAAAGGCGACCTCTCCGGCAAGTTCGGAGGAAAAGAACTGGCTTTTGGGGTCCTGAAAAACGCTTCCCACCAAACGCCCGATCTCCCATGTGGAAAGCCTTGATATGTCCTTGCCGTCTATCCTCACGCTCCCGCTGAAAACTCCGGGATAGTAGGACGGCGCAAGCCCGTTGACAAGCCTTGTCACGGTGGTCTTGCCGCAGCCGGAAAGCCCCGTCAGCACGACGCATTCGCCGCCTTTTACCGAGAGGGAAATGTCCTGTACGCCTCTGTCCGAGTTTTCGTATTGAAAAGAAGCGCGTGTCAGCTCGATCATGCCATGCTCCTTTCCAATACCAAATAGGAAGCCGTGACCAGCGCACATGCGGCTGCCGCGATGTGATCCCGCGCCCCGGCCCTTTTTTCATAATAGCTGCCGCGCACGCCCGGACGCTCCGCGCCTCTTGCAACGGCGGAAACGGAAAGCTGATCGGCAAGCTGCAACACCCGAAGAAGAAACGGAACCAGCACAAACTCCATGCTCTGCACGGGATGTGCGAGCAGCTGCCCCGCCGCGGTCAGCCCTCGGTTTTTCATGGACCTGCCCACCCCCTTTAGCTCCGTCCGCATGGTGGGGAAGAAGCGAAAGACCACAAGAAGCCCAAGAATGAACGGGGTGGGCATACGGAGGCGGGATAAAAACGCAGAGAGCATTCCCGGCGGCGTGGTGATCAGATCCCATGACACCAGAAAGATCGGTGACAGATTCCAGAACATCAGAACATAAAACTCCGAAAAGACCGGCATGTGCAGCCCGTGGAAGCGGATGCCGTACAGCAGCAGCGCCAGCAGCAGATAAAAGCAGCCATAGGACGCGGCAAGGCGGAAGTTCCGCTGTAAGACGAGATAAAGAAGCGCACCGCCGGTCAGGATGCAGGTGAGCAGCACATTCCCGCCGATGGTTACTCCGGCAAAGACGCACAGCAGCGCCCACAGCTTGACCGGCACCGCGAAGGATGCGTCCGCCCTCATAGAACGCCGGCCTTCTTAAAATGCCTGCGGATCAGCCGGCTGCCCACCATGCAGCCCAAAAAGCCCATCAGCGTCGTAAACACCAGAATAAAGGCCAGCCAGCTGGGAGAGGTGTAGTAACGCACATAGGAATCGATGTAGCTCTGCTCCATGCCGCTTGCCAGCGCAAAATCGTAGTAGGTGTCCCAGAAGAACCAGATGGGGAGCAGATTGACTCCGTTGTACAGCAGGCTTGCCGCCGTCCATGAAGCGGTCAGCCGTTTCGGTTTTTGGCAGGAGCCTTCCTTCCAGAGAATCGCCTCGCAGAGGATTCCCACAAGAACATAATAAGGGAGCAAGAACCAGTTTCCCATCAGGAGAAAAATCACGCCGAGGATCGTCATATAGATCAGCGTCACAAAACGCTTTCCGATCCGGCTGACCATGAGCATATAGACCGGCGCGCAGAGGAACATGGTGATCCCCACCGACAGCACCATGCTGACAAAGTCGTTGGCCATGCAGACCATGTTGACGACGAGCTGGATGACGATCAGCACCGCCGAAAGCAGCACGGTGGTGATCACATCCCTGACAGACCATTTATTTGTTTCCTTCATAAACTCCTCCTTGTTTTCAGCACTTTGTTTCCAATATTGCACTCGGAATCCTGTTTATCTCGCAACTTTCTACGCCGTCCACTCCATGCTCTCGCTCTGGAGCTGCGCCATGTGGCGGAACAGGCCGTTCTTTTTCAGCAGCTCTGCGGGAGAACCCATCTCCGCCACGCGGCCGCCGGAGAGCAGAACGATCTGATCGGCGTTCATGACGGTACGCATACGGTGCGCGATGATGAGCACCGTCTTATCCTTGATCAATCCGGACAATGCCGCCTGCACCGCCGTCTCGTTTTCCACATCCAGCGAGGCCGTGGCCTCGTCCAGCAAAATCACCGGCGCGTCCTTCAAGATGGCGCGGGCAATGGAGATGCGCTGCCGCTCACCGCCGGAGAGCCGGGAGCCGTTTTCCCCGATCAGGGTATGGTAGCCCTCCGGCAGCTTGGATACAAAGGCGTCGCACTGCGCCGCCTTCGCCGCTGCCAGCACCTCCTCGTCGGTGGCGTCCCGTTTACCGAGGCGGATGTTTTCCATCACGGTATCCGCAAACAGCACCACATCCTGAAATACGATGGCGTAGTTTTTCAGCAGTGCCTCGCCGTCCACCGTGGATACATCCACGCCGCCCAGCCGCACCGTTCCCTCCGCAGGGTCCCAGAAGCGGGCCGCCAGCTTGGCTGCCGTGGATTTGCCGCCGCCGGAGGGGCCCACCAGAGCCGTCACCTGTCCCTGCTTCGCCGTAAAGGAAACATCTCTTAGCACGTCCTCTTTTTCCCGGTAGGCAAAGGTCACATGCTCAAAGCGGATGTCGTAGCCATCGGGATCGTATTCGGTCATACCGGTCATGCGCTTTTCGTTCTCGATCTCCTGCATACGCTCGATGCGCACCTCGCAGGCGAAAACCGCGGCCATGTTGGCAAACATGGAGCCGATGGGGTCATATACCCGGGTGGCGGCGATGAGGAACATCAGAAACGGGATCAGCGCCAGGTCGCCGCGGCTCATCAGCGTCACCCCCGTGAGGACGGTGGTGGCGATGCCCAGCTTTAGGAAGGACTGTGCCGCTGTGACTACGGAGCCTGTGAACAGCTCGCCCCGGATGGTGTCCTGCTCCGCCTCGTCCAGCCTGCGGTTCAGGTCGGCGATATACCGCGCCTTTTGGTTGCACGCCTTGATCTCCGGCGCACACTCCAGCACCTCCTGCATGGCGTCGGTGGCCGCACGGCGGGTGACAAGGCCCTTCTTTATATGCCGCTTTTCCATGCGCCGGGAGAGATAGACCATCAGCAGCGACGCGGGCACCACCCACAAAAGAGCCAGTGCCATCCGCCAGTCGTAAAGCAGCATGCCTGCGGAGATCAGCACCGTGGAGATGAGCGCGCCGTGCATGGCGGGGTAAAAGTGAGAGAAGGCCTTTTCCAGCGTCTCCGTATCCCCCATGATGGTGGTGGTCAGATCGGTCAGGTCCCGGTTTCCGAAGAAGGACAGCGGGAGCTGGCGCAGTACCTCCGCCAGCCGGATGCGGCGGTTGGCACTCTCCCGGTAGGTGGCTTCGTATAAAGCTCTGTATTGGATCAGGAAGGTCACAAAGAGCGCGGCGAGGGCAAGGACGCCTGCCACCAGAAAGCGCGTAAGTCCTGCCCTTGGGTCGGTGCCGTTTGTCAGTGCCTCGACAATGCCGGAGAGTGTCGTGGCCAGCACGCCCACCGGCAGCATTTTGCTGATGTTGACCAGTACGGACCAGAACACGGCGAGTACATAGTCTTTTGCGCCCTTCTCCGTCATGGCGTATTTTTTGCGGATGCGTTCGATCATGCAGCACCTCCCACCTTCCACTGCGCGGCCTTTTGGTATTCCTCCCACATGGCGGCATATACGCCGCCCTTTTCAAGAAGCTCATCATGCTTTCCTTCCTCGGCGATCCCGCCGTCCCGGATGACGAGGATGCGATCCATGTTCCGTACCGTTGACAGGCGGTGGGCGATCATCAACACGGTCTTGCCCTTCATCAGCGCCTCGAAGGCCTTTTGTATCTTCGCCTCGTTCTCCGGGTCTGCAAAGGAGCTGGCCTCATCCAGCACCACGATTGGCGCGTCCTTTAAGATCGCCCTCGCCAGCGCGATGCGCTGCATCTCGCCGCCGGAGAGGTACACGCCCTTGGCGCCGATCACGGCATCCAGCCCACCTGGCGTCTTTTCCAGAATATCGCCGCACTGGGCAAGCTGCGCCGCGTGTAATATCTCCGCCTCGGTGGCGTCCGGCCGGGCGGCGCGGATGTTGTCTCGGATGCTCTTCTTGAAAAGCCTCACCTCCTGAAAGACGAAGGAGATCTGCTCCATCAGCTCCGCGGTGGGGATGCTTCGCACATCCCGTCCGCCCAAGAGTACCGCCCCTGCCTGCACATCGAAAAAGCGCGGGATCAGCCGGGCGATGGTGGTCTTGCCGCCGCCGGAGGGACCCACCAGTGCCCACGCCTCCCCCTGCGGCAGGTGGAAGCTCACATTCGTCAGCGCCGGCCTGTCCGCGCCGTCATAGGAAAAGGTGACATTCTCAAAGGAAATGCCGCTACCCGCAGGCTTGCTTACGCTGTCCGCCGCAGGCTCGGGAAGGGGCGACTCCTTCAATATCGCCTCCAGCTTGTTCACTGCCTCGGCGGCCTCCATCTGTGCGTTGACCGCGTACATCAGCCGCTCCATCATAAAGGCAAGCTGGGGCGCGAAGAAGATGTAAAACACCAGATCGGCCAGCACCGCCCAGCCGTCCGCCCCGCCGACGAGCAGCATTCCTAATGGCATGAGAAGCAGGAACATGGCGTTCAGCACTACTGTAAACAGAGTGTAGGGCATACGGCACATCATGGCGTAGCCGCTGGCAAGGTCGCGGTAGCTGAGGATGGCGGCATGAAAGCTCTTGAAGGAGTAAACCGTCTGCTGGAACACCTTCACCACCGGGATTCCCCGGACATACTCCGTGGCCTCGGCGGAAATGCGCTCTCCTGCCCGCTGGTATTCCTCAAAGAACTTCATGCCCGTCCCAGTCATCATGGTCATCAGGCAGGCAAGCCCGATAATCATGGGGATCAGGCAGGCAAGCCCCATGCGCCAGTCAAAGACGAAGAGCAGTCCCACCGCCAGTATCGGCGTTACGATCCCGCCCACTGCGTCGGGGATGGTGTGGGCAAGGAGCGTTTCTGTCAGTGCCGCGTTGTCGTCGATCTGCTTGCGCAGCCGCCCCGTAAGGTTGGCGTTAAAGTACCCCAGCGGCAGGTCAATGAGATGGGCGGCCGCCGCCTTTCGCATGTTCGTCGCCACCCGGAAGGCCGCAAGGTGCGTGCACATGAGGCCGGCGAAATAGATCGCCGCGCTCAGAAGCGCCGCCGCCAGCGCATACCAGCCGTAGCGGGCAAGCCCTGCCGAAACGCCGCCTCCCGGCGTTAAAATGCCTCTGGCCGCGTACCAGACAAAGACGAATGGGAAAATGCCGGCCGCCGCCGAAACGCCGGACAGCCCGCAGCCCAAGACGGACAGCCACTTATGCCCGCCGGCATACGCCAGCAGCCTGCCCAGCACCGGCGGTTGCTTTTCTTTTTTCTGTTTGCTCATATTCCGTGTTCCTTTCTTAAAATATATGGATTTGTCGGAGGATGCGCCGCATCGGTTAGAGGTGACTAACCGATGGTTATTTTTTTAAGGCTCATTCGAGCCTTAAAAGTCCGCTCCAGCCGGAGTGGAAAAAGATAGCCAGTTCATCGACGTATTTCATGGCTTCCTCTCTCGGCATGTCGTGGACGATGGTTTCACACACCGCCGTAAAGTAGGCTCTTGTGATCATGTGATGAAGCTGACGGGTCATGCTCCCGGAGAGCATACCGTTTTTTCTGAGGAGGGCGTAGTATTCTTCGGATCGATCGACCTCCAGCTCTACCAGCACCTCGATGAAATCCGCATAGCCCGTTCCCTCCGCCCGGCAGAGGATCAGTTTGAATTCGTCAAAATGGTCGTACATGAACGCGACAAGCTCGTGCAGGTGTTGGGTGGAAAGCTCCAGGCTGTCTTTTGCTCTCCCCTCCGGGACAAGGTCAAAATAATCACCCTGTGCCGCCTTGAAGCGGGTAAGCAGCTCACTTGCGGTCTCGCCCACAAGGTCTTCAAACAGAGCGGTCTTATCCGGGTAGTAGCCGTAGAAGGCACCCTTCGTGAAGCCGGCTTCCGCGACGATTTTATTCAGAGATGCGTCCTTGAAGCCTTTTTCCAGAAATTCTTTTTTTCCAATCTCAAGGATCTTCTTTTGGGTTTCCGCTCGTTCCATTGCCATCCTCCAAATATACCGCCGGTATATACTACCGGTATATTATAACCGAGCATATTGGGTTTGTCAATGAGGGTGACACATTTTATACTAAACACATATACCTTTGCTTGGAGGATTCGCGATATTCTTTTGCGCATAGAAGGGAGTTCATACAGCCATATATGGAATCTCCAGCGAAATGCCTGCGGCACTTCGCTGGAAAAGCACTTAAAACAGCAGCTATGGCTGATTTTTTGACTTGCCCTTCATCTCACCCATTCTATCACCGCAAAATACCCTTTGCAACGCAAATGGTTCATCGGAGTGCCGCCTGCGCGAGGCAATCTCTGACCGCTTCACGAATGGCATCGCTGGCAAATGTTGCAGATGAAACGGCATCCACATCCCAGGTCTGCGCCTCCACGATTTGGGAAGGGATCTCATCTATTGCGCGGTCTGAGATCTTTACTGTTTCGCTGTGAGATAGGACATGTACAGACAATATGCTGCTCCCGTCAAACTCTACCTCTACGGTAACCGGACCGGAATAACCTTCAGCGGAAGCCGTATAAACGCCCGCCGTGTAGATGTCTCCCGATTTGCCGCATCCGGCGCACAGCAGCAGCGCACCCACCAGCACGGAGAACAGCACTGATTGCACCCCTTTTTTCATGTGTTCGAACCTCCTGTTTTTTTGTTCTGCTCCGTTATCCTGAAGGGAAGGCATACCGGAACATTTAATACCGGATGTGTAATGACCTCCGCTTCTACATCAAAGATTTCCCGCAACGCCTGCCGGGTAACAACCTCTTGCGGCGTACCGGCGCTGTGCAGTGTCCCGTCTTTGATCGCCACCAAATAGTCGGAAAACATGATGGCATGATTTAAATCATGAAGAACCATTACGATGGTAACACCATTTTCCCGGTTGAGGCGGCGCAGAAGGTACAATATATCCAGTTGGTGCGAGATGTCCAAATAGGTCGTGGGTTCATCCAGAAACAGCAATCCTGTTTTCTGCGCCAACGCCATGGCGATCCATGCCCGCTGTTGTTGACCTCCCGAAAGCCTCTCCATTTCTCTATGTTCAAGGGAACTCATGCCTGTACTGGCAAGAGCCCACTGAATGATCTCCCGATCCTTTTCGCCGAGACCGCTTAGCGCCGACCTGTAAGGAAAACGCCCGTATTCCACAAGGTCGCCGACTGTGATGCCGGCAGGGGCTTGCGCTCCCTGCGGCAGCAGCGCAAGTCTCTGGGCAACACGCTTTGTCGGCATTCTGTGGATCGCTTCGCCATCAAGGTATACTGCGCCGGAATCCGGGGAAATGATCCGGCACAGTGTCTTCAGTATGGTGGATTTTCCAGAGCCGTTGGAGCCTATCAAGGTGGTTATGCTGCCTTCAGGGATTTTTAAGTCAAGCCCCCTGAAGACGGCCTCCCCGTTATATCCGGCAGACAAACCCTTTGCCTGCATATGTGAAAGCATAGACATCCTCCCTTAAAAATACCTGCGGAGCAGGAACAGAAAATACGGAGCCGAAAGCACGGAGATCACGATACCAACCGGGATCTCCCTCGGCTGAAAGGCAGACCGTCCCAGCGTGTCTGCCAAAAGCAACAGCAGCGCCCCCAGCAGCATGGAGGCAGGCATAAGGGCGTGGTGTCTGCCTCCGATCAACCTTCGTGCCATATGCGGCGCTACCAGTCCCACAAAACCGATCCCTCCGCTGACGGCAACGCAGGCAGAGGTAAGAGCCACCGATGCAATCAGGAGCAGTCTCAACTCCCTCTCTACGGCTATCCCCAGAGAAATGGCAGTATTCTCTCCTAAGAGCAGAATATCCAGTATGTTCGTCTTTGTAAGAAGAAAAGGAACCAGTATGAGCATATAGGGCAACAGGGCAAGAACCTGATGCCAGCTCGTTCCCCAAATATTTCCTGCCAGCCATCTTGCCACGAGCTGATAGCTGCTGTTGTCCATGTTCGCGGCCATGATCAGCATAAAAGAAGAAAATAGGGACGCAAGACCGATGCCGCCCAACAGAAAATATATTGGGAGGAGTTTTCCGTTCCTCTTTGCAAAAAGATACAGCAGTCCCGTTGTGCAAAGCCCGCCCGCTATGGCAAATATCGGCTGGTATGCCATGGTATGTATATGCAGCGAAGGGAAAAATGTCAGGAACAGCATAACGGCAAATCCCGCACCTGCGTTTATGCCCAATATCCCCGGATCGGCCAGCGGATTCCCCGTGACAGTCTGCATAACGCATCCGGCAAGTGCCAGACCCATCCCACATAGAACGGCGAGGACGATCCTCGGAACGCGAAACTGCGCTACGACTACGGAGGTTCCCTCCATATGCGGTTGGAATATGCTGTGAACCGCAGTCGAGAAGGGAATTCTTGCGTAACCACTGTTAACGGATAAGATAGCCGTAGCTACAATCAGGATAAGAAGACCGTTGAGGATAAGGAGCTGCCTGGTTTTCTTTTTCATAAGACCATGCCCTCCTTCCTGAAAGTAAGCGCAAAAAAGACGGGCACGCCGAGGATGGATACCAGTGCGCCGACAGGCGTATCAAAAGGGGCGTTTATCATGCGCGCCGCAATATCCGACAGCACCAGCACAACGCCGCCCATGAGCGCAGACACGGGAACCAGCCTGCGGTAATCACCGCCCACAAGAAGTCGGGATATATGCGGCACGATAAGACCGATAAATGCGATGCCTCCCACAAGAGATACACTGGCTCCCGCAAGCAGCAACACCACAAGCATACCGAAAAGCCTGACCGTGCGGACATTTACGCCCAAGCTGGCGGCGCTATCTTCTCCCAGTGCCAAAGCTGATAGCCGGCTCGATAAAAGCAAACCAAGCGCACCGGCTGAGAGAATCACCGGGGATAGCATTTTCAAGCTTTGCCATGTCACACCGGACAAACTGCCCGCGCTCCAGAAAGAAAGGGATTTCACGATTCCAAACGCCAGAGAAACCGCCTGACTCAACGCGGTAAGCAGAGCTGATACAGCAGCGCCTGCCAGAATGAACCGGAAAGATTCGGACCTATGTTTGCCAGCGCCGAAACCGTAGACCATGAATACCGCAAGAGCGGCTCCGGCAAAGGCGGCGCATGTTTTCACGATGTCTGGTGCGGCGGGAAACAGAATTGCGGACAGTACAACAAAAAAACCGGCTCCCGCATTGATCCCCAGAAGACCGGCGTCTGACAGGGGGTTTCTGGTAATTCCCTGCATCACAGCGCCGGAGAGAGCAAAGGCCATTCCTGTCAGCCCGGCAGCCAGCGCCCTGGGCATACGCATTTCCAACATAATCATTCCAACGCCGGAAGCCTTGGCGGGGTACATAACCGTTTCCGCAAAGGCCTTAAAGCTACCGCCGGCAATGCCGGTGCAGACGGAGAGAATCATTGAGAACCCAAGCAACAGCACCAATGCGGCAAGAATAATCAGAAAAGCCGGCGCGGAGCGTTTGTATCGCCCTTGTCTCTGCGATATTCCCGCAACCGCACCTGTTCCCTTACTCAATGTTCCCATGGTTCAGAATCGCGTTTGCGAGTTCTTCCAAATAGAGTTCCTTTCCCATCGCCGTAAAAGCCATATTATACTGATCCTCATTGATACCAAAGTAAACGTTGCCGGCTTTGACAGCTTTCATATTCTTCCACACGGCAAGGTTCCCCGTGTCTCCAGCTTTGCCGTCGTCGCTAAAGAAGAAGATGTGATCTGCATCGATCAGGGAAAAGTATTCCGCATCGACCACTTCACCCCAGACATTCTCCGGTACACCGGCTGATGGTGTGAGTTTCAGCTCATCGTAGACAAGCTCACCCGGCCCGCCGCTGCGATAGATGTAATAGGAACCAAAATGAACGGAATTGGCCTCCAATACAGCAAAGGTTTCGTCCCCAATCATATCCCTGATTCTCGCCGCAAGCTCCGCAGCTTTGGCGTCGTAGTCGGCAAGCCATTTTTCTACGGCTGCTTCTTTATCAAACCACTGTCCCAGTTGCTGAAATCTTCCACGCCAGTTAACATAGCTTATGTCATCGTCGATCATGACCGTGGGAGCAATAGCCGCGAGTTGTTCATAAACCTTCTCATGGCGAATATTCATAATGATCAGATCAGGCTTTAACTCCGCGATCTTTTCGAGGTTCAGGTCTCCGGTAGAAGAAGACCCGGAGTAATTGCCGACAACCTCAATACCTCTTTCGGCAAAAAGCGTTGTCAGATGTTTGGGGACAGACACCCCATCGAACATGCTGGTATTAGCCGAGGCGATAACCTTCATATCCAGAATAAGAAGTTCCTCTGTCAAGCCAGCTACATCAACGATGCGCTGTGGATTTGCCGGGATGGCAACCTCGCCCTTCATATCCGTTACCGTGACGGTATCCGAGACCGATCCCTGCGGCGTGGTATCCGTTCCAGCACAGGCTGCAAGAGCAAACACAAGCACAAGGCACAACATGAGCATTGCGGATTTTTTCATTCTGACGACCTCCTGAGTAATAAATCTTTAGTTAGAGTAAGCTAACCAACGGGCGTGCATATCGAAATAATAGAACAGCTGAGTCTCTTAACCGTGTGGGGTTAACCTTTTCTAACCACCTGCTATTATACAGACAGCGAAAGGGAAAATCCCCCCGGAAACGCCATATCTCTCCCCTAAAACGCCATGGTGCACGGTGCAATAAGAGAAAAGTTCATAAAGCTATGCTATAATCAGAATGGTTGCTTAATGGACAAGCTGGAATTTATGGAGGTGTTTTTTTTGCGAGTATACAAAAGTAAAGAAGAACTCAAAGCTGAAATCAATAAAACATTTGAGAAATATATTTCGGAGCTTGACAGCATACCAGAAGCCTTAAAAGATAAAAGGGTTGATGAGGTTGACCGGACCCCAGCAGAAAACCTTGCCTATCAGGTGGGTTGGACAACATTGGTTCTTAAATGGGAGGAAGATGAAAGGAAGGGACTTCAAGTAAAGACACCGTCGGACGAATTCAAATGGAACCAACTTGGCGAGTTGTATCAGCGGTTCACGGATACCTACGCTCATTTGTCTCTTCAAGAGTTGAAAACCGAACTGAACGAAAATGTTAAGTCTATCTGCGCAATGATTGATTCGCTCAGTGCGGATGAATTATTTGAGCCGCATATGAGAAAATGGGCTGATGATGCTACAAAAGCAGCTGTATGGGAAGCTTACAGGTTCATTCACGTTAATACTGTTGCTCCTTTCGGAACTTTTAGAACTAAGATCAGAAAATGGAAAAAGGCGGCGCTGTAACTTCCGGTTCATCAAGCCAACATGCCCTTAAAACACGAGCGGCGGGACAGACTCTATCTGTCCCGTCGCTCTGCTTTTTCAGCGGTCAAAGTTTTACTTATGCGCAGGCTCGTTTTGCAGGGTCCCGCGCGAATGGTTAATTTCGCCCAGCACTAACATCGATGTGTATGCTGCTGCTGAGCAACTCACATTTCAAATGATATAGATTCCGCTGGGCAAGATCTTCCTCGAAATGTGCTGCCTACCATTCTGGTTTTTCAAGGGAAGATGCAATCTTTGTAATTTCCATCCAAGTAACCACAAAAGAATACACCTGTGTCTTTGCGCTTATGTTTCAGAATGGTAAGCTCCGCTTATATTCGCTCGGAGTGCATCCAAACTTTTTTCGGAAGGCGTCGCTGAAATGGCTGATGTTGCTGTACCCCACCAACCCTGCTATGTCTTTCACCTGAGCATCGGGCGCAGACAACAGTTCGCAGGCGTGCTCCATGCGGCGATTTAACATATATTGATATATGGTGATTCCATAGTGCTTTCGAAATATCTCACGGAGTTTGGATTCACACATAAAGTGCTGTTTGGAGAGCTCCGCGATGGTCACGGGTTCCAGAAATCCCTCATCTATCTGTCGCCTGACCCGAAGTAACGCCTCGCTATCCGCCCAGCTCAACGACCCCTTCACAGCAACAGAATTCTGATCCATCATCTCGTTCGCAAAGGTTGCAACAAGTTCCAGTATCTTTCCTTCTTGATACAATGACTTTGCACAGTCATTATAGTTACACTGCAATATCTGGCGTATTGTAGCTTCTATGGTAGCGGTGATTCTATGTTTTGGCGGGGTTTTACCCCCGCTAAAGGCGGTGCAAGCCTTTTTCTTCTGCAAACCATCCATCACAGACCGAAACCGACAGGGATGCAGGTTCAGTCCGACGCCTATATATCTCTGCCCTGCCTCATAGATATTTTCCGCATCAAACAGACCGCTGCCGTATACGCAGCAATCTCCCTTTTCCAACAACATTTTTTGGTTTCTGCCCGAAGACTTCCACTCCAATGCGTCGGAAAGAGAGAAAATGACGGAAAAAGAATCCTTATACACTTGCTCCCGCAATACTGTGTCCCTGTAAAACATTACATCGCAGATATACATCTCGATATTGGGGCACGGTGAAATATAGCGGAAATATCCTTCTCCAATATCGCTTGGCAAAGCAACCTGATTGTCTTTCATAATACCACAGAGCTGCTGCATTGCGGGGTAGAAAAAGTCGCTGCGATCCGTTTGCCCATGAAGAAAATCATATTGTGCTTCTTGCATACCAGGCCACCTCCTCCGACACATGATTAGACACTTTTATGCAAATTGGTCCATTCCACCTTTCCAGTTCCAGTTCTGCACACTGGTTAGCCTGCTCTAACCAGTGGATGAAATAAAAGGCAGACTGCCTGTACGCAGTTTGCCTCAAATCCGACGGCACAGCGCCTGAAAAAATATTTTACCATAAGCGCGCAGGGATTTCAATGTAGAACACCAGGCATCCCTGATTTTCCTGTGAATTTTCCGTTTGCCCAATGTCATCCGTGTGCCGAGAGGGAAGGCCTCAGTGCTTTCAGCGAAAAAATCAATCGATTCAAACACGTTTTCTTATTCGGCTTTACGTCTACTCAACACAGTGCCTCTCTGTTCACCTGTCTTGGATGCTTGAGCATATTCTTTTTCAATACTCGCCATACAGCGCAAGGCAGGAACACCGCAAGAGGTGTTCCTGCCTTTTCGGATAGGCTGTTTGGCAAACGCAACCCGCGCAATCTGCCGCTAAAGTTACCGTCAATGGCAGGCATCATTTTTCATTCCACCAACGCCTTACCCAAGGCGCGGCAGGCTTCAAGCGCCGCGTCGTCGGGCGTCTCCGTGCAGATCACACTCTCGCAAACAAGGTTCACCCCTGCGCTGTCGCAGTCACTCTCCCAGGTGCGCATCCACTCGCCGTCGCCCCAGCCGTAAGAGCCGAACAGCGCCACGCGCTTGCCGCCGAGGCTGCGCTTGCAGGCATCGTACATCGGCTGGAACTCCATTTCCTCCAGCACCTCGGCGCCCATGGCGGGGCAGCCGAAGGCGATGGCGGCGTAGGCGTTCAGATCGTCGGATGCGACCTCGGCGGGCGTGAGCAGCACAGCCTCTGCGCCCGCGGCGGTCATGCCCTCGGCAACGGCACGCGCCATTGCCTCCGTATTGCCCGTACCGCTCCAGTAAATAACAGCAGTTTTCATGTTTGTAAGTTCCTTTCTTTTAATGATTTTATATGATCAAACCGCGACGGCAAGCTGCTCCAGCTTCAAGCCGCTTTGCCAAAGTGTGCAGTAGATCTCCGTGCATTTTCGGTATTTCTCGAATAGTGAGCGCGCCTTTTCCTCGTCGCCGTAGACCTTCCAAAGCCCCGCGCACTTGAAATCGTTCGCGCGGTGGTCGATGAAGCCCTTCACATCCTCCGGCGGGTAGCTGAGAAACAGCCCCACCTCGTGCGGAAACTCTCCGCTCTCGTCTCCTTTGAATGTTTGCTGGTTAGCATACTCTAACCATATAGCCCTTGAGAAGCCGCCCGAAGGCGGCTCTTCAAAGATCACTGACTGCCGCCGTGAACGGGCGTCATGGTTCTCTGCCAAGTAAGCCTCGGATGCAGACCAGAATTGCTGATGTCATCGCCGCCTTACTTTCTTCCCAACAGCAATGTCGAGCCGCGAAGCATCAGATGTTTGGCTTCCTTCGGTGTCATGAAGCTGCCGTCGGTCGTGTCGATCAGCTCCACGCGCTCATAGCCCATGTCCCTGAGCTTTTGGACAAATGCCTGCATATCGCCGTATCTACGGGGCGACATCAGGTCATGGATAGCAAATGTTCCGCCCTTTTTCAGCACGCGCAGCGTTTCCAGCAGAAGCTGCTGCTTGTCCTTTCCTGTGATATTATGATAGACATAGTTGCTGGTCACCGCGTCGAAGCTCTCGTCGGGGAAATCCAGCTTTACGGCGTTCCCGCGCCGGAACGAAGCGTTTTTCACGCCCTCCGCAGCGGCGTTTTTTTCGCACAGCGGCAGGCTGAAGGAGGCGTACTCCTTGCCCCAGCGGTCTATACCGATCATTTTCCCCTGGGGATTGCGCTTTGCGCAGGCAATTGTCAGCGCGCCGCTGCCGCAGCCGATATCCAGCCCCACGCCACCCTCCGGCAGCGTGATATGCTCCGCTGTGCCGTCAATGATCTGCTTTGAAAGCTTGCGTTCGCCGTCATAGGAAAAGCTCCGATAGGCATACACGCACCACTGGGTGTACTTTGCACAGACGACAAAGGCGACTCCGAATACCACACCCAGCACGACGCGCAGCTTTCCGCTCACACCGATGCCGAATGCGCCGAAAACGAGCAGCAGCGCAAACGACAGCACCGTCCCCGCGATGAGCGAAAACAGCATTCCCTTGGGGATCCAGTTTTTGTAGTCAGGCTTCATTCTTGGGACTCCTTTCTTTTCTAACGGTCTTCATGAAAAAATCGCAGCGGTCGTCGCTGCGACCGAGCGTTTTGTTCGATGCCAGACGAGCTTCGGGTGCAGACCGTCATAGGTGATATCATCGCTGTCGCAAAAGCAGCGGCACCTCCGCGCCTATCCCAGCGCCACATCCAGCGTCATCATGACGCTAAAGCCCACGGCAAAGAAAATCGTGCCGATGTTGGAGTGCTTTCCCTGTGACATTTCAGGAATCAGTTCCTCCACCACCACATAGAGCATGGCACCTGCGGCAAAGCTCAAAAGATAGGGCAGCGCCGGAATCACAAGCTGCGCGGCAAGGAGTGTCAGTACAGCACCGATAGGCTCGACTATTCCCGAAAGGACGCCGCCGAGAAACGCTTTACTTTTACTATCGCCCTCAGCCCGAAGGGGCATGGAGATGATTGCACCCTCGGGGAAATTCTGAATGGCAATGCCAAGGGACAGGACAAGCGCGCTTGCCGCCGTGATCTGTGCGTTCCCCTCGAGGAAGCCCGCGTACATGACACCAACCGCCATTCCCTCCGGGATATTATGTAGGGTCACAGCCAGCACCATCATCGTGGTGCGGCCCAGCCTGCTTTTCGGTCCCTCCGCCTGATTGCTTCCCACATGAAGGTGGGGAATCAGATGGTCGAGCAAAAGCAAAAACAGCACGCCGGCCCAAAAGCCGATAAAGGCGGGGAGGAAGGACAGCTTGCCCATGTTTTCCGATTGCTCAATGGCAGGAATCAGCAGGCTCCAGATCGAAGCCGCCACCATCACCCCGGCGGCAAAGCCCGCAAGCGAGCGCTGCACCAAATCGCCAAGGGATTTTTTCATAAAGAACACACAGGCTGAACCCAGTGTTGTGCCCAAGAAAGGGATCATGATTCCAATAAAGGTTTCCATTTGTCTCACCGCCTTTGCATTGCAGTATTATTTGTTTCGCCTGAATCCCACCTCATCCCGGTATTCGGGATGCTCCTTTAGGTACGGATCCTTGTCGCCGCAGATGGTATAGTCGCATCGGCAGCCGTCCACGCAGGTAGTCGTCCGCACCAGCCTTGCGTGGAGCAGCTCCATAGATGCGTAGTCCACATTGCACAGGGCGGGCATGATGTCCGTAAGATCGTGGCGGATAGCAAACTCCGCTGCCGGACACGATGTAAACTCATAATAGATGGGCTTGCCGTTTTCATAAGGCGCAACCGTCATCTCGTAATCGTGCCATTTGTCGCAGCCGCTTTTCGCCCGCACAAACGCTCGGTACATCAGCTTCCTCCAGAACGGCTTGTTGCAGTCCACGAACCGCAGCCTGCGGAAGATCGGCAGAATCAGGTTTTCCTCCATCTCCTCGATTTCGCGGAAGGATGTAACGGCTTTGCAGACTGTGTAGTAGCTCATGATGGCGATGCAATCGTAGGTGCCGCCTACGCCGTTGTGGAAGTTCCGCTTGCCGCCCAAATCGGTACGCCAGTCGGAGAGAAATTCCGCATACCGCCGCTGCACCTTTTCCCATATCATTTCCCGCTCCGCTTCCGGGTAGTGCAGGGCGATTTTCGCCCGTATCTCTTTTTTGCAGGGCCTGGAATACAGCACATGGTATTTGCGGTCAAATGGGAGCTTCTTGTCCTTCATCTGTCTGCTCCCCCTCATTTCCACGCCGTAATGCAGAGCCAGCTTTTCTTTTTGTGTATCTGCACATCGTGAAAGCCCGCCTGCTCCAGATACATCTTCAGCTCGGCGTCCTTGTAGATGATCATGCCGCCGATGATCTCCGTCCACTTCTTGTCCTTGTCCGTATCGCCGTTGCTTTCGTTGCAGATGAAAAATGTCCCGCCGAGCTTCAGCACCCGGTAAACCTCGCGGAAGCACTGCGGCAAATCGGGCCAGAAATAGACGGTTTCAAAGGCCGTTACCGCATCGAACCAGTCGCCTGCAAAAATCATATCCGCCACGCTGCCTTGCAGAACGGTGCAGCGGCCCTCCGCGATGGCGGCTTCGTTGACTTTTTTCGACTTCTCCACGCTGACGGTCGAATAGTCAATACCCTTGACAATACCCTGCGGGCATTTTTTCAGCAGCCTTTTCATGTTCGCACCGCCGCCGCAGCCGCAGTCCAGCACCCTGGCGTCCGGTGCAAGCTCCAAAAATTGAAGTCCCCACCGGGCCACGGCGCTGTGCCCAACATTCATCATGGCGACCATAATTTTCCCGCCAAAGCCTTCGGGCTTGCGGGTATTTTCAAAGAATGACATATCACACCTCCGTTTTTACACACTCGGCATAGGTCAGCGGGAACGAGGCTTTCAGGACAGCGCTTTTCCGCACCGTCCAGCCATTCTGCCGCAGGAAGCGCAGGTATTCCTCACTCGTCCACCTGCTGTGGAGGGGGAAGCCCGCCAGCTTCATGAAAAATGCCTTGACCTTGCCGGAAAACGAGTTCCCCGCGTGGGTGAAGGTCGGCGCGATGAGCACGCCTTCATCCTTCAGCACCCGGCGGATCTCGGCAAGGGCTTTCTCCGGCTGCGGCACGATGTGCAGCGCATTGGACACAATCACCACATCAAAGGACTTATCCGCATAGGGCAGGCAGAACATATCCTGCACGGAAAAGTGCAGCTTTGCCGAGCAGTTGCTCCGCTTCGCTTCTGCGATCATCTCCGCAGAGGCGTCTGTCGCCTCGATGTGCGCCGCCGCGTTCACGATGTTTTTAGCAATCAACCCCGTGCCGGTGGCAAGCTCCAGCACCGTTTTGGCTTTCACGACCGGCCGGATCAGCTCATACATCTTTTCGTATGCCGCACAATCCTTCTGCATGAAGCGGTCGTACCAGCCGGCATTTCTGTCCCAGAAGGTCTTTCGTTCTTTCATAGCCGTTGCCCTTATCTCTTCTTTGTTTCTTTGCTGCCTTGTGTCTCTCACAAGGCTTCACAGTGCCGCTAAATTTTCCCGTGCAGGCATCTGTCCCGCCGCTCTCTGGCGTATTCCAGCAGTGCATTGCACGCCGGGCAAAGTGCCCCGCCCCTTGTCCCATGCACACCCCAACAATACCGGCGCACCATGAGGGTAACGGTTTCGATTTCCTTTTCCTTGTTCAAGTTCTGAAGTCCTTTCTGTTTTATACACAGTTAGTCTCCTCTAACCGTCTGGCGGAAGAAAAGGCAGGCCACCTGTATGCAGTCTGCCTTTTGCCTGATGTGAAAGCCCGCAGACGCGCGGGGCTTACAGCACCAGCGAGGGCGCGGTGTAGACCCGTGCCTTCAGCTCGCTGTTGAGCATATACAGCCCCTTGCTGTCACCGCCGAACAGCTCCATCTTGGTGATGAGGTCGGCGGCGTTCTTCTCCTCCTCGCCCTGTTCCTTGATGAACCAGTCCAGCATCTGCATGGCGCGGAAGTCCCTGACCTCGTATGCGGCGGCGTAGATGGCATCGATGCTGGCGGTGACCAGTTTCTCGTGCTCCAGTGCCTTTTTCAGCGGGGTCATGTGGTCGCCCCGTTCCCACTCCGGCTTTGCGATAGCCTCAAAGGCGACGCCCTCGCCGTTGTTCTGCAAATACTGATAGAACAGCATGGCGTGATCCCGCTCCTCTTGCGCCTGTACCCGGTACCAGTTCTCAAAGCCGTCCAGTCCGACGGCGGCGTAGTAGTTGGCAAAGTCCAGATACAGATAGGCGGAGTAGAACTCCTTGTTGATCTGCTCATTGAGCAGCTTAGATACGTTAGCGTTCATGATACTTCTCCTCCATAAGATTGTCTTTTTCCTGCTCCCGGCAGGCGGGGCAGATATACCGGATTCTAAGGTCATATGAGAGGATTTCCCGTCCCAGCGCCCGTTCGATCCGGCTCTGCATATCCGGCAGGCGGATATCCTCGATTTTCCCGCACCGGCTGCATATCATATGATCGTGCCGCTCCGTCCGGTCGTACCGGTCCGGCGAACCCGGCTCGGTGATGCGGAGCAAAAGCCCCTCCTCCGCCAAACCATTCAGGTGCTTATATACCGTACCCAAAGCGATGCTGGGATGCTCCCTTTTCATCTCCAGGAACACCTGCTCCGCCGTGGGATGCTGCTGCAGCTCCGTTACGGCGACCAATATCTCCTCTGCGTATTTCGGCATACTGCCAACCTCCTCAATACAAGAATAAGTCTTATTCTTGCATCTTTATTATACCCATATTTCTCTCTTTGTCAACAGCCACAAGGGTCTTGCGCCCCAAAATTGCTTAAAAAAGCCTTGACAGTCTCAACTGTATCTGTTATAGTCACAGTATAAACTGTATCATCAGCGAACACAGTTGCAATGGAGGTTGATTATGCGTCAGATATTACTTTTTGCGGCACTTGCCGCCTCGCTTGCGCTGCTGAGCGGCTGCGCGCTGTCCAAGGCAAAAGCGGACACGGCGGAGGATATGCCGGACAAGGCGGCGTATCATAAGATCAGCGCCGAGGAAGCCTATGAGATGATGGCCTCGCAGGAGGTCGTGGTGGTAGACGTCCGCACCCGGGAGGAATACGACGGCGGGCATATTGAAAACGCCGTCCTTGTCCCCAATGAAAGCATCGGCAGTGAAATGCCCGAGGCTCTCCCCGATAAGGAAGCCACGCTGCTGGTCTACTGCCGCAGCGGCCGCCGCAGCAAGGATGCCGCCCAAAAGCTGCTGGCGCTGGGGTATCAGAGCGTCTACGACTTCGGCGGCGTCATCGACTGGCCCTACGAGCTTGTGAAGGAGGGATAAAGGGTGGACAGTTCCTTTAATCTGGCCGTCCACGCGCTGGTCTGCCTGAGCCACAGCGGACGCTCCCTCAGCAGCGAAGCGCTGGCGGAGAACATCTGCACCAACCCCACCCGTGTTCGCCGCGTCATGGCGGGGTTAAAAAAGGCAGGCATGGTGGAGACCCGGGAGGGCTTGGACGGCGGCTACCGCCTGACGGCAGACCCGGCGGGCCTTACCCTACGGCAGGTGGCGGAGGCAGTGAATACCCGCTTTGTGGACTGTGCGTGGCACAGCGGCGACATTGACCGGGACTGCGCCATCTGCTCCGGCATGGCGGGCGTGATGGACACGCTGTATCGGAACATGAACGAACAGTGCGCCGCGTATCTCTCGCGCATTACCATCACGGATATTGAAACACAGCTTTTTACACAGAAATAGGAGGATTTTACGATGCTTACCATTACGACCAACAGCTTTGAAAATGATGTCCTGCACGCGGACAAGCCCGTGCTGGTGGATTTCTGGGCCCAGTGGTGCCCCTACTGCCGCCGTATTGCCCCGGCCTTCGACAAGGTGGGGGAGCAGTACGCCGACACACTCATCACCGGCAAGATCAACTACGACGAGGAGCCGCAGCTCATCGAGCGCTTCGGCATCGACACCATCCCCACGCTGATGCTCTTCAAGAACGGCAAAGCGATTGGCTCTATTGTCGCGCCCGCCTCCAAGGCGGCCATCGAGGCGTTTATCAAGGAAGCGCTTTCTCAGTAAGGAGACGGCCATGGAAAAAATCTACGATATGATCGTCATCGGCGGCGGCCCCGCCGGATACACCGCCGCCCTGTACGCCGCCAGAAGCTGGCTTTCTGTGCTGGTGCTGGAGAAGCTCTCCGCCGGCGGGCAGATGGCGCTGACGGAACAGATCGACAACTACCCCGGCTTTGAAAGCGGCATCGACGGCTTTACGCTGGGCGAAAAAATGCAGCAGAGCGCCGAGCGCTTCGGCGCGGTGACGGAGCTGGCAGAGGTGTACAAGGTTAGCCTCTCCGGGAAAATCAAGACGCTGGACACCAGCGAGGGCGTCTTTCAGAGCCGCACGGTGGTCATCGCCACCGGCGCGTCGCCCCGTCCCTTGGGCATTCCCGGCGAGGAAACGCTTATCGGCAAAGGCGTTCACTACTGCGCCGCCTGCGACGGCGCGCCCTATCGGGGCAGGATCGTGGCGGTGGTGGGCGGCGGCAACTCCGCCGCGGCGGACGCTCTCGCCCTGTCCCGCATTGCAAAGAAGGTCTATCTCATCCACCGCAGGGACAGCCTGCGGGCAACGAAGGTCTATCATGAGCCGCTGATGAGCGCGCCCAATGTAGAATTTTGCTGGAACACCACCGTTTCCGCGCTGCTGCACGAAAGCCGCCTAACGGGGCTTCGGCTAAAAGATGTCAACACCGGCGCGGAACATGACCTCGCCTGTGACGGCCTGTTCATCAGCATAGGCCGCGCCCCGGCCACGGAGCTGTTCCGACGCGAGCTGGCGCTGGACAAATCCGGCTACATCATCGCGGATGAATCCACCCGCACCAGCCTCCCCGGCGTGTTCGCCGTGGGCGACATGCGCACCAAGGCGGTGCGGCAGGTGGTCACCGCCGTATCGGACGGCGCGGTGGCCGTCCACTACGCGGAGGAATATCTGGCGGAGAATCGGTAAAGGGGCTGCAAACGATCCTCTCATCGGCAGTTCCTGTCCGCAGGCAACACGATTGCGAGCCTTGCCTCAAAAGAGCGCAGGGTATGTAAGATTAAGGAGATCATATATATGTGGCTGTTTTTAGGAATTTCTGCGATGATTTTTACAGGATTCAATTTGATTTGCTCTTTTAAAAGTAAGAATGAAAAATGGTTTAGATTCGCAGCCTTATCTTTCACTGCATTGACCGTATGTTCCTTTTATTCAGACGGAGCGATGCGTGTGCTAAATGAAGATTGGGGAGGCTTGATGGATATCATGCCAACCATGAGCAAAGCTCTGTGGGTCTGTGGGTATGTGTAGGAATATCGATTTTATTAAACTCTGTTTCGCTCTTTAGAGAGAAATAACCACATCTCTATCCCAAGGACAACGCCCCCGGCTGCACACGGCAGGTCTGTGCCTTTGCCGTAGCCTACATAGAATTTGAAAAGCAGAACGCCAATGATTGTATATAATAAAGAAGCAAACTAAAAATGACAGCTTCCCACTGTTCCAGTAGAGCAAAGGAGAGCCCCAATAGGCACTCCTTTTTCATAGCTTTACGCCTTATTCAGCAAGATTTGTAATAACACTAACAACGCCAGTAGAACCACGACAATATTAAGAATTGTCTTTATAACATTGTTTTGTCGTGCCACTTTATCAATCTGATTTGCAAATAAAGCTGCGACTACCCCAGCGCAAACAAGGATGATAATGGGCATCGCCGCAGGAATCCTTTACGAGAAGAAAAGGAACCTGCTGTTTCCCATCCTCGTGCATTTCGCAAACAACCTCATTACTATGCTGCAGGGCTTTGCGCCATCCGAAGTGAATGAATTGATCAGCATTTTTATTCTGATCATGATCGCTCCGGCAGGGTATGTCGTCTGCCGTTCACTTAGACAGGGCAAAAGATCAGATAGCATGTAAGGTTTTTATACAATGCATAAAGCATACAGCGGCACAGAGCAAACTCTCTGTGCCGCTGTTTTTTTATCTTCGTAATAGTATCAGTATGGAAAAAGGAACCGGGGCACAGTAAGCAGTGCCAAAGTCGCGGCACCCCATCTTATCTGACCAGGTATTTCCACAGGAATCTGATCCAGCTCCATGGTCGCCGGCCAAGAAAGCAGGTACACACGGTTGAAATGACCGTCCCCAAACCTACAAAGATATTCAATGACCACAGGGCTTGTGTATGAGGAACATAACCCCTGTGGTCAACATATCCAGGACGAATATCCATTATGAGTGCAAAAAGCAGAAGCCACGTCGGCGGATCAAAACCACACCTTTGCAGATACTCGACCACGCGCTCCCTTATCTGCTGTTATGGCAGTCGCCTATGCACTGTGCGGTTCGTTGCATCTTCACATATGCCCTCGGAACAGGTGTTGCTCACATATTCGCGTAGTTTTCCGCAGTAGAGCAGTGTGTGCGGCATTCTAAGGAACTGCATCGGCTGTATAATAGAGGAACATAGCTGTTCCGTGCCGTCAACCCGACTTTTTGAGAGAAGCTCTCCGACAAACTCTGAGCAATAATAGCAGCCCTCCTGCTTCCAGACAACATGGAAGTATGCCAGACATAAGCCAATATAGTTGTAACTGTATTTCCTCCTCCGCTTCCACATCACATCGAGCATTTCTTTGAGCTCTGCGTGTTGTTCTTCTGTGACACTCACGCTCAGAACCAACACCTTGGTTTCGGAAAAACGCTTGAAGGTACCGGTACGAGGCGACTCTATCACGAAGCCGCCCCAAAACGGATTATAGGGATGCCTGCGGCCAAAAGAGTACATCCTCTCTAAATCTCTGGACAGGCTGATGGAGGCGTGGTTATATTCTGCGCCGGTGATTTGTTTAAGAATCCGGGACAAAAGTGTTCCGGTCTGGCTGATTACGATATATAGCTGTCTATTTTGATTGCTCATATGCGCATCCTCACAAGATTATCCACAGTGCCATGCTATTGGCATAAGAGGTGCTGCAGGTCCCGAAAAAGTCCGTTTCGACTATGTTAGCGTTGGTGTGCTGGCTGACCCACTTCATGCTCTCTGGCTTGATCTCGAAGCCTCGATGCAGCGTTGGACAGCCGGGGCTCATTCGGCAGGTCTTTGCGTATACAACTGCAATTGTTCAACCTTGAGCGTATTCTCCTCGTTGCCGCCGCTTCGGAAGTTCTCCATTTCCGAGCTCCTGATACACATAATAACCTTATCATTGACCTGTAAATCCTCAAAAGAAATCTTTGTAACCTTCTGCGTGGCAAAGTCGCAATAGACCATAGGAACGGACGGACAGTCGATCAAACATTCTTCACCTAAAGTGTTTTCATCGGCATCGTCTTTTACCGTTATGGTTTGCTTTCCTGTATCAACTTCCATGATCACTGCATTGACGGTCAGAAGAGTGTCATCCTTCAATGAGCCGCACCCGGACAGGAAGATAAAGAGAGTCAATAAGCACAGAGCGATTCCGGTTCCTCTTGCATTTCTATCCAGCAAAGTCTTATCCTCCTGTTTTTTGCTGCGGAACTTATCCAATCTATGAAAAAGACACTTCTTCCGCCCTTTGCGTCAGGCGGGACAACGCACAGACCGCGTACATATAGCCTGCAAGGATCAGCGGTGCCGGCAGTCCGTAAAGCAGCGGCGCCGGGATGATGCGCCAAAACAGCTTGAGCACGCCGATCTCCGCGCCGTAGGTGAAGAAGTAGTTCGCCTCCGGGCAGAGCGTGAGGCGTAAAAGGAGATTGATACAGTGCGCGCCAACGGCAAGCAAACCAAAGGTCTTGAGGATCCGCGGGATGTCCCTGGGGTCGGGGCGGTAAAAGCCCAGCGTCGCCAGACTCAGGCCGCAGACAACAAGGATTGCGTGGGTCACATAGTAGCCAAAAATCCGCGGCAGGAACAGCGAAAAGCCGGAGAACAGAGGCTCCGGGAAGAGCAGCGCCATCAGTGCGCCAAGGGGCGCTACAAAGAAGGAAAAGCCCATGATCGAGCGGTTTCTCTTCCACACGCCCAGCGGGATCAGAAACAGATTGATGTTGCACAGGTGCAGCGGCAGCTCATTGAAAATGTTGAAGCCATTGGGATAGTACGCACGGATATACGCTGCGTCCATGGACAGCGAGAGCTTGTAGCCGGCAAACAGCGCAAGATTAAAAAAGCAAACGCCGATCAGAAGCCGGGAGCGCCGTGCTTCCGGTTTTTTGCGCAGCAGCAAGAATATGAGCAGCGCCGCCGCTGCCGTAAGCAAAAGCAGAATCAGATGCAGCCCGCGAAAGGGCGTTATAGAAAATTGGTTCATTTCACACGCCGGAACATCTTTCCGGTCTTCTCCTCAAGAAATCGTTTGCATTCCTCCACCGTCCCGCCGGTGAGGGTGCGCTTGTCCAGAGGCTGCGCATAGCGTTTTTTCATCAAAAGGATCATGTAGTCCTGCGACTCCGCCATGGCGTCGATCAGCTCATAGCGGAATGTGGAGGTGGTGACCTCCGTAACAACGGTATAGGACTCCTCGCCGAACACAACATGATATTCCTTTGTGCCTGCCAGCGTGTTTTTGCAGGCGATCATGCCGTTGAGCCGATCCTGAAACAGCAGAACGGACAGCAGCATCACCTCTGCCAGCAGGGAAATCACCGTGCCGGCATCAAGCGTAAAAGGCTCTCCGTCGAATGGGATCAGCAGCAGAGCGTTGATGAAAAAGACGCTCCAGCCGAAAATGGCCCAAAGGATGCTGCGTTTTCGCCGCAGCACCTTGCGCATCGCGCGGGCGGCTATGGTCATAGATCGATTTGTGATATCGCTGTGAATTTCAAAAGTCATTCATATTCTCCATCGTTGATCATTTTTGTTTTTGCAGCCTGTCTGGCACCTCGCGAAAGCGCCCGTCCAGAGTAGGGTAAGACTATGTTATCATAACAGGGATAAAGTTTATGTTAAGTCTGCCTATTCTTTAAGAAGTCATCTCAAATTCAGCACTCGCTTTCCTCACGAGAATTTTTCTGCAGCGGAAAAAATGACGCCCTTTGTCCGGCTTTTATAAATTGCAGTCAAGCTGCACCGGAATACCTTTCTCCCTGAAATCGTCATGCTTACCATGTCCGCAGCGCTATCGCGGCATCACGCCAGCCTTGCGTTCACCAGATGATACCATGTCATCCCGTTTTCCTCATAGGACTGAAATTCACCGATGACGGTGATATCAGCCCCCAACTCCGGGTAATCGTCCGGGTAGGCGAGATCCCCCTCCATTACAAACTCCAGCCCCTGCGAACAGCAAGCCATTGCATCGCCAATGATACAGGTGAAGTATCGGGCTTTCGTATCAGGGTCTTCGTAATATACAAATTGTCCCGTCATTTTAATGGTTTTCCCAATATAATCATCGGGGGCGTACATCATATTATAGACTTCGGAATATACCATTGTACTGCTAAGCCTTGTGAGATCAACATCAACACCGTCTGTGCTTTGCGTTGGTTCAGAGGCTGCAGGCTTAGACTCCGATTTCTTTTCTGCGGGCTGTTTTTGTGAAACAGAAGATTCTGGCGCTTGGTTATCGGCTGAATCAGCTGCAGCAGCCCCTTTATCTTTTTCGCGCCCACAGGCGGCAAGAGAGCAGAGCGCCATGGCGATCAGCAACAGGCAAAACAGTTTTTTCATCTACGAGCACCTCCGAATACCGTGCCTGCCAGCCACGACAGACCGAAAGCGCCAATCTGAACAGCGACGATGGTGGAACCCACCGGCGTCCCCGCCAGAATGGAGACCAGAATACCCAGCACTGCGCAGTTCACCGACAGTATGGCGGAGCAGACCGTCACAGACCGGAAATTCTGGAAAAGGCGCATGGCGGACAGTGCCGGGAAGATCACCAGTGCGGAGATCAGCAGCGAGCCGACCAGATTCATCGCCAGCACGATCACCACGGCAATGATGACGGCAATCAGCAGGTTGTACAGGTCAGCCTTTGTGCCCACCGCCTTGGCAAAATCCTCGTCAAAGGTCACGGCAAAGATCTTGTTGTAATAGAGCAGAAACACCGCCACGACCACTACGGACAGTCCCGCACACAGCCAGACCTCGCTTTTTGACAGCGTCAGGATAGAGGTAGAGCCGAACAGTGTGCTGCACACATCGCCTGAGAGGTTGGACGAGGTGGAAAAAAGGTTCATCAGCAGATACCCGATGGCCAGCGCTCCCACCGAGATCATGGCGATGGCGGCATCGCCCTTGATCTTCGTGTTCTGCCCGGTACGCAGGAGCAGCACGGCGCAGACCACCGTGACGCCCAGCGTCAGGGGCATATCGTCCGTCAGTCCCAGCACAGCGGCGATAGCCATCGCGCCGAAGGCCACATGGGAAAGGCCATCGCCGATGAAGGAAAACCGCTTGAGCACCAGCGTGACCCCCAGCAGCGACGAGCAGAGCGCGATCAGCACACCGACAATAAGCGCGTAGCGGACAAAGGGATAGGTCCAGTAGAACGCGAGTTTTTCAAGGATCGCCATCATTGCGCCCCACCGCCTTTCTGCCATGCCTGGGAGAACTCGTTCAGGTAGGCCGCCTTGGTACCGAAAAACACCGTGTCTCCGATGTGCAGGATGTGGCTGGCATATTGCAGCGCCGCGCTCAGGTCATGGGAGATCATCACAACGGTGATGCCATCCTCGTAATTGAGCTTTTGAATGAGCGCATACAGTTCCGCCGTCACCTTTGGGTCAAGGCCAGAGACCGGCTCGTCCAGAAGCAGCATTTTCCGGGTAGCGCACAGGGCGCGGGCGAGCAGCACCCGCTGCTGCTGCCCACCGGAGAGTGTCCGGTAGCAGCGCTTGGCAAGGGGCGTGATCTGCATTTTCCCCATGGCGTCCGCCGCCAGTTTCTTCTCTTCTTTGTTGTAGAAGGGGCGGCTGCCGCAGCGCCCCTGGCATCCGGAGAGAACGATTTCTCTCACGGATGCCGGGAAGTCCTTCTGGACAACGGTCTGCTGCGGCAGATAGCCGATCTCGTTTTTCCTCAGCCCGTCGCCCGTCAAAATTCTGCCGCTGATGGGCGGCTGCAAGCCAAGGATCGTTTTTATAAGGGTGCTCTTGCCGGAGCCGTTTTCTCCCACGATGCAGAGGTAGTCACCTGCAAAGACCTCAAAATCAAGGTCTTGCAGAATGGACTTCCCATCGTAGCCGACGCAGAGCTTTTGACAGGTGAGCTGAGCCATCATCCTGCCTCCTTAACCCAGTGCCTCTTTCAGCACGGAGAGGTTCTGCTCCATGACAGAGAGGTAGGTAGCACCGTTTGCAACATCCTTGGAGGTCATGGACTGCATGGAATCCATGGTCAGCACCTTCTGGTTCTTCCCGGCGGTGCTCTGCACAATGGTTTCCGCGAGCTTGTGGTTCTTGCCCTCAATGGTCAGCACGCAGGGAAGTCCCAGCTCGTCCACCTTTTTTGCAAGGAAGGACACCGTCTCAAAGCTGGCTTCGCTCTCGGCGGAGCAGCCCGCAAAGGCGGCGTAGTAGCCCAGACCGTAATCGTCCACCAGATAGCGGAACGGGAAACGATCACCGAACAGCACGGCTTTGTGCGCCGCGCCGTCCACGGCAGACTGGTACGCGCCATCCAGTGTAGAGAGCTTTTCGATGTAGGCGGCGGCGTTGGCGGCGTAGGTATCCTTGTTGTCGGGGTCAAGCTCCTGCAAAGCGTTGGAGATCGCGCCCACCAGTGTTTTGGCGTTCTTCAAAGACAGCCAGACGTGCTCGTCAGCTTCCTCCTCGTGGTCGTGGCCGTGGCCCTCCATGTGCTCGCAGAGATCCTCACCGGTCATATTAGCTGGGAAGAAGGTCGGCCACGACTTTTCCGGATCAACGATGGCGTCAAAGCTCTCGTTGCTCATTCTGATGTGGAAATGCTCGGGCGCAGCCGATTCGATCATGTGGTCGTTGAATTCGATGTAGATCGGTGCGCCGGAGGTTCTGTCTACCGCTTCAAAGCGATACATGGCCGCCTTGGTGCCGGTAGACCAGTTCTGAATGTAATAGCCGATATACTTGTAGTCAGAGCCGACCTTTTTGCCGTCCTCATAGGTGAACGCAATGTGGTCGCCTTCAATGTCAATATTGGTAATGTCTGTTTTGTAGCCGTTCTGATAGTAAGTCTTATACTCGTCGGCGGTCATCTCGCCTTCCTCTGCCATCGCTGCAAAGGCATCGTCAAGCGTTCCGTCCAGCGCAAAGGGGTAGGCAGACTGCCAACTGCCCTCCCAGTCGGACAGGCTTCTGTCCTGAACCTCATGATCTTCAAAGGTGGAAACCTCCTTGCTGTGGTCATGGGCGTGCTCTGCTTCCTGCATCCCTTCAACGGTCTCCTCCGTTTTTACGGAATCTCCCAGCACTTCCAGCAGGTTGATGGCCTTCATCTTCCTATTAGCGGCGTTTTTCAGGACGCTCTCCACCCAGCCGTCGGACTCGCCGCCCACATAGAGAAACAGGTCGCAGTCGGAAATCTTGACGATGTCATCCGCCGTAGGCTGGTAGCTGTGCAGATCAACGCCGCTGCTCAGCAGCATGGTCAGGTCGGTGCTCTCGGCCTTGTCGCCGAGAATTTCCTTGACCCAGTCGTACTCGGGGAAAATGGTAGTGACAATGCTCAGTTTGTTGGAATCGCTCTCGCCCTTCTCTGCGGCATTCTTTTTGCCGCAGCCGGCAAGCAGGCCGACCGCCATGGTCAGCGCAAGAAAGATGGTAAAGATTTTCTTCATCATACAGACAAAACCTCCGAATTTTTGAAAAATAGGCGCAAAAATACAAGGGCAGCGGCAAAATCGCAAGAGCCTATCCAAAAATGGATAGACTTCGCCCTTGTAAAAGTCCTATTTTTAATTCGAAAGCTTTACCTTGAGAGCAACAAGCGTCAGTGTGCTGATCGTCTCTGTGCATGGCAGAATCGCCCTGCACATGGTATATGTAAACGCAGCGGAGATCGCTGCGGCAGCACCGGCAAGCCCCAGCGTTTTCAGCAGATTCTCGTAGATACCGATCTGATGGCAGATGGCACAGTCGTCGCCGGAACAGTCATGGTTGGCTTCGACTGCAAGATAGATTGCCGAGGACAGCATGACAACAGCCAGCACGGCCGCCAACAGGCGCGTCATAAAACAAAGCTTCTTTGTCATGGTCTGTCCTCCCTTCTGTTCGTTATTTTTCCTTGCAGTCCGAGCAGGTTCCATAGAGGATCGTGTCGGCTGCGTCCAGCGTGAATTGCTCGCTCTGCGCCAGGTGCTTTGCAAACAGGGCGGCGTTGCTGTCGGCCATGTGAAAGGTTTTGCCGCACTTCACACAGCTCATGTGCAGCGCGCCCTTGCAGCCCTTGGCGTCAAGATATTGATAAAACGCTTCGTGCGACCCGCTTTTGGCGCTGCGGCGCACCTTTTCTTCCGCCTCCAGCTGCGCAAGATTTCGATACACAGCGCTGAGGCTGATCTGCTTCTCTGCCAGCGCGTCCGCCATTTGGCGTGCAGTCAGCAGCTCGTCCGGGTGCTCCCCCAAAAAAGTAAGCAGGGCTCTTCGCTGTTTTGTATTGTTGCCTGACATAAGACATCCCCAATCTGCGAATCATTCGCAGATATTATAGCATCATTTTCCCCTTTGTCAATATCATCCCGCGATACCGGCGTCTTTCCAACAGTTCAAGATCCGTCAGCGTCAAAGAAACCAGCGTCACATCAAAGGCTTCAATCCGGTGGGAGCTTACGCAGTCAAAGCAGTCTGCGTTTCACGGCATCATCCACCGGCTCCAGTTCTTTTTCCAGCGTACAGGATAGATCCCATAGCAGCTGACGCTCCTCGTCATCCTCTGTGGTCAAGCTGCCCAATTCATCCCACCGCAGAATGATTCGATACAGCGCCAGAGCCTCCTGCTCCGTGAGTCTTAATTCCATAAGCGACATCTCCCTCTCAGTTGCTTTTCAATGGAAAATCAGTGGTAAACGATATCGTACATTTCATCGCGTCAGCCGCATCTCATTCTCAAACTGCTCCATCGCCTCCTGCCGGCTTGGGACTTGCGCAAGCGTGCAGGAAAACGGCTGGCCGAACAGGGGCCGGGATAGTGTTTCCACCCAATGCGTCAGAACCTCCGGAGTGAGGGGGCACTCCTCTCGGAGAAAGATCACCCCGTAATAGGGCGGTACAGATGGGGAAAGCAGTTGTGTCAGCGGGACACCGCTCCGGACGGAGGCGTTACAGGAACGCGTCTCCGGTGAAAAATGCGGATAGTACAGCGCCCCGACGAACCAGTCCTGTTCGCCGTTTTTGTGCCGCTCCGCCCGCTCCAGAAAGCTCGGATGATCCGGACTGTCCGGCTCCACAAACTCACCATCCCGGATCATCTGGCGAAGCGCGGGGAGGTTATAAAAATCAAAGTGGAAAAAGGACGCCGCTCCCGCCTCGTCCTCGGTAAGAGAAAATTCAGCCCCATGGAAAGGCTCCCAGTCCTTGCCGCAGCGGTAATAGCCCCACCAGTAGTTCCAGTCATGAATATGCAGATATTTTTTTGCTTTGAAGTCCATAGATGTACTCCATTCTAACAATGTCGGCACAAGAGGAAATCACAGGGGCTCGCCGCCCGGCACCGGCAAAAGCCCGTTCCAAGTCCGTCCTTTTTGCAAGAGGGGCGCTCACAGGCGGCGCGGTGATCTTCTCATCGGCTCACCGGAATGGAAATCTCGAAAACAGCGCCGCTATCCCCGTTGTAGGCACGGATCATTCCCTTATGCAGGTGGATAATCTCCTTCGTCAGGGCAAGGCCGATGCCGGATTTTCCGCTCCGACCCATGTAGAAGCGGTCAAAGATGTGGGGCAGATCTTCCTCGGCGATGCCGTCCCCGTCGTCCTGTATCCGTATCGTCGCATTCCGCTTATCTGTGCGGCAGGTCAGGCGCAGCTCGCTGCGGGCATAGCGCACGCCGTTGGATAGAATATTGGTGACCGCTCTGCGCAGCCGGGTATCGTCGCAGCTGACCATAACGGGCGTTTCGGGGAAGTCCGGCGTGATGGTGATACCGCCGCCGGCGGCTGCCGGCTCCACGGCGCGTATGCTGTCGTATAGCAGTTCCCGAACATCCATCTCAGAAAGGGTAAGCGGCTGCCGCCCCATATCGATTTTTGAGATGGCCAAGAGCTCGTCTACCAGTTCCGTCATGCGGTCGCTTTCCTTCAAGATCACCTCCGCCGCGCTGCCTGTGTCCATCACACCCGCCTGTATGCCCTCCGCATAGCCCTGTATCGCCATCAGCGGCGTTTTCAGCTCATGGGAGGCGTTCTGAAAGAAGGTCTGCTGCCGCTCTGCCTCCTTCTCGATGTCCCGGCCGAACCGAAACCCCAGCAGGCACATGACGGAGGAGATCGCCAGCAGCACCGCAAAGAACGCCCAGTTCAGCGTTACGATATAGCGGGTGATGGGGCCGATGTCTATGTACATGATATAGGAGTAGGGTTCCTCCCCATCGCCGTAATCCTCCTGCACGGACATGAAGATCAGGTGATGCCTGTCCGTTTTGAAGGTATAGCATTGATTGAGTGCAATATCCCGCCCGGCGCAGTATTCCAGCAGCTTTTTCTCCAAGCGATATGCGTCCCTGTTCCAACCGCTTGATTTATTGGCATTATCCAGCTCTAAAAATACGATGCTTGGCGTAAGGAAGTGTTCCTCCGTGTCATTCCATCCATCATCAAAAAAGGATCCATCGTCGGTATAGGGGATGGTGCGGTTCTGGTACTCCGCCTCGCTGATGAGCGCCTTTTTTGCCTCACTCACAAAGTGGGCAGGTATGATGAGGTTCACCGCCAGCATGAACAGTGCAAAGAGCAGCAGAGCCGAGCAAAGGATCAGGTACACGATCCGCAGCTTGATGTTTTTCATACGCTTCCTGCTCCCTTCAGCTTATAACCAAAGCCCCAGATGGTGCTTACGCTGACGGTGCTGCCCGCTTGCAGCAGCTTTTTTCGGATACGGCGCAGGGTTTCGTCGGTCACGCGGGTCTCCACCTCCGAGTCGAAGCCCCACACCGCGCTGAGCAGCTCCTCACGGGAATAGGCCTTCTCCGGCTGCTTCAGCATATAGCTGAGCAGCCGCAGCTCGGTCTGGGTCAGCGCCACGATCGTGCTTCCGCAAAAGACGGCGTTTTCCGTAGCGGAATAGCGGATATCCACATAATGCAGCTCATCCTCCGCCGCTGTTTTTCCTCGATCCATCTCCACACGGCGCAGCAGTGCTTTGACCTTCATCAGCAATATCGTTGGACGGAAGGGCTTGGTGAGATAATCGTCGCTGCCCTGGCTGATGCCCATGACATAGTCCAGCTCGCTGTCTTTGGCCGTAAGCAGGATGATGGGAATATCGGAAACAGAGCGAAGCTCCCGGCACACGGTAAGTCCGTCCGTGCCGGGCATCATAATGTCCAGGATCACCAGCTCCGCGGGCTCCTGACGAAACGCCTCCAGCAGCGCGTCGCCGCTTTCAAAGGAGCGCACGGTATATCCGTCGCTTGCGAGGAAGCTATGGAGCAGCTCCCGTATGCTCTTTTCATCGTCCGCCAAATAGATGGAATGTCCCATAGTGACCTCCTTGAAAGCAGCGCCAAATGCTGCGCACAGGCGCAGCATCGGCACGATGTTGATCTTATACTATCAGAATATCTCCTTTCCGTCAAAGGGGGCAGATGCCGCTTTCGCAGCCGGTGTTGCCCCAAATGGAATTGTACAGCTCGCACAGCCGGCTGTCGATCTCCGTAAGACGGTTGTAGTCGGCGATCAGCGCGTCCTTTTCCGCGTCGGTCAGGAAGCTCAGACTGCGGATGAAGGCGGCCTCATCGTAGTTGTCGAAGTCGTAGTCGTCCGGCAGATTGAAGTACGCTTCATCTACCTTGTCCCACAGGCCGGCGTTCTTCTCGCAGACGCGGTCATACTCCTGCTCCAGGGTGTCGATCTCATCCAGCACCTTGGGGTCGGCCTTTTCCAGTGCCTTCTCGTAAAGCGGCATATCGTCGCAGTCGGGCAGTTGAGCGTACAGTGCCTCCATCTCAGCGTCAAGGCCGTTCAACTCCTTGATGTCCGCCAGAAGCGTTTCCTTCTCCGCTTCGGTCAGGGCGTTGGTACTGCGGATAAACGCCGCCTCATCAAAGTTTGTGAAGTCATAGTCATCAGGCAGGGCGTTGCAGATTTCGTCCAGCTTTTCCCACAGCGCCGCATTTCTTTGGAAGATGGCGTCGCTCTTTTCTTCTACCGCCTCGATCTGCTCCCAGATGGTGTCCTCGTTCTCGGTTGCAATTTTAGTAACAGGCTCCATTGGTGCGGGTGTGGCGGCAAAGGCGGAGGTCGCCGTGCCGATGGCCGATACCACCAACGCCAGTGCCAGTGCAAAGCTCCAAATCGTTTTCTTTTTCATGGTATGTTACGCTCCTTTTTGAAGTATTTTTGGTTGGGTTTCAACCTTGTCTGTAGCATACCAGAAGCTGCATTGAAATTCCCCCGCGAAAGTGCGGGGAAAGTGTCACAAATTCGTCACAGCGCCTGTGTTATACAATGAACACCCACCCGGCAGCCGACCGATGGGTGTTCGTTTCAATCAATTGTGGTGCTGAATCTGCCCGCCCCCGCAAGCACAAAAACATGAGCTTCTGCTCCCTGCTTGTTCTTTCTCTGGCTTAATCTCCGATAGAGTGGGCTGTTCCGGTGGGTTCTTAAAAATATAGTTTGGATTCATTCAAACACATTGTCATGTCGAAATTATTTGCAAGTTCCCTCAACAGAAAATCTTGGCTGCACCTTGCCCTCAAGGGTAACATCGACTGTTAATTGATAGGTTTTTCCCCTCGACACCGTTGCTGTGCCACTAAAGGCAAGATCTCCAACAGAAGATGCTTCCCAAGTTTCGATACACTTACTTCCTTGCCATAACTTTATTACAGCTTCAATGTCATCAGTCGGTCGGTCCGCAGCAACAAACACCGTACAGGAGGCAGTTGTTCCATTAAAAGAGATACGGGGAACAACCGCTGCTGCTCTCGTTGCTGCATGGGCAGTAGATGAGAGTAGCTCGAGGAATGCACACATGATGGGGAAGAAATGTTTTTTCAAAGGGATGACCTCCTTTATTCGCTTATACCCTGTAAACGAATAAAGGAGGTCATTTTGGACAGTTGGATTCGGTTTTTTTAGAATTATTTTTTTTGGACACCTTCTGCCATTTTTATCATAGTAGACTCGGGAATGTCTGCCATAATATAAAAAACGAGATCATTTTCTGCTGATGACCAGACAAGCATATTGGAGGATGCTTCTCCGTCGGCTTGATAGAAATCTGCGCAGATATCTCCGACTTGAGTCGACTGAACCTCCGTATAGGCTGCTTTTTCCTTTTAAGTACCCCATGATTTGTGACACACTGTACTTCGGCGGGATGCTTATCAGCATATGGATGTGATCTGGGCACGCTTGTGCTTCTATTATTTCCACACCCTTTTGCTGGCACAGTTTACATAGTATTACTCCTATGTCCTCTTTTATTTTCCCGTAAATTTCCATCCGTCGATATCTCGGCGCAAACACCACATGGTATTGACAACGCCAGCTTGTATGCTCTAAACTACTCACATCTACTTCTTTCATGAATTAGTCTCCTTGTTTTTGTAAGTTTTGGTCGGCAAACCTTTTTCTTACTCTAACTCGGAGACTTTTTCTTGTCTACTTTTCCCCTCGCCATAGGCTTTCTTTTGCCCCCCGGCATAGCCGGGGGTTGACTTTGTCAACCAATAAAAAGGCCGGAGTCTTATTGCTAAAACTCCGGCCCATGCCATGCTGCTATTACATCGTCTGCTCCTGCGAGGCTCGTTCCTGTGCGTCCTCCTGCTGACGGACGCGCTCGTCCAGATCCGGCACACATATCTCAATCTGTTGCTGGACGCTGTGGATCAGCTCCACCTGCTTATCCGTAAGTTCAAAGAAGTCCTCATTCACAGAGTCGGTGCAGCATCGGTAAATCTCAGTCAGCTGCTCCGGGTTGAAAAGCTGTTCCTTTTGGATAAGCCCGGAGAGTGTGGCGAAGTCCTGCTTGGCGGCATCGTAGTTCTCCATGAAGTAGTGCCCGTGCACCACGCCTGTGCGGTCATAGTCCCAATCCCATGTGACGAATTGAACGCCGTATTTGCTTGGAGTACCTGCCAGCACCGTGCCGCCAAACTCAGCGAGGATGCGGTAGTCGCTATCCAGCCCGCTGGCTTTGAGCTGTGGAGCGGCTTCCATAGCGGTCATATACTCCAGCGTCTTCGCGGCGATGTCCTCGACGCGATACAGGGCATCCTCTGCCTGGGGCGTGTCCACATCCTCCCGCCGATAGAATACGCTGCCCTTGCCGGTGATGCGGCAGAGGGGTGTGCCGTTCCAAAGGACGGGCAACTGCTCTCCCTCCACCGGCAGGGTTCCAAAGCCTGCACGGGGCAGGAGAATACGGACTTCTTCAAGGTAGCGAAGCTGACGGCTTGTGTTTTGGGTGTCCATGTGAGCGATCCTCCTGTTGTAAAAAAATAAGGTCGGAGAAGTCATCTCCGGCCTGTTATTTCAGACGCTGCAGCCAGCGCCTTTTAGAAATTGAAAAAGGGCGCCGCTTTTTTCGGCCCGTCAAAGCCGACAAAACGGCGCCCAAATATTTGTGATTCTTTTTCTGCGATGATGCCGCTTTTTTTGAGAGAAAAGTCCTCTCTAAAAGGGCGCTGGAGGTTGGAAACTGCCCAGGACTTGAGATCCTCCAGTTCAAATCCGGTCAGTTGCTCCGAAACCTCCATAAAAATCTATGGTTCAAAAGAAGAAATCCGGGCTCAAAAAAGCCCGGAAACGGTTAATGCGCCTGGCTTTGCGCCAGACGCATCTATACCGGTAACTCTTTATGGAGCTGATGATCAGATTCGAACTGACTACCTCGTCCTTACCAAGGACGCGCTCTACCTACTGAGCTACATCAGCGAATTGGCAGGGGCAGAAGGATTCGAACCCTCGGCACGTGGTTTTGGAGACCACTGCTCTACCAGCTGAGCTATACCCCTATATCACGCTTTGAAGGCGTATCCATTCAGTGCCAACAAACAAGATTATACACAAATCCCCCTCGCTTGTCAACACCTTCTTGCCATTTTGCAATAGGTTTTTTGCTTTTCCTTTTTCGCGGCAGTCCCTCCCGCAAAAAACTCCGTTGCCGGTGTCTTCCCCACCTCCCTCCATCATACAATGAACCATCCGCAAATAGGAGGTTTTTATCATGGATGAATACGGATTCGGCAGCCGGGGCCCCGGCGTGCAGCTGTTACAGCTTGGCTTATCCCGCGCGGGCTATCAGCCCGGCCGCATCGATGGCAGCTTTGGCAGGGGGACTGAAAACGCCCTGCGGCAGTTCCAGCAGGCTCAGGGCCTGCCCGCCACCGGCCGCAGCGATGCCGCCACCTGGCAGGCCATGATGCCCTGGCTCATCGGCACCCGGTTTGTGCAGCTCCGGCAGGGGGATACCTTCTGGCGGCTTTCCCAGCAGTACGATACCAGCGTCGCCGCCATTTCTGCCGCCAACCCCGAACTGGACCCCCGCGATCTCCGCCCCGGGCAGACCGTCGCCATTCCGCTGGGCTTCCCCGTGGTCCCCACCGGCATCGCCTTCACCTCGCAGGTGCTGGAGCTCACCCTCACCGGCCTGCTGCTGCGCTACCCCTACCTCGGCTCCGGCGCCATCGGCAGCAGCGCGCGGGGACTGCCCATCTGGTCTGTTTCCATTGGGGAGGGCGAAACCCAGGTCTTTTACAATGCCGCCCACCACGCCAATGAATGGATCACCACCCCGGTGCTGCTGGCCTTCCTGGAGGAATACTGCCTGGCCCTGCTGGATGGCGATACCCTCTACGGCTACGATGCCGCCGAATTGTACCGGCACACCACCCTCTCCATTGTCCCCATGGTGGATCCCGATGGCGTCGATCTCGTCACCGGCTACTTAAGCAGCGGTCCCTGGTACGAACGCGCAAAGCAGTGGGCGGAAAATTACCCCGCCATTCCCTTCCCGGAGGGCTGGAAAGCCAACCTCAATGGCGTCGATCTCAACCTGCAATACCCCGCCGGCTGGGAGGAAGCAAAGCGTATCAAGGAAAGCATGGGCTTCACCTCCCCCGCCCCGCGGGATTATGTTGGCACCGCCCCGCTCACCCAGCCGGAGGCGCTGGCGGTCTACCGCCACACCCTCCGCAATGACTTCCGCCTTACCCTTTCCTACCACGCGCAGGGCAAGCTCATCTACTGGCGCTACCTCGATTACCTCCCGCCCCGCAGCGAGGAAATTGCCCAGGCCATGGGGGAAGCCAGCGGCTACTCGGTGGAGGAAACTCCCTCCCTCAGCGGCTACGCGGGCTACAAGGATTGGTTCATCCAGACCTACGATCGCCCCGGCTATACCATCGAGGTGGGACAGGGCACCAGCCCCCTGCCCCTCTCCCAGTTTGATGGGATCTACGCCGATAACCTCGGCATTCTCGTGCTCGGCCTTGCTCTGGCCGCCCGGCCTCCCATCGCCCCCGTGGAGGAAGCCCCACCCCTGAATCCGTAATTTTACATTGCCTGCCCGACGGAGGTCCAGTCTGTAGTCGCCTGTCGGCGTCGCGGAGCCCCCTTTACAAAGGCATAACCTGTACGCCTGCCCGGCGGGGGCCTACTTTTCTATGAAGAAAAGTAGGCAAAAGTCATTCAGGGCTCCGCCCTGAAAACCCGGTCGCCCTGCTGCGCTGGAGCGCAGAACGGCGAACCACCACCCCTGTCCCCTCCTCAAAGGAGGGGAACTATGGGGCGGGAAAACAGATACTTTAAGGTCGGCGGCTTGCGGTTTTTGCAAGCCCTAACACCCCAAGAGCGTTACTCTCGGTTTATAGTTGCCAGCCCATCCGGGCCCCTTTCCCGAGGCGGGAAAGGGGGTGGGGGGAAAGGGCAGATGCGCCTGCGGCTACCCTGGGAGCGATTCTGTGCGCAGTACGGATTGATTTCCGGCTCCCGCCGTAAATCAATCCGTATCCAGCACAGCCAGCGACAGGGGTCTTGGGGCAGCGCCCCAAGCGTGTTTTGGTTCCTTTTACACGAGTAAAAGGAACCCCCCGCCGGGTAGGCGTACTAATTAAATCTATTATAAGGCTTGCGCCACCGGAGGTGATAACAGACTTTTTAACAAGCACCCCCGTTCGGCGCACAAAAACTCCCCCGACCATTCCGGCAGGGGGAGCTGTTTTTGCATATGTGATCAGTTCTTCCCGTACAGCCCGCGCTTTACATAGGTGGTGTGCAGGATATGGTGCGCCAGGTGGCTGCCCGGCTCGCCCAAATACTCCGCGTACAGCTCCTTCACCACGGGGTTCTCGTGGCTCTTGCGCAGGGTCATGGCCTCATCTTCGCTATACAGGGCCGCCGCGCGCAAGGAACGCAGATCGGTGAAATTGCGCACATCGCCGCTCTGATGGGGCTGACCGCCGCCGTTGACGCACCCGCCGGGGCAGGCCATCACTTCCACAAAGTGATACTCCGCCTCGCCGCTCTTGATGCGGTCTAAGAGCTTCGCCGCGTTGGCAAGTCCGCTGGTCACGGCAACCCTTACCTTGGTGCCGGCCAGGTCGTACTCCGCCTCCTTGATGCCCGCAATGCCGCGGACCTCCTGGAATTCGGGCCGTGCCAGCTCCTTGCCGGTCACGAGCTCGGAAACGGTACGCAGAGCCGCCTCCATTACGCCGCCGGTGGCGCCGAAGATGTGTCCCGCACCGGAGGCAATGCCGAAGATGGGGTCAAACTCCTCATCGGGCAGCTCATTGAACATTATACCCGCCCGGCGGATCATATCCGCCAGCTCCCGGGTGGTGATGGAAATATCCACATCGGGCAGGCCCACGGCGCTCTGGCCCTCGCGGCCGATCTCAAACTTCTTGGCGGTGCAGGGCATCACGCTCACCACCACGATGTTCTTGGGGTCCAGCCCCGCCTTCTGGGCGTAATAGGTCTTGATCAGCGCGCCGAACATCTGCTGCGGGCTCTTGCAGGAGGAAAGGTTATCCACAAATTCTGGGTAATAGTGCTCGCAGAACTTGATCCAGCCGGGAGAGCAGCTGGTGATCAGCGGCAGGGGGCCTCCTTCCTTCAGTCGGTGCAGCAGCTCGGTGCCCTCCTCCATGATGGTCACATCGGCGGCGGTATCCACATCAAATACCTGGTCGAAGCCCAACCGGCGCAGGGCGGCCACCAGCTTGCCCTCCACATTGGTGCCTATCGGCATCCCGAAGCACTCGCCCAGCTGGGCGCGCACGCTGGGCGCCGGTCCCACGATGACCGTCTTGGTCGGGTCGTTCAGCGCAGCCCACACCTTGTCGGTGTCGTCCCGCTCCCGCAGGGCAGCGGTGGGGCATACGGCGGTGCACTGGCCGCAGGCCACGCAGGCCGTCTCGGAAAGCGGCATATCAAAGGCGCAGGCGATGTGGGTGTCATAGCCGCGCTCGCAGGTCTCTATCACACCCGCATACTGGTTCTTTTGGCACACGGCCACACAGCGGCGGCACAGGATACACTTGCTGTTATCCCGTACCAGGTGGGGCATGGAGGCGTCGGTGTGGTAGCCCTGGTCCTTCTTGGTAAAGCGGTTCATATCCACGCCGTATTCCCGGCACAGCTGCTGCAGCTCGCAGTCGGTGCTGCGGGTGCAGGAAAGGCAGTCGGTGCGGTGGGTGGAAAGGATCAGCTCCAGCGTGGTGCGGCGGTACCTTTGCAGGGCGGGGGTGTTAGTAAAAACCTCCATGCCCTCGCCCACCGGCATCACGCAGGCGGCGGCCAGGCCGCGGGCACCCTTTACCTCGCATACGCAGATGCGGCAGGCGCCGATGGCGTTGATCTCCTTGAGATAGCACAAAGTGGGGATGCGGATGCCGGCCAGATGCGCGGCCTCCAGTATGGTGGCGCCCTCGGGAGCGACCACGGGAATGTTATTGATCTTGAGATTTACGGTATTCATTGTCGGTCACTCCTTTCTTATCGTTTTACAATGGCGTCAAAGCGGCAGGTCTCCATGCAGGCGCCGCACTTGATGCACTTACGGGTATCAATCTGGTGAGGCTTTCTTACCTCGCCGGAGATCGCATTGACGGGGCAGGCACGGGCGCAGGCGGTGCAGCCCTTGCACTTGTCCTCCTCGATGACGAACCGCACCAGCCGCTTGCAAACGCCGGCGGGGCAGCGTTTTTCGATGCAGTGTGCCTCGTACTCGTCACGGAAATAATGCAGGGTGGAAAGCACGGGGTTGGGGGCAGACTGTCCCAGCGCGCACAGGCTGTTGGCCTTGATGTAGTAGCACAGCTCCTCCATCTCGCGCAGTAGCTCCACGGTGCCGTTGCCGGCCGTGATCTGCTCCAGCATCTCCAGCAGGCGCCGGGTGCCCACACGGCAGGGCGTGCACTTGCCGCAGCTCTCGTCCACGGTAAATTCCAGGAAGAACTTCGCGATATCCACCATGCAGGTGTCCTCGTCCATCACAATCAGACCGCCGGAGCCCATCATGGAGCCGATGGCGATGAGGTTATCATAGTCGATGGGGGTATCAATAAGGGAAGCGGGAATACAGCCGCCGGAGGGGCCGCCGGTCTGCGCCGCCTTAAACTTCTTGCCGTTGGGGATGCCGCCGCCGATATCCTCGACGATCTCCCGCAGGGTGGTGCCCATGGGGATCTCTACCAGGCCGGTGTTGTTGATCTTACCCACCAGGCAGAAAACCTTGGTGCCCTTGCTGCGCTCGGTACCCATGCTGGCAAACCAGTCGGCGCCGTTCAGGATAATGCGGGGGATATTGGCCCAGGTCTCCACATTATTCAGGATGGTGGGCACGCCAAAGAGGCCCTTGACCGCCGGGAACGGCGGACGGGGACGGGGCTCGCCGCGGTGGCCTTCGATGGAGGTCATCAGCGCAGTCTCCTCACCGCAGACGAAGGCGCCGGAGCCCAGGCGCAGCTCAATATCAAAGGCAAAGCCGGTGCCGAAGATATCGTCACCCAAAAAGCCGTATTCACGGGCCTGCTTAATGGCGATCTGCAAACGGTGGATGGCGATGGGGTACTCGGCACGGACATAGATATAGCCCTGGTGCGCGCCAATGGCGTAGCCGGCAATGGTCATGGCCTCCAGCACCACATGGGGGTCGCCCTCCAGCACGGAGCGGTCCATGAACGCGCCGGGGTCGCCCTCATCGGCGTTGCAGCAGACATACTTCACATCGCCGCGGCTCTGCCGGGCAAAGAACCACTTCTGTCCGGTGGGGAAGCCGCCGCCGCCGCGCCCGCGCAGGCCGCTGTCCTTGATGGTCTGGATGACCTCATCGGGGGTCATCCCCGTCAGCACACGGCCCAGTGCCTCGTAGCCGTCCATGGCAATGTACTCGTCGATATTTTCGGGGTTAATGACACCGCAGTTGCGCAGGGCCACGCGGTGCTGCTTTTCGTAGAATTTGGTGTGGTTTAGGTTCTTGATGGTCTTATCATCCACCACAGTCTCCTGGTACAGCAGGCGGGTGACGATGCGGCCCTTGAGGATATGCTCCTCCACGATCTCGGGGATATCCGCCTCGGTCACATGGCTGTAAAAGCAGCCCTCGGGGTACACTACCACCACGGGGCCCAGGGCGCACAGGCCAAAGCAGCCGGTCTTAATGACCTGCACCTCGCCCAACAGGCCCTTTTCCTCCAGCTCCCGGTTCAGCTCATCAATGAGTGCCTGGGAATGGGAGGAGCTGCAGCCGGTACCGCCGCACACCAGGATGTGTGTTCTTGCTATCGCCATTGGTTTTTGTCCTCCTTATTCCATGTAGGCGCCCACGGTGTACTCGGTCACCGGGCTGCCGTTTACCAGATGTTCGGTCACAATGCGGGAGACCTTCTCGGGGGTCATCTTCACATAGGTCACCTTTTCCTTGCCGGGCTGGAACACCTCCACAATGGGCTCCAGCTTGCACATGCCGATGCATCCGGCCTGGGTCACTACCACATCCTTCAGTCCGCGGCGGTTCACTTCCTCCACAAAGGCAGTCAGCACCGGGCGGGCCCCGGCGGCGATGCCGCAGGTAGCCATGCCTACCACTACACGGGTGGCGGTGCTGTTATCCTGCCGCATGGCTACATTATTTTTCATCCGCTCCCGCAGGGCGGCCAGCTCTTCCAAAGATTTCATCGCTTATTCCTCCCTCTCACTCACAGGTATTTATCCAGGATCTTGTCCACCTCATCGGGGGTCAGGCGGCCGTACACATCCTCATTGATGGTCATGACCGGGGCCAGGCCGCACGCGCCGATGCAGCGGGTCGCCTCCAGTGAGAAGCGGCCGTCCGGGGTGGTGCCGCCGGGCTCTATGCCCAGCCGCTTCTGGATGCGCTCCAGCACATCGCCGGCGCCCTTTACATAGCAGGCCGTGCCCATGCACACGCCAATGTTGTAGGTCCCGCGGGGATTGAGGGTAAACTGCGCATAGAAGGTCACAACACCGTAAACCTCCGCCAGCGGAATATTGAGCTCCTCTGCGATGATGGTCTGCACCTCAATGGGCAGGTAGCCGTAAATTTCCTGCGCCCCCTGCAGCACCGGCATCAGCGCGCCCTGCTGCTCCTTGTGGGCCGCTATCAGCTCCCGCAGCGCCTTTTCCTGCTCGGTCGTCCCGTGGAACGGCACGACGGTCTTTCTTTTTGCCATGAGAATGGTTCCTCCTTAGTTCCTTCCGGAATTGTTCCTCTATATCGTCAACTACCAACACCTTCATTTGACAAGGACACACACCTTGGCGGTGAAAACCTGTGCTGACCTGTGTCATCCTGTCGTTGCGGACTGCGCTCCATGTCGAGCGGTATTCACGCCCACAAAAAACATATGCGCTCTTGTCAGGTGAAGGTGGCGTAGTCTCTGCCATACTCTTCCCGCCGGCCCCTGCAAGGCGCAGGTCCGGCCCCGCAGGGCATCGGCCTGCGGCCGATGTGGTCGGGCCTCCGGCCCGCCTCTGCGGCTGTGCCGCAGCCCCTGCGGGGCCGCCGGCGCCTTTCGCGAATTTACAGTTTCTCCGGGGCGGGGCAGCACTCGGCGATCCCCTCGGCCACCTGCCCGGTAATAAACGCCAGCACCTCCGGCTCCGCCAGGGAGATCTCCTCCCCCAGCACCGCGCGGTACTCCCGGGTATCGGCCGCGAACCGCGCCCCATCGTACTCAAATTCCAGCCGGAAATCCTTTTCCGGGCTGCCCCCGATGAGGGTGGCCATGGTCTGCGGCAGATCGCCCAGCGGCAGCCGGTCTATGTGGCTCAGTCCAAAGACCGCCGTCACCGTGGTGCCCACCCCCGGCGCGCTCTCCACCGTCATGGCACCGCCGGTCATTTCGGCCGCCATTTTCCACAGCGGCAGGCCCATGCCCACCCGGCGGGTGGTGCGGGTGGTATAAAAGGGATCGGTCACCTTATGCACCGTTTCGGCGTCCATGCCGCAGCCGTCATCGGTGATGGTCACCGTCAGCCTGTCCGCGGCCGGGCGGTAACATACCGCCACCGTGATCAGGGAAGCCCCGGCTTTCACCGAGTTTTCGGCGATATCCAGGATGTTGAGCGAAAGCTCCTGCAAGCGCACTCCCCCTTATTTTAGTAACACAAAATATTGTAACAAGCCCTGTGACAAAAATCAACATTCTTTTTATCGAATTCCCTTTTGGTTGCGCATTTTCTACACGGCGGCCCGGATTCGGCGGTTTTAGCGGGGTTTCATTGTATATTCCTTGTGCTTTCTCCACAAAATAAAATTGGATCTTAACATCCCAAATTCCACGCAAAGGAGCGAGTATGATGAAGGTAACATTGGATCACGAGGGCTGCATCGGCTGCGGGCTGTGCGTTTCCACCTGCCCGGCGGTTTTCGGCCTGGCGGCGGATGGCAAAGCGGAGGTGGTGCAGACTCCCATCTCCGAGGAGGAGAAGGACGGCGCCCGGCTTTCGGCGGAAAACTGCCCGGTCAGCGTGATAGAGGCGGAGGAATAATTGATGGCCGAGGAAAAGAAGCTCCCCGTCCCTGCCCCGGAGGCTGTCCCGCTGCACCGCCCGGAGGTGGATGCCGCCCCCATCCTGCCGGAGCCCCAGGCCCCTCCCCCGCCGCCCGGCCCGGTGTAAATGGGCTTGTCCCCTTTTTCCACCTTGCAAAAAAACCGGGACCCGGCGCGG
>CEAC01031403.1_pt1 | contig 54299 bp, 40 predicted proteins | sample 557411 | NCBI WGS metagenome assembly CEAC01 (sample SAMEA3182094, study PRJEB8094) | gut metagenome | biome: human; feature: gut; material: Stool; isolation source: human stools | place: Canada | collected 2012-02-21
CCGGAGGACGCCGATTTACTTAGTTACCAGCTTTTTATTATGAATAAAGCGCTGTAAATCGGCGTCCTCCGGACGCCACTACATGTATGATTACTTGCCCCGCACGCCTACGCTGCGCTTCGGCGTACGGGGTTACGCATAATCGACGTCCTCCGGACGCCACGCCCTTAAGTTAACAGCATTGGGACGCAATGAATCTTGTCACAAAGCTATTAAGGGCGTCTCTCAAGTTAATAGCAATGAATCGCGTCCTTACAATTTGACGGAAAATATATCGATTAGTAAGCAATAAAGAGCCGCAGGCATTTGTCTGCGGCTCTTTATTGCTTTTAATTTATGATTTTGGATTACAGCACTTTGGCGTAGAGGGATTTGATGTCGTCGAGAGTCACTTCACGGGGATTTCCGGGAGTGCAGACGTCGGCAAGTGCCTGGTCGGCGAGTGCGGGAATATCCTTTTCAGTTATGCCGAGGTCGCTGAGATGTTGCGGTACGCCTACTTTGAGGACGTGCACAGCACCGACAGAGGCCTGCGAGGTCTCCGCGGGGTTCAAACCCGCAGTTTTTTCTAAAAAAGGCGCCACATCGTTTTGTATTTGGCAAAAATACAAAATTTTTCATTAATTTCGCATAACAATCGGAATGGCCGATAAAAAATCATCAATTGTCACATATAAGTAACTGTTCAAAATTATTTTAATATTATGGCGAGAGAATTTTTCAGGCGATTTCCGGTGAGGAAGAAGGAGTGTAGCGAGCTACATGACTGATGACGAGACGGAAAGCGGCGAAAAAGACTCCGACAGAATATTGAAATAATGAGAACGGTTAATATAAAATAATTTTAAACAGTTACTTAAAATATAAAAAACATATAAAATGGAAGGAAACACAATCAAGATAGGTATCACGCACGGCGACATCAACGGCATAGGCTATGAGGTGATACTCAAGATGCTCGACGACAACCGCATACTCGAGCTTTGCACCCCGATAATCTACGGGTCGGCCAAAATAGCGGCATTTTACCGCAAGGCTCTCGGGATGCAACAGCAGCAACTGCACCAGATCAATAACGTCGCCGAGGCACGCGACGGCGCAGTCAACATAATCAACGTGGTCGGCGAGGAGTGCAAGGTAGAACCGGGGCAAAGCACCAAAGAGGCCGGAGCCGCCGCATTCGCCGCTCTCGAAAAAGCGGTGCAGGACGTAAGTGCCGGCGCTCTCGACGCCATCGTCACCGCCCCCATCAACAAGGACAACATACAGAGCGAACTGTTCACTTTTCCCGGCCACACCGAATATCTCGAGGCCTCGGTAGGAGGCAAAGCGCTGATGGTGCTCTTCAACCGCGACATACGTGTGGCACTCGTCACCACCCATCTGCCCATAAGCAAGATAGCCGAAAACATCACGGCCGAACGAATCGTGGAGAAACTGAAGATATTCAGCGACTCGCTGCGCAGCGATTTCGCCATAGTGCACCCGCGCATAGCGGTGCTCGCCCTCAATCCGCATGCCGGCGAAAACGGGCTGCTCGGCAGCGAAGAGCAGGAAGTCATCATACCCGCCATCACCGCTGCGAAAGAGCAGGGCGTGGAATGCTACGGCCCATACGCTGCCGACGGATTCTTCGGTTCGGGACTGTTCAAACATTTCGACGGCATACTCGCCATGTACCACGACCAGGGGCTTGCACCCTTCAAGACAATGGCGATGGACAGCGGCGTCAACTTCACCGCCGGACTGCCGATAGTACGCACATCTCCCGACCACGGCACCGGTTTCGACATAGCCGGCCAGGGAAAAGCGTCGGAACAGTCGATGCGCGAGGCGCTTTACGCCGCAATCGACATAGCCCGCAACCGCGAGCGCCACAAAGAGATGACAGCCAACCCGCTGCGCAAGCAATACTTCGACAAGTCGAAAGACAACGTAGTCCTCGACCTCACCAAGGAATAAACGATGTATCGCGCTGTCGCCCGGCCGTTTCCATCGTAATAAAGCGCGTCGGCGCTTTCCCGTGCGCGCCCGGCAGAATTGGTTGGCCGAACGTAATATATTTCTAAAATTTCATTAAAAATAAAAAAGCGGGAGCAATATTGGATATTTTCGATAATATTTGTATATTTGCAGGCTGAAAAACAGCCCTTAATGGGGCCGGATGAGAAAAAGTGATGTGACTGAGAGGGAGCGAAGCGTCTTATCAGTTACTCATGCTATTGATAGGAAATAATTAATAACCAGTTAAATATAACAAAATCAACACATGCAAAGCAAAGGAACTTTAGGGAGTATTATCGCCGGAGTGATTGCTATTTTCCTGGTGCTGATCTGCTTGTTCTATCTGTCGTTCACGCTTGCGTCAAGCCATCAGATGAGCAAAGCCGAGGAGTACGCAACCGAAAAAGCAGGCCCGGAAGATAAAAACCCCCAGGCATTCGCTAAAGGAAAAGCGGAGTACCTTACTTCCATCAAGAATGAGAATGTATGGCTCGGCTACACATTCAGCGAAGTACAGAAATGGAGCATAGGCCTCGGCCTTGACCTTAAAGGCGGTATGAGCGTATTGCTTCAGGTATCGCTCCACGACCTCATCACATCCATGAAAGACGGCGCACCCGACGAAGACTTCAACAAAGCCCTTGCGGTAGCCGACAAAGCACAGAAAGAATGGATTGAGAACAACGGCCCAGAGGTCGACTACGTAGCCACGTTCTACGACGAATACCGCAAGCTGGCCCCCAACGCCAACCTCGCCAAAGTATTCGCAGTCGACGGCATCAAGGCCAACTCAAGTCGCAACGAGGTAATTTCGGTGCTCAAGAAAGAAATCAAGGACCGTGTGGACAACTCGGCAACCAACGTGCTCCGCTCGCGTATCGACGCCTACGGAGTCGTATCACCCAACATACAGGTGCTTCAGGGCAAGGATGGCCAGATACTTCTCGAGCTTCCGGGAGTGAAGGACAAGGACGACATGCTCAACCTTCTCCAGCGTCAGGCCAAGCTCCAGTTCTACACCACCTACAAGGATGAGTTCGGCACCACGGTGCGCACCGCACTTGGCCGCATCGACGATGCTTCAGGCAAAACAATCAGCCGCCTGTCGAAGAACCTCATCTACAAGCAGGATTCCCGCGGCCGCGTCACCGACGAGGTAGCCCGCGTAGACTCCGGCCTCCACATGTCCAACCCGGTAGTAGGCTACTACCTTCCCAAGGACACCGCAGCTGTAGGCCAGGCGCTCCGCTCGCCGGAATACGCACAGTTCCGTCCCGACGGCATCCAGTTCCGCTGGGCACACATTCCCGAAAAATTCAACAAGGCTGAATATTTCGCACTCTACGCCCTGAAATCGAACAAGGGTGTTCCCGCCATGAACGGCGACCATGTGGTCAACGCACGCGCCGACTTCGACAGCAACCAGAACTCACAGGTAGTGTCGATGGACATGGACAGCGACGGAGCAAAAGAGTGGGCACGCGTCACGGGCGACAACATCGGCTGGCCCGTAGCCATCGTGCTTGACGACGAAGTATACTCGGCACCGCGCGTCAACGACAAGATTACCGGCGGAAGCTCACAGATCACCGGCAACTTCGACGTGCAGGAGGCGCAGAACCTCGCCAACGTGCTCAAGAGCGGTAAGATGACCGCCCGCGTGGATCCCATCCAGACCGAGGTAATCGGTCCGTCGCTCGGCAAGCAGGCCATCGACAGCGGTATCGTATCGTTCATCGTTGCGCTCGTATTGCTCATGATACTCATGATAAGCTACTACGGCGTGATACCTGGCCTTATCGCCAACCTCGGCCTCGTGCTCAACCTCTTCTTCACATTCGGTATCCTCGCATCGTTCCAGGCAGTGCTGACACTGTCGGGTATGGCAGGTATTGTGCTCGCCTTAGGTATGGCGGTTGACGCCAACGTGCTCATCTTCGAGCGCACGAAAGAGGAACTCCGCGCCGGCAAGAATGCCCGTACGGCTATCGCCGACGGTTATTCAAATGCCTTCTCGGCCATCTTCGACTCCAACCTGACATCAATCATCACCGGTGTAATCCTCCTGATGTACGGTACAGGTCCCATCAAGGGCTTCGCCACAACACTTATCATCGGTATCGCATGTTCGTTCTTCACCGCAGTTTACCTGACACGCATCGTGTTCATACTCGGCGCCAAGAAGAAATGCTTCGAGCGTCTGACCTTCACCACCGCACTGTCGCGCAAGATGTTTGACAACACCAACATCAACTTCCTCGGCAAGCGCAAAGTCAGCTTCCTCGTAGTCGGCATCATGATTGCCGTGGTACTGATTTCGTTCTTCACCCGCGGTCTCAATCAGGGTATCGACTTCTCGGGCGGTCGCAACTACGTGGTGATGCTCGACAATATTGGAGCTAATGATACTCCCGACAAAATTCAGGAGCGCATCGCCCCGATGTTCGACGGAGCACAAGTTTCAGTCATCAAGATTGAGGGTGCCAACCAGGTGCGTATCTCGACCAACTACAAAATCGGCGAACCCGACTCTATCGCAGAGAACGAGATTGTAGGCAAACTCTATACCGCCCTTCAGCCTAACCTCAAGGAGGGCATGAACCTCAAGGACTTCACCACCACCGACCAGAGCCAGGGTATCGTATCGTCACAGAAGGTAGGACCTACAGTGGCCGACGACATGCGCAACAAGGCATATATAGCAGTGACACTTTCGCTCATCGCGATGTTCATCTATATCCTTATCCGTTTCCGCAACATCGCCTTCTCGCTCGGAGCATTGGCAGCCGTAGCGTTCACCGCATTCACCATCATCGGCTTCTACTCGCTGTTCTGGGGTCTGTTTCCCTTCGCGATGGAAATCGACCAGACATTTATCGCGGCAATCCTGACCGTCATCGGTTACCAGATCAACGATACCGTGGTAGTGTTCGACCGTGTGCGTGAGAACTCGGCACTCTATCCCAAGAAGAATTTCTTCGACATCATCAACACGTCAATCAACTCGACATTGGCCCGTACAATCATGACATCGGCCTCTACGTTGCTGGTATTGTTGAGCATCTTCTTCCTCGGAGCCGACTCACTCCGCAGCTTCATCTTCGCGATGATATTCGGTGTAATCATCGGTACCTGCGCCACTATCTTCATCGCAGCACCGGTAGCTTACATCACCGACCGTCGCCGCAATAAAAAAGCTGTAGCCGCTCCCGCAGCAAAGTAAACGATTCAATAAATCTAATATGAACGAGGCCCTGCCATTGGCAGGGCCTCGTTTGCGTCAGGTGACTATTGTGCGATAAGCCTCAACATAGAGTATTTTGCAGCATTACAAAAGTCGCAGCGAATTGTAGGGATGATGTTGCAAAAAATACAAACCAAATTGTAGGGACGCGATTCATCGCGTCCGCGCTATAGAGGGTGTTGCAGAACTGATGTGGACGATTGCATGGTGTAGGACGGCTCCCCGGAGCAGCCGATAACAAAAGTTGATTACCAGTTACTTGGCGGCTGCACCAGGGTGCAGCCCTACAAGATGACGTATCATATATGCAACATATTATAAGTTTTGCAACACCCTCATATCACAACGATAACGCGGACGCGATGAATCGCGTCCCTACATCATTTGCTGCGACTTTTGACGGATAATTATAGTTTTGCACTATATCCTTATTACAGTGGGGTTATCACGGGGGCGAGACGCCCCCGCTCCATTCATATTTGCCTGATTATAGGATGAGTGCGACGATGGGTTATTCGACGAGTTCGGTGAAGAGGCGGTTGAAGGTGGCGTCGAGGTCGGGGGTGAGGCCGGGATGGGGACGTGAGGTAGTGATGCAGGCCGAACGGACGGCTGTCAGCCAGCGGAAACGTTCGTGGGTCTCGAGGGGGGCTATCCGGGGGTGGTTGCCTTCGGCTACACGGCTGAATGACTCGAGTTGGGCGGACAGTTCAGTGAGGTCGGCTGCGGGACAGAGGACACGGACTTTGTGCTCGTCGAGGTGCATGCGGACGCGTATCCAGCGGCGGCGCTTGCACATCATGACAAGTCCGACGTTGACAAACTCCTCGCGCTCGACACGCGGCATATATCGCACTACGGCATACTCATACAAGTGCATTTCGGGCTTCTCGGGCATGATTTACGAAAATATGGGAGTTTGACAATCGGGTTTTCAGAAATTCGGCATATACGCGGCGCTGCTCATCGGGAGATATTTCCTCCGAGGCCTGCTGCAGCCATGTGTCGGGAATGGCGGCCACTACCGCATCGATGACTTCGGGGGTGATGCGCGTGCGCATCTCGACGTCGGCCTCGGCGAGCATCGAGGCATCGCGCAACAGGGCGTGGTCCTTGATATATGGGAATGGCGACAGCGCGGCCTTTTCCCAGCCGGTCCAGTTGTGATGAAAATAGAGTGAGGCGCCGTGGTCGATGAGCCACAGCTCGCGGCCATGCCACAGGAGCATGTTGGTGTTGCGCCAGGTACGGTCTACATTGGTGATAAACGCATCGAGCCATACGATACGCGAGGCTTCCATAGGGTCGGCAGTGTTGACGACGACGTCCCATGTCAGGGCGCCGGAAAGGAAATGCAGGCCGAGGTTGAGCCCGCGGCTCGCCTGCAGCAGGTCCTGTATCTCCTCGTCGCCCTCGGTGCGGCCGAAATCCTCGTCGAGATTGACAAAGACGAGTTCGGGAACGCGCATACCTGCGGCACGGGCAATCTCCCCGCCTATGAATTCGGCGATAAGAGCCTTTGCACCGTGGCCTCCCCCACGGAACTTAAGCACATATTTAAAGCCGTCGGCGGCGTCGACAAGCGCCGGAAGTGAGCCGCCTTCGCGAAGCGGCAGGACATAGCGCACGGCATCGGTTGTTCGGATTTCATTCATAGCATGCAAAGATAAGAATAAATTTAAGAGATTGTCTAAAATTTATATTACTTTGCTTTTGAGGGTCTTGTCAGCGTCTTTTTGCTCGCTCTTCAGTCACGTAGCTACGGCTACGCTCCTTCATCGCAATCAAAAATCCATCTGACAATCCCTCTCAAAATCTGCATCTTATAAATTTAGACAATCTCTAAAACACCCAAGGGGGATATTTAGGTCAATCGCGATTGTCGGACCGGTCAGACAAGTCGGACGGGTCGGACAAGTCTGACTTGTCCGAGAGACGGGTGCCGATGCGGGGGAATGAGGGATTATTATGCCGGGATCGGATGCAAAGGTAAGTATTTTAGGGAAATAATCAATGGCGGTAATCAATTTGCGGGGTTTTGTTGTTAAGTATTTACAACCACGGAAAAACGGCAGCATGTAAGTACATGTAAATTTCGTGTAATATGATTTTACGTGTAATGTGTAATATGAAGGGATGCGCGTGCCGGGGATGTGTGATTTTGCATAATATTAACGTTTTAACTGTTCAGGTTATGAAAGCGATACTGATGAAAGCGGCAATAGCATTGGCAGCGGTGCCTTTCCTGTCGTCGTGTCATGAAAAGAAAGAGTCGACGGCTCCGGAGGTGATAAGAGTGGAAACCGCGGTAGCCGGCGAATCAAACATGTCAACATCAAGGAATTATTCCGGCACGGTAGAGGAGTCGAGCGGCACGGTGGCCAGTTTCACGGTGCCTGGCACGATACAGACGATGAATGTGTCGGCAGGCGACTTCGTAAAGAAAGGTCAGCTGATAGCCACGGTCGACGCCTCGTCGCTCAGAAATGCATACGACATATCGAAAGCGGCGCTCGCCGAGGCGCAGGACGCCTACAACCGCATGAAGATGCTGCACGACGCAGGCGCGATAGCCGACATAAAGTGGGTGGAGATGGAGCAGACGCTCAAACAGGCGCAAAGCGCCGAGGCCATCGCCCGCAAGACGCTCAATGACGGCACGCTTTACGCTCCCATCTCGGGCTACGTGTCGGATAAATTCATGGATGCGGGCATGACGGCAGCTCCGGGACTTCCCGTTGTCAAGATTGTCAATATCGACCCGGTCAAGGTGAATGTATCAATACCGGAGAATGAGATTTCATCGATTCCGGGCACCGGCGAGGCCGACATAACCGTTTCGGCACTCGGCAACAAGAGATTCACCGGAAAAATCACCGAGAAAGGAGTATCGGCCAACCCGATAACACGCGCTTACGATGTGAAGATGACTGTCGATAATCCTGACGGCGAACTGCTGCCCGGGATGATATGCGACGTGACCCTCAACACCGACTCCACGAGCCGCAGCCTTACCGTACCGCTCGACGCCGTGATGCTTGATTCAGACAACAGCCATTACGTATGGCTTGATTCGGCGGGCTATGCAATCAGACGCAATGTCGTGACGGGCGCGCTGACCGACGAGGGCATCGTAATCAGCAGCGGCATAGTGCGCGGCGACACGCTGATAGTGAAGGGCCAGCAGAAGGTAAGCCGCAATTCGAGGATTACGGCTATAAAGTAAGCGTGAGGGAAATAAACCGTGCGGAAATAGCACGGGGGCGAGACGCCCCCGCCCCACTCCCCACTCCCAGATTAAGAAATGAATAAGTGATTATCAAAAAGATATAAACAATGAGTCCCCAGAGCAAGGGCGGCATCGTGGCGTTCGGACTGCGTTACCGCAAATTAGTGATATTGATAGTGACCGTGCTTGTAGCGTTCGGTATCTTTGCCCTCGAGAAGATGGACAAGAATGAGTTTCCGAGCTTTACTGTCAGGGAGGGTCTTGTCGTGGCCGTATGCCCCGGCTCCAGCGCCACCCAGATGGAGAACGAGGTGCTCAAGCCGCTCGAGGACTTCATCTTCTCGTACAAAGAGGTTGACAAGAGCAAGACGCACTCGCGGTGCACGTCGGGAATGGCGATAGTGTTTGTGGAACTCGACGAGGATATCGACGACACCACGCCGTTCTGGAACAAGTTTCAGATCGGCCTTGAGAAAGAGAAAATGTCGCTCCCGAAGAATGTGCTCGCAGTGGAGGCGCTGACCGATTTCGGCGACACCTCATCGCTGCTGATAGCCATATCGTCGGATGACAAGACGTACCGCGAACTGGGCGACATAACCGACAATCTGCGCGACCTGCTGCGCACGGTGCCGTCGGTGGGACAGATGTCGGACTACGGCAAGCAGAAGGAACAGGTATCGATTTATGTGGACAACGAACGCCTCACCCACTACGGCATCAAAGCCAACATGCTCGCGGCCACGATGCTGGCGCAGGGCTTCAGCACCACAGGAGGCGAAATCAAGGGAGCGGACTATACGTCGCCCATCTATGTGAGCCGCCCTGTCAACTCGGTGCGCGACGTCGAGAACATGATAGTATTCTCCACACCTAACGGGTCGATAGTGAGAGTGAAGGATATAGCGCGCGTGGTCAAGGAGTATCCCGACCCGACGAGCTACATCACCAACAACGGCGCCAAATCGCTGCTGCTTAGCGTGTCGATGAAAGACGGCAACAACATAGTGGAGATGGGCAAGCAGGTGCAGGAGAAATTAGATGAATTCCAAAAGACGCTTCCGGCCGATGTCAACGTGTTCAAAATCACCGACCAGCCTACGGTGGTAAGCTCGTCGGTCAACTACTTCCTGTCGGAACTTCTGATAGCCATCGTAGCGGTGGTGATTGTGATAATGCTGCTGCTCCCCATCAAGGTAGCGCTGATAGCGGCGGGTACGATACCTATTACGATATTCATAGCCTTAGGCATATTCTATGCTCTCGGGATAGAGCTTAACACGGTGACGCTGGCGTGTCTGATTGTGTCGTTAGGCATGATTGTGGACAACTCGGTGGTAATCATCGACAACTATGTGGAACTGATTTCGGACGGCGTCGACCGCAAGACGGCGGCCTACCGCTCGGCGGTGGAATTCCTCAAGGCGATATTCTCGGCCACATGCGCCATATCGATTACGTTCTTCCCGTTCCTGATAACGCTCAACGGCATGTTCCGCGACTTCATGAACGACTTCCCGTGGGCGATAACGATAATACTGTTCGTGTCGCTGTGTATAGCCGAGATACTCGTGCCCTACCTCCAGTTCAAGCTCATCAAGAAACCGATATACAGGCTGGAGCAGGAGGCTGTGGCTTCGGGTAAGAAGAAATTCTCATTTTTCGTCGTGCTGCAGAAGAGCTACAACAAACTGGCCGACCTGTGTTTCAAATTCCCGACCGTGACGCTCATCGGCGGACTCGCATGCGTGGTGGCAGGCGCCCTGATATTTGTGAAACGCCCCATGAAGCTGATGCCGATAGCCGAACGCAACCAGTTTGCCGTCGAGATATACCTGCCTACGGGCACACCGTTGGCAAGAACCGACGTTGTGGCCGACTCGCTCGCCAACATACTGAGGGGCGACAGCCGCGTAGTGTCGGTGTGCGTGTTCCACGGTTGCTCGTCGCCGCGGTTCCAGACCACCTACGCTCCGCAGGTAGGGGGTCCGAACTTCGCGCAGTTCATAGTCAACACCGTGAGCAATGACGCCACCGAGGCGGTGCTCGACGATTATACCGACAAGTTCGAATCATATTTCCCCGAGGCGTACTGCCGCTTCAAGCAGCTGAGCTACTCCAACGCCGACTACCCTATCGAGGTGAGAGTGACAGGCGACGACTTCAGGCAGCTCCAGGCGGTAGCCGACACGGTGCTGTCACGGATGCGCCGCACCGACGGGCTGCGTCTCGTGCGCCCCAACACTTCTACCCCGCAGATAGGCACTATGGTGGAGACGAACGACCCGATAATGTCGCGCTTAGGGCTCAACAGCCTGTTCGTGGAAGCCACACTCGCCATGCGCTACAGCAGCGGGCTGCCCGTGGCTACGGTATGGGAGGGTGACTACGGCATGGACGTGGTGGTCAAGAGCGACAAGGCGAACCGTTCGGACGTGAGCGAGCTTACCAACGAGGAGGTTCCGGTGCTTGAGTTTGCAAGCGCTCCAGTGCACCAGTTCTCGGAAGTGGTGCCGGTATGGGACTACGGCCTCGTGGGCCACTATAACGGACAACCGACAATCACGCTGATAGCCGAGAACGAACGCGGCACCAACGCGATGGCCGTGACCGAACACCTGCAAAGCGTGCTCGACAGCGTAGAGCTGCCCGAAGGGGTCAGCATAGAATACGGCGGCGAATACGAGAACACTGACGAGATACTGCCCCAGATACTCTCGGCGCTCGCTATCGCGGTAGTGATTATATTCTTCATCATACTGCTGCACTACAAGCAGGTAGCAGTATCGGTGATACTGCTCGTGTCGCTGCTGCTGTGCATACCCGGCGCCGCGTTCGGACTGTTTGTGATGGACGAGCCGATTTCGCTGACATGTACGCTCGGCATCATATCGCTGATGGGTATCCTCGTGCGCAACGCAATCATCATGATTGACTATGCCGAGCAGCTGCAGGGGCAGGAGAACCTTGACAACAGGGCAGCTTCGATAGAATCGGCCAAACGCCGTATGCGCCCGATATTCCTGACCTCGGCCGCCGCCACGATGGGTGTGCTGCCTATGGTAATCTCGAACAGCGCGTTGTGGAAACCGATGGGTACGGTCATCTTCTTCGGCACGCCGCTGACGATGGTGTTCACGCTGACCGTCATTCCGGTGATGATGTGGAAGTTCTCGGGCAAGACGAAACTTGACCCGCCCTACGGAGCGCCGACGCCCGACTTCGGCAACTCCCCCGCCCCGACATTCTACACCGGCAGCGATACCGGCGCGGTAGCGGGAATGCCGCAGACCGCCCCCGCGCAGACCACCACGGCCGCACAAGTTCCGGCAGTGCAGCCTCAGGCAACTGCTACCGGCAACGAAACAGACAAAACAGATGAGACAACCAAGAAATGATTCCTACGATTATGAAACGTCTGTCAATAACACTTACAGCAATGCTGGCGCTGCTCGGCGCCACAGCGCAGAACAATGAGGGTCCGGCGACGGAAACACGCCGTCTCACACTGGATGACTGCCGCGAGCTGGCAATAAAGAACAATGCTAAAATCAGCGTGGCCGCGGGCAATGCCGAGGCTGCCGAGGAGATGCGCAAAGAGGCGTTCACAAAGTATTTTCCGACGGTAACGGCATCGGGAATGGCATTCGCAGCCAACAAGCCGGTGGTTGACCTCGACATATTCAACATAGCCACCCTGCAGATGATAAAGCGGGGCGTGAGCGCCAACGTCACGGCGGTGCAGCCGGTATTTGCCGGAGGACGCATAGTCAACGGCAACCGTCTGGCCGAGGTGGGCGCCGAGGCAGCCGCCCTCGAACGTCAGAACGCCGTGGACGACGTGACGCTGACAGCCGAGAAATATTACTGGCAGTTAGTGACGCTGAAGTCGAAACGCCACACGCTCGAGGATGTGATAGCGCTTGTGGACACGCTCGAATATCAGGTGGGCGTGGCTCTTAAAGCGGGGGTCACGACACGCAACGAACTGCTCAAGGTGCAGCTGCGCAAAAACGAGCTGCGCTCGACAATGGTCGACCTCGACAACGGCATAGCGCTGTCACGGCAGCTATTGGCGCAGTACATCGGTCTCGACGGTGACAGTATCGATATAGCCGAGAGCGAGACTCCGGAGGATGTGCCGGCATTTCCGTCGGACATCTATATCGACCCGAACGCCGCCCTTGGCATGACTACCGACTATCACCTGCTACAGAAGAAGGTGAAGGCGGCCGAACTCGAGGAGAAAATAGCGGTGGGTGAAAACCTGCCTACGGTAGGTGTCGGCGCCGGATATTTCTACGACGACATCATCAGCCAGAAGCATGGGTTCGGCGCGGTATTTGTCAGCGTATCGGTGCCTATCACATCGTGGTGGGGCGGCTCGCACGCCATCAAACGGCGCAAGATAGAGTCGGCCAACGCACGGAGAGAGATGGAGGACCTGTCGCAGATGCTGTGCATCAAGATGGTCAACGCATGGGACGACCTGACGTCGGCGCACCGTAAGATGCAGATTGCCAAGGAGTCCATAGCCCAGTCGGCTGAGAACCTGCGCATGAACGAGAATTTCTTCCTTGCCGGAGTGAGCAACGTGACCGATCTTCTTGATGCCCAGACACTGTACCGGCAAAGCCTTGACCGGTACACGGAGGCCTACGGGGCTTATTGCGTGGCGAGGGTGAGCTACCTGCAGGCCACGAACCAGAGCGAGTGAGCGGTAAGGTCATTAAGGTCATTAGGGTCATTAAGGTCGTTAAGGTCGTTAAGGACTTGAGGGATAAAAATAAAGGAAAAAGGGGGAGCATTGTGTGTTAAAATTTAGTATATTTACGGAGTGATTTTTAACATACAGTGCTTTCTTTTTATGGAGTTTCTACCGGAAGTAAAGGATTCAATTCTGAAATGCCGGCGGCTGCACCGGGGTGCAGCCCTACATCAGAGGATGGAATCCGCATAAGGGATGGAGACTGCAGTAAGGTAAAAGCCGCATAGTCGGGAGAGAATATCGCATTATGATTTGAACAATTGTAGAATAGAAAGGAAACAATATGAGTGCGCAATTGAAAGTTTTTTGCAAGAATATCAACAGATATATACCGTTTACGGGGGGTGAGACGCTGTCGGACATACTGAAGCGGATAGAGGACGAGATTCCGTTCACGCCGATATGCGCGCGTGTCAACAACAAGACCGAGGACCTGCAGTATGCGGTGTTCGCGCCAAAGCAGGTGGAATATCTGCCCGTGACGAGCGCGTCGGGCATAAGGGTGTACATACGCTCGCTGTGCATGATGCTTTACCGCGCTGTCGTGGAATGCTATCCCGGCACGCGACTCAACATCTGCCACTCGATATCTAAAGGATATTATTGCCGTCTCGACAATGTGGAGGTGAATGACGAGGTGGTGGAGAAGCTGCGCGCGGCAATGACGCGCCTCGTGGAACGTGACATACCATTCGAGCGGAAGGAGCGGCTGACGGTAGATGTCAAGGAGATGTTCCGCGCGGAAGGCCTTGACGACAAGGTGGAGCTTTTGGACACTATCCATGAGCTTTATACGGTGTATTACCGTCTGGACGGGGTAATCGACACCTATTACGGCAACCTGGCGCCGTCGACCGGATTTCTGCGATGCTTTGACCTGCGGCGGTATCATGACGGATTTCTGCTATTAGGATGCGACCACAGCGCACCCGACGTGCCGGCACAACCCATCACGCAGGAAAAGATGTACAATGCGTTCACCGAGTATGTGGCATTCAACAATATCATAGGTATACGCAATGTGGGCGAACTGAACAAGTCGACCGAGGAGAACCGTTCGGCCGAACTTATAAATGTGGCCGAGGCGCTGCACGACAAGAAGATAGCGTCGATAGCCGACGAAATCAAACGCCGCTATGACGGAGGAGGCGCCCGCGTGGTGCTGATAGCGGGCCCGTCGTCATCCGGCAAGACAACCTTTACAAAGCGCCTGGCGATATATCTGCTGACCAACCTGCTGCAGCCCAAGATGATATCGCTTGACAACTATTTTGTCGACAGAGTGCACACCCCGCGCGACGAGAGCGGCGACTATGACTACGAATCGCTCTATGCCCTTGACCTGCAACAGTTCAACAGCGACCTGAAACGGCTCATAGCGGGCGAGGAGGTGGATATGCCGACCTACAGCTTCGAGCAGGGACAACGACTTTACAAAGGGAACAAGCTGAAGCTCGGCGACAGGTCGATACTGCTCATCGAGGGAATACACGGCCTCAACCCCGAACTGACGTCGGAGATAGCCGACTGCATGAAATACAGGATATACGTGTCGGCTCTCACGACTCTTGCGATTGACGACCACAACTGGGTGCCGACGACCGACAACCGCCTGCTGCGCCGCATCATACGCGACCACAAGTACCGCGGCACATCGGCGATGGAGACGATAAGGCGCTGGCCGAGCGTGCGGCGCGGCGAGGAGCGGTGGATTTTTCCGTATCAGGAGAATGCCGACTCGACGTTCAACTCATCGCTTATATTCGAATTGGGCGTGATGCGCGACTACGGCGAAGCGTTGCTGAAAAACTTCCCGCGCGACATGCCGGAATACGCCGAGGCGTACCGGCTGATGAAATTCCTGAGCTATTTCGCGCCTATACCCGAGCGCGACATACCGCCGACATCGTTGCTCAGAGAATTTCTTGGCGGGTCATCATTCCATTATTGACAGCGAATTGCAACAAATCGGTCAGATTGCAACAAATCAGTCAAAATGTATATTATTTCGATTTTTATGTGAATATTTTTTGTATATAGATTAAAATATCCGTATTTTTGCAATGCAAAAATTGCATTCGGTGACATTTTGACTTATCAGCCTCGCCGGATTTAACCAATTGAATTGCACGGAGGGCTGACGTGCTGTTGCAAATATTTATGGATATAAAATTTACGCTTAAAGTACTGTCGTGCGCAGTATTACTGGCTGCAGGGCTGCCGGCTAACGCGCAGACGGCAGAAATCGACGGACTGACATTCTCGGCAAACGCCGGAAAGAATGACTGCAAGCTGACGCTTGTAAGCGACCAGCTCACCACACTTGACATACCCGCCGAGGTCGAGATAGAGGGAACGAAATACGCCGTGACTTCAATCGGCGCGAACGCTGCCCAGAACTGTGCAAAAATCGAGACGGTGACATTTCCGGCGACGCTGACGACGATAGGCCGCAACTCGTTTGACGGCTGCTCGTCGATAACAGACCTCAAATTCAACGAGGGACTGACGACGTTAGGGTCGTATGCGTTCAACAACTGCACGTCGCTCAAATCAATCACTGTACCGTCGACGCTGACCACATTCGAGGTGTCGGTGTTCTTCGGCTGCGACGCGATGGAGCGCGTGGAAGTGGCGGATCTGAAGAGCTGGTGCGCGCTGTCGTTCAACGACGCGTCGTCCAACCCTACATCTCAGGCTCATCACCTGTATGTCAACGGCGAGGAGGTGACCAACCTCGTCATACCGGAAGGAGTCAGCGAGCTCACGCAATATGTTTTCGCCGGCCTGTCATCGGTCACCGAGGTCACAGTACCCGCATCGGTAAAGACCATCGGCGACAATGCATTCTACGGCTGCTCGGGACTTCAGGCAGTGAACACGCCCGACCTCGCGGCATGGTGCGACATCAGCTTCGGCAAGAGCACATCGAACCCCGTGTCGCAGTGCAAGGTGCTTAAGGTGAACGGCGAAGTACTGTCGGAAGTGATTGTGCCGGAGGGAGCCACAACGGTAAAACCGTACGTGTTCTACAACTGCACTTCAATCTCCAAAATTACGTTCCCCTCTACTCTGAAATCACTCGGCAACTATGCATTCTACAACTGCAAAGGCCTGGAAGAAATCGAGCTTCCCGCCACGCTGAACACATTGGGAAACGCCGCTTTCGCAGGGTGCTCAGGACTTAAGAAGATAGTAATACCCGAGAGCGTCACATCACTTCCCACCAATGCGTTCCAGAACTGCAGCGCGCTTGAGGAGGTGGTTCTGCCGTCGCAGCTTGTCACTGTGGGACGCACGGTGTTCTTCAACTGCTCGAAGCTCGCCTCAATCAGTTTCCCGGCGTCGGTGAAGACAATCGACCAGAAATCGTTCCAGAACTGCTCGTCGCTCAAGAGCATCGAATTCAAAGGCGTGCCCGACAAGATTGGGGATTACGCATTCCAGGGCTGCAGCTCATTGGAAAAGCTGGAGCTTCCGGAAGGCGTAACTTCATTGGGCTACAACACATTCTACGGCTGCTCGGCAATGACGGAACTGACACTTCCCTCAACCATGTCGTCGATAGGCAACAATGTATTCGGCGGCTGCAAGGCGATTGCCACTATCAACAGCAAGAGCACCACGCCTCCAACGGTAGCCGGAAACAGTTTTGACTCCGGCATCTACGGGACCGCAAAGCTTTTCGTTCCGGAAGGATCCAAGAGCGCGTATGCCGCCGACGACGTATGGAAGGAATTCAGCAACATCGCCGAGTCGTCATTCTCGGGAGCCGCCGCCATTGAGGCCGACGAGGCCAACGCTATCGTGACGGTATACTCGATTACGGGGCAGAAAGTGGCGGAAGGTACCGGCATACCCGAACTGAATGCAGGCGTATATATCGTAAAGGAAGGCAACAAGACCCGCAAAATCGTGGTAAGATAAAACAGGCTTGCCATAAGGAAATACAAATAGTGCGTAGTCCCGTGCATGGGATTACGCACTACTTATTTATAAGGCAGTTGTGAGCATCATGAGGTGATGTAAATCGGCGTCCTCCGGACGCCACTACCTGTATGATTACTTGCCCCGCACGCCTACGCTGCGCTTCGGCGTACGGGGTTACGCATAATCGACGTCCTCCGGACGCCACGCCCTTAAGTAAACAGCATTGAATCGCGTACCTTTACCCACAAATGGGATATATGTCTGATTATCAGCAAGTTGTACAAAATTATAAATACTTGTAATTCAAGCTTTTAGCCTATTTGTGGGTAAAGGTTAGCATTGAATCGCGTACCTACAATTCGCTGTGGTTTTTGACTGCGAATTATAGTTGTGCGACACTCTCCTTTTTATTGTATGGAATTGGGTGTTGGTTGAATAAAACGGGGTGTTGGTTGAAATGTGGGTGTTTGTGTCACTTTTTGACGCATTTCTAATTAAACTTTTACTTAATTTTGCAATCAATAAACACGGTTAACAAAAGTTTCGCACCGTTGCAAGTAACTGTAAATCGGCGTCACTACGGACGCCAGCATGCGGGAATCATATCAGCCCCGCACACCTACGCTTCGCTTCGGTGTACGGGGTTACTAATAATCGGCGTCTTACAGACGCCCGGTTGCTTGCCCCAGACTTGAATTAATCTTGTTAATTTAAACTTGAATTAATCTTGCTGATTTAGACTTGAATTAATCTTGTTGAATTAAACTTGAAATAATCTTGCTGATTTAAACTTGAATTATTCTTGCTGATTTAAACTTGAATTAATCTTGTTGATTTAAATTAATCTTGTTGATTTAAGGTAAAAAACAAACTATTAACAGAATTCCAAAAAGTATCCCTAAGATGAGAGATTTGAGAGGATTGGTTTGCGCCGTAGTCATGGCGGTGACATGCGCAATGACAGGAATGGCCTATACAATCAGCGGTGTCGTGACCGATACCGGGGAGGAACCGCTTGCGGAGGCCGGCATCAGACTGCTTAACGCGAAGGACAGCACGTATGTCAAAGGCACGGCTGCCGACTTAAACGGGAAATTTACGCTTCGTGATGTAAAAAACGGCAAGTATATCCTTGAGACAAGCTATATCGGTTATGTAAAGGATTTACGCAATGTCAGCGTGGCCGACAAGGACGTGAACGCGGGCAGCATCACGCTGTCGGAATCGTCGCATGTGCTTGCCGAGACGACGGTTACGGCGGTCAAGACCCCCATCAAGGTGATGCAGGACACGGTGGAATTCAACGCCGACTCGTACAAGACGCGGCCCAACGCCGTGGTCGAGGACCTGCTCAAGCGTCTGCCCGGCGTGGAGGTTGACACCGACGGCAAGATTACGGCCAACGGCAAGGAGGTGACCAAGATATTGGTCGACGGCAAGGAATTTTTCTCGGACGACCCGAAGGTAGCGTCGAAGAACCTGCCCGTCAACATGGTCGACAAGCTCCAGGTAGTGGAGCGCAAGAGCGACCTGGCCCGCATGACAGGCGTTGACGACGGAGAGGACGAAACGGTCATCAACCTGACAGTAAAGAAGGGGATGAAAAACGGCTGGTTCGGGACCGTGGAGGCAGGTTACGGTACGGACGACAGGTATCAGGCGGCATTCAACGTAAACCGTTTCTGGAACGACAACCAGATTACATTCATAGGTTCGGCCAACAACACCAACGACTTGGGATTCACCGACGGCAACGGCAACCGTTTCCGCCGGTTCGGAGGCGACCAGGGCATAAGCAACTCGCAGAGTTTCGGCGTGAATTTCAACGTGGGCAAGGAGGAGATACTGCGTGTGGGAGGCGACGTGATGTACTCTCATTCGGACAAAGAGAGCAAACGCCGGCAGAACCGCCAGTACCTGCTCGAGGACGACCCCTACACTCAGAATTCCTACTCCAACACCCGCGACAAAGGGCACAATGTAAGAGCCGATTTCAGGATAGAATGGAAACCGGACTCGTTCAACACGTTAGATTTCCGCCCCAACTTCTCGTACAACCAGAATGACTCATGGTCGGAGGCGTTCTCAGTGTCGCAGGGCAAGAACACGTCGCTCAACCGGTCGCTGTCGAACGGCAAATCATACGAAGCGGGAGGGCGCCTGATCTTCAACCACAATTTCGCCAACCATCGCGGACGTTCGTTCTCGGTGTTCGCCAACTACCGCATGAGCCATGTCAGGGAATATGAGGACAGCTACGTATACAATATCTTCCACCAGTTCAACGACTCCATCGACAGCTACGACCAGTGGATAGACAACAAGACATGGAGCAACTTCGTGAGCGCCCGACTGACATGGACCGAACCGCTTGGCGACGCGCGCAACGGCAACTTCCTGACCGTGGGCTACTCGGCCAACATGCGCTGGAACAATGCCGACAAACTGACCTACGACCGCCCCGTGAACTTCGGCGACGACGTATGGCACTTCATGCTCAACGACATGGACTACACGCTGCCGGTGCCGGAAATCGACTATGCCAATATAGCGCTCGTGGACTCGCTTTCCAACCGCTTCCGCAACACCAACTTCCAGCAGGACATACGCGTGGGGTTCAAGAAGGTGAACAGCAAGTACAACCTTGACGCCGGAATCTCGATAGTGCCCATACGCACCAAGAGCACCAACCTGAGCAACGCCAACAAGAGCATACCGGAACGCACGACGTGGAACTACGCGCCGTTCCTGCGGTTCAGATACAAATTCGACAAATCGACATCGGTGAATGTGGATTACTACGGACGCAGCTCGCAGCCGTCGATGAACCAGCTGCAGCCTGTGGCCGACTACAGCAACCCGCTGAACGTGGTGCAGGGTAATCCGGACCTGGTGCCGTCGTTCAACCACAACATACGGTTGCGCTACCAGTCGTTCAACATGGAGTCGCAGCGCTCGATAATGACGATGATGGACGCGCAGGTGACCCAGAACTCCATCATCTCAAAGACCATCTACGACAGCCAGACGGGCGGCCGCTACACGACCTACGAGAATGTGAACGGAGTGTGGAACGCGCGGTTGATGAACATGTTCTCGCAGCCGCTGCGCAACAAGGTGTTCACGTTCAACAACAACATATTCACAAACTTCAACCGCCGGATAGGCTACAATAACGGGGAGCGCAATGTGTCGAACTCGTTCATGATAGCGGAGTCGTTCTCGTTTGCCTACCGTCCGGACAACTTAGAGCTGGAGCTGCGCCCGATGTATCATTTCTCGACCACGCACAACTCGGCGTCGTCGATGTCGTCGACCAACGTGCACCGCTACGGCGGCAACTTCAACGGCACATGGTACATGCCGCTTGGATTCGTGCTCAACACCGAACTGACATATTCGGCCACGAGCGGATATGCGGCAGGATATGACGAGGACTCATGGATGTGGAACGCGTCGATTTCCTACCAGTTCCTTCCGGGCAAGAACGCCACCATCATGCTGAAGGCTTACGACCTGCTGCAGCAGAAGAAGGATATATCGCGCTCGGTGACCGCATCGTATATCGACGACACGCAGTACAACGCGCTGACACGCTACTTCATGCTGTCGTTCACGTATAAGTTCAACACCTTCGGCAAGGGGAACCAGCCGAGTGACCGCAACGAGCGGCGCTGGGGGCCTCCGGGAGGAGGTCCCGGCGGACCGGGACGCAGACGGTAAAAAAAACGGGCTTCGGCCCGCTTTTTTTTATTTTTGGACTGAATATCGTTATATCATGGATTGAAATTCTATTCATATTGATTATTTTTGTAAGGGAATAATCATAAAAGCACTTTCAATATGCCCAGAATTTTTATTAAATCAAATATACCTGATAATATATTTTCACTTATGAGGAGGAATTCATATAAGGAAAATACTATTATTAAGCGTGAAGATTTACGTTATCTTATTGTATCCCATTATAACTTTTTCCACTTCGAAAGTCTTGGCGAGATAGTATGCCACAATAGCATTGCAGATAAATTACTTTTTATTTTTTCCCAATTATATAAATATAAATATGAAATAGAAAAAATTTGTTTAATTGATAAGTATAATGCGGACGACGATTTGTCCATGAAAGATAATAACAGCTCTGCCTTTAATTTCAGATACATAAACGGCACTACAAAATTATCCAAGCACGCCTTGGGAATAGCCATAGATATCAATCCACTATATAATCCATACGTAAAAGTTGTCAATGGACAACATATTGTTCAACCACCTGAAGCAAAAATATACGCCAACAGATTACTAAATTTCCCTCACAAATTACACAAAAATGATATTTGCGTAGAAATTTTTAAATCTCAAGGATTTATCTGGGGTGGGGACTGGAAAGAAACAAAAGACTACCAACACTTTGAAATATAGATACATACTTATGCCAAAGGTAGACAAATCATCAAAACAAAGAATAGCTCCGATAGCAATTACAATCCTAATCCTATTATTGCTGTTAATATGCATTGGCATTTGCACATCATATTCAGATTTCATGCAAACTATCGAACAAATCAACATGAGATCTGAATTCCCTATTTCCGGCACAACTCATAGCGAGCAGATAGAGAATAGTGATTTACATTTTAAATATCATGGTCACATCCTGACCATATTAAGTGTCGTTATTGCATTTATCGCTGCAATACTAACGTTCGCCGCTTTCTACATTCAATACAATTTCAACAAAAGCCAGCATAACGACCTTGCACGGGAAAGATGTGAAAATCAATTTTTTCATCTAATGGATGTATACAGAGACATGTGCAAATCAAATACTTTGCAAGGAGTGGGGAATAATAAGGTCCTTTTTCATTATATGTTTTATGAGTATAAAGCATTATTTTATTTATTAAAGAATAAGATTATTAAAAATTCAGAGACAGCAATTCCTGACCTCATACATTTTGTAAATGAAAATGCATTTAATTTATTCATTAATGGCGTAAGTGAGAATTTCTCTCTTACCTGTTTGTCAAAGGAATATTCCAATATATTAGATGCCGAGTCGATAAAAAAAGAGCTACTTAATTATCAAAAATCAAGTTTATATCATGGGATTGATAAGACTATAGATGCCGGCGTAGTATATTTATCTGATTATAAAGGAAACCATATTAAATACTTTGACGGGCATAGAGTCAGGTTAATTCCATATTTTAATTTTATATTTCTAATTTTAGAATTTATTGCGACCAACAAAGAAGCTCAACAGGCTTCATTTGATGCCTTAAAATATTTAATCACAGAACTTTCTGAACATGAAATTGGCCTTATCTACGCATATTCCAAACATAAATTATACAAAGAAAGTTCTAAATCAAATTTAAAATTAGATAATTTGCTTAACCGCATTTTTGAATCACTTCCGATAGACACATCTGATAAATTTAAGTTTGATAAAAAAGGATTTATCTCAACGCTACAATGATCCGCTATAAAATGGGAAATCTGATAAGCTGTTTTGAAAATGAATTGCCGAGGAGGAAAGAGGAACAGCCCGATGGAGTGGCGGACGAAAAAGCTGGAGAGTGATGTGAAAAGTGATGTGAAAGATGTGCTGAAGCAATTATTTATATTTCAAATATATTGGGTAAATTAAAATAATTAGTATATTTGTGGTTCGCTTCTAAAAAGTTTTTTAATACGGGACCTTAGACATGAAAAAGATTTTTGCATTTATAGTGACATTGTTGGCTGTCGCACAGATAAGTATGTCGGCGGCAGAACCGGTAGATTATTACAAATCGTGCGAAGGCAAAACGGGTGAGGCGCTGCTTACGGCGCTCCGTGCCGTGGTCGGCCCGCACAAGAACGTGGGTTATGACGGGCTGTGGGCAGTGTACAACAAATCGGATGTGGACGGCAACGGAAAATATATCGACATCTATTCGACCAAGCGGTGGACTCCGGGCAAGGAGAAGTGCGGCAACTACAAGTACGTGGGTGACTGCGTGAACCGCGAGCACTCATTCCCCAAGAGCTGGTTTGACGACAAGTCGCCGATGGTGTCGGACGCATTCCACATCTACCCCACCGACGGCAAGGTGAACGGACAGCGCAGCAACTTCCCTTACGGCGAATGCGCCAACGGCACGACGCTCCCGTCGAGCAACGGAGTGCAGGCCTTAGGCAAACTCGGCACCTCTACATTCCCGGGCTATTCGGGGAAGGTGTTCGAACCTGTCGATGAATACAAGGGCGACCTTGCGCGCACATATTTCTACATGGCGGCGGCCTATAATGACAAAATCAGCACATGGAGTTCCGACATGCTTGCCGGCAATGCGTATCCTGCCTACAAGACATGGGCGCTCAACCTGCTGCTGAAATGGCACCGTCAGGACGCGGTGAGCGAGAAAGAGACCGACCGCAACGATGCCGTATACGGATTTCAGAACAACCGCAACCCGTTCATAGACCATCCGGAGCTTGTGGAATATATATGGGGCGACAAGAAAGGCCAGGCATGGTATATCAACGGCAGCCCTGTGCCGACGTGGTCGCAGCCCGCCGACAAGTCGACCATCGACTTCGGCCTGACAGCAACGAACTACACCATTTCGCGCGCCATCGACGTGAAAGGCATGAACCTGACGTCGCCGGTGACGGTGACACTCAGCGGCAACGATTTCACGCTGCAGCAGTCTACCATCACAGCGTCGGCAGCGAATGCCGGCACAAGCATATCGGTATCGTTCAAACGGTCAACGTCGGGCGTATCGACCGGAGTACTCACGTTCAAGTCGGGTGACCTTACATCGACCGTCAATCTCCGCGCCGAAGCTATATCCGGCATTCCCGCGCTTCCGGCCGAAAATATCGCCGAAACGAGTTTCACGGCACGCTGGATGAGCCTTGGCGACGCCGAGACCTACCAGCTCACAGTAAAACAGAACGGCACCGCGCTCGCGGGCTATCCCGTGACAGTCAATGCCGAAGCCGAGGAATATGATGTGACCGGACTTGAACCGGAAACACTCTACAGCTATTCGCTGACATCGGATACGAGAGTGTCAAACGAGGTCAATGTCACGACGGCCGCGCTCATACCCGACGTGCAATACCTCAACGGAACGGAATTCGCATTCCTGACCGACCCCGGCACTCCTTCGCAGCCGGCCGAGGTATGGATTGACGTGGAGAATATCGACAACGACCTTACGGTAAGCGTAAAAGCGCCGTTCGCCCTGTCGACCGACATGAACAACTGGAGCCGGAGCATCACCATAGCGCCGCAGGAGGACCGCTTCTATCTGCGTGTCGACGCTACGGCCGCCGGCGAGTATGAGTCGACAATCACAATCGGCAGCGGATATTACATAAATGACGAGGGCATAGCGACGGCATCGGTGCGCGACACGTCGACACCGTGGTTCGTGGAGGACTTCGAGAAGGCCGTAAAAGAGAACGAAACATACAGCAACCAGACATTCGTCGGCAACCCGTGCAGCTGGAATCTGACCAATGCCGGTATATGGGCTTCAGACAAAGGCTATAACGGCAATTACGCCCTGCGTATGGGCAAGAATTCGACGAGCGCCATAGAGTCGGCATCGCCCAAAAAGGACGGCATCGGCACAGTAAGTTTCTATGCCGAGCGGTGGAGCAGTTCGGACGGCGACATGGTATTGCAGGTTGAATACATGCCCGCGCAATCCGACCAATGGATAAACGCCGGAGAGGTGACTGTCAGCGCAGATACTTACGCCAAGTATGAAGTGCCGGTGAACGTGACGGGCAGCAACTACATACGTCTGCGCCAAAGCGCCGGCGGCCGCGGCATGATCGACGACATCACCGTGACCGACCGCACAAGCACATCGGCCGAGGGCATCGAGGATGACACACTTGCGGAATGGGACGCATACTGCATAAACAAGACGCTCGTCATCATCAACCACGGCGAGGCAGCGGTATACCATGTGTACAACCTTGACGGACAGACCGTAGGCGGTGCCAAACTGCACGGCACGCAATATAGCGTAAGCCTGCCCGCAGGACTGTATATCGTGACCGACGGCAGCAACTCACGCCGTGTGGTCGTGAAATAAAAGATTTCATTTTCCGACAAATATTACTATATTTGCTTTTGAAATGAGTGACGACAACGGAAATATGGTATCACGGCGGCAATGGCTTAAGGCTGTTGCCGCAACCGCTGTCGGCGCTACGGCGGCGGGAGCGATACTCACGTCGTGCCGTCACGGTGAGGATGGGATAACATCGTTGCGCGCAAATGCCTCGGGTGATGGAAAAGACCCGTTTGACGCCGATGAAATCATTGCGAACCTTCCCGATGAAGTACATTGCGTGGGGTGCTCGCGCTGCATGCCATGTCAGTACGGAGTGCATATTCCGGCGATGTTTGCGGCCTACAACGAGGCAGTCAAGACCGGTGAAATACCGCGCGACGGCAAAGATTTCCGCAACGGCGGAGGGACTGAACGCAGCCGCGCGTTCGTGGCGCGCATAGAACGCGAAATCGGCGACAAGCATATAGCGCACCGGTGTGCCGGATGCGGCGGATGCGAGTACGAGTGCCCGATGGGACTGCCGATTGCGTCGCACATGAGAAGCATAGGACGTTTTATCGACCTGACAAGGGAAACTGTATAACTCCGACAGATAAAGTAAGAAATTAGTACCGAAACGAGAGAAATGAGCGATAATCCACCGATATACCGCCGTGAGCACCGACAGGCCAACGGCCGCGGAAAGGCCCTGCAGACGTGCCGTCGGGTCACGGCCATTGTGGCGCTGAGCGTCATGACGGTGTTTTTCGTCATGCTCGGCACGTCGGCGGCGCTCAGTCTACAGTGGATAACGAAGGTGCAGATTGTGCCGGTAGCGCTGTCGGTGAGCGGTTCGCTGATATTTTTCTGGGTGGCTGTAACGCTGCTGTTCGGACGTGTGTACTGCTCGATGGTGTGCCCCACGGGTATCGTGCAGGATATTTCGGCACGGTTGCCGCGTATGAGCCGGAAGATGAAATTCCGCCGCGGCTACCGCCATCATGCGGCCCGCAACCGGTTCCGCTACGCATGGTTGGCGCTTACGGTGGTGGCGCTGCTGTCGGGACTGTCGTTGATGCTGGCACTGTTTGACCCGTACGGGACGTTCGGGCGCATCATGACATACCTGCTTCGGCCGCTCATAGCCACCGGCGAGGGAGCGACGATGGTCACAGGAACGATAGCGGGAGTTATTGCCGCAGCCATAGCGCTCGCGGCGATAGTGGCGGTGCCGATGAAGAGGGGAAGACTTATATGCAACACGGTGTGTCCCGTAGGGTCGGTGCTGAGCCTGCTGAGCCGCCACAGCGTGTACGGAATGGACATAAACACCGACGCGTGCGTGAACTGCGGACTGTGCGAACGCGTATGCAAAGCGGAGTGCATAGACTCCAAGGGGCATACGGTCGACATGTCGCGGTGCGTGGTGTGCTTCAACTGCACGGCGGTGTGCGACAGCGGCGCCATCACCTACACGCGGCGCCGTCACCGACTGTCAATACCGATGCTGATGAAAGTGCCGGGCGCGCGTGCCACAGCTACGATGGATGCTCCCGGAGCTACCGACAATACGGAGAAACCGCGTGCTATCGACCGACGCCGTTTCCTTGCCACGGGACTGATACTCGCCGCGGCACCCGCGGTAGCGAGCGCCGCAAGGAAACTCGACCGAGTGAAGCCAAAAGAGATAGTGCAGGAGGATACCCGCGACACACGTCCGGTGCCGCCTCCGGGCATCGCGTCGACACGTTCGTTTCTGACAAAATGCGTGGGTTGCGGCGCATGCATATCGGTGTGTCCGGCGCATGTGCTCGAGCCGTCGAAAGGCGAATACGGCGCGGGCAATCCGCTCCACCCGCTCAAGAATTACGATGACAGTTACTGCCGATACAACTGCGTGAAATGCACCGAAATATGCCCTACCGGGGCGCTCGAGAAACTGACAGTGGAGGAGAAGCATCTGTTCAGGACCGGACTCGCTACTGTAGATACCGAGGCATGTATAGGCTGCGGACTGTGCGCGCAGCGTTGTCCACGCCACACGATAACGATGACTCAGAAAGAGGGGCGCCGCGTGGCAATCGTCGACCTCAACGGCTGCATAGGATGCGGCTCATGCCAGTATATCTGCCCGGCATCGCCCGCCAAGGCCATCAAAGTGAACGGTCTTAAAAGATAGACGACAAACCCACCTCGCGCAAACAGCGCGGGGATGACATAAACACCTATTACCATGATGATTAAAAAAGCGTCCATACTGGGGCCGGCGATAATGCTCGTCGCTTCTGCCACTGCCGCAGGAGCAGAGAAACTGTCGGGCACGCCCATAGGCACGGCCACATCGGTCGATTATGCCACAGGCGAGGCATCGACCACAGTCAACACGATATACAATGCCTTTGACGGCGACATGAACACGTATTTCGCTTCGTACGACCGCAGCTATACGTGGGCGGGGCTTGACCTGGGCGAAAAGCATGTGATAACCCGCGTAGGGTGGTCGCCGCGCAACGACTGGCACGGGGAGGGGCGCGTGAAGCTCGCCATGTTCGAGGGTGCCAACCGGCCTGACTTCCTTGACGCCGTGCCGCTGTACCTTACCACAGAAAACGGCCGGATAGGGTCGATGAGCTATGCCGACGTAGAGTGCTCGCGCGGATTCCGCTACGTGCGTTATGTGGGGCCAAACGACGCCCGTTGCAATGTGGCCGAGATTGAATTTTACGGCGAGAAAGGTGAAGGCGACGACAGCCGCTTGCATCAGATAACCAATCTGCCTACGGTGATTATCAACACTGTCAATGCCGTGGAGCCTTACGACAAGGTTATCTGAAAGCGCGCATACAGTGGCTCGACGATAAAATAGGCTACGATCCGGCCGCGGTAGACTATGTCAACGTAGACACCGACACCCTAACACTCGGTGACGAGGCATGCTGGACAGTGTATAACATCGGGGGAGAGGCAGTGGCCACCGTCGACGGGGTATTTTCGACGCCATCGCTGCTTCCGGGGATTTATATCGTGAGAGGCGTTTCCGCCGACAAGCGTACGGTTACGGTAAAGATTGCGGTAAGATAATCGCAGAGAGATTGCAAGAGCACAGAATTTTCACGTGGCAATGTATGGCGCTTTGCGGCACGCGCGGAGACGATTATAAGGCAATCATTTGCATATATCAATAATTTTAGTGAATTTTGCTTTTATTATTTTATACTGCAAATGAAACAATATCTCGAACTTCTCGACCATATACTTACGCACGGCACTGACAAGGAGGACCGTACGGGCACCGGGACGCGCTCGGTGTTCGGCTACCAGATGCGATTCAATCTCGCCGACGGCTTTCCGTTGCTGACTACGAAGAAACTGCACCTGAAGTCAATCATCTACGAGCTGCTGTGGTTTCTGAAAGGTGACACCAACGTGAAATACCTTCAGGAACACGGGGTAAGGATATGGAACGAGTGGGCCGACGAGAACGGCGACTTAGGGCATATCTACGGCTATCAGTGGCGTTCGTGGCCGGCGTATGACGGCACGTTCATCGACCAGATTTCGGAGGCCATCGACCAGATAAAGAACAATCCGTCGTCGCGCCGCATCATAGTGAGCGCATGGAACGTGGCCGACATCCCGTCGATGAAGCTGCCTCCGTGCCACGCATTCTTCCAGTTTTACGTGGCCGACGGACGGCTGTCGCTGCAGCTTTACCAGCGTTCGGCCGACACGTTCTTAGGAGTGCCGTTCAACATCGCGTCGTACGCGCTGCTGTTGATGATGGTGGCGCAGGTGACCGGGCTGGAGGCAGGCGACTTCGTGCACACGTTGGGCGACACGCATATCTACCGGAACCATTTCGAGCAGGCACGCCTGCAGCTCACCCGCGAGCCGCGCAAGCTGCCTCGCATGATAATAAATCCGGAAGTCAAGAGCATATTCGACTTCAAGTACGAGGATTTCGAGCTTGCGGACTATGACCCGCATCCCCATATCAAGGCCGACGTATCGGTATAAATCTTAATAAAAAAAACGACATGGTGACAATCATAGCCGCCACGGGGCGCGACGGAGCGATAGGACGCGGGGGTGACCTTGCATTCCACATACGCGAGGACATGCGCCGGTTCAAGGCGCTTACCACAGGACATACGGTGGTGATGGGCCGCAAGACTTTCGAGTCGCTTCCCAAGGGCGCCCTACCCGACCGCCGCAACATAGTGATAACCAGGCAGACAGACTACAGCGCGCCCGGCATAGAGCGCGCAGGGTCGCTCGACGAGGCTCTCGCGATGGGAGCGGGAGAGGAAGTGTTCATAATCGGGGGCGGCGAGATTTACCGTCAGGCAATCGGCTCGGCCGATCGCATGGAGCTGACGATGATTGATGCCGACAGCCCCGACGCCGACACTTTTTTCCCCGAATACAGCTCCACGGAATGGGAAAAACTCAGCGAAAGCGAGAAAAAGACCGACGAAAAGAGCGGCCTAAGCTACAGTTTCATTTGTTATTGTCGCAGATAAACGTTAACTTTGCACCCGTCGGCAATGTGCCGGAGGTGGTATCAAAATTCAATTTTATCAACCGCGGTTAAAAACCGCGGCCACTACATATCTGATTACCAAACGCTACGATATAGTAGCCGCGGTCTCTAACCGCGGAATTTAAAATTTTGAACGCTTTCCCACAGATTGAAATCACAACAGATTCAAACACAACAACCGACCGAGATGCCCCGGTAGTTCAACGGATAGAATAGAAGTTTCCTAAACTTTTGATAGCAGTTCGATTCTGCTCCGGGGTACCAACATTGGAGAGAATATGACATGAAGCAATATCCTGTAATACAGCAAACACTATTTGATGAGCAAGATTTCTTCACAATAAAATTTCCAAAGCCACAATACCTTGGAGCAAAATATATACATTGTGACTGGATTGCCCAATGGATACCGGAGGACGCCACTACCATACTCGATGCATTCAGCGGTTCGCAGTCGGTTGCATTCATGCTTAAACAGCTTGGCAAGTCTGTAATTTCCAATGATTTTCTAAAATTCAACAGTGAGATTGGCAAAGCACTTGTGGAAAACAGCGGCGAAATTCTTACCCCTGACGACATTGAAATATTATTTTCTCCAAATTCCAATCCCACTTACTATAATCTGATGGAAAATATTTTCACAGATTTATTTTTTGTCAGGGAGGAAACCGCGTTTCTTGACGCTTTCCGAAGCAATATAAGATTCCTTGAAAACGACTATAAAAAGTCACTCGCCATAGCAACAATGAACCGCGCGATGACAAGGAAAGTAACAATGGGACATTTCGGACATACACAGGCACTTGTCTATGCTTCCAATCCCGACAGAGTCAAACGCAACCGCAGCCTCATAAGACCACTGAAAACAATATTTTCAGAACTTGTCAAAGATTATAACAACGCAATTTTTGACAATGGGAAAAAATGCATTTCCTACAATCAGAATATTTTAGATCTCCTGCCTACATTGACAAACGTCGATATGGCGTATTTCGACCCCCCCTATTGCGACAGCCATGCCGATTACCAAAGTTTCTACCACTTGCCCGAAACTTTTACCAATTATTGGAAAGATAAAGATTTTATAAACGGGACAAAAAGATACAGCCCCAAAAAAGCAAGCGGATTTGATACAAAAAAAGAAATCATAGGCAGTTTCAAGTCAATGTTCTCGCTCTCGGAGAATATCCCGTATTGGCTTATAAGTTATAATGACCGTAGTTATCCGAGCATAGACATGATAGTGGATATGGTAAAGCCGTTCCGAAAAATACAGATAGAACGAAAGCCATATCTTTTTGGGCGCGGCGGCAAGGGAAGTGTTGCCGGCAGTAGTGAAATTCTTATTATCTGCACACCGTTAAATTAATACCGGATGTATAGCTTTGAATTATGGGACAAGGAACTCAGAGAGCATAACATGTATGCTTTCAACAACAATCAAAACGGATTGCTTTGGTTAAAAGTCAGAGCTATATGCAGATTGAAACAGATTAACCAATTCTGCGCAGAAAACAATATATCTCTCATAAGCACAAAAGTATCCGAAAAGAATCTTGAGTTGTTCAATCTCCTTGAAAACCGCGATGATGCCATGACGATACTCGACCGCTTTCTTCAGGCAATGAACCATGAGTGGTACACTGCGATGGATGTGGACACCGAGCGGCTTAAAGATGATTTATATAAGGTCAGAAGTTATATTTGGGGAGGAGACCAAAATAATTCACTTGACAAATATCTAATAAGCAGATATGTAAAAACGATAAGTGATTTTACAGAATTACAGTCACGTCAGGGCGAAATTGCAGGTAATGCATGGAATTACGTGCAGAACAGCTGGTACAACAACTGGACATCGTTTCTTATCGAATCATTATTCAAGCGTAATCCTAATGTTATTTCTGCAGTAGGTGAAATTAAAAATGTCGACTTTTTCATTGGCAATTTCCCTATAGACCTGAAAGTGACATTTTTCCCAAATCAGTTCATGGAATTAAAATTCAAGGAAATATCAGGGAGAAATATTTTAGGATGGCTTAAATGCAAGTGCAAAGAGATCGGTATAACCGCAGATAAATCCTCAACGACCGGCCAACAGGTCTATACACTCACCGAGAAACTCGCAGAACAAGGTTATTACGAAATAATCAATGAATTAAACCTGATACGCCGGAATATTATTATCGAAGCCGGCGACAATCCATACGAACTGATGAAATGGCTCTATGAAAATCAAGGAGAAATGCGTTTCGGGGCAGAAAACAGGTTGTATTTAATTCTCGCTGACACAGAAAATCCGGAACAATCCTGGAAAATGAAAAGAGCATTTTCCTTAATAGAACCAAAAGTAGATGATTATATCAAAAATTTCTCTATTTCTTCACTAAAAAAGATTACCTTTGAATACAATAAGAAAAGTTATACCAGTCTATCAGATGTTTTATTTATAACCAAATAATGATGGACGGCTTAATATAACTCATATAACAAACCGCAAAGAAGGTGAGAAACAGTAATATAGTCAGAATATTATGTATGGCGGCAGTGGTGATGCTGCTTGCTGCGTGTGCATCGATAGGGCGTCCCGAAGGGGGCGACCGCGACGAGTTGCCGCCGGTGTTCGTGCGTTCGAATCCGGCTCCGGGCACACTCAACTTCGACGGCAACCGCATCAATATATTCTTCGACGAGAATATCAAGATGGAGGATGTGGTGAACAAGGTCGTGGTATCGCCCGTGCAGAAGCAGCCGCCGTCGATATCGGCCAACGGCAAGCGCCTGACGGTGGAATTCCGCGACACGCTCGTAAACGACGCCACATATACCATAGATTTTTCCGACGCCATACGCGACCTGAACGAGGGGAATATCCTCGACGGATTCGCATTTGATTTCTCTACGGGCGACACGCGCGACAGTCTTGTCATATCAGGGATGCTTTTCGAGGCCCGCAATCTCGAACCCGCACAGGGCATGATAGTGGGCGTATACTCCAATCTGTCGGACACGGCCATAACCACACTGCCGTTCGATCGCATAGCCAAGACCAACCAGTACGGACAGTTCGTGCTGCGCAACCTCGCTCCGGGCACGTACAATCTATATGCCGTCAACGACCTCAACCGCGACTATCATTGGGACCGTTCGGAAGATGTGGCTTTCTTAGGAGAGACTGTAGTGCCTGAAGTGGTGAATATCATGGTGACCGACACGCTGCGCGCGAGCAACGGCATGGACTCGATTGTGATGCGCCAGGGGCACCGTTATCTCCCCAACGACCTGCTGCTCACATGGTTCAACGAGAACTACCGCTCGCAGTACCTCAAAAACAATACCCGCATCGACTCCACGCGCATAGCGCTGGAATTTGGTGCGCCCACCGACACGCTGCCCGTGCTGACACTGCTCAACACTCCGGCCGCGGGACGGCGCATCGACGAAATATCGCGCATCGACCACTCCGCCGCTGGCGACTCCATAACATACTGGCTCACAGACAAGGCAGTAATATCAACCGACACACTTCTTGTAGAGGCGCGCTATCTGCGCACGGACACGCTCGACCGATTGTCGTGGACCACCGACACGCTGCGGCTGCTCAACCGCGACCGTTCGAGTTTCCGCAAAGCGCTCGAGAAGCGCGACAAAGAGCGCGAGAAACTTCTCAAGAAGATGCGTGAGGAGGGAAGGGACACAGTTTTCACAGACGAACCGGTGTTCATGACTTTCGACACGAGCACCAAAGGGAACCAGGAACTGAACCGTCCGCTGTATTTCACCGCCTCCCAGCCCGTCGACACTATTATCGAGAGCATGATTCACCTCGAGATGAGGGTCGACACCGTGTGGCGCGACATGGGCGCGCAGCATATCACACGCGACTCGCTCAACCGCCAGCTGGCATTCACGCTGCGCCATGACTGGAAGGAGGGGGAACGCTACCGTCTCAAAGTCGATTCGGCCGCAGTGACAGGCATTTACGGGAATGTCAACAAGCCCGCGACTTCAGAATTTACCGTCAAGAAACTTGAGGATTATTCCACCATAACATTCAATCTTACCGGCATTCCGGCCGGAGAGGATATGGTGGTGGAACTGCTCAACACACAGGACCGACCGGTGGCAGTAGCTCCGGTAATGGATGGCTCGGCAGTATTCACATTCGTCAGTCCCAACACCTACTATGCCCGTGCCTACGTCGACGCCAACCGCAACGGCAAGTGGGATACCGGCTCGATAAGCGAAAAACGCCAGGCCGAGGATGTATATTACTACCCCAAGAAACTCGCCGTGAAGAAAAACTGGGACATCAACCAGACATGGGACATCAACCAGCTTCCCGTGGAGGCCCAGAAGCCCAACGAGATAAAGAAAAACAAGCCCAAAAACCGCGACCGCAACGCCAACGAGAACAACACCGATGAGGACGAAGAAGAGGATGACTTCTATTCGCCCGGCTACGGCGGCGCGGGACGCAACAGTTCGGGCAACACCAACCGGCAGTCGGGCACCGGACTCGGAGGACAGAGATTCGACGCCGGGACATTACGCCGATAGACAGTTCACTCACGCGACAAATAAATCCGACAGCAATGACAACATCGACACCACTGACCAAAGACCTCGTCAACGACCCGGCATACTGCCGTCTTGACCTACGCATTGGCGTGACGGCGCTTGATGTCATGATTTACAACCCATTGGAGGACAACTCGCTGCTGCTGCGCCACTGCGAACTCGGCGGCGACGGAGGCGACAGCCTCAAGCAGCTTGAGACATTCATCTACGACAATCCTTTGCTGCTGAGCGACTTCAAGACCACGACAGCGATAATCGAAAGCCGACGCTTCATGGCCGTGCCCGATGCGATAGCCGACGCCTGCGACCATATTGCGCTTCTCCGGGAGGCCGACAGCGACATTGACCGGCGCGATACCGTCATCGATGACCGTCTCGACACTTTCGGGGCGCGTCTGCTCACTCCGGCAGACACTCCTGTTGTCAATTTTCTGCGGCGCACGTTTCCCAACATCAGGCTGCACAACGCCATACAACCGTTCACCCGCTACTGCCACGCCAACCTCACCAAAGGGAACACCGTAAAGGTATTCGTCAATATGCGCGGACGTTCACTCGACATCGTGGTGATGAGTTCCAACTCGCTGCACCTGCTCAACCGCTTCGAATACCGCGACATCAACGACGCCGCGTTCTACATACTGAACTGCACGGAAGATATTTCCGATGAAATATCGGAGATACTTATCGGGGGCGACCGCGAACAGCGCGACGCACTGATGCCGTTGCTGCGCAAATTCCGGCCCTACGTCATGCCGATGATATTCCCCTCGGCGATGTTCCGCGCCGGAGCCGACGCCATGAAAGCGCCTTTTGACCTGATAATACTACCGCTATGCGAATAATACGAGGAAAATACGGACGCCGCCGTTTCGATGTGCCGACCAATATCACGGCACGTCCCACCACTGATTTTGCGCGCGAGAACATATTCAACGTCATGGAAAATCTCGTGGACTTCGAGGAAGGGCCTACGGCTCTCGACCTGTTTGCCGGCACGGGTGCAATCACGTTTGAATTCCTGTCGCGCGGCTGCTCGTCGGTGACAGCGGTAGAAAAAGCCGCCACACAGTACAACTTCATACGCAAGGTAGCATCACAGCTCGGCGCCGACAACCTGACGGCACTGCGCACCGATGCGCTGCGTTTCATCACCGCGGCCTCGCAAAGCTATGACATAGTGTTCGCCGACCCGCCCTACGATCTCCCCGGATTCGGCGACATACCGGGAGCCATACTCAACTCACGCCTTGTGAAACCGGGCACCCTCGTAGTGATAGAGCACTCGAAAAAATACGACTTCTCCAACCTTCCCTGCTTCATGGAACACCGTGCCTACGGCTCGGTCAACTTCTCCATCTTCCGGGTGGAGAAATAAATTCGTCAGACAGGGATGACTCACCGTCTTAGTTATTTATGGCTATTGCGGTAATTGATGCGGGCGTTGTACATTTGTTCTTTGATACCACCGTTGCGAAGGAAATCTTCCTGAAGTCTTTCTAAAAGTTTTCGCAGAAACACGTCCGTCTGATGGATGAGCGTAATAGCAATATTGGCTATGGTTTCGGAAGAACGTTGCTTTATCGCTTCGATATAGTATGATGATTCGTTGTGTCGGGTACAAACTTGTCTCGTCTTTACCGCTTTTTCGGAGTTTAATTCCCATTTACATAGATTTCTCACTCTAAGAAAATCTTCATAATCAAGCAACAGTTCCTGAAGACTGGCCCTCGCAACATTTATGAGTTTGATTTCAGTTTCGGCCGACGTTGCTCCCGCAGATGTACCCTCGGCTATGTTCTGTCTGCCGCTTCGCGCAGCCTGTATCATCTGGTCGATAGTACGGTCGTTTTTCTGCAGGTGAGTGTGAGCGAAGTAGTAGGTAATATCATAGATACATTCAGCCTTCTGAAAGACTATCAGTTTCCGATAATTGCCCTTCTGCGGAAGGAAGGTGTCAGCCATGATTTGCGATTTTTACGGGTGAATAGTGGTAAAATTGGAGGTATTGGTCTAATTAGACTAATTGGACCAACTAAACGAAAATTAGTCTAATTGGACTAATTAGTCTAATTGGACATATAGCATCTTCATCAGCAGTTCGTCAGCGATTTTCAGCAATTTACTCTAATGGGATATTTTTTTTACGCAAATATAGCAAATTTTTCTAACTTGCTATATTCATTTTTTATATCACGCACTAAATGATAGTGATTTACACTAAGATGGCGCATCAAAATCAGTCGTTTTGATGCGCCATCGGGAGTATTCGGATTAAGAGCTTGTCTAAAATTTATATTACTTTGCTTTTGAGGGTCTTGTCAGCGTCTTTTTGCTCGCTCTTCAGTCACGTAGCTACGGCTACGCTCGCTCTTTGCAAGCAAAGCGACTTCGTCGATGACATCGCAAGCAAAAATCCATCTGACAATCCTCCTCAAAATCTGCATCATATAAATTTAGACAAGCTCTAAGTCTGTGGGGTTACTTTATGTATTCTTTGGTGGTTTTGCTGCCGCGGACTACAATGTAGAGGCCGTTGGCGGGGTTGTCGACACGTACGCCCTGGAGGTTGTAGTAGACAGGGGCGACATTGTCGTCGGCTTCGATGCCGTCGACCGAACCTGAGCCGGAAGCCACTGTCAATGTCCAATTGTTCGAGTCAAAAGTAAGATCCCATGTACCGGGAGCGATATGGCAGTTGCACGATGACCCAACGTATCCTATCGGGATTGTCACAGGCTCGGAAATTAAAGTGTCGTCAGCCGGATTTATCCAATCCATGACTTTCCCATCCTCGCGCATCTTTCGCAGTGCGAACTGACATTCGGCATTAGCGACAACACCTTTTGCCGTCCAAAGTCTGTCGTTGTTGTCATTCGTCATGTCTATAGCAGCCCAATCGTCCCCTCCGTCCGAGAAATTGCCCCATATCTGGTAAGTGTATGATAATTCGACAAAGTCGCATGTGTAGGATAATGTCCTTTTCGAGGGGTTAAAGACAAAGTGCGGATTAACAAGGCCTGTCAACGTGCCGGCGGAGATGTTATCGCCGGGCTGAACGAGAGGACAACGTGAACCTCCTTGGTAGATTCCATAGCTGTAGCGGTTCAAGCCGAAACACCCTTCTTCATCCCATGTGCCGTCAGTAATTTTGAATTCAACGAGTGTGCCGGTATAATCGAGTTCATAGTCACCGTTGCCGACGGGAGTGAATTTGCAATCTTCCGCGCCGTTGGTCCAGTCGTTGAAATCACCTACAAGGTAATAATCCTTATTGTTTATGTTGTCGAAATCGTAGGCTACGATGTTTTTAAACCTACTCCAGGGGGCGGTTGTTTTAGCGGTTTCTACGCCTTCAGAACGAATGAAAAGCGTAGCATTGGTGGAAATAAATGCAGTAGGATCTTCGAAGGCTACGGGTGTATCGGTGTTATAATATACATTAGCCAACATGGAGCAGCCCGAAAAGATATTTTCACCAAATGTTTTGACCGAACTTGGGATTGACACGGAGGTGAGCTGGGAATTTTGATAAAATGCGGAATTGCCTATCGACTCAACCGAAGAGGGAATTGTGATGGAATTCAAAATAGCGAGTTCAAACGCGTCCGCCCCGATAGAGGTTACGGTGGAGGGGATGTTCACATAATTGAGGAAAGCTTTATAGAATGCGGTTTCACCAATTGCCTTTACGCCCTCCGGGATGTTATACCCTTCGGGGTAATATGTATACAGCCCTTTAGCTTCAGGAAATTTGACGAGCGTCGTATTGTTGTCAATGTTGGAGAATAGGACGCCATCAAGCGAATAGTAATTTTTACACCCTTCCTCCACATTGATTTCATACAGGTCCGGACATTCAAGGAATGAACCGGCACCGATTTTTTCAATAGCGGCGGGCAGGCTGACAGTCTGTAGTTTCGCACAGTTATATGCGAATAATTTTGGTAATTCTTTTACCGAGTTCGGAATTTTAATGTAGCCCAATACGTTACAATCTTGTATTGCGCCAAACTCTATTGATGTTACCGAAGATGGAACCACCAAGTCTCCCTTTTTCCCTTCGGGACATTTGATGAGTGTTGCAGTTCCCTTATCGACCAAACAACCCTCAACAGATGAATACCACTTATTTGAATCATCTACATTGATAGCCTCCAATTTGACACAACTGGTGAAAGCATATTTATCGATACTATTCACAGACGAAGGGATATCGATAGACTCAAGAGCAGAACACATGGAGAATGCAGAGTTGCCGATTTCTTGAAGAGAGCCGGAAAGTTGCACATTGTTGAGACCACTGCAACAGGCGAATGCAAGGTTGCCTATCGAAACAACTGTATTTGGCAAAGTGACAGAGGTCATGCCGGTGTACTGATAGAAAGCTTTATCGGCAATTCTCGTTAATGTGTATTCGTTGGTGCCGTCGAAAGCTGTAGCCGGGATATCCAGCCTGCCTTTAATGATTTTTGAGGATTCAGGCACAAATAAAATCGTATATTCGTATGACCAACCAGTCTGGCGTCTGTTGAGCTGAACTTCGCCGGCAAAGTCAAACGGCATTACAAGATTAAGCGATTCTGCGCCGCCAAGTATATACGGCGCGTCCAACTGTATTTCGTTACCGTTACTGCCATACATGACGTTCCAGTCGGCATCAGCCACTTTGAAATTAGCACCCGCTGCTATCGTGCAGTTGGTGATTACATACTCGTCAGCGTTATCGGTGGTGCGGAATTCCCATTCTTCAGGAGCCATCCAATCGTTCATGTCGCCGCGGAGATAGATGCCCGTCGGCTCACCCTTTTCTTCGTCGGGTGCAGGCGTAACGGGAGCGCCGCATTTAACCATACAGGTTTTGGCAGTTTCGTCGATAACAGTGTACACCAGTGATTGCCATTCATAGGTGTAGGTGAAGTCGCGCGCCAATGCGGGGAGGGCGAGCAACGCGGCGAGCGCCGGGAGTAGAAATTTTTTCATAGTTGCAAAAAATGTGTGCGTCGGGACCTCCTCGTCGGCGTTAATGGTATCGGATAAACAAAAAGCGCAAGGTCAGTACCTGTTGCCCGTCCCACTCATTGAGGCCTTCGCATTGCCCTGATACGTTGAACGGGCAACGTGCAGAGGCCTCACGCAAATATGCTGACTGTCCGACGGTGCAATGCTCGCGCATCGCCGCCGCGGATCAGTGTAAATACATATCCACATAAGCCATCTACCGCTGCCTCATTCCTGACGTATCAATGAGAGTTGCGAAGTTTCAATGAGTCAAGAAAGAGCGCTATGGTAAACGCTTTCAAAAAAATGTCAGCATCCCGCCCCTCAGCCCACATCGGGCCTCCGCGGACGACATGCACCGGCAAAGTTAAACATTTTTCGCTATAATGCAATAAAATACCGCGAAAGTTATTGCTAAATAATAAATTATCTCCTTATTCCGCTGCAAATATCGTGAGGGGTGAAGAAAAATTTTGCGCTGTCGAAAAAAATGGTTATGTTTGTGGGAAATAAGCCGTCGGGCGTGGCGACAGCCGCACCGGGGCTTTTGTTGCAACATTACTCTCTTATACTCAGGACTATGCTGAATATCATTAAAAATGACCCGTGGCTTGAGCCATTCGCTCCCGCTATCGAAGGGCGTCACGAAGATGCCGTAAGAAAAGAAAAGGAACTCATCAAGGGCAACAGAAACCTTGAAGGCTTCGCCAACGCACACAATTATTTCGGCCTTCATCGCGACGACAAGGGATGGGTGTTCCGCGAGTGGGCGCCCAACGCCACCGCCATCACGCTTATCGGTGATTTCTCCGACTGGCAGGAGCTGCCCAAATACGCTCTCAAGCGCCTCGACAACGGCGTGTGGGAACTGCGTGTAGGTCCGCGGGGCATGAAGCATGGCCAGCTGTATAAGATGAAAGTACACTGGGACGGCGGCGAAGGCGAACGCATCCCCGCCTACGCCACACGCGTCGTGCAGGACGAGCAGAGCCATATCTTCTCGGCGCAGGTGTGGACCCCGAAGAAGGCATACGAATGGAAAGTGGAGAGCTTCGTGCCCGACACGCGTCCGCTGCTCATCTACGAGTGCCACATAGGCATGGCGCAGCAGCGCGAAGGCGTAGGCACCTACGTGGAGTTCCGCGACAACATACTGCCTCGCATTCATGCCGACGGCTACAACGCCATACAGATAATGGCCATACAGGAGCACCCGTACTACGGTTCGTTCGGCTACCATGTGTCGAGTTTCTTCGCTCCCTCAAGCCGATTCGGCACTCCCGAGGAGCTTAAGAGCCTCATCGACAAGGCCCACGAGCTCGGCATAGCCGTAATCATGGATATAGTCCACTCCCACGCCGTCAAGAACGAGAACGAGGGCTTGGGACGCCTCGACGGCTCGTACAACCAGTACTTCTACGGCGACCACCGCCGCGAGCACCCGGCATGGGACTCGCTCTGCTTCGACTACGGAAAGAACGAGGTGCTGCATTTCCTCCTCTCCAACTGCAAATACTGGCTTGAGGAATTCAAATTCGACGGCTTCCGTTTCGACGGTGTGACCTCGATGCTCTACTACGACCACGGCCTCGGACAGGCCTACTGCTCGTATGGCGACTATTACAACGGCGCGCAGGACGTCAACGCCATCACCTATCTCACCCTGGCCAACAAACTGATACACGCCGTCAACCACAATGCCATCACCATAGCCGAGGAGATGAGCGGCATGCCCGGTCTCGCCGTGAAAATCAAGGACGGCGGCATCGGTTTCGACTACCGCATGGCCATGGGCATACCCGACTACTGGATCAAGACCCTCAAGGAGAAAAAAGACGAGGACTGGCACCCCACCTCGATATTCTGGGAACTCACCAACCGCCGAAGCGACGAAAAGACAATATCATACGTCGAGAGCCACGACCAGGCGCTCGTAGGCGACAAGACGGTGATATTCCGGCTCATCGACGACCAGATGTACTGGCACATGATGGTCGGTGACAACAATATGACCGTCGACCGCGGCATCGCGCTGCACAAGATGATACGCCTCGTCACCCTCGCCACCATCAACGGCGGCTACCTCAACTTCATGGGCAATGAGTTCGGCCACCCCGAGTGGATCGACTTCCCACGCGAAGGCAACGGCTGGAGCTACAAGTATGCGCGCCGCCAGTGGGACCTTGTCGACCGTCAGGACTTGAAATACAAGTATCTCAACGCGTTTGACAACGCCATGGTCGAGCTTGTGAGCCGCGTCATCAACTTCCAGGCACTCAGCATCGAGAAACTGTGGGAGAAGGACGACGACCAGGTGCTTGCATTCCGTCGCGGCGACCTCGTGTTCGTGTTCAACTTCAGCCCGTTCAAGTCGTTCACCGACTACGGCATACTCGCTCCGGCAGGCAAGTACAAGGTTGTTCTGTCATCCGACGACAAGCAGTACGGCGGCTTCGGCAACATCGACGACAGCGTGGAGCATCTCACGCAGCACGACGAACTCTATGCCCCGACCGGCAAGGAATGGCTCAAGCTGTATCTGCCCGCACGCTCGGCGCAGGTGCTCCGCCTCGACCGCACTCCGGGCAGACGGGCGCCGAAGACTGAAAACGCAAAAACTCCTAAAAAGAAATAACATAGCACTGTGGCAGGGGTAAAGAGTTTGATGAAGGATACTGCCATATATGGTGTGAGCAGTATCGTGGGCCGGTTTCTTAACTGGTGCCTGGTGCCGATGTACACCTATCTGTTTCCCGCAGCGCAGTACGGTATAGTCACCAACATCTACGCCTACGTGGCGCTGGTGCTCATCATACTGCTCTACGGCATGGAAACAGGCTTTTTCCGGTTCGCCAACCATGAGCGGTGGAACAATCCCACGCAGGTCTACTCGACCACACTCATATCGGTAGGCACCTCCTCGATGCTTTTCATCATCGTGGCATGCCTCTTCTCCCCGCAGATAGCCGACGCGCTTAACTGCGGCGACCACCCGTCGTTCATCTGGATGATGGCAATCGCCGTGGGGCTCGACGCCTACTGCTCGATACCGTTCTCTTATCTCCGCTACAAAAAGAGGCCCGTGCGCTTCGCCACACTCAAGTTCGTCAACATCGGCCTCAATATCGGACTTAACCTCTTCTTCCTCATACTCTGCCCGTGGATACAGGAGCATGCCCCCGGACTGATCGACTGGTTCTACGAACCCGGATTCGGCATAGGCTACATATTCCTGGCCAATCTGCTGTCGTCGATGGTGATACTGCTTCTGCTCATGCCGGAACTGCGCGTTAGCTACAGCTTCAACGGCCGTCTGTGGCGCGAGATGATACGCTACAGCTTCCCGCTGCTGATACTCGGCGTGGCCGGCATCATGAACCAGACCATCGACAAGATACTGCTGCCGTTTCTGGTTGACGACCCTGCCGACGCTTCGCAACAGCTCGGTATCTACGGCGCCAACTACAAGATAGCCATCGTAATGGTGATGTTCATACAGGCGTTCCGTTTCGCCTACGAACCCTTCATCTTCGACAAGAACAAGGAGAGCGGGGGCGACAAACGCCGCGCCTATGCCGACGCGATGAAATTTTTCGTCATCTTCGGGCTGTTCATCTTCCTCGGGGTGATGTTCTTCCTCGATGTGCTCAAGTATTTCATCTCTCCGCGCTACTTCTCAGGCTTGCGCGTGGTGCCGATAGTGATGGCCGCCGAATTCTTTTTCGGCATATTCTTCAACCTGTCGCTGTGGTACAAGCTGACCGACCGCACGATATGGGGCACATGGTTCTCGCTCGGCGGACTGGCCATCACCCTCGCCATAAACATACTGTTCGTGCCCCGCTACGGCTACATGGCCTGCGCCTGGGCGGCGTTCTGCTGCTACGGCGCCATGATGGCGGCATCGTATCTCATCGGTCAGAAAAAATATCCCATCAACTACGACCTGCCCCGCCTGAGCCTCTACATACTGTGCGCGGCGGCACTCTACGGGGGAGCTATACTCATCACCACCGGCATCGAGATACTTGATTTCACGGTGCGTGGCGTGCTTCTCATAGCCTTCGGGGCACTCATCTGGATAAAAGAAAAGCCATTGGCCCGTCCTGTTAAAAAATGACGTAATCAAGGCGATTATGGAAAAGAAACGTATCGTATTGCTCAGCCACAACGACCTACTCGGGGGCGCTGCGATAGTCACCTACCGGCTGATGAAAGCCCTGCAGGCGCTCGGCCACGAAGCCGACATGCTGGTGTTCAACAAAATAGGCGATGACCCGCACGTCCATCAGATAGGCACACGTCCCGTGCGAGGCTGGCGGTTCATACAGGAGCGCATAGGTATCATCACCCGCAACGGCTTCAACCGTCGCGACCTGTTCAAAATATCTACAGGCTCGACCGGCATGAACATACACCGCCACCCGCTCGTGAAGAAAGCCGATGCAATCTTTGTAAACTGGGTCAACCAGGCCACAGTATCACTGAATGAGATGCAGCGCATCTGCAACATGGGCAAACCTGTCGTATGGACCATGCACGACCTCTGGTGCATGACCGGAATATGCCACCATCCCTATTCGTGCGACCGCTACCGCGCCCAATGCGGCGACTGCCCCTATCTCGGCGCAAAGTCATCGCCCGGCGACCTGTCGCACAAAATATGGCTCAGGAAAAAAGCGCTCTACAGCAAGACCGACATAAAATTCGTGGCCGTAAGCAACTGGGTGAAACAGTGCGCACAAAAAAGCTCGCTGCTGCGCGACAAGGAAATCACGGTGATACACAACGCATTCCCCTCCGACATGTTCCGCACCGTCTCCGACAAACCGTTCACCTCGCAGACACGCCGGCAGTTCAAACATATAATAGCATTCGGAGCCGCGAAGCTCGACGACCCCGTGAAAGGACTTCCTTACGCCATCGACGCGCTCAACATACTCATGGACGAGTCACCCGAAATCGCAGCAGGCACCATAGCGGTTTTCTTCGGCAAGACCGACCGCGAAGACCTGTTTCAGAAACTCCGTTTCCCCCACGTGGCATGCGGCACAATAAGCGACCACACTTCGCTCCACCAGCTTCTCGTACAGACCGATGTCATCCTGTCGACGTCACTCTACGAGACCCTCGGAGGCACGCTTATCGAAGGTATGTCGGCCGGAGCCACCCCCGTATCGTTCGGCAGGGGCGGACAGATTGACATAATCGACCACAAAGTCACAGGCTACATAGCCAAATACTGCAACCCGCGCGACGTAGCCGAAGGCATACGCTGGGCCCTGACAGCCAACCTCGACCGCGAAAAACAACACGAAATAATCCGCCAACGCTTCAACTCCCGCGACATAGCCGAAAAATACCTCTCGCTGATCTGAGCGGCAATCCGCATACAATCCGGTCAGATTGATTGTCGTAATTATACCCCCATATTATTCAAATATATTCGTCACGTCATATATATTGATAAAAAAATACTAAATTTGTGAAGAATATATTGATTAATGAGTATAGCCAATACATATCTTGCAAAACCGTTCGTAAAATGGGCCGGCGGAAAAACAAGACTTCTCGGAGACATCAAGAAGTCACTTCCACACGACTTTTCACAACGTAAGTCACTGACGTATGTGGAACCGTTTGTGGGTGGAGGAGCTGTATTATTCTGGATATTGCAGGAATATCCAAATATAGAAAACGCCATAATTAACGACATTAATGCCGAACTAATATGCACATATCGAGTGATAAAACATGATGTGGAAAGTCTTATCACACAACTATCCCGTATGCAGATAGAATATACAGCTCTTGACGAAGATAATCGAAAAGATTACTTTCTTACTCAAAGGAATCAATTCAATAATGAAAATAATTCAGAGGTAGAGACAGCGGCATTATTCATTTTCCTTAACAGAACATGCTTTAACGGCCTGTATCGGGTTAATTCCAAAGGAAAGTTCAATGTGCCCCACGGACGATATTCCGCACCTCTCATTTGCGATGAAACCACTCTAAGAGCTGACGCCAGGTTGCTTCAGAAAGTAGAGATATTATGCGGTGATTTCGAACAGACGGAACATTATGCCGGTTCCGGCTCATTGTTTTACATGGATCCACCATATCGTCCTCTATCCAACACATCTTATTTCACCTCTTATTCTAAGGAAGGATTCGATGATGCGGAGCAAACCAGGCTTAAAAACTTCTGCGATAGAATTGCTTTGAAAAAGTCAATATTCATGGCAAGCAACTCAGATCCACAGAATACCAATAATAATGACGACTTCTTTGATAATCTTTATAGAAAGTTTAATATAAAACGTGTATTGGCACCAAGAGCCATTAACTCGAAAGGGTCTGGCAGAGGCTATATTTCAGAAATAATGATATCCAACATCCGAAACCGTTAATTATCATGAGAGACTTCAATGCATGGATTGCCAATTTCCGACAATCAATCGCTGATTATAAATACTATGTTGACTTTGACAAAGTATACAGGAATGTCAATAGCATAAGGATACCATTGAATATTTTGAACTCATTAATCGGCTCAAAGAATATCGAAGAAGAATTCAAGAATATTTTAAAACAATATCCTGAAACACTCAAGTGTATACCGATACTCCTTGCCAAAAGAGAATTTGAGATTATGGCAATGGATGAGGACGGACAATTTGATTTTCATTTCAACGAACCGAATTGCACAATTGAGGAATACACGGTTTTTATGAGAAAAACCGGTCTGTTTAATCTGATTGAGAACCACATAATCAATAACCTTGTAGATTATGTCACAGGTATTGAGGTCGGACTTGATTCTAACGGCCGCAAAAACCGTGGTGGCCATCTTATGGAAAACATTGTCGAGGGATATCTGCTCAATGCCGGCTTGGTAAAAGGTGTTGACTATTTCAAAGAAATGTATATCCATGAAATAGAAGCACGCTGGAACATCGATCTCTCTGCGATATCAAACAATGGCGGCACTGAAAAAAGATTTGATTTCGTAGTAAAAGGAAAAAATACCATCTACGGAATAGAAACTAATTTTTACACAAGCAGTGGTTCAAAATTAAATGAAACAGCCAGAAGCTACAAGACCATTACATCTGAGACCAAAGACCTGGATTATTTCAAATTCATATGGATTACAGATGGTTGTGGTTGGTACAAGGCAAAGAATAATCTGAAAGAAACGTTCGACATCCTTGACAATCTATATAATATTACCGACCTTGAAAACGGGATAATCACCGAGATATTAGTCTAAAAATTTTGCCAAATGCCATCGGCCTATTACAAGTCTACAGACAGAACTTTTACCCTGCTGCACGGTGATTGTATCGAAATGCTTGAGTCCTTTGACTTTAAATTCGATATGATCTTCGCCGACCCACCTTATCATTTATCAAATGGCGGAATAAGTGTACAAAGTGGCAAAATGGTATGCGTCAATAAAGGCGGTTGGGATAAATCAAATGGATATGAAGAAGATTATATATTTGACAAAACATGGATATCCGCATGTCGTAATAAGTTAAAGGATAATGGAACTATTTGGATAAGTGGCACGTTTCACAATATTTTCACTATAGCAAGATGTCTCACCGAACTTAATTTCAAAATTCTTAATTGTATTACTTGGGAAAAAACTAATCCTCCGCCCAATATATCTTGCAGATATTTCAAATATTCAGCCGAATATATCATCTGGGCACGCAAAAATAAGAATGTGCCACATATATTCAACTACGAGCTGATGAAAGAACTAAACGGCGGTTCTCAGATGCGTGATGTATGGAGATTGCCTGCAATTGCCCGTTGGGAAAAATCATGCGGCAAGCATCCGACACAGAAACCGCTATGCGTTTTATCCCGTATAATACAAGCATCAACATCTTCAGGGGCATGGATTTTAGACCCATTTACCGGAAGTAGCACAACCGGGATTGCCGCCAATCTCTTAAACAGACGCTTTCTTGGCATCGACTGTAATGAAGAATATTTAAATCTAAGCAAGGCACGCCGTCAGGAAATAGACAATAGCTTTATAAAGAAAACATATCTTAATAAACTTCAGAAACAGGCCGGAATCTTTAAAGACAACAATATTTGCGCTATTATGGATAGCGATATTGATTACTCTTGCGATCTGCCATTTTAATAAAATATATTTATTTTTCTCTAACGCATAGGTTTTTAACACAAACATTGGCGGTTTTAATCTGAAATTTTGGGCATGTTAACATTGTTTCTTGCAGATTTTGCGTAAATTTGCAAGATACTGTATTCATATCTCATAAACCAATATACTATGCCATTTGTAAAATGCCCCGAATGTGGAAAGCTTAATTCCGTAAAGCTTAAAAATTGTCCGAAGTGCGAAGCATCTTTAGACATTGCACGTGCATCTTATAATAACACACACTCTATGGCTGCGGGCGCCGCAGGCAACCCAGCCATAAGTCAGAATACCCCCTGGGGACAGCCTGCGCAGCAACACGCATCCCAACCCCAGAACAATCCCTGGGGACAACCCGCGCAGCAACCCGCCCCCCAACCCCAGAACAATCCTTGGGGACAGCCTGCACAGCAACACGCGCCCCAACCCCAGAGCAATCCCTGGGGACAACCCGCGCAGCAATCCGCTCCCCAGCCTCAGAGCAATCCATGGGGACAGCCCGCGCAGCAATCCGCTCCCCAGCCTCAGAGCAATCCATGGGGACAGCCCGCGCAGCAACCCGCTGCACAGCCTCAGGGCAATCCATGGGGACAACCCGTCGCACAGAATCCGGAGCTTGTCGCCCAATGTCCGACGTGCGGCAACCGCGTAGTATCCGGCGCACGTTTCTGCGCATCGTGCGGCACCCCGATTCCGCAGCCCGCACCCCGCCCCGCCGGCATTCCGACACGTAAAAACCCCTATTGCCTTTGATTGACAGCAATATATAAAGCCGCGACATGAACTTTACTCCGATAGCACGCCCACTGTTCAAATCGGTCGACGCCCGCACAATGCGCGCGTCAGCCGACATCGAACGCACGCAACGTCGCGTGCTGCGGCAGTTCATGGAGTACGGTAAAAACACCCTTTGGGGACGCGAATACGGTTTTTCACCCGACCTCACCCCCTCCGCCTACGCCTCCCGGCTTAAAATCAACGGCTACGAGACCTTCCGCCCCTACGTGATGCGTATGCTTGCCGGAGAGAAGGACATACTCTGCCCCGGCACGGTAAAACGCTACGCACAGTCATCGGGCACATCGGGCGGCAAAAGCAAATACATCCCTCTCCCGCCCCGTTCGCTCAAACGTTGCCACTATGCGGGCAGCACCGCCGTCGTGGCTCGCTATCTCTCCAACTATCCCGACAGCCGCATTTTTTCGGGGCGCAGCCTCATACTCGGTGGCAGCTATGCCAACGAGCTTTCGCTTCCGGACAATGTCAAGGTTGGCGACCTCTCGGCATCGCTTATCGACTGCATCAATCCCGTGGCCAACCTCTTCCGCGCCCCCGGCAAGCGGCTTGCACTGATGAGCGACTGGAGCCAAAAACTGCCGCGCCTCGTCGACGCCACGCGCCGTGCCAATATCGTCACGCTCTCGGGGGTGCCGTCATGGTTCCTCGCCGTGCTGCGCGGTGTGCTCGCCGCCGGACAGGCTACCGAGCTCCATCAGATATGGCCCGGACTCGAGGTATTCTTCCACGGCGGCATATCGTTCGCCCCCTACCGCGCACTCTACGACTCCATCATCGACCCGACAAAGATGCGGTATATGGAGACCTACAACGCCTCCGAAGGATTTTTCGCCCTGCAGGCGTCGCCCGACGACGACGGCATGCTCCTGCTTGCCGATGTCGACGTATACTACGAGTTTGTCCCGCTCTCCGCACTCGACAGCGACTCCCCTGCCGCAGTTCCCGCATGGGAAACCGTCAAGGGTGAGACCTACGCGCTTGTCATCACCTCGAGCAACGGACTGTGGCGCTACATGATAGGCGACACGGTAAAGGTGGTCAGCACCGACCCGCTGAAAATCAAAATCACCGGCCGCACCGGAGCCTATATCAACGCTTTCGGCGAAGAACTGATGATATGCGACGCCGAAGCAGCCATGGCGCGCACATGCGCCGCCACCGGAGCCTCCGTGACCGACTACACCGCCGCTCCGGTCTTCACCTCCGCCACCGTCAGGGGGCACCACCAGTGGGCGATAGCATTCGACCGCGCACCGGCCGACATGCAGCTTTTCGCCGCGACTCTCGACCGCGAGCTGTGCAACGAAAACTCCGATTACCAGGCCAAGCGCGCCGGAAACATATTCCTTGCACCCGCCGCCGTAACCCCCGTGTCGCAGAAAGCCTTCGACCAATGGCTTCTGTCGACAGGCAAACTGGGCGGACAGCGCAAGATACCCCGTCTGCGCAACGACCGCTCCATAATCGACAGCATAATCGATATAAACAACAAACTGACACATAACGCACCATGACAAAACTGACAACTCTACGCAACCTCCTTGCCTCTCTCGCGCTCATCATCGCGTTCTCCCTGCATGCGCAGGAAGCCAAATACATATTTTACTTTATCGGCGACGGTATGGGTCCGGGCCACGTGATGATGACCGACACCTACAAGCGTCTCGCCCTCGGCGACTCGCTGCCGCTCACCATGCTGCAGCTGCCTGTACATTCGTTGCAGACCACCTACTCCGCATCGTCACCCGTCACTGACTCTGCAGCTGCCGGCACCGCACTCTCCACCGGCACCAAGACCAAAAACTCCATGCTCGGCATGAACCCCGACACTGTGCCCGTGACCTCCATAGCCAAATACCTGCACGACAGCGGTTACGGCGTGGCGCTCATGACCAACTCTGCCGCCGACGACGCCACTCCCGGAGCTTTCTACGCCCATGTGGCCAACCGCGGCCAGCACTACGAAATCGGACGTCAGGCCGCCGAATCAGGCTACGAGCTCATCACCGGTGCCGCACTCCGCGGTCTCAGCAAGGACGGCAAGCCCACCGACCTCGCCGACTACATCGCCTCGCAGGGCGTCGAGCTGCTCACGTCGCCCGAAGCTGCCGCCGCATCGTCTGCCCGCCGCATCATCCTCACTCCCGATACCTCGATGTGGGACTGGGACATGGGATACAATGTCGACAGCATTCCCGGCGAAATGACCGTCGACGACATGACTGTCATGGCTATAAACCACCTCAGCCGCCACACTCCCGACCGCTTTTTCATGATGGTGGAGTGCGGCAGCATTGACCATGCGGCCCATGCCAACGACGCCGGAGCCGTCGTCAAGGAAGTCCTGGCTTTCGACAAAGCCATCGCTACAGCATTGGATTTCTACAACGCCCACCCCGACGAAACTCTCATCGTAATCACTGCCGACCACGAGACCGGCGGCCTGAGCGTAGGCAATAACTACACCGGCTACATGGCACGTCCCGAATATCTTGTGCCTCAGAAAGTATCCAAAGAAATCTTCTCAAGATATTGCGACGAACTCATGAACGCCGCCGAAAAGCCCGGTTGGAACGAAATGAAACAATACCTCTCCGACAATTTCGGATTTTTCACGACCGTCCCGCTGAGCGAGCGCCGCGAGAACCGTCTGAAAGAAGTGTTCAACTCCACTTTCATCGACGGACAGGCTCGCCGTCAGGAAACTCTCTACTCCAACTTCAACCAATTCGCCGTCGAAGTGTTTGAAATGCTGAACGAGAAAGCCGGAGCCGGCTGGACTTCCCTCGCCCACTCCGGCAACTTCGTGCCGCTCTTCGCCATAGGCAACGGAGCCGGGCTTTTCTCCGGGCTCAACAACAACACCGACGTGCCCAAAAAGATACTCAAAGCCGCAGGCATCACGCCCGCAACTGACAGATGACCCAAACGCGCCGGCAACACCGCGCGCACCTACCGATATAACAAACTGATTGAAATAAAATAAGATGAAATTGAAACAAAGAATCTTACTTGCCCTCCTCACTCTCTTCGCTTTCACCGGCGCACGCGCCCAGGAAAACGACCGTATTGACGTTGACCTCAACCTTATAAAAGTCAACGTCACAATGAATCCCGAACATTACCGCGAACTGATGGACCGCTACATGCACGCCGACACCACGCTGCGCCTCGACGAAATGGCCACCGTATACTACGGCTACGCCGCCACCGTCGACTACGACCCCGACCTCACCTTCCCCGAAATCGAGGACGCCATCAATGTGGAAGACTACGCCCGTGCATACGAGCTCAGTGTGGAGAAAGCCGCCGAAGTCCCCGTCTCGCTCCCCGTGCTTATCAACGTAATCAAGCTGATGCCGCAGATCGACCTCAAAGGCAACCTCGACTCTTACCTCAACATACGCCAGCGCCTCGAAATGCTCATAGGCACCATTCTCGCCTCGGGCACCGGCATACGCCGCGAACTCCCCTTCAAAGTCATCTCCGAAGGCGACATGATGGTGATACTTAAGGACATACTCAACGTAGGCGAAATCATCGACCGTTCGAAAATCGGACAGCTCGACGCCGTCAAAATCACGTTCCCCACAAGCTCACGCGAGCATATCCTCTACTTCGACAACACTCTCCACGACCAGTACAAACAGAATAAACCGTGACGCAACCGATGAGCGACAACGAGAAAAACATACCGAAATGGACTGAAATCGAGCTGCTTCCCGAATGGGACGAGCCGTTCTACGACGTATACACCGCCAAGAAATTCGGCAAATGGCTGATGCTCAAGACCCTCAAGCCGCAATACCGCGACGATGACACCTACCTGTCCATGATTGAGAAGGAATTTGATGTCCGCTACAATCTGGCTCACCCCAACATCGTCATGATCAACGACTTCGAGGAAGTGCCGGGCATCGGCCTGTGCATCATCACCGACGACGTCTACGGCGACTCGCTCCGCAAGCTCCTCGACAGCGGCAAGGTCGACGAATCGACCCTCCGCAAGGTATGCACATCGCTCGTCGACGCACTGGAATATATCCAGGCCAACCACATCGTGCACCACAGCATACGCCCCGAGACAATCATCTTCACCGAGAATATCGGCAACCTCAAGCTCATCGACGTCGGCTTCGACCAGCTCGACCACCTGAGCCATGACGACACCTCACGAGATATTCACGATTTCGGACTTGTGCTCAAGGAAGTGCTCGACAAGCTGCCCGAGCGCCACAGCCATCTGCACCGCGTGGCCGCCCGTTGCCTCAACCCCGACCCGCGCAAGCGCTACCACGACATACGCGACCTCAAGATGGCGCTTTCCAACCGTTCGAACCATCGTCTTTACATCATAATAATAACATTTTTAATAATCATGATTGCCCTGCTCGGGTGGCTCGTGGCCAACCCCGGCAGCACCGTGGCAGTCGGTCAATAATATACACAGATATGGCTGTAGAAATCAGAGCTGTAGAGCCAGTAAAGAAAGAACTCAAGAAGTTTGTGAAATTCGGCATCGACCATTACAAGGGCAACGACTGCTTCGTGCCGCCGCTCGTCATGGACGATGTCAACACCCTCCGGCCCGACAAGAATCCCGCATTTGAATTCTGCGAGGCGCAATCCTTCATGGCCTACCGCGACAACGTGCCCGTAGGACGCATCACCGCCATCATCAACAATCAGGTCAATGAACGCACCGGCGAAAAAAACATGCGATTCGGCTTCGTCGAGTTCATCGACGACAACGAAGTGGCCGACGCCCTCTTCGACGCCGCCATACGCTGGGGCAAAGAGCGCGGCATGACCACCGTGACAGGTCCGATGGGTTTCTCCGACATGGACCACGAGGGCATGCTCGTCGAAGGCTTCGACCGCCTCGGCACAATGGCCACAATCTACAACTACCCGTATTATCCGAAGCACATGGAGCGCATGGGCTTCGAAAAAGATGTCGACTGGGTCGAATACCTCATCAAGATACCCGACGGCATCCCCGAAAAGCATCAGCGCATCGCCGACATCGTGCAGCGCAAATATGGCCTGAAGATACTGCGCTTCAAGTCACGCAAAAAAATCAAGGACGAATACGGCCATGCCCTCTTCGACCTCATCAACGAGGCCTACAACGGCCTATACGGCTACTCTCCGCTCACCCCGCGCCAGGTCAACCACTACATCGACCTTTACCTCGGCATACTCCGCCTCGACGACATTTCGGTAATCGTCGACGCCGACAACAAACTCGTGGCCGTAGGCATATCTATGGCAAGTTTCTCCAACGCCCTGCGCAAGAGCCGCGGACGCATATTTCCCTTCGGCTGGTGGCACCTGCTCAAGCCCCTTCGCGGCAAAGTCGACACCGTCGACCTGCTCCTCATAGCCGTCAAGCCCGAATACCAGAGCAAAGGCGTCAACGCCCTCCTCTTCGCCGACCTCATACCCCGCTACATCAAGACCGGCTACCGCCAGGCCGAAAGCAACGTAGAGCTTGAAGGCAACGAAAACGTCCAGAAACAGTGGGAATACTTCGAGCGCGAACAGCACAAACGCCGCCGCGCCTACAAAAAATCCATCTGACCGAATAGAAAAAACAATCCGACAACATAGGAGCGGGGGCGTCCCGCCCCCGTTGTAATCTCCGGTGTTGTAGAATAATACCACGGGGGTATTGCAGAACTCCAGACTACGCACGGAATTGTAGGGACGCGATTCAATGCTGTTTACTTAGCATCTAAGCGTCCGTTTACTCTGACCTGTGCAAATAAATCGCAGGAAAAATTTTGTAAAATAATGTTAAAAAGATAGTCTCAATCTTGGATCTCGAGGCAAATAATTTGAGTCATATAATTCTCCCTTTTTTACTAGAGCATAAAGAATTTTCAGCAAGCGGTTAGCCACGTTGTTTAGCACGACATATATATGTTTGTGCTCAACGTCATAT
>CEAC01009722.1_pt1 | contig 53890 bp, 59 predicted proteins | sample 557411 | NCBI WGS metagenome assembly CEAC01 (sample SAMEA3182094, study PRJEB8094) | gut metagenome | biome: human; feature: gut; material: Stool; isolation source: human stools | place: Canada | collected 2012-02-21
GATGAAGGCTGTTTGAAAACTTTTGCGTAACTTCGCCGAGCAACATCTCAAGGCTTCGATTACGATTTCCTCATATCGGTCAAGTGCTGTTTTCTGCATCGCTTTAATGTGTGGTAGGATACCATTAAAGTTACTGAAAATCAGTTACTTGACCTATTTTATTGTGCTAAACTTTGTTAATCAACTCATTTATTTTCAACGGATTAGATAAAACTTTAACGAAGTATTGTAACTTAAGTAAACAGTGATATATCGCGTTCCTACAATTTGCTGCGTATCATGGTGTTTACGCGGGCGGTGTCGGCGAGTGCCTCGGTGGCCGTCAGCGGGAGAGCCCGGATGGCGGTCACGCAGGCTTCGGGGATTATATGCGACATAATCTCGGCTATGGAGGGGGCATGGGACATCGCGGCGTATTGGGCGTATGTCCAGTCAAGGAAAGCGGAGTTCATGCTTATACCTCCGCGGCGGTCGAGCAGCCAGCCGTCGGCCATAACGAGTGGCGCCGAGGTCGAGGTGACGTCAGTCGGCGCGGGATAGCTTACGACGGTAGTGCGCGTGGCATCAAGCGTGACCGGCACGCGGTCGTTATAATCGCCGTTGGTGCGGTAGATGACCGCACGGGGCAGGAATGCAGGCGCAGCGCTGTTGCGCACCATATCCTCAATTTTGACGACTTCGGGTACTGGAGCGGTGAGGTTGTCGTTCTGTGATGAAGCCTGAGGATTTGAACGACAACCTGCCGACAGCATTACTACTGCCGGCAGGATTGCTGATATTTTCATAAAGGATTATTTTACGATAAGATGTTCGGATGCAGCTGTTCCGTCGGCGGCACGTTTCACCATGATGTAGTGGCCGGGAGCGGGACGACCGGATACCCGCCGACCATTAAGGTCGTAAAGCTCGATTTCGGCATCGCCTTCGTCAACCGTCTGAATGTCAACGCCTGTTACGGGATTCCCGAGAACTATCATTTCCCGGGTGTTGAATCTGTTATTGCCGTAATAGAACATCAGCAGATAGGTCTCACCCACGTTACCGTCGCTGAAATCGCTATGGTAAACGATGTCGGCTTTGTCACCCTTGTTGAGATAGAGCATCTCTGAGGGGAACTCGGTACAGCCTGACCACTGCGTGGCAGAAACCTGCTTGAACACGACCATATCGAGCGTGCCGTAATACGCGCCGGAGGTACATGTAAGCGAAGTCTTGACGCCGAGATCGTTTTTGGGAACCGTATTGGAGCCCGACACGAAAGATACGGCACCAAGGCTCAACTGGGTCGAGGAGGGAGCCGGCTTTATGACAATGTCGGTGACATCGGAGATTGGGGTGTAACCGTCGGACGTCCTTACAACAAAGGCAAACTGATATGTACCTGAAGCCGTGCCGGAGGGAATCGTGCCGGAATAATCGAACGATGATGTCTGGCCCGCTTCGAGGTCAAACTGCATCGGAGCAAGGAGGGTATTGCCCGACGATGCAATCAATATGCCATAGACAGTATCGTAGAACTCGAGGTCGCCGGAGTTTACAATAGTGCCGTTGACCGAGAACTTCATGCCGCTGTAAAGGGTATTGGCGAAAGAGTATTCAGTGACTTCGGGCAACGTAGCGGCTGCGGGAGCTGCAAATGTAGCCACCCCGTTGGCGACAGTCATCTTAACTGAGCCGACATGGCCTAACTGCGTTTCAATGTCATACCATTTGCCGTCGGAGATAAATGCCGGCCTGACGGAATAGACGCCGTCGGCGAGTCCGGCGGGCACTGATACATTGTAACTCATGGGACTGGCATACCCGTAGCTGGGATTAAGACTGAGCGTATTCGTATAGCTCCATGCACTGTAGGATGTATTTCCGCTTGCGTCGGTATATCCTATGCCAAGTTGGAAGTCTACGGTAGCATACGACATGTTGCGTACCTGGGATGCAACGGTAATAGTGCCGGGGAGACTGATGCTTGTCTGCTCAATCGTGAAATCGGTGGTGTTTACCAGTATCGGTGCGAATGTCGACTGTCCGGCGTATGGCTTGATTCCGACAATGATGTCCTGCCCGAAGTTGAATCCTGCGCCGCTGCCTGCGCCGCCTATGCCCTGTGAGCCGGGATTGAGGGCGGTCAGGCGGAAATAACCGTCGGATATTCCTCCCCATCCCCAGTTGAAATGGAAATAGCCGTCGGAGGAGTAGCCGTCGCACACGAATTCGTGGCCGCCGGCCGAGCTTTGTCCACCGTAGAGCACCGGACAACCTGATGCGAGAGAGTTGTAGACCTCATCTTCCCAGTCGGAAAGTGAGTAGAAGTCACGTTCAAGATAGCGGAGCGAAGCATCGTAGTTGAAATAATTGACAAGGGCACTTCCGCAGTTCTTGGATACCGCGCCCGAAGCACCGGTGCCGTAGTTCATGTTGACGGCGATGCCGCAGCTGTACATAAGGTTGGCGACAGCGTTGTTCTGGACGGTTGTAGACGATGAGTCATAGACGTCGAGCATATTGTCCCAGTCGTATGTGACCGTGGAGAAGTCGAGAGAAAGAGTAGTGTTGTTCCAGGTATAGGAGTTGCTTCCCCGACCTTTGGGCGGCCAGTTGTGATATTTCATCACCTGGGCGAGCGCGGTTGCCACGCAGCCCGTCACACAGCGGTCGGAACCTGAGGTGGGACACATGTTGTTGTAGGGAGCAGACTGATTCCAGCGCGTGGCCACCATAGGCGCGATGGCTTTGCGGGCGGGAGAAGCCGCCAGTACGGACACCGTGCCGTTGGTCCTGACATCTTCGATTTCGGCGGCGTAATAGCCGAGCCAGTAGCGGAGGCCGTCGGGCATATCGGTCACGTCGATGGCTCCGGCATCGGAATAACCCAGAAGCGGTGCGACCTCATCATCGGCCGACACGATAAGATAGCCGTTGCCTTCGCCGCGGTCAAACAGATAAGCAGCCGGCTGAGCATTGATTTCTTCAGTGTAGACAAGCACCGGAGTGCGGCCGGCAGTCACCGGCTTTGCCATAGCTTTGGCCTGCGGTGCGTCAATCACACGCTGCAAAGCGGCTTCAGGGGTAAGCCGGGCGGCATTTGCGCCAAGCGCCGCAGCCATTCCTACGAGGAGTAATCCTTTTCTCATAAATAAATAATTGATTTGGGAATAGTGTATCTGATATATAAACAAATTAATACAGACAAAGTTATAACCAATTTTAAATTTTGGCAAAAAATCGGAAGAATTTTACATAACCCTTAGCTATTAATAATTATTTTGTAAATTTGCAGTATGAACCGGCCCAAATCCATATTCCGCAGGGCAGCCGAAGGCGGTATCACCCTCGGAGCCATTTTTGTATGCATATTCCTGCTTGAAACCACAGCCGGCGCACTGTCATGGCTGCTGGCATTAGGTCTTATGGTTTATGTGCCGGTGTTTGTGTACCGCAAGCTCAGGAACACCTATCTTGCGGCCCATGGGCTCATGTCGTTCTCGGGGCTATGGCTCGAAGGGATACTGCTGTTCGTATGCGGCTCCATATTGCTTGCCCTCGGCACACTCATATTCATAAAATGGCTTGTACCGGGCTATCTGCCGGCCGCCGTGGCGCAAGTGACACAATTTATCGGAAACAATCCGCAGATGGTCGACGGCTCGGTATCGCCCGAACAGATAGCATCATATTTTTCCTCGATACGGCCTATCGACATTTCGATGACACTCATGTGGGCGTCATCGTTCACCGGAAGCATCGCATCGCTCGTCATAGCGGCGCTGGTGAAGACCCGGTGCGTGCCGCCGCCACCCTCTCCCAATTCATAAACTTATAACGCATTATATACGATGGACATATCGGTTGTAGTACCTCTTTACAACGAAGCGGAGTCACTTCCCGAACTCGAGAGCTGGATACGCCGCGTCATGCAGGAGAATAATTTTTCATACGAAGTGATATTTGTCGACGACGGGTCGACCGACTCGTCATGGGAAGTGATAGAACGTCTCTCGAAAGAGAATGCTGCAGTGCGCGGAGTGCGATTCCGCCGCAACTACGGCAAGTCGCCCGCCCTCAACACGGGGTTCGCGCGCGCCAACGGCGACGTTGTCATCACGATGGATGCCGACCTGCAGGACTCGCCCGACGAGATACCGGAACTCTACCGCATGATTACGGAGGAGAAATACGACCTGGTGTCGGGATGGAAGCAGAAACGCTACGACCCGCTGTCGAAGACGATACCGACCAAGCTGTTCAACGCTACGGCACGCAAGGTGAGCGGCATACGCAACCTCCACGACTTCAACTGCGGCCTTAAAGCCTACCGCCGCGATGTCGTAAAGCATATCGAGGTGTACGGCGACATGCACCGCTATATCCCTATCCTTGCCAAAAATGCCGGCTATTGCCGCATAGGCGAGAAGGTAGTGCACCATCAGGCGCGCAAATACGGCAAGTCGAAATTCGGCCTCGACAGATTTGTCAACGGCTATCTCGACCTGCTGACGCTGTGGTTCACCGGAAAATTCGGGCGCAAGCCGATGCATTTCTTCGGGCTGCTGGGCTCGCTGATGTTCTTCATCGGTTTTGTGGCCGTGATTGTGGTCGGGGCACTCAAGCTGTACAATATGAATGCGGGCAACCACTATTCGCTGGTGACCGACTCGCCCTATTTCTTCATCGCGCTCACCACGATGATACTCGGCACGCAGCTGTTCCTGACCGGCTTTATCGGCGAACTGATTGTGCGCAATTCACACAAACGCAATGATTATGAAATTGAGGATGAGCTGCGTGGCAATGAAAAATAGGCCGTCGTGGCGACATGCTCCGGCACGCCTTCTTCCGGCTGTGGGAGTGGCTGTCATTATGGCGTCGGCCCCGTCATGCAGCACAACGGGCTGCACCGACAACCGTTCGAGCATCCCGCTGGCAGGTTTTTACGACGAACGCACCGGTGCGGCCATAGCCATAGACTCCATCGACATAGGGGGCATAGGCGCTCCGGGCGACTCGTTGCTCCTTGCGTCGCCGCAACAGGCCACCGAGGTGTATCTGCCGCTCCGCTCCGAGCGCGACAAAGCGTCGTTTTTCATCGCTTACCGCCAGAAAGCGCTTGACTATCCGGAGTTGAACGATACCATCACCTTCGGCTACAGCTCCATACCATACTTCGCATCGGAAGAGTGCGGCGCCATGATGAGATACCGCCTGCGGTCGGTGACATATACACGTCATCTGCTCGACTCTGTGTCGGTAGTGCCGGCCGATTCGGTCATCACAAACGCCGACATCGAAAACCTGCGTCTATACTTCAAAACATCTTCCGCTGAAAATCAATGAAACGTCTGTTAAAAATATTAGTGCCCGTGGCTGCCGTCTTGTGTGTGGTTCTCACTTCGAGGGCGCAACGGCGCGTGACGCCTATAGACACTCCGGCGACAGCGACCCAGCATATCAACGAGAACAAAGCCAACGGCGACAGCATTGACCGTTCGCGGCTTGTCGAGATGACCGACGCACAGGGTAAAATCATACTCGTGGATACAATCACGGGCAAGGAGTTCGTCGACTCGGCGGCGGCCGAACGCGTAGTGCCCAAGATGATATATCCGCTGCTGCACTCGGCCACGGTATCCGTCGACCTCTTCACTCCGGCCATGCGTGCGTTCGGCACGAAATACGGACTCGGGGAAGTAGCCGCCGAACTCAATCTCCACAACAGGTACATCCCCGTGATAGAGTTCGGCCTCGGGCAGGCTAAAAACACGCCCGACGACAATAACTACACTTACCGGTCGCCGATTGCCCCGTTCTTCAGGATCGGTATGAACTATAATTTCCTCTACCAGTCCAATCCCGACTATCTCATCATGGCCGGTGTGCGCTACGGATTCACGCCGTTCAAATTCGAGGTAACCGACATCACGCAGCAACCCGGCTACTGGGACGAGCCCCTCTCCTACTCCATTCCGTCGCAGAACGTCACGGCAGGATATTTCCAGATACTTTTAGCGTTGCGCGTACGCATAATCGACAATTTCTCGCTCGGATGGAGCATGCGCTACCAATCGCTCCTGCACGACAGCGACACGCCCTACGGCAACGCATGGTATATCCCGGGCTACGGAGCACGTAACCGCTCCATCAATGCCACATTCTCGCTGTCGTACACTATCGGTCTGTCGAAAAACAACGGCCTGTCGGAGTCGACCGCCGAGACACTCAACGCACTCGGCGAGCCCGCGCCCGCCCCGACCACGGATAGCGAAAGCATTACTGACGGCACGGCGGAAAGCGATACCGGCGGCACAACGACGGAGAACAATCAGGAATAAAACGTATGCCTACAGCAGTCATCATAGGAGCCTCATCGGGACTCGGTCGCGAAATCGCCCTGACTTACATAAGGCGGGGCTTCCGCATCGGCGTGGCGGCACGTCGCATTGAACGTCTCGACGCGCTCGTCGGCGAAGCGCCTGAGCGCGTAGTGGCCGGCATGGTCGATGTCACCGCCGACGATGCTCCCGCACGGCTCGAAAGCCTCATACACGCTCTCGGTGCACCTGTTGATATTTTCATAAACTGCGCAGGCATAGGATTCGCCAATCCGATGCTCGACCCCAAGACCGACATCGATACCGTAAAGACCAACTGCCTGGGATTCACGCGCGTCACCGACTTCATGTTCAACTATTTCGCGGACAATTCACTCAAAGGGCAGATTGTCGCCATAAGCTCCGTCGCCGGCACCCGCGGCATAGGCATGGCGGCATCGTACTCGGCATCGAAACGTTTTCAGTCGGAATATCTGACCGCGCTTTCTCAGCTGGCGCATCAGCGGCGTCTGCCCGTCACCATCACCGACATCAAGCCGGGATTTGTCGATACGCCGCTGCTCGACGCGCACACGAAGTATCCCATGATGATGAACCCCCGCCGCGCGGCAGCGTTAATAGTAAAAGCGATTGACCGCCGGCGCAGCCGCATCATCGACCTGCGGTGGGCAATGGTCGTGGCACTGTGGCGATGTGTTCCGGGCTTCGTATGGCGGCGTATGCGGCTGCGGCTCTCCGCTACTGACAACAAGAATTAATCACCTCAAAACGATAAGACAAAATGATAGCAATATGCAGCGACCACGCAGGCTTTGAACTGAAAAGCATAATCGAAGGTTATCTCGAAGCCGACAACAAAGCGTTCAAGGATTTCGGCACATACAGCGCCGAATCGTGCGACTATCCCGACTTCGCCCATCCCTGCGCCCTCGCAGTGGAGTCCGGAGAGTGTTACCCCGGCATAGCGATGTGCGGCTCGGGCAACGGTATCGCCATGACCCTCAACAAACACCAGGGCATACGCGCGGCATTGTGCTGGACTCCCGAGCTGGCACGACTGGCACGTCAGCACAACGACGCCAACGTGCTCGTGCTGCCGGCGCGCTTCATCAGTCCCGTCGACGCCCTCGCCATAGTCGACGCATTTCTGGAAACGCCATTCGAAGGCGGACGCCACCAGCGCCGCATCGACAAAATACCTGTAAAATAGTCACGGGAAAATAGTTTCTGGTAACTGTTCAAATTTATTTTGAACAGTTGCCTAATATTCAAAAATTTTACTATTTTTGCACCACTTATCACCATGCCATAAGGAAACGCAATATAGTAAAACTTTAAAAACCTGTTATACAATGTATTGGACACTTGAATTAGCGTCAAAACTTGAAGACGCACCCTGGCCCGCAACCAAAGACGAACTCATAGACTACGCAATGCGCTCCGGCGCACCCCTCGAAGTAATAGAAAATCTTCAGGAAATGGAAGACGAAGGCGAAACCTACGAATGCATCGAAGACATCTGGCCCGACTACCCTTCCAAAGAAGACTTCCTCTTCAACGAGGACGAATACTAAAGGATGAAGTGTAGTCTTTAAAACTCATAAATTTTAAAGACAATGACACAGCTCATAATTAATATCGAAGACAAATCCATTCTTCCGCATCTCAAAAAGATTCTTAACGCTATTGAAGGCGTAAGTATAACCAAACCTTCAAAGGCAAAGAAATGCGGGCTGGAAGAAGCACTTGACGACGTAAAAGCCAGAAGAGTGCATAGCTACGAGAGTGTTGACGAAATGTTCAAAAGCCTCGGTATAAATGTATAATATCATTACTACCAATAAATTTGAGAAATCCCTTAAAAAGTGCATCAAGAGAGGCTTGGATATTGGAAAGCTGAATACGGTACTTAAGGAGTTAGTCAATAATGGAATGCTTCCTCCTGAATATCGGCCACACAAACTTTCCGGCAAGTTTCAAGGGAATTGGGAATGTCATATTCAACCCGACTGGCTTCTTGTATGGGAACAAAAAGACGAAGAACTGATCCTTCTGCTGATTGACACCGGCTCTCACTCAGATTTATTCGGTTAAATCCATCTTTGTTTAAGATTATAAAACAGTATAAATCCACTCCGAAATCGGGGTGGATTTTTCTTTATCCCATATGTGGGAGGCAGGCCTCGATTCTTGGAAAATCACAATAATGTTACCAATAATGTTCTTAATGGGGTAATATTTTTTGTAATAAATTTCATTAGTGTCCACTAATGGGTTATTTTAGCAGATTTTTCGCCAAAAACAGTATGTTTTTTCAATGTCTGGGAGTATATGACTTATCTTGGTCTACAGATGTTACACAAATACATTATCTTTGCAATAGAAAGGGCGTATATCGCTAAATTCTCTAACAATCTCACAATATGGGCCAATTTATAGACAAAAATATGATGCAGGTCGACATCGCTCAAGGTTTAATCACCTTTCAGTTGTCGACCAATAGATTAGCCTCGGAGAGGCGTATTTAATCGCCCCCGCGAGGCTATCATCATTAACCGTCTTATTCGAATACGAGCATTGACCAGTAGCGCAACGACGGAACCGTGACCGTGACGGCATTGCCCTGCTGTACGAACGGAAGCTCTACCGGCACGCACGCGTCGCTGTCAGGCGATGCCACCCATACGCGCGATACCATCCTGTCCACATCTATGCTCAGTTTGATATTGGTGGTAAGTTCAGGCTCAGGCATGTTGGCATCGAAGTCGCGCCAGCTCAGCGAATTTACTTTGCGGAAATTCAACAGATGATATACGAGCTGACCTTTCTGCGTTTCGGTACCGCGCACCACAATCTTACGGGGCTGCGGCCCTTTCTGATAGTTCCACACGCTCACTGCCGGGGTATCCTCCATCGGAGTGATATTAGGCGTAAGCTCACGCTTGGTGTCGTAAATCAGCGTTTCGTAAGCGGTAACGAAATCGTAATACCTTGTTATGGATTCGGTCAGACCCGAACCGATATTCAGATTGGTGTTCGGGAAATACTCATTGCAAAGCATTTTGCCCCCCGAGCCCAATTCCAGGTGTCCGGCACCGAGAGCGAATATGCATGCATCCGTAAGCAATACGCCGTGCGGATTGAACTCCTTGCCCCGGTTGCTATTGCCATAACCGTAGTTCATATAGTTTGCGAATACCGTCCGCACCGTTCTGCCCGACGCATTGTCGTTGTCAAATACAATCCAGTACAGGTCCATAAACGTTTTCGTATCGTCCCAGCACTCATTATAGCATACGTCAATCACACCCGAAGAAGCAATGCCCGAAGCACCGTATTTCGATACACTGTTCATGATAAGTCTCTTATCCGGATGGCCGTTTTTAAGTGCCTTCAGCAGCGAAGGGAATCTGTCGCAAAGGCTGAACTGCTTGCCCCAGTAGTCGTAGGTATTATCGCCGCGGTATCCGACCTGGTCAACCTGAAAACCGTCGAAATCGAGATTGTCATATACCTCGCGGTTGCGTCCTACCAGATAGGCCTGCCATTCGGCATTTCCCGGGTCAAGGAACGATATGTTGCTCTTCCACTCACCTGGCAATTTGTGATAATCTTTATCCGAATGATTGGTGTCACGGTAATAGTACCATTCCGGCTTCACTCCGTCGGCAGCCGCCCCTGCATTATCAAGAGCCCCGAAACCGAGATTGTAGAAAAACGACTCCATATTGAAAGCATGCTGCACCTCGATGTTCTTCTTGACCACTTCCAGCGACACTTCACGATTGGCTATATCCTTATAGACGGCATCCCCGCAATAAGGTTTGTGATGGCTCAGGTGCCAGTCCTGGAACTGCACGGCATTGATATGCCGGCGGTTGAGAAATGCGATGTCACCGGTGACTCCGGCAAGTCTCGACGGCTCATACCACGCCGTGTAGCCGTAACGCGGGAAACGTTTCCAGTCCGACGACACATCCACTCCGATCGAGCCGTGTATATGCTCGTTGCCGTCGGCATCAAGTGAATACACATCCACAAGATACCCCTCGAAATCATCGGCCGGAGGAGTCCACGCCCACCATTCCTGCACCAGAGGATGCTCCTCAATGACATCTGCGCCACGGCGGTAACGCACCGTCGCTCCCGGCACATCCATGAACTTGGAAGCCTGTATCCACACCTCCTGCCCCGGCACATACCGCGCCTTGTCTGTCCAGAGGTCAAACTCATCGGTCGACGATATTCCGGTCGGACGTTTTACATCCTGCGATACGTCTATCCTGTCAGGCGATTCAAGGAGTTGGTAATAGGAATTCCCCTCGTTGCCGAGGTCTTTGTTACCGGCGGGTCCGAGACGCAATGGCGTACCCTCCTCGCCTTTATCTGAAATGCAGAAATACGTTCCGTCGGCCACATTCAGCGTAGCCACATGGAAACTCCCGTCAGGCATGGCGGTCATCGGCACGGTCGATACCGGAGGCCATTGTATATTTTTATCTCCCGTAGCTATCTCAAGAGCCTGAGCGCTGACTATATTGGCGGCCGTCAGCATGGCCGGAACTATGAGAAGTCTGCGAAATCTGTTCATCTTACAATGAGTTTAAATGTTTTTAAATCAACCACAACGATATATATTCCGGGAGAGACCGACGTGCGGGCCGACGTAGATATGACCCGGCCATATACATCGGCGACTGAAACGTGTCCGCACTCTCCGTCCACTACTATATCATGTCCATCTACTGAAACACGGATATTCGAATCATCGGTAATATTTTCCGTACCGGTAACGTTCATCATGGCCGACACCGACGGAGTGTTGCCGCTGAAATCTACCAGAACGTTATAATTCCCTGTCTGACCGACCGTATAACTGTTACCGTGCATGGGAGCGACATTGCCTGCGGCGCCCGACGATATGTCGACATCGGTATTCGGACTGAAACAATACTCTTCCGGACATGACTCATCGGCATAAAGTTTGTAATAATTACCTTTTTCCATATACACCTGACCGGAAAAACGCCCTCCGTCGCTTCCGGCTGCCTGCAACGGCGTCACCTTGCCGTCAAGCGAACGCACAAACAGACGCTCAGGTACCGCGCCGAAATAAAGATGGCGTCCGCTGCGGTCGGCCGCAACGACATAGCGCCCGCTTGCTGCCGTAAATGCTCCGGCAAGTGAGGGACCTGCCTGCGCGAACACTGTCACCGACGGCTCCTGCATATTGAACCGCAGCGTGTACCGTCCGCTATGCGGCACTATGAATTTATGGTCATTCTCACCGTTTTCATTATATACAAGCCCGTGGCGACCGTCTGTGAACGCCTCGTCGTGAGCAGGAGCATTGTAGCACGGCGACCAGTTGTTCCCTGCAAGAAACTTTATTTCGCCGGCCTGAAGCAATCCTGTCCATTCCACTACGCCCTCGTCATCGGCAAATACCGGGATATTCTGCGACGGCCCCCCCCATCCGCGCACTGCGGTTCCGACCATCAGCATGACAGGACGGCGGAACTTCAGAGTCATGGGATTAACCGACATGTTGGCGATGATGCGGCATTCCCCGGCCTCAGGATTCCAGAACTTGAAGTCATAACGCCCCTGACCCGAGGAATTGTCGACCAACGTATATGTCTGTTCCGATTCTACGCGCTGGTTTTCATTCTCAGCCACAAGTGAGGAATTATAGTCGCCCAGACGGTTGAGGAACTTGAACTCGCCCTCACCTAAATAGCCGTCCCAGAGGAACGTACCGTAACCTATCGAGACCATCTCTTCAGGCAGGTCGGCAGTCCATTGACCGTCAGTGGCGGCAGGCCCGACAATATATAGGTGGTTCATGTCGACAGCCGTGGCACACGCGGCTATCGACAAAGATATAAACAGTTGAAAAAATCTCATTGTATGATTATTGGGTGGATGCGGTTGAAGCGATTAGACAATCTCTTAAAATATTATTTTCTGTGCTTTGCCACCGGATACCTTGATTACCAAAGCACCTTTTTCGGGATTTGTCACACGCATACCCTGCATATTGTAATAGACAGCTTCCACCGATGCGTCGGCCTCTATTTCAGCCACGCCAGCTGATGACGGAAGGATACTGATTGTATTGTCGACAATATTGGCTGTAACATCATATTTCCCGGCTGTCGTGATTTCCCACTGGTTGTCGCCGTCGGCATTAAGTATCATCTTCGTCGCGTCGTTAGCATCGCGGAAATACCAGTATTTGCCGTTCCATGTTCCGGCGCCCTTGATAGCCCAGTTTATTTTAAATACTCCGGCATTCATCATTTCGTTCTTGGCAGTGAATACGTATGGCTCTGCTGCATTTTGACGCATGACGTGTCCCTCGTCGCAGCTATAGTTTGACTCGAATGTGCTGCCGACCATAAACAGCGCGCAATACGGAATATGCGTCTGCTGGTATTCCGACTTCACTATTGTTGCGGTGAGCGACTCGGTGTCGACATTAATGAGATAGTTGGCACTCTCGGCCACATGTATTTTATTATCATCTCCGTCCACCATCAGCGCCACTTTCCCTTCTGCATCAGGGGTAGCATTTGCCGAGACCGGATGAAATTCTTTATTGCCGAAATCGTATGTAGTGAGAAATTTGAAATCCTTGTCTGCTTCAAGGTATACGGTCCCGGTATAGACCTTGTCATTTTCCGCAGTCGCTACAAGTGCGGTAGCATCGTCAAGCGACCACCCGTAAGATAAAGCATCGCCTGCAAGGAAAAGTAAATCCTGACGGTTCTGAGCATTCATGGTAGAGGCACCTGCAAGCATAATGGCGCCGATTGTTAATTTGGTAAAGATTTTCATAAGCTTATATTTAAAGTTAAGTATCTCTAAAAAAATGACAATACAAAATTAACATTGAAATATCCGAAATTTACATCAAAATGTGACAATGGAGTAAATATGTAGTCAATACACCTGTATTCATAACAATAACATTCTAATAACCATCAGTTTACCATTCAACTTCAACCGCAAAAATATAGTAATTGAAATGCCCGTAAACATGCAGCGAGGCGATTGACCGATAGCTATATCAGTCAATCGCCTGCAATATAAAACTACAGCTGCTAATAGTAGCCGCGGTTTGTAACCGCGGAAAAACCGGTAAAAAGATTCCCTCCTGACAGCACTATATCAGTATGTCATCACGGGAGCAATCTCCTTGGCCTGCTCTATCATGCGCTCTATTTCCGACACCGCAGGCACACGGTTGCAAAGATTTTTTGCATCGTTTACTTCGACAAGGCGTTCATGCAGATTTGCAGCCACACGGTGACGCAACTCCTTGACGGTATCCACTCCGGCAGCTTCGAGCAATTCGGCAAACTGTCCTGCCACTCCTTTGATTCGGAACAAATCGGCATGGTTGGCCCATTTCAATATCAGTTTTTCAGATATGCCGGTTTCTTCGGCCAGCGCGGCACGGCCTTTCTTTGATGCGGCCTTGTCAAGCAAATCTTCTGTCGTCTTCACGCCTGCAGCCTCAAGTTTCTGGGCGTATGCAGAACCGGCACCCTCAATTTCTTCAATCTTGTATGCCATAGCGTTAGATTTTTAATGTGTGTCTATAATTAACAATCAAGCACAACGGTTTGTTGTAAAAAATACTTAAGCAAAGTTGACCGGGGGAAGGTGTTGCAGAACTATACTTTCCGCGGTTAAAAACCGCGGCTACTATGCAAAGTTTCTGATAATCAGCTACGTAGTAGCCGTGGTTCTCAACCGCGGAAAGCTAAAACCGAGTTTTGCAACATCCACAGTAATTTTCTGTAATAAAGGATGTCACTTATAATTTTGAACAATTGCCTAAAATTAGTAGCTTTGCAGCAAAAGATTGATATTAAAATTAAATATGAGAAAAACTGTATCTGCCCTGATTTTTTGCATGGTGTCATTTATGTCATCATGGGCTTCCGGCAAGACAACCGAGATTTACAACATCGCCGGAAACGACACTCTGCGTCTCGACTTCTACCCTGCGGCATCACCCGCGCCCTCTCCCGTAATGATTTTTGCTTTCGGTGGAGGATTTAAAGGTGGCGACAGAGCCGACAGCTCCTACATCCCCATGTTTGAATACCTTACCCGCAACGGCGTGGCAGTCGTATCGGTCGACTACCGCACTCTGCTGAAAGACGCTCCCGCGCAGGAGATGATGACTCCCGAAGGCTTCAAGTCTCATCTCGCATCGGCCATACAGACCGCCACCACCGACTTCCTCACAGCCACCGGATATGTCATGTCGAAATCTTCACAGTGGAATATCGACCCTGACCTGATTTTCGCATGCGGCTCGAGTGCCGGAGCCATAACCGTACTCCAGGCCGAAGACACATTGTGCAACGACAAGATATATTACGCCGGCGTCGGCCTTCCCCACGATTTCAATTACGCAGGTGTCATATCGATGGCTGGAGCCGTATGCTCCGACGGAGCGCCGCAGTGGCAGATGACCCCATGCCCCATCCTGCTGTTCCACGGCGACGCCGACAGCGTGGTGCCATTCGAGAAAGCCACTTTGGGCGACTTCGGACTCTGGGGTTCCAAATCAATAAGCACTGCGCTCAGACAGAAAGAGATTCCCCACGCTTTCCACCGCGTCAACGGCGCGTCACATGAGATAGCTATCGCGCCGTGCACTGAATATTGCGGCGAAATCTATGATTTTATACGAGCCGTATGCAACCGCACGTTCAATAAAATCGAAGAAACCGTATCGTCCGTACCCGGCCTCAATGGCTACAAAACCGACTTCACCATCGTCGACTATATCAAATCCAATCTCTGACCTGACTCACGCCAGTCTGATAAGCTCGGGAATATAGCAACTCACCTTCCGCGGAATATCTTCCCCCGGAAGCGTCACTTCTGTATCGCGGTCGGCAAAGATCATTGCCACCCGGTTGCCGCTCTCGTCATCGGTCTTTGTCACCACGAGGACTTCGGCCTCACCATTGCGGTAGCGGTCAAAATCATTGCGCCCGCGCCACATTGCCGGATTGTCCCGGCGGAACGTCATCACATCGCAGACATAATTGAACAGACGGCGTTCCCGGTCATCATCCGCCTTAAGATGGCCCGACGTGCGTGATGCATTGTCGGGCTGGCCACCGTCGCAGTCGCGCGACAGATCGGCATACTCGTCGCCGTAATAGAGCGTCACCGGTCCCGGATAACCGGCAAGTATTGCAAAACGCGTCATCATGTTTATCTCATTCCCGTCGTCATAGAAATTGTCTGCCACCCGCACCCCGTCGTGATTGCTCAGAAACAGATTGGGCAGGACATCATCGGGAGAGTAACCGCGTTCCGAAGGGGGCGAATATACTCTTATCACATCATCCCAGCCATTTTCCAGCCCGCCGCAGCCTTCACCGTTCATAGCTCCCGACACAAGCTCTTTGCCGTCGAAATCAAACGCGCTCTTAAGTCCGCCGTCACGGAATATACGCGAACTGATACCGGCGGCATCACTCCAGTCCTCGCCTACCATGTAGCCGAGTATTCCCCATTCTTTACCCTCGCTTCGGCGTCTGTCGCACAATTCCCTGACGGCCTGCGATATCTCGCACCAATAATTGTGACCGTCCTGACATAACTGGTAGGCCTGGTCGAAACGCCATCCGTCAATCTCAAATTTGTCAATCCAGTAAGTGGCCACCTCCTTGAAATAATCAAGCGAGTCGGGATACTTCACATTCCCCTCGCCACCCTCTTCGCCACGGTCGCTGAGAGTCGGCGTCGAATCGACTACATGACCCGATGGCGACGGTCCTGTCACCCCGCCATGATGGCCGAACACCCCGTCAAGTATCACATACAAGCCTCGCTCGTGAGCCTTGCCTACCAATTCCCGGAGGTCATCCTCCGTGCCGAAATGGGGGTCGATTTTAAAATAATCATTGGCAAAATAGCCCGTAGCCTGCAACTTCTCGCCGCCATCAGCCTCCGAACTGTCAAAGACAGGTGTTAGCCAGATGGCATTGACACCTATGCGTGCAATGTAGTCAAGAGCATGTATGATGCCGCGCAGATTGCCGTCTTTCCGCTCCCCGTCAGGCCCCTAGAGCTGGTCATAACCTTCAGCTCCGTCTCTTCCGTGGATAAACGAGCCCACCATTATCTGATATATCGTCAGTGCTCTCCAGTCTTCATTTGGTTTCATAATTCTGTCATTTATAATGATTACTAAGCTAAAAACAGAATTATGTCATGTATTGTTGCAGGTCAGTCCCGGCGGGAGCTGTAGCATCACCTGTCGATTCACTGCTTTTCCGGGACGGTCTCGGCGGACTCCTGCATCAGCAGCAGCGTGTCGCCGGGGTGCAGCGCCAATCGGCCGTTGGGCACCATGTATTTGTCGCTGCGCTTTATCATGATTACAAGCGAACCCTGCGGCAGTGACATCGAGCCAAGTGTGTTCCCGTTGATGAAATGCTCCTCCGTCAGCACAAGTGTATGGAGCGACGTCGGCATGTCATCGTCAAGCTGTATGCCGAAATCATCGGCCTGTGGTGCCTCTTCCTCCACAAGCCCGAGGCGTCGCGCCGCGGCAATCACGGTCGTGCCCTGCACAATCAGCGAGAGGAGCGTTACGAAGAATACGATATTGAATATCTGCGACGCCCCCTCCACTCCGGCCACCACCGGATATGTGGCGAATATGATAGGCACCGCGCCTCGCAATCCCACCCACGACACAAATGTCTTCGACCTGAGCGACAGCTTGCGGAACGGCGTCAGCGTAAGGAACACGCTGAGCGGGCGTCCTACAAGTATCATGAAAACACCTATCATCAGCGACACCGGTGCTACGGCAAGCATATCCGCCGGATTGACAAGCAGACCGAGCATAAGGAAAACCACTATCTGCGACAGCCACGTAAGCCCGTCGACAAACTTCGTTATCCCCTTGCGGTTCGGCAGCGAGGCATTTCCCACGAATATACCCGTGATATATACGGCGAGGTAACCGTTCCCTCCCAGTTCCGAAGCCAACGCGAAAGTAAGAAACACCGACGCTATGACAAGTATGCCCGACATCGAGGCGGTCTGCGACGGATCCTCCGCCGCGCCCTTTCTACCACCCATGCGCACATATACCCGTATCAGCCACTCGGTCAACTTGCCCATGGCCGCGCCGGCAAGTCCCCCTACCGCAAACTGTAGCAGCAGCATCTTGCACAGCGCCCACCCGCTGAGCGGACCGCTCAGTGTGATGGCGTCGATGAGCACAATTGTAATCATGTAGGCCATCGGGTCGTTCGAGCCGCTCTCCAGTTCGAGCATCGGGCGCAGATTGTGCTTCAGCCCCACCTTCTGGCTGCCGAGAATACCGAACACCGATGCCGAATCGGTCGACGACATCGTGGCGGCAAGCAGCAGCGACGGAAGCAACGCGAAATGTATATTTGTCCATTCCATCCCCGACAGCCACCAGATGAACAGTCCGGTGAACAGCGCCGTAAGCACCACGCCTATCGTCGACAGCATCAGTCCCGGCGCTATCACCGGACGTATAGAGGATATCCGCGTCGACAGTCCGCCCGAAAAGAGTATGATGCACAGAGCTATCATGCCTATGAACTGGGCGCTGTGCATATCATTGAAATGTATTCCGAGCCCGTCGACACCGAATCCCATGCCTACAAGCAGGAATATCAGCAGCAACGGCAGCCCTATGCGGTAACTTGTCTTTCCTATCAGTACTCCGGCTATGAGCAGTATCGAGCCTGTCATCAGTATGTTCTCGGATGTTATGGCATTCATTGGTGGCAGGTATGATATAGTAAGTGATAAATACAGTTCAAATATACGAAACACACGGCGATTATACAAATCCGACGCCTCGGCGCCCGGCAATTATATATGGATACAGGCCGTCCCCGCACCCATATTACACATCAAAAGTCTGAAATGTTCACCGGCCACTCATCGGCCTGACCGTCATTTCAGCCCGATAAAACCTTTCGCCATGCGTTTGAGCCGGCTCAGTATATCCCACTTAAGCACCACAAGATGCCCGATACGCGGGTCAATCTCGGTTTTCAGCCTTATGTCGGCGACATCAATATTCTCCACGCGCGCTATCAGCTCGCGGGTCGAGGGCGGCAGTTCGGGCAAGCCGTCGGGCACAAGCATCGCCACATCCCCCCTTTCAAGAGCTAATTTCTCCCACTGCTTCGCCTCTTTTATCGGAATATACTCCTTGTCGACAATATACAGCTCGGCGTAAGTGTCGACGTATGCCGGCCCGTGCGACCGGAACAGCCGCTCAAGGTTACGTCCGCGTCCGCGCGACTCGATATTGAATGACATTCCCGACAGATTGTCGGCCGTAACAACGTCGTCATTGCAGTTGTCAAACACGTATCTGACATCAAGCCTCCGGAAGTCGATGTCATCTTTTATAAAACTCGACAGTTGCGGCACAAAACGCCGGTTGACCGTGTCGGTGAGTATGTCGACATCCAGGAATACACGGTCACCGCTGCGGCGCCACAGACGCGACATCGCCCATTTGCCCCTGATTGTATCGGTTGCGGAGCCGGTAGCCCGCACCTTCTCGGAAAGCGGTATGCGCCGCGGGATGCACACCCAGTCCGACCATGAAAAATGGTCGGGAAACGCGTCCGACACGCTGTCAAGCCCCTCGGCATTACGGAACTGGTAATAGGAACGGCACGACAGCATTCTCGGCAAGGTCCACCCGCTGAACTTCCTCACCCCCTGCTCCGGCAGCATGAAATCCACCATCTTCTCCCTGAACAGCACCACCGTATCCGTATATGTGGTAAGCGTCGAGTATTCACGCATATACCCCAGTATATGGAGTGCCCTTTTGATGTCCGACCTCACTACCACCTCGGGGAGCTGCGCCGCATTCTCGTTCATGCGTATTCGCGTAGTGCCCGGCCGCTTCACCGTCTTGGGTTCATAGCCAAGATAGCGTATGACAATCGGATATGACTCATCCTCCACCAATGGCATCCGCCCGCTCGTGGAGGTCAACCCGATAAAATTACCCCTCCGGTCAAACACCGAAGCCTTTGCGAGCGGTTCACCTGACGCGGCATCAACCACGATTACGGCTTCTGTCTGCGCCTGCATCCCCATCATAGACAGAAAAGCCGCAAGCAATAAAAGAAAAAATTTTTTCATAAAAAGGCTCTTTCTTCTTAGACGCACTCATATCCCCAAAGTTAACGGTAAATTAGACAATATACGCTAATATATGTTAGAATATGTTTTTTCGGTTTCGATGTCACATTTTCTGTCGGCAATGCGTCATATAATCGAGAATTCTCGAAAAACAGGCTTTTCAGACAACCATAAAAATCAAAAAATCATGTTACTCGACCAAATTTTTATTACTGTAGCCGTACTTTTGCCGGCACTCATCGTTTGGATATTAACCCGCGCGACAATCAATAAAGACAACAAAAACGCCGAAATCATCATAAAGGCTATCGAAAACAATTCCATTGTCGACACCGACAAACTCGTAAAGGCACTCAGCAAACGCGGCAAGACACCCGGCCAATTGCTCAATCTGAGACTGTTACGCGGCTGCATCTTCACATTCATCGGCATAGCCATAGCGATATGCATAGCCATAAAGTCCTGCTCACTCCCCGAAATCCATATACGCTACAACTCGATGCTCTTATCAGGCATTTCACTTGCAATCGGATTTGCATATCTCGTAGTGTATTTCGTGACTCGCAAATCGGTCAAGGGCGAAGATTGAGCCTGCCGCCATACTGAATAATGGACCGACAGCAATTCATCAGTTACGTAGAGCAGAATCAGAAAGCGGTGCGCCGTTTTCTGACTGCCCTGTGTTGCGGTGACAGCGCGCTCGCCGACGATCTGGCCCAGGACACATTCGTCAAGGCATACCTGTCGTGCGACAGCTTCAGGGACGACCGGCGGTTCACGGCATGGATTTACCGCATAGCCTACAACACCTTTGTCAGCAACCGTCGTAGCACCCGCGTATCCGACCCCATATCCGAAGCCGGCGGTATCGACAGCACCGACTCCTCCGACAAAGCATTCCAATATCAGGAACTATATATGGCACTTGACCGTCTGACCGAAAAAGAACGCTCAGCGATACTCCTCTACTACATGCAAGGCTACGCCGTCAACGAAATAGCCGGAATAACCGACTCAACCCCCGACGCCGTCCGCCAGCAGCTCACCCGCGCCCGCTCCCGCCTCAAAACCCTCCTGAAACAATAGTATGAACAAATTATGGAACTGTTGCAAAACTCAAAATATACCAACGAATTTGTAGGGACGCGATTCATCGCGTCCGCGCCCGAATGGCATAATATCCTAAATATCACAACCATAGCGCGGACGCGATGAATCGCGTCCCTACAAATTCACTGTGACTTTTGACCGTTTATTATAGTTTTGCTACATCCTCCGCAACCCATCAACCGACTTCCCGCAATTTTTGTTACCCCGCCGATTAAACACAAAGCAATTATGAACGAAGACAACCTCAAATCCATCTTTGACGACTTCAATCCCGGTCTCACCCCCGACGACCGGTTCATGTCCCGTCTCGAGCAGAACCTCAGCTCAGTAGAAGTCGTAAAAGAACAGATAGCCACGGCACAAAAGAAAAAACGGCTCCCCGTCATCATAGCCGCCCTCACAGGCTTCATCGCAGGGCTCCTCTGCACCCTCGCCTACCCCTTCCTCCACACCACCCTCAACAACCTCGTCCAGGCCGGCACCGAAGCCGCCACCCTCATCTCCGACTACAGCCCAATCCTCATCTACACCCTGATCACCCTCCTGACAGGCACCCTCACCTACATAGCCTACGACCTGACCTCCACCGCCACCAAACCCTCACCCCTCCGCCTACCCCTCAAATAAATATCACTTGTAATCAGCGGCATAGTAGGATGGTATTGCAGGACTAAACTTTCCGCGGTTAAAAACCGCTGCTACTATAACGCACTATGAATCAATCACGTAGTAGCCGCGGTTTTTAACCGCGGACAATAAAGTCGGCAATTGTCATATTGTCATGCACTGCAATCTCGGCCTGAGCCCATTAAACGGGTTTTGCAGCTGACCCTATTAAACAATATTCTATTGTCGAGGCTCTTGTTCTATTGTCGGGACTCTTGTACTGTTGTATATATTTTATATGTACTGCTGCTTATAAAAGCAAAACAGTCCCGGATGTCTGATACATCCGAGACTGTTTTAAAAAAGAGTGTCCGAAATGAGACTCGAACTCACACGAGCGAAAGCTCACTACCCCCTCAAAGTAGCGCGTCTACCAATTCCGCCATCCGGACATATTCCCAATCTTGCTTCCTGTAAAGAAATGTGAATGGTTTGGAGCGAAAAACGGGACTCGAACCCGCGACCCCAACCTTGGCAAGGTTGTGCTCTACCAACTGAGCTATTTTCGCAAATTGCAGAAGCTCGACGCTTTGGGAATATCTATGTTAAAGAACTCTTTTGGAGCGAAAAACGGGACTCGAACCCGCGACCCCAACCTTGGCAAGGTTGTGCTCTACCAACTGAGCTATTTTCGCGTTTGGGTCATTGTTGTGCACCCGTTTTTGTCGTTTGCGTTGCAAAGGTACGCATTTTTTTTGAACTGGCAATAGTTTCCGCCATTTTTTTGCAACTTTTTTCCAATTTTATTGTTTTCACCATCTGCACCATGCCGGCCAAAGCGCAGATTCCGGCAACTAATCACCTAATATACAGCCCAATATTGTCTTAAAATGTTTTATTCCGACTTTAGCGATAAAAAACGGAACAAACACACTTCCCAAAACAAAATTTCACAATTCAATGTTATTTTATTAAAAATCCGCCGTTATAAAACGGTTATAACACTCGCGCGGATTTGGCCGAAAGTGTATTATCTTTTAAAATTTCAGAATTATGAACGATTATGAAAGACGGTTAAAGAACCGGGAAAACGAACGTCAGGAACGGCGCGCACGCAATCGCCGACGCGCGCAGATATGGCTTATCGTCGGCGTTGTCGTACTGATTACCCTGCTGTTCTTCTGGGTAGACATAGCCGACATGCTCGGCTGGGGCGACGGAGCCGCATAACCGACCCCTGACTCGCGGTCACGATACAAGCGACAATTCGCTCAGGTACTGTTCGAGCTCGGTCGACGACAGGCGCGCATGTATTTTCCCCTTTACGGCGATTGATATATTGCCTGTCTCTTCCGATACGATTATGGCTGCCGCATCGGTAGCCTGCGATATGCCGAGTCCCGAACGGTGGCGCAGACCCATCGAACGCGGTATATCCGTATCGTGGCTTACCGGCAGAATGCATCCTGCGGCCATAATGCGGCCGTTGGCTATGATCATGGCACCGTCATGAAGAGGTGAGTTTTTGAAAAATATATTCTCGATAAGCCGCGAGTTTATTTCGGCGTCAATCATGTCTCCGGTCTTCTCGTAGCTGTCGAGGGGAATTGCCTGCTGTATCACAATCAGTGCGCCCGTCTTGCTGCGCGACATGTTCATGCAAGCGTAGACCACGGGCATGATCCATTTGTGGGCGTCTTCCTGCGCCGTCACCTTATGATGGTGGAAAAGGTCGCTGATGAAGCGCCATCGCTTCTGCGAACCAAGCTCCACGAGAAACCGCTTTATCTGGTCCTGGAACAGTATGACGAGCACGAGCAGACCGATACTCATGAATTTATCGAGTATGGAACCGATGAGCCGCATGCCGAGAAGTTCCGACGTCACCACCCACACCATTATAAATGCCAGCACGCCGTAGAATATGTTTATCGTGCCCGACTCTTTCATCAGCCTGTAGAGGTAATACAGCAGCAGGGCTACGATGACAATGTCAAATATGTCTTTTATTCCGAAGGAGTCCATGACGGCAGGTTATTTGGTGAGCTGACTGATGATTTTCACTGTGTCGACAGCTGCCTTGACATCGTGCACGCGCAGTATATCCGCACCGTGCAGGAGCGAATAGGCGTCAAGCACATTGGTGCCGAGCAGCGAGTCAATGCTCTGCGGAGCCACGTCGAGCAGACGGTTGACCATCGACTTGCGCGACACGCCCACGAGCACGGGGCAATCCAGCGAGCGGAATGCCTCGAGGTCGGCCATCAGGCGGTAATTCTGTCCGAGTGTCTTTCCGAAACCGAATCCGGGGTCGACAATCACGTCGCACAGGCCGCGCAGCCGCAGGTCGCGCAACACATGTTGCAGGTCATTGAGCACGGTCGGCGTTGTCTCGTCGACGGGCGTCTCGGGCGAAAGCGACGAGGAGGCGGGATGCATCAATATGTATGGCGCTTTCAGGTCAACGGCGGCCTGAAGTATGTCGCTGTCGATATTTCCGGCGCTTACGTCGTTTATTATATCGGCTCCGGCTTCGACTGCGAGTCGTGCCACTTTGCCGCGGAAAGTGTCCACCGAGATTATTGCCTCGGGAAATCTTGAGCGTACAGCCTCAACCGCAGGAATGACGCGCGCGAGCTCATCATGCTCGGTAGCAGGCTCCGAACCGGGCCGTGTGGAGCAACCGCCGATGTCGAGCATCGCCGCCCCCTCCTCCAGCATCCTCTCCGCCGTGGCTACGGCTTCGTCGACGCTGCTGTTGCGCGAATTGCAGTAAAACGAATCGGGCGTGACGTTGATTATACCCATCACCACCGGCTCAAAAAATTCCTTGAGCTGCCCCTTAATGTTCAATGAAAAATATCGGCTCATGCTGTTTGGCTCTTTTCTGCAAAAGTAGCAAAAATTTCGCAGCCTGCAAATTCCATATACGACGCTATGCCCTTAACAGCTTTTTGTCAATATCGTTATATCTGTTGGCATAAAAAGGGGTCGAATTCGTCCCCTTTAAAGTCCTAATTGTTCAACGAGTCCCATAACCCAAGTAAAAGACTGGATAGTTATGGCACTGCGGGAGTCACTGGACGGTCGAAGACGTCGGGATTGTCGGGAGCTCCATGCCTGCCACTTTTCGTTGATTTTACCGTCTTTCTGTTTTGCTTCTTTTTCTTACGTACTGGTTTTTCGGATTGCGCGACAGTATCCGGTGACGCGACGCTCGCCTTCGGGCGGGAGCCGGCTGCTTCCATGGTATCTTCCACGCCGGTCGGGGCATCGTTTCCGCCGCCGGGACACCCTACAAGCAGTATCACGGCATACACCGCCGCCAGAAACGCGATGAAGGTCAGTGTCGCCATATTGCGCCGTCGGGTAGTTTTCATCTCCGGAATCAATCAAATTGTGCAAGAAGTATGACGGCGATAGCCACAGGCGCTATCCATTTTATTATGAACAGCACGATACGCGTGGCAGCGCTCCTGACCGCCGAACCGTTGGAAAGCTGGTCGGCAATCATCCCCTTGGGTGCGAACCAGCCGGCATAGATGCACATCGCCATCGACCCTAACGGCAGCAATATGTTGGTAGCGACCGTATCGAGAAGGTCGAAGAACGACAGGCCGAATATCTTGAATCCTGACAGACTCCCCATCGACAGCGAACTCAGCGAACCGAACAGCAGCAGCGGCAACAGCACAGTGAACACCGCGGCGCGACGGCTCATCCTCATCCTGTCCTGGAAAAATCGCACCGACACCTCGGCGATGGAGATAGTCGAAGTCAGCGCAGCAAGCAGCAGCAACATGAAGAACAGCACCGCCCAGAATTGCGTGCCGGGCATGCGGGTAAACACCTCGGGGAGTGTCACGAACACCAGCGTGGCCCCTTCAAGGCTCTCACCCTCCATGCCGAACGACGTCACGGCCGGAAATATTATCAGACCCATCATCACCGCCACAACCATATCCAAGAGCGACACAATCGTAGCCGTGCGGCCGAGCTTCGTATTGCGCGGGAAATAAGCGGCGTACGTGATAAGGATACCCATGCCGAGACTCAGCGAGAAAAACGCCTGCCCCAATGCGTCAATCACCACTCCGCCGTCGAGTTTCGAGAAATCGGGACGCAGGAAAAACTCCACACCCTCCGACGCTCCCGGCAACGACAGCGCCACCGCGCAGAATATCACCAATATGACGAAAAGCAACGGCATCAGTACATTGGAAATCTTCTCGATACCCTTCCTGACACCGCACAGCAGCACAATCATGTTTATGGCAATCATAAGCACCGTATACAATATCGGCTTCCAGTTGCCCTCCACATACTCCTGCATCTTGCCGTCGAAAGTGGCCGTACCCTCCGATATTCCCGCGAACAAATTGCCGGAAATGGAGTTGACGAGATATTCGAGAGTCCAGCCCGCCACTACTATATAGAAACAGAGTATCATATACGACGCCACAAGCCCTGTGCCGCCTACAATCCACCATTTCGTGCGGGGAGATATGCGCTTGTAGTCGCCCACCGCGTCCGTCCCGCCTTCGCGCCCTATGGCGAACTCACCGAGCATCACGGGTATGCCGAGAAGCAGCACACATATAATATACACCAAAAGAAACGCCGCCCCGCCGTTAGCCTGTGTCTCAGCCGGAAAGCGCCATATATTGCCCAAACCGACAGCCGACCCGACAGTAGCCGCTATCAAACCTATTTTTGAACCGAATTTTGTTGCCATCAGCTATAATTTGCAACAAAATTATACAATTATATTAATCTTTGCAAATATTCAGCCTCTTACAAAGAGTATTTGTAAGATATTACGACGTCTATGCAATTTTTGCTCAACTCGCAATCAAGATTACAGGAATTTTTGATTTTATAACCCTATACATCAGAAATTTGTTGTATCTTTGTAATCGAATAACAAACTAAGGAGTAAAGACATGGCAAGGCCTATAAAAGAAACACCGGTATTAAGGGGTAAGGACGCTGAGAATTTCGCCAAAAGATTGGCGAACCCCGCATCTGTCAGCAAAGCTGAAAAGGAAGCGGCAAGGAAGGCGTATGAGGCGTTCAAAGCCATAAGCACATTCCCTATGTAATTATGGACTTCGACAAATTTACGTTCCGGCAAATAGATGCCGATACACAGATAAAGTCATTCGATTGCGGAGATAACGATTTGAATGACTTTTTGTTTTCCGATGCCGCCAATTACCACAAGGCTATGATGGCGTTGACCTATCTGCTCGAAGATAACGAAGCCGACAAGACCGTGGCATACTACAGCCTGCTCAACGACAAGATTGTTTTCGACCCCGACGAAAAGAGACTTTGGAATCGACTTAACCGCCGTGTCGCAAATTCAAAGCGGCGTAAGGAATATCCGGCGGTAAAAATAGGACGTCTTGCGGTATCCACAGACTACGCGGGCAAGCAGCTCGGCCGGACGATTCTCCTGCAAGTGAAGCACGTTTTCGCAACAATGCGCCGAAGTGCCTGCCGCTTTATTACTGTTGACGCATACGCCGCAGCTGTCCCTTTCTATGAAAAATGCGGCTTTATGTTCCTTTCCGAGAAGGACAGACACTCACCGACAAGGGCTATGTATTTCGACCTTATCAACTTTCCGGAATCATAAATAGCCTTATTTAACAGACGCATGGTAGCGATATATCAATATTTTTCGGTAAATTTGCACCAATAATAATCAATATAGCTATTTACGCCACAACCTCATCATTTTTTGCAATGGCAACAAAACCGTCAATTCCAAAGGGTACGCGCGACTTCTCGCCCATCGAGATGGCTCGCCGCAACTATATATTCAACACCATACGCGAAGTATTCTCGCTCCACGGCTTCTCGCAGATAGAGACCCCGGCGATGGAAAACCTCTCCACGCTCATGGGCAAATACGGCGACGAGGGCGACAAACTCCTGTTCAAGATACTCAACTCGGGCGACTTCCTAAAAGGCATCGACCGCGCAATGCTTGACGACGAGACCGCGACCCTACGTCTGGCCGCCAAACTGTGTGAGAAAGGATTGCGCTACGACCTGACGGTGCCGTTCGCTCGCTATGTGGTGCAGCACCGCGCCGAGCTGCAGTTCCCCTTCCGCCGCTTCCAGATACAGCCCGTATGGCGCGCCGACCGTCCGCAGAAAGGACGTTACCGAGAATTCTACCAGTGCGACGCCGACATCGTCGGCACCGACTCCCTGTGGAACGAGGTCGAGCTTCTCGACATCATACGCGACGTGTTCTCACGCCTGCGCGTCAACGTGCTCATAAAACTCAACAACCGCAAGATACTGGCCGGCATCGCCGAGACTATCGGTGCACCCGACCGCCTTGTCGACATCACTGTGGCAATCGACAAAATCGACAAAATAGGTATCGACAATGTAAATCTCGAACTTAAGGAGAAAGGGCTGACCGACGAGGCTGTCGCCGCCCTCCGCCCCATTCTCGAGCTTTCGGGCACCAACGAGGAGCGCATCGCCGCCCTCCGCACAGTGCTTGCAGGCAGCGAGACAGGACTTAAAGGCATCGAGGAGACCGAGACGATACTCCGCCGCGCAGGAGAAGGCAGCGCACACATCGAGCTCGACGTGTCGCTCGCACGCGGCCTCAACTACTACACCGGTGCCATCATCGAGGTAAAGGCGCTCGACGTCGCCATAGGCAGCATCACCGGTGGCGGCCGCTACGACAACCTCACCGGAGTGTTCGGCATGCCCGGAGTGTCGGGCGTGGGTATCTCATTCGGCGCCGACCGCATCTACGACGTGCTCAACGCCCTCGACCTTTACCCCTCCGAAGCCACGGCCACAACCAAGGTAATGTTCGCCAACATGGGCGAGACGGAGACCGAAACCGCCTTCAATGCAGCCAAGCAGCTACGCCAAGCCGGTATATCGGCGATGGTCTATCCCGACAATGCCAAGATGAAAAAGCAGTTCGGCTACGCCGACGACATGACCATACCCTACGTGGCAATCATAGGCGAAACCGAAATAAAAGAGAACAAAATCACCCTCAAGGAGATGGCTACCGGCACTCAGGAAATGCTCACCGTCGAGGAAGCCATCAACAAAATCAACTCCCTCTAAACTTCCATAATTATGAAAAAGATATTGTTATTGATAGTGGCGATTGCGGCCTTGGCCATCCCCGCCAAGAGTTCGGCACAGTTCCGCTACGGCCCGACGGTCGGAGTTGATTTCTCGACGCTCAAATTCAAGCAGGACCTTTTCACCGTTGACGCCTCCACCGGATTTCAGGCCGGCGTACAGGGCGAACTCATGTTCCCCGGCATCGGATTCGGTATCGACATAGGCATGCTCTACAACCAGCGCGGCGCCACTCTCCACCTCGGCCAGCGCGAGGTATGGGCATCGCAGGGCTACACCGACCCGCGCTGCTACCTCCACTACATCGAGATACCCCTCAACCTACGTTTCAAATGGACCCGCATGCAGGGTCTTGAGGACTACGTCGCCCCCTACGTGTTCGGCGGCCCCTCATTATCGTTACTTGCCGGACACAGCAAAATCGACGCGATCAAATACGCGTTCGGCGAAATCGGCCTCCAGTGTGGTATAGGCTTCGAAATCATGCGCCGCTGGCAGATCCAGGGCTCCTACACCTGGGGTATGACTTATGCCCTCAAAACCAAACTCCTCGACGACTTCAGCGCCCAAAACCGCACCTGGTCCATCCGAGCCACCTACTTCTTCTGATAAGCAACTAACTCGATATACTTAATCGCTGTTTAAACTGAGTTGAGTGGAGTGGGGGCGTCCCGCCCCCGTGGTAACTTTCTGTTATAAAGATAATACCACGGGGGCGGGACGCCCCCGCTCCACTCCATTTTCACCCTCCGTACGCCGGCAGCTGCGGTATGAACTTATAGCTCTTCGCATCGTAGTCAATCGCGCAGCAGTAATGCCTCAACCCGTTTGACACGGCAAGATACCGCGCGCGAAGCACCATATTGTAGCGCACTATCTGGTCGAATACATGCTGCGTGATTTCGACATGCGGTGCCTTGTACTCCACGATGATATACGGCTCGCCGTGCGCGTCATACACCACCGTATCCGCCCGTCGCGACAGGCCGTTGAGCCGCAGCGACACTTCATTGCCAATTATCGTAGCCGGATAACCGAGCACGCCGCCCAGATAGCCCACGAAATGCTGCCTGACCCACTCCTCGGGCGTCAGCTTGACGTAGGCATTGCGGCACACATCATATATGCGCACCATGTCGCCGTCGCGCCGCAGCCTCGGGGCGACAAGCGGCGGCAGATTAAGTCGGGGAAAGTTATCCATATCGTTTCGTGTTCGGAAATTTTTGTGTAAATTTACGCAAATAATTCACGTATCGGCGGCTTTTGCATCAAAAAACTGACGGCCGCACGCTAAACGACACTTACAGATGGCCGACGCAGTAACATACACAGCCTTGCGCAACGCTCTTGCCCGCAAGCAATACAGCAACGTCTACTTCATTCACGGCGAGGAGGGATACTATATCGACGAGCTTGCCGGGCTTTTCGAGACAATCCTACCCGAGTCGGAACGCGACTTCAACCAATACACCCTCTACGCGCCGCAGACCGACGCCGCCACCGTGTCCGAAGCCTGCCAGCGCTACCCCATGATGGCCGAGCGTCAGGTCGTCATCGTCAAGGAAGCGCAGGCCGTACCCGTGGCATGGTTCAACAAGCTGCTCCCCTACCTCGAGAGCCCCGTTGCCACCACCCTGCTCGTCATCATAGCCCGCGGCGCATCCGTCAAGAGCGCCACTCTCACCAAAAGCCTTGCCAAAGGCCGCGCCGTAGTTTTTGAGTCGAAACGTCTCGCACCGGCAGCCGTCACCAACACCATCCGTGAATTCATCAGGGAGCGCGGCCTCACCATCGACGACAAAGCCCTCGCAATGCTCCAGGACTACGTAGGCTCCGACCTGTCGCGCATCTACAACGAAATAGGCAAAATGACCGTCGCACTCCCCGCCAACGCCATGATTACCCCCGAAAGCGTGGAGCGCAACATCGGCGTCAGCAAAGACTACAACAACTTCGAACTGATTGCCGCCATCGCCCGCCGCGACGTGCCCCGCATCTACAAAATCATCAACTACTTCCGCCGCGACCCCAAGAACCATCAGCCGATTGTCACCACACCCCTCCTCTTCAATTTCTTCGCCAACCTCCTCACCGCCCTCTACGCCCCCGACAAATCAGACCGCGGCCTCATGGCCGAACTCGGCTTCAAATGGCCCGGCCAGCTCACCGACATCAAGCCCGGCCTCGCCAACTACCGTCCCTGGCAAATCATCAAAAACATCTCCGCCATCCGCCGGTTCGACGCCCAAAGCAAAGGTATATGCTCCCGCGCCGACCAGTTCGACCTCTTCGAAATCCTCATCTTCCAGCTCCTCAACAACCCCAACCGTCCCTGAAACTCCCCGTCCACAATACAGAAAGCATTTCATCCAGGCACCTCGAAATAAAAATATCGACCGAAGCGAACCAAAATCATTTTAAAAGTATTACCTTTGTAATCAGGAGGTTTAACGATATGCATATTATAACTGACAATCTACAAAAGCTCATTGCCTTATGCCGAAAGCATAAAGTAAGAAAATTGTATGCTTTCGGGTCAATACTTACTCCAAGGTTCAATGAACACAGTGATGTGGATATTCTTGTCGATTTCAATTCGGAAATAGACCATGACAGTTATGCGGACAATTATTTTGATTTCTACCACGCGTTGAAATCGTTATTCGGCAGAGATGTTGACCTTGTTGACGAGTCAGCAATAAAAAATCCCTACTTCAAAGAAGAACTCGAGGAAACAAAATATCTGATATATGGATAGAAAATTACAAAAATACTTGTCTGATATTCTATCTTCAATCTTGGAGATAGAGTCATTTATGGAGGACAGGCCTAAGGAATATGCAACATTTTGCAACGATACATTATTCCGGCGCGGAGTTGAAAGGAATATGGAAATCATGGGCGAAGCGATGAATCAAGTTTTGAAAATCAATCCCGATATTCCCATAACGGCATCACGAAAAATTGTTGATACCCGAAATTTTGTAATCCATGCATACGACTCTTTAAAACCTGATATTCTATGGGGAATCGTAGTCAACCACATGCCGTTACTGAAATTGGAAGTAAAAGCATTGTTAGACATAGAATAGAGCCTAATAACCATGAAATTTTGTTTGAAATACCTTTTTACTTTAATCCTGATTTATATTTCCATTTCCGGCTGGAGTGCTACGTCCGACAAAACCGTTTTCGCATTGGAGGAAATCTCGGTCAAAGAATTCAAGGAGGCTGAGCTAAACCAAAATCACTTTTATGACAATATATTCCGTTACAGTGTGCTTCCGACAAAGCTCACTGCTTTGGTAATTACAGATGCACGAAACAGATTTGAACAGTTAGACAGTTTAAGTAAAGAGGATTATGATATAGATGCACCTGAATATGACAACGTTTTCTCCGTCAATTCACTAATTTATATCAAGTCATTGAAAATGTATTGGTTACCCATCCCGACCATTCATGATGCCGTTGTGTATTGCTATGACTCCGAATCAGGAGAATTTCTGGGGGAAATTTTATATCCGTTTACAGTTTCTGCCGACGGTACAATCGTTGCCCAAAAAGGCTATGACTGCGATTGGCCTCTCGACCTGCACTTTTATAAACGCACTGACGAATTTGTTTACGAATATTTCCATTTCAAGACATTAGGATATTTTGCAGAAACAATCATGGATAACGAATCAGCAAAAAATTGGGATTTACCCACTACAACCTTTTGGATAGGAAACAATACCCTCTATATCTCGATGTACAACACAACCTCCTCAGATAAATGCGAGCTTGTATATCTTAAATTAATCATTCCGGATTGACCGTTCCCCAGCAAGTTCACTCTCAAATAAATTCATTTTATTCATAATAAAAACCTGACTGTCTTGTGAGTGGAAATACATTCTCAAAAAAATTTGGGAAATAAAAAAAATAGCATTACATTTGCACTGCATTAGCGCCATGCGGCAGTAGCTCAGTTGGTAGAGCATCAGCTTCCCAAGCTGAGGGTCGCGAGTTCGAGCCTCGTTTGCCGCTCAATCAAAAAACGCTCCAAAAGTAATCTTTTGGAGCGTTTTTTATGTACCTATATAGTTTCGTCATTTGAGGTTACCACGGGGACGAGACGTCCCCGCCCCACTCTATACAGCTTAAGTAAACCGGGTCAGCAGCAAAACCCGGTTGAAATGTTAAAAAGCAATACGAATAAAAATCATCTCCCGAAATGCCCGACCTCCCAAATCATTTTCTGGAGCATAATCGGAGGGCCGGAGGCTCGTGGATTGTTATTAACCCCGGCTCGGAGAACGCGGAGCGGGCGCAGACCGGGGCAAAATGCAATACAAACAGAGTATAAGCCCGGGACGGGCGGTTTGTGGTTCAATCGGTGCTTATACCACAGTTCGCCCGTCCCGGGCTTGTCTATATGATACAGTTGCGGCCGGGGTCTGCGTACCGTCCCGGTACTGCGAACCCCGGTTAAGCACACCCTCGAGCCTCCGGCTCTCCGCTGTCTGAATTTTAACAACTGAGTTTTTGCATTGATCCAGTAAACCGCAATTTATTGCAATACAGATTAAGTAGCGGAGAACTATTTCTTTTTGAATCGCATCCATAAAAATTCTCCTTGCGTTTTATTATTGCGTAAAATTTACGCAATAAATTTGGTGAATTGAATTATTTGTTTTTACTTTGCGTAAAAATTACGCAAGACATGAAAGTTACTGTTAAACGAATTGTGGTGATGGGCGGAAGTTTCAACCCGCCTACCGTGGCCCACTACCGGCTGATGAAGAACGCGATTGATGCCATTGATGCGGATATAGGATTTTTTGTACCGGTAAGCGATGCCTATCTGAGGCGGAAGATGCGCAACAGTCATCCGCCGGTCGTACTGTCGCCGGAATTACGTATCGAAATGTTACGGGCAATGTCGACCGACAGCCGTATGGCCGTGTGCGACAAAGAAATCGGGACAATCGAGGCCCGCACAGTACCCACGCTGACCGAATTGCAGGCCGACTATCCTGACGCCGAGATATACTTCCTGGTGGGCGCCGACAAAATCGAATTGCTGAAGCACCTCGCCGAAAAGCGCGATTTTCTGAAAAATTTCCGCGTAGCGCTATACTCGAGAGAGGAATCAATGATTGAAAGCATCATAGCCGACGATGAAATCCTGTCGCGCGACAAAAGCCGTATTGTAATCCTCCCGCAGCCGGAAGGAACAGCAGGAATCAGTTCCTCGCTGATAAGGAGACGCATGCTGGAGGGCGAACCGTACGACGACTTGATGTGCCGCGGCGCATGGGAATTGTTCAGCCACCTCAAACCGGAAGATTTCCCCGACGTGATTGATAAATTCACAGGCGAGTATGACTTCTTAAGCAACCGCTTCAACTGTCGGTTCACATGGCAGGGACAGAAATATAGCAACGCCGAGGCCGCATTCCAGTCATCGAAATGCACGGATGCCGCCGACCGCAAGTTTTTCAGCACATGCTCAGCCGACAAGGCCGTGGCGAAAGGTAACACACTGACTCCGCCGCCTGACTGGCAGCAACGCCGCCCTGAAATCATGAAGAGCGTACTCCGGGCGAAGTTTGAGCAGAACCCCGCGCTGATGGACCGATTGATAGCCACCGCCGACCGCCGTCTCATCAACGGCAACAGCAGGCACGATACCTACTGGGGCGTCGACCTCTACACCTGGCAGGGCGAAAACCGTTTAGGCAAAATAATAATGGACATAAGAAATAAGTATCGCAATGAAATACACGATTGAAACAATCAAGGAAATAATGCGCAGCCGCCCCGATACGGAAATCATATATTTCTGGGGGCACACGCCAAATCCGAAAAAAATCACCGCAGCATGCCTGAGCCAGTGGTACGACTGCTATTTCACAGTTGACGGCGTGCAGTATCACACCACCGAACAATACATGATGGCAAGCAAGGCGCTGCTGTTCGGCGACAGCGAAGTTTTCGAGGAGATAATGGCCGCCTCCTCCCCGTTCGACTACAAAAAGCTCGGGCGCAAAATCCGCAATTTCGACCAGGCTCTCTGGGACGCGAAAAAATATGACATCGTAGCGGAGGGCAACCGCGCCAAGTTCAGCCAGAATCCCGACATAGGCGCGTTCCTGCTCTCGACCGGCGACGCCATTCTCGCCGAAGCAAGTCCCTACGACAAGATCTGGGGCATAGGCATTGACCGGGAGCAGGCCGTCAAGGGGGGCATTGAGCAATGGAAAGGGGAAAACCTGCTGGGATGCGCGCTGATGGATACGCGCGACCGGCTGAAAACATGTAAATAAACGTCGACTATGGAATCAATAAAAGGAACATATACATACGCCTACCCACATCCGAGCGTCACGACCGACTGCGTGATATTCGGATTTGACGGCACAAAACTGAGAGTATTGCTCGTGGAACGCGGCGTCGAACCCTACAAAGGCCGCTGGGCCTTCCCCGGAGGCTTCCTCCAGATGGACGAATCGGCCGAAGCGGGAGCACTTAGGGAACTGCAGGAGGAAACCGGACTGAAAAAAGCGTATCTCAAACAGTTTCACACATTCTCCGACCCCGCGCGCGACCCGCGTGAACGTGTCATAACTATTGCCTACTACGCCCTCGTACGGTTGCAGGAGGTCAAAGGTGGCGACGATGCGGCAAAAGCTGCATGGTTTCCCCTCGACGAAGTGCCGGCGCTTGCTTTCGACCACGACCTCATACTGCGCATGGCCCTCAAAGAGCTCCGACGGCAGATACACTTCGAGCCGGTAGGCTTTGAGCTGCTCCCCGCGAAGTTCACCGTAAAGGAACTTCAGCTGCTGTACGAGGCGATACTCGATGTAAAGTTTGACCGGCGCAACTTCTACAACAAGATGATGCATCTCGGCATCCTTACACAGCTCGACGAGACGGTCATGAAATCCTCCAGAAAGGAAGCGTTTCTCTTCTCCTTCAACAAAGAAAAATACACCGAACTCAAAGAAAAAGGCTTCCGCCTCGAATTTTAGGATATTTGATAACCAAAGCAGTAGTAGGATGATGTTGCAGACCGTGCGTCCCTACATTGTTAGCCGAAATTTCGCAGTTTTGCAACATCCTCAATGAATATTTAGACACGCCCTCATAGTCACACCTCCGGCCCCCGCTATCTGAATCGCATTGCACAGCCGGGGGTGCTACTTTTCGCGACCACGCGGAGGCCATACATCGACAACTCGGCACTCAAAAATATAAGGAAATATTTCTTTAATTTAAACCGTTTTATTATTTTTGCAATCTGTTAACATTCAACCCTTACGGGGTTGACTTAAAACTCAGATTGATATGGAGAATAAGAAACTCAAAATTAGAGATTTGACTTTGCGCGACGGACAGCAGTCATTGTTCGCCACACGTATGCCGCAAAAAGATATCGACTTGTTGCTCCCCATGTATGAGGACGCCGGTTTTTACATCATGGAAGTATGGGGCGGTGCAGTGCCCGACTCCGTGATGCGTTACCTCGACGAATCGCCCTGGAACCGCCTCCGCACCATCTCGAAAGCAATGAAAGGCAAATCGCTCCTTTCGGCTCTTTCACGCGGCCGCAACCTCTTCGGCTATGTGCCCTATCCCAACTCGGTGCTCGAAGGATTCTACAAGGAAGCTATCGACAACGGCCTTAATGTGATGCGCATATTCGACGCCCTCAACGACATCGACAACGTGCGCGACTCCATAAAGATGATCAACAGCCTCGGCGGTATCCCCGACGGCGCCGTATGCTATACCGTCGACCCCAAGACTCCCACAGAAGAGAAGAAATCAGGCTTCTTCGGCAAACTCTTCGGCAAAAAAGCCGCAGAGCCCGAAAAGATATTCACCGACGAATATTTCGTAGAGAAAGCCAAGCAGATGGAAGCTCTCGGTGCCAAAATCATCACCCTCAAAGATATGGCCGGCCTCGTCACTCCCTCACGCGCGGCATCCATCATCTCGAAACTCAAAGCCAACCTGACAGTCGACGTCGACTTCCACACCCACTGTACCCCCGGCTATGGCCTGGCATCGTCACTGATGGCCATACTCAACGGCGTCGATATTCTCGACACCAATATATGGTGGTTCGGCGGCGGCTCGGCTGCTCCCGCCATCGAGCTTATCTACGTGTTCTGTCAGAAACTCGGCATCGAAGTCGGAGCCGACATGACCGCCGTAGGCAAAATACGCAAGGAACTCTACAACGTGCGCAAGAACCTCGCCGCGTTCGACCTCAATAAAGACCGCTTCCCCAAAGCGTTCGATCCCCTCACCGACACTCTCCCCGCCGAAGTCGACGCCCAGTTCGACAAAGCCATCGCCGCAGCCAAAGCCGGCGACGAGGCTACGCTGCTCGACGCATGCCACGCCATCGAGGACTACTTCGGATTCCCCAAACCCAACCTTCTTGTCAAAGAGGCCGAAGTGCCCGGCGGCATGTACTCCAACATGGTGGCACAGCTCAAGGCTCTCGGCGCCGAGGACCTTCTCGACGACGCCATGCTCCTTATCCCGAAGGTACGCCGCGACGCAGGTCTCGTGCCCCTCGTGACCCCCACCAGCCAGATTGTGGGCGCTCAGGCCGTCAACCTCGCAATGGACCGCAAGAAGGGCAATGCCGACTATACCAACAAGTCAAACCAGTTCATATCGCTCGTCAAAGGCGAATACGGCAAGACTCCCGTGGCCATCAATCCCGACTTCCGCGCACAGATCACAGGCTCGCCTGAAGAACGCCCCTACGACGTATCCTCTTACCGCGAACCCGTAAACCCGACGCTCGACGAACTCGGAGGCACACCTCTTGCCACCAACAACGAGGAAAAACTCCTTCTCGCCCTTCTCCCCACCGTAGCCAACACATTCCTGCGCAACCGCCGCAAAGAGGAATATGAGGCCAAGAAAGCCGCCGAACCCAAGGTTGAAGAGAAGAAAGCCGCTCCCGTGAAAGAAGAGGACAACGAGCCTATCACCGGCGAGTTGTTCAAAGCTCCGATGGGCGGCCGCATCATCTCGGTCAACGTCAAGAAAGGCCAGAAAGTCAAGAAAGGCGACCTCCTTCTCGTCTACGAGGCAATGAAGATGGAAAACGATGTCGAGGCCGAATCCGACATGACCATCAAACGCGTATTCGTCAACCCCGACGACGTGGTAGGCACCGACGCCCCCCTCATCGAATACGAACGCTAAGGCTCCTCCGCATGAGGGTGTTGCAAAACTTAATAAATTTTGTGGCACCCTCATGACAAACCATTGATATTAAACTTTTTTGCGCAAAATCTTTGAAGTATCGGAGATTTTGCGTAAATTTGCAAGCCATTACGAAAAGCCGTCCTACCAACGGTAATCATAACGCATTGAATAACTGATATTAACCTCCTTAAGGATTATGAAAAAAGATATCCATCCCTCCAACTACCGCGAAGTGGTGTTCAAAGACATGTCAAACGAAGAAATCTTCATCACCCGCTCAACAGTTGCCGCTAAAGAGACTATCGAAGTAGACGGTGTCACTTATCCCCTCGTAAAACTTGAAATCACCTCTTCAAGCCACCCCTTCTTCACCGGCAAGCAGAAACTCGTCGACACCGCAGGCCGCGTAGACAAGTTCATGAGCCGCTACGGTAACCGTCGCAAGAAATAACAATCGTCCGAACACATTTCGACAAAAGACATATAACGACGCCGGAGTCCACAAAACTCCGGCGTCGTTATTATTTTTCAATACTATGGCACACAAAAGGAATAACAAGAAACAACGTCACATGCAGAAATTACAGTGGAGACTATAGTTGCTGTTCATTGCTGCCCGCGGTTGAAAACCGCGGCTACTACATGCCGGGGTAGTGATGCGTTATAGTAGCCGCGGTTTTCAACCGCGGACAGCAACACCGGTAATTATTAACGCGAGTTCGGGATAATATTGTCATGCATTGCAATTTCGGAATAAGCCCAAATCTAATTATGAATTATGAATTGTGAATTATGAATTAAAACGACAGTGACAGCTGCATGCCCTCCGGCTCGTTGCGGCGCATCAGTGTGCGCCTTACCGTCCAGCCTTGCGTGCCATTGCGCAGCGACACCGTCACCGGCCCCGCCATCACGCTCCGCGCACCACGGCGCAACGCGGCCAGTATATCTTCCACCGAACTCATTCCCGCATACGTAGCGCGAAAAACCGTGCGCCCGCAGGCCATTACCGTAGCAAATATTATATCCGTTGCCGACACTATCACCGTCTTGCTGTTCCTTCCCGATACCATAATCTTGCAATATTAAGTTGAATAACTATCAATTATCGTATTGCAAAGTTACGCAGTCGGTGTGCCGGATTATTGCCCAACCGTTATAATAAATACAAAAAAGAGTGCATTCCTAAGCGGAACGCACTCTCCATATACTGTTAAAGCGTATCTGAAAATTATTCAGCAACAACCTCGAAAGGTATTTCTACGCTGACTTCTTTGTGAAGTTTAACGACAGCTTTGTATTTACCAAGTTCCTTGACAGAATCCTTGATAAAGATGATCTTGCGGTCAACATTGTGACCGAGTTTCTCGAGAGCTTCAGCAATCTGGATATTGTTGACAGAACCGAAGATAGTACCGTTGGCACTTGCTTTGGCACCGATAGTGAGCGCAACATCCTTGAGAGCTTCGGCAGCTGCTTCGGCGTCGGCCTTGATTTTAGCCAGCTTGTGAGCGCGCTGGCGCTGGTTTTCTGCAAGCACTTTAAGCGCCGATTCTGATGCGATTACGGCTTTGCCCTGAGGGATAAGGTAATTACGACCGTAGCCGCTCTTCACCTCTACTACGTCATCCTTGTAACCAAGGTTGGCGACATCTTCTTTAAGAATAAGTTTCATATTGTTGTTACGGCGTTAAAATGGATTATTTCATCAAGTCGGTTACGTAAGGAAGGAGAGCCAGGTGGCGTGCACGCTTTACAGCCTGAGCTACGCGGCGCTGGAATTTGAGAGAAGTTCCGGTGATACGACGGGGAAGGATCTTACCCTGCTCGTTGAGGAATTTCTTAAGGAATTCCGGGTTCTTGTAATCGATGTACTTGATTCCGCTGCGTTTGAAACGGCAGTATTTTTTCTTTTTAACGTCCACTGAAAGCGGAGTGAGATAGCGGATTTCTGATTGTGTCTGTGCCATTGTTTAGTCCTCCTTTACTTCTACTTCTTTGACTTCTACTTCGGGGTTGTTTGCCTTGAGGCTGCGACGTTTTGCTGCATATTCTGCTGCAAACTTGTCAAGACGGAAAGTCAGGAAGCGGAGCACGCGTTCGTCACGGCGATAAGCTGTCTCAAGCTTCTTGATTGTCTCCGGAGCTGCATCAAATTCCACGAGAGTGTAGAATCCGGTTGACTTTTTCTGGATGGGATACGCAAGTTTGCGAAGGCCCCACAACTCTTCGTTCACGATAGCTGCACCGTTGTCGGTGAGTACTTTGGTGAACTTTTCTACCGCTTCCTTCATCTGTGCATCAGACAAAACGGGAGTCAAAATGAAAACGGTTTCGTAATGGTTCATTTTACTTTTTGATTAATTTATTGGTTATATTTGAATCGGGATTGCCGTAGCCGTCCCGAAAAGCGCTGCAAAGATAGCACTTTTTTCGCTGATTTCCAAAAAATCAGCCTGTTGTTGCACAAAATAGCCGCACGTGAATGTTGCAGAACTGACGAAAGTAGGGACGCACGGCTCGTGCGTCCGCAAGACAAGTCTTGGTTATCAATTAATTATCGGACGCACAAGACCGTGCGTCCCTACATAATTAGCTGAAATTCAACAGTCACCGCAGGCATCTGTAGCGGCAGGCCATGCGTTATTCCTCAACGCCTGCAAGCGCGGGGTCAACGAGGATACGGCCGCAATACTCGCACACGATGATTTTCTTGCGCATCTTGATTTCAAGCTGCTTTTGCGGCGGGATACGGTTGAAGCAGCCACCGCACGCGTTACGCTGTATGTAGACCACGCCGAGGCCGTTGCGGGCGTTCTTGCGTATGCGTTTGAAAGCGGCGAGTGTGCGGGCATCGATTTTCGGTTCGAGAGCGAGGGCTTTCTCTCTCAGGCGCTCCTCGTCCTGACGTGTTTCCGATACGATTTCGTCGAGCTCGGCACGCTTCTCCGTGAGGATATGCTCGCGGTCTGTGAGATTTTCCTGAGTAGCGGCGATATCGCGGTTGCGCTGCTCGATGGTGCGGTTGTATTCGTTGATATGCTTTTCTGCAAGTTCGATTTCAAGCGACTGAAATTCGACCTCTTTTGACAGAAGGTCAAACTCGCGGTTGTTCTTCACATTGTCGAGCTGCTCCTTGTAGCGCGCGATTTTATTCTGCGAGTCGTTGATTTTCTCCTTCTCGGCCGCAAGTTTCTGCTTGAGTTCGGCAATCTCGTTGTTATAGTTGACGATACGCGTGCGCAGACCCTCGATATGGTCCTCAAGGTCCTTGACTTCGAGAGGAAGCTCGCCGCGGATGGTCTTTATTCTGTCAATCTCGGTAAGGATAGTCTGAAGCTCATACAGTGATTTCAGACGTTCTTCCACTGTCAGTTGCTTCTCTTTTTCTTTCTTTTCAGCCATCTTGCTTACAAATATATTATTGGATTTTTTTCTAATTCTGAATAATAGAGTGCAAAGTTAGGAATTTTTTCTCTAATTATCTGATAAAAAATCTGTTTTGTGCACTCCTCACTCTCAAAATGCCCGATATCTATCAAAAATATCGATTTGGCATAGTCAAGGAAATGGTTATGCTTGCAGTCGGAGGCGATAAAAGCCTGCGCCCCGCACTCTATGGCGCGCGGTATCAGAAAACCGCCCGCGCCGCCGCACAGTGCCACACGGCTTATTTTCCTCCGTTCCGGGGTATAGGCCGAACACCGTGCCACAGGCGAGCCGAATGTCGACTTCACCTTCTCTACAAGTTCGCGGTGCGACATCGCCTCGGGCAAGTCGCCTATGACGCCGCTCCCGGCTCCGTCATCGCCACGCTGTTCAAGCGTCGATATGTTGCTCATGCCGAGCATTTCGGCCATCTTCCACGACACTCCCGCACCGGGAACATTATCGGCCGACGTATGGCACGAATAAATCGCGATATCGTTCTTTATAGCCTTGTAGACAGAGAAGTCCACGCGCCCGGTAGTGATGAGATTCTTTATCGGATTAAATATCAGAGGGTGGTGCGAGACTATGAGATTGCAACCTTTCTGAGCGGCCTCGACAATGATTTCCGGCGTCACATCGACGCAGAGAAGCACACCGGTGCACGGACGCATCATGCTCCCGATCTGCAGTCCGGTGTTATCATAATCTTCCTGGTAATGCGGAGGAATTGCATCCTCTATCACTTTTACCACATCTTTTATCAATATCAGTGACATAATTGCTTATTTTATACTGATAATACTTTTCAATTGCCGCCATAATCACTCTCCCGGAAGTCGCGAACCGCCTTCCGCTACTGTTCCGGATTGAGCGAGAGCTGCAGCTCGTCAAGCTGCTTCTGATCGAGAGCGGCCGGAGCGTCGAGCATCACGTCGCGACCCGAATTGTTTTTGGGGAACGCGATGCAGTCACGGATGCTGTCAAGACCGGCAAACAGCGATACCCAGCGGTCGAGACCGTAGGCGAGGCCGCCGTGAGGGGGTGCGCCGTATTTGAACGCGTTCATCAGGAAGCCGAACTGCTCCTGGGCTTTTTCGGGAGTGAAGCCGAGTATCTCGAACATCTTGCCCTGCAATGCGCTGTCGTGGATACGTATCGAGCCGCCGCCCACTTCTACGCCGTTGATCACCATATCGTAGGCATCGGCACGCACCGCCGCCGGGTCAGTGTCAAGCAGCGGAATGTCTTCGTCCTTCGGGTGGGTGAACGGATGGTGCATCGCCATAAGGCGCTGCTCCTCATCGCTCCATTCAAACATCGGGAAGTCAACTACCCACAGGCAGGCGAATTTGTCCTTGTCGCGCAGACCGAGCTGATTGCCCATCTCCAGACGCAACTCACACAGCTGCTTGCGCGTCTTCATCGCATCGTCGCCCGACAGTATCAGAATAAGGTCGCCCGGCTCGGCGCCGAATGCAGCCTTCATCTGCTGCAGCACATCCTGAGTGTAGAATTTATCGACCGACGACTTCACATTGCCGTCAGCCTCCACGCGGGCATACACCATACCCTTGGCGCCTATCTGCGGACGTTTCACATACTCGGTGAGCGCATCGAGCTGCTTGCGGGTATAATTTGCAGCGCCCTTCGCACAGATACCGCCTATATAAGCCGCGTTGTCAAACACTCCGAAGCCGTGGCCTTTCATTATATCCATCAGCTCCACGAACTTCATGCCGAAACGCAGGTCGGGCTTGTCCGAGCCGTAATATTTCATGGCATCGGCCCACGGCATGCGCATGAACGGCTCCGTAAGCTCCACGCCTATTATCTCTTTGAACAGGTGCTTGGCCATACCCTCGAACAGGTTGATGATGTCATCCTGCTCCACATAGCTCATCTCGCAGTCTATCTGCGTGAACTCAGGCTGGCGGTCGGCACGCAGGTCCTCGTCGCGGAAACATTTAACAATCTGGAAATAGCGGTCCATGCCCGACACCATAAGCAGCTGCTTGAGCGTCTGCGGACTTTGCGGCAACGCATAGAACTGTCCCGGATTCATACGTGAAGGCACTACGAAATCGCGGGCGCCCTCAGGAGTCGAACCTACGAGCATCGGAGTTTCTATCTCGAGGAAACCTTTCGAGTCAAGGTAACGGCGCACCTCCATCGTCATGCGGTGGCGCAGTTCAAGATTCTTGCGCACACAGCCGCGGCGCAGGTCGAGGTAACGGTAACGCATGCGCAGCTCGTCGCCGCCGTCAGTATCGTCCTCGATGGTGAACGGGGGCACCTCGCTCGCGTTAAGCACCTTAAGTTCCTTCGCGATAATCTCTATATCACCCGTAGGAAGCGCCGCATTCTTCGACGAACGCTCGGCCACCGTTCCCTTTACCTGCACCACATACTCCCTGCCGAGATGATTTGATGCCTCGCAAAGCGCCGGGTCTATCTCATTGTTGAATACCACCTGGGTAATTCCATATCTGTCGCGGAGGTCGACAAAGGTCATGCCTCCCATCTTGCGCGCACGCTGCACCCAGCCCGCCAAAGTCACTTCCTTGCCGGCGTCGCCGATGCGCAACTCGCCACACGTATTACTTCTGTACATATCTTATGCGTAATAATTTAATATTCACTATGTTTTCCTTTCATACACCGTGACCGGCATCAGATTTAAAGCCGCTTATATGGCATTTGCATGTATTCATTCCGCCATTATTGGCTCAAACAACCGTCCCGGCACAAATAATCCAATTTGCAAAAATACTGATTTTTTACAATCATTATTCAAAATTACCCCGCTTTTTTTATCCCCGCGCGAAAAAAATATGATTTCCGTGATACTGCTATAAAAATTTTTAAGGTATTATTTCAACACCCTTTCCAATATCGTTTGTCCATTTACCGATAAAAATATAAATTTGTATACTTTATCAACCGGCGTAATTACCGATGGAAAAATACAATTACGAAGATATAGTACAGACCTGGTATCAGCGGCTGCGCCCGGCATTTATGCGGAGGCTTGCGGCCCGGTTCGCCGCATTGTCACTCTACGATGCCGAGGACATTTATCATGATGCATTCATGTGTGTGCATAAAAATTTGCAGGAGGGCCGCATACGTGAAGACACTTGCTGGAGCGGCTACATCATGACCATAGGCATCAACCTGGCGAGCAAACGGATGCGTCATCTCGGCATTACGGATTCTATTGATTATATAGATGACAATGACGGACGCCCGGCCGTCGCCATGAAAATAGACACCGCGCTAAATGCATTGTCAGAATCCGACGACCGGCTCCCGGTATATCACGACCCCGATGCGCAGTGCATACTCGGAGAGCAACTGCGTCTCACGCCCGAGCCATGCTTTTCCATTATCCGCGATTTCTATTATGCCGACATGAGCATGGACGAGATTGCCGGCGAACTGGGCTACAAAAACGCGGCAACAGTGAGGGTGAAGAAAAGCGGATGCATGCGTGCGCTCATGGAGCGGTTGCGCAAAGCACTGCGGATTGCCGGTATACTGAATACTTAGAGGGTGTCTCATAACAAAAGTCAAACACTGAGTGATGTATCTTTTAGATAAATTTTTGTTTTTGAGGAGGGAGCATAGCGAGCTATGTGACCGACGAGAAACAAAAATTTAGCAAAAGAGACATCAAGGCGACAGTAATATTAAAAACATATAAATTTATAATATGACAGAAGATATAAAATTACCATTCCCGGCGAAAATTTTGAGCGTCTTTGACGCTTCGTCTCAGTCACATAGCTCGCTATGCTCCTTCGACTCAACGCCAAATACATCTCAAAATTTTCGACTCAGTGTTTAACTTTTGTTATGAGACACCCTCTTAAAAAAAAATAACCGACATGGACTATATTGAACTATTTGACCGCTATATGGCCGACGAGCTTTCACCGGACGAACGAATGGAGTTTGACCGGCGTCTTCAGGCCGATGCCGCATTTCGCGAAGATTTCGGTCTGTATGCCTCCGTGGTGCGGGGTGTGCGGCAGGAAGGCCGGCAGGATGCCTTCGATTTCGGCCATGCGATGAAAGCCCTTACCCGGGAGGAATTTTTATCGGCAATCGGTCCCGCGCCGACACGTCATGCCATGCACAGACGCCGCCAATGGATATGGAAAGCTGTATCGGCTGCGGCCGTCATTGCCGTCATTGCCGTTGTCGGTGTCGGCAACCGTATATCCGACAACCGCGTGGACAACGCCATCATTGCCGCTGCCGACATGACAGCATACACGCGCGGCGCCAATGAGGAGCCTGTCGACATACGGGCGCTCGATAACGATGAACTGAAAGCACGGCTGCCCGAACTTGAGGCAGACTATGCCTCGGCATCCGAACCTGACATAAAAGCCGACAACGGCGAACGTCTGGCCATGGCCTATATAAAACTCCATGACCGCAAAAAAGCGCGCCTGACGCTTGAACAGCTCATATCAGACTACTCCCCCTATCCAGATTACAGCGAATCAGTAGCCAAATGGCAAAACCTGCTTATCACTATCAAATGAGAAAATCACTTACAATTATAATCCTGTTCATTCTCTGGCTGCCGCTTGGGGCACACAACCGGGCCCTGCTCGTTGGCATAGGGGACTATGACCGGGCCGCCACAGGATGGAGCACTATCCACGGCAACAACGACGTGGCGCTGCTCGATGGCAAGCTGGCAGCGAAAGGCTTTACCGTAAGTAAACTTGTCAACACACAGGCCACAAAAGCAAAAATCATAAAAGCGCTCGACGACATTGTATCGGTGACCGGACCGGGTGACATGATTTATATCCATTTTTCAGGACACGGCCAGCTCATCGAGGACCTTAACGGCGACGAGCCATCACGCACCGACCAGTCGTTCGTATGCTACGATGCCTGCTGTTCACCCTCTTACCTCGTGGGCAAACGGAATTACCGAGGCGAGAACCACCTTGTCGACGACGAGTTGTTTCCGATACTCAACCGGTTGAAAAAGAAAGTGGGCGACAAGGGGCGGCTGATTGTTGTTTTCGATTCCTGCTACAGCGGGGGCGCCGACCGTGGCGAGATGTCTGACGACACCGATACTGACACGGATGTCGAATGGGTTGATGACACACGCGGCACTGACAAAGAATATCTTCTCGACGATGCGTCACGTAAATACATGGGCAGACTCAAACGTCCCGGCAACTATGGCGACGGCGGCGACATCACGATAATAAGCGCCTGCCAAAGCTACAAGCGCAATTACGAATGCCGCGCACGGGGCACCGGCAAGCAATACGGTTCGCTCAGCTACTGCATAGCACGCATGCTTGACGACGGCATTCCGTTTGCCGACTGGGCCGACTATTTCCGCAATGAGCGCTTCCGTTCACTACGCATATTCCGGCCCATACAGACACCCGTCGTCGAGACCTACTGACCGCCACACACGAAATATCCGCCTGGGTGACCGGACCGCATCATTCTTTGATGTAACGGGCTACCACCCATCTTAGCCATCGTGGCACTCCTTGCAGTATTTCTTTTTTGAGTTCGGCTGCGCGATAGCCCTTCGCGACAGTCAGTCCCTGTTGGTATTTCTGCACCCCGTAATCTTCATATTGTTTTTTTACGGACTGTATGCGGCCTTCGATTTCTTTCTCTTTTTCAGCCTTGCCTTCGGCAAGACCATTCTTCTTTCCACGGCTATAAGCCTCAATTGCAGCATTGCCGCTTGCCTCGCAGATTTTCTCATCAATCAACGAACGCACACCTTTCAGGTCAAGGCATGTGCGGTCGGCAACGAAATAGCTCTTGCACTTTCCACAACGCATTATGCGCCGCTCTCCGCGAATATCATCCTTACATTTCTCAGCCCCGCAGAACGGACACACCACCCTGTCGTAACGCAATGCCGATTCATTAAACTCCGGCACATAGTTTTCCAACGACGCCAACAGCGACATCATAACTTTGTTTATATCGTCCACACGACTTTGCAACTCATCGTCGAAATAGGTCGTTTCCATGTCATAAAGCGCGGCAAAGGCATGAATGGGATAGGACTGGAAATCGGGGTGCGACTCATGCAGGCTGTATGCATCGCTGTACCACCGCAATCCTTTCTGCGGATAACTGTCTATCTTGTCAAGCAACTGCCTTACAAGATGCGTATTCCTCGCAAGAACTGACATCTTGTCTACTTTGTCCTGGAAAGTCGACTTAAGCAACTGATGCTTGTCAAATTTTTCCGTCCATGCACAAAATGCTTCGCTCAAAAAAATATCGGAATAAAGGAAGCCGTTTTCGGCGCCTTTGGGTATGGCAGTCAGATTGCGCACCGCCTGCATAATATCGTAAGCATGCCGGTAATTCTCCTTTTTAAGATAGCCCATGGCATTGCTCCCGACATTATAGCCTCTTAGGATTATATCCCCCAGACCCATATATATGGTGCATAAATCGGTATGATATTCTGTTTCCTCCACCGTGTCAAACTTCACATGACTGTCTTCGAGGCGCTTGTGGCACAGTTCATGAGCCAGACAAGCCAGTATCTGACCGGCATTACCTCTTATATTCGGATTGATTGACACATTCAGGTCTCCTGAAAATATGCCCTTCAGACATATCATGCCTCCGACATTGTCCGGCAACGTACTGTCGAAAACACATACCGGATTGTACGTAAACATGCCCATGAAAGCGAGAATACGGCGCGCCTCGTCATTGATTTGCTGCTTGGTGACATTCATACCGGTATATGACGACATTACCGGTTTATATTCGCAGCCGTGTGAACGGGGTATCCGGCTTTCCAAAAAACAGAGTCTTTTCAGTATTTCCCGCGGTGACAGATATTTATCCTGAGCCATATCTTATTTTTTAAGTTATTAATCCACTCGACAGTTCTTCATGTTTCCGGAAGATTACTGTCATATCATAATATCCCGCCTCGTCGGAAATGTTAATGTTTTTTTGGAAAAAATCTTAGAGATTGTCTAAATTTATATGATGCAGATTTTGAGAGGGATTGTCAGATGGATTTTTGCTTGCGATGAGGGAGCGTAGCCGTAGCTACGTGACTGAAGAGCGAGCAAAAAGATACTGACAAGACCCTCAAAAGCAAAGTAATATGAATTTTAGACAAGCTCTTACGTTTTTCAACCGGTCTATTCAATAAGTATCCACGCCGCCCAATAATCGGGACGCCGGGGATAATCCTCCTGCAATTTGCGCCGGGCCTCGACAAAAGCATCGCGCACCGTAGCACCCCGGGCAGCGAGAGTATAAAACGTTGTCATGAAGTCACTCGTGATATTATCGTTTACACGAATCAGACTACAGATAAGGTTGCGTGTCCCTGCCTTGCGGAAAGCCCGCTGGAGTCCCATCACCCCGTCGAAATCGATTTCACCCATACCGCTCTCACATGCCGACAATACCGTGAGATTCAGATTGGGGAAATTAAGGTCGGAAATCTCATCGACGGTGAGCAGGTCATCATATCGTCCCAAAGACGACGTGCTGCTCCACGAATAATTGCCGTTACGAAGCAACAATCCGGAGAAATCTCCTTTTGGAACGTCAGAGTCCACCTGAAGGTAATTCATACGTCTGGCTATATTGAAGTTCTGATTATCTGGCACGACTGAAGCATCTTTCATATCGGATATTGTGACATAAAATCCATGACAGGCAAAATGCATGGCAGTGACGTCGCTGCCGGAAATATCGATGACTTGCCTTTCTTCGGCGGAATTGTTACAACTGACCCTCATGTTTGGACAAGTTTCAGTAATGACATTACTGATGTTTTTCAACTCTTTATCGACACCGGGCAAATTAACGAATGAACCACGGTCGGGGTCAGCCACTATCTGGCCAAAATCATCCTGTTTGCTGTAGCCGTATCTGCTGACACCGAATGCAGCGAAATAATCACCTAATTTCACAGGTTCTTCGATGTCGGCAAGATGAAACACTCTATGCAGTTTATAGCGGTCATAGACCGTCGTGTCGTCATCTGTCAACAAGAGCTCTATTGCAAGTAGATTCAGCATTCCATCAGGACTGAAATAGACTTCATCATATTTCTCTATTATTGGTAGCAGCTTGCCCCACACAAACTGCGTATTGGATTTGTCAAGAAAGAATTCAATCTCATAGTTGGAACTTGAAGCTAAACGCTCCCCCAGCTCGTCTTCTTCAAACAGGTCAATGAATTCAAGTTCACCCATGCTATCATAGGCAAAGGCTCCATAACGAAAATCCGTTTCGGAAAACGCATAACGGATAAAGTCGACACCTACGGCTCCGGGAGGTAATGCCTTAAATGCATCTTCCTCGTCCAAATCTATGCACGCCGACAGTTTGTTAATGTCCTGTACAAAAGTATGCAGCTTTCGCTGAGCCAACTCGAGATGAAGCTGAGACCTTTCTATTTTGAAAAAGCCGTCACTGCGTGCCGAAAGTTCATGGATACTGTCATTAATACTCTCGATTTGCGCCAGTGCGATGCGTCCGCTCTCAGTCTCCGCAGCCGCCCGTTTCAGCTCGTTGGCGGCATGTATGGTAAGTCCTTTGCGCAACAGGTTTAAACCTAAGAAATCACGAGTGAGTTCTGGGTAGTCATCAAGCATACCGATATAGTCGGAGATATACGCTATGATTTTTAAAGGATCAATGCCATGCTCCCGTTCTGCAAAGTGTATGATATTGTTCACCGTAGTTTTACGCAGGCCGTTTATTGTCTGTCGTTGCAACACGGGGAATTTCGACGGCATTGCTTTAAGTATTATATAGCTGATGAGATGGTGCAGCTCATCTGTCGTAATTGCATTTTCGCTCTGATATTTCTGATAATCGTCAATAGCTTTGTCAAATTCACCCCTCGCTATATGATAAAATGCCTTGAATTTACTCTTGGTATTTGCTACTCTCTCGTCATAATCCAATTCGGTCAGTAACGCCACCATCTCGTTGGTTTTGTCGATATCACAGATTATGATATAATCGGCAAGAAGCGCTTCCGCATTTTCAATATAGAAATCATTACTCCTGCCATAATATTTTTCGATTACCTCTGAAAGGCTTATACGTTCGCTTATTGCTGTCTTAGTATCGGAAATAGCCTCTAAATATTGGCATTCAACGAGTCTGATCATAATTTTCTCATACTTATACTCAGGATAATCTTCCCAAAAGGTTTCTGCACGGTCATAAAATTCGGCGGCACGCCGGTAGTCATTGATTGCGAAATAATACTCTCCGAAGCAGAAATTGAGTAATCCTTTTCCCGGGAAGTCCATCATAACGTTATTGGAATAATATTCTTCCGCTTCCTGTAATTTCACTATATAATCATGCACATCTCTTACCCGTATTGCCTCCGTCATGAGGCTGTCAAAGCGCTCTTCCGGCGTCAATGCCGACACTCTAACCGGGCGCCCTACAGTCGCAAGCAATATGACAGATAGCAAGAAAATGCGTTTCAACATGGTTCGTAACAATTGATATTCACAAATATAGACAAAAATATCAATTATACAAACATGTCGAAACGCCTGCCACCAGCCAAACGCATCACTCCCTGCCCGTCAAAGCTATGGCATGGAGCATCAGGCGATAGGCATCGTGCATCTCTTCAAGCACGGAGTATTCCTTGGTGGAATGTATGGCGTGCTGGCCGGTGAATATGCACATGCCCCCGCGGAGCCCTTTGGCAGTGAACATCGACGCCGTAGTGCCTCCGCGCTCACTTTGGAAATTGACGTCTACGCCCGCCTCCGATGCAGCACGCTCCATTATGGCGCGTGATTCAGGATGCATGTTGTAAGCCACATTCTCATACTGCAGTTTATCCTGGATTATCTTAACCTCCACGTTTGGGAAGTTCTTGCCTACCGAATCAAGGTCGGCACGCAATATGCGGTCGAACTCCTCTCCTTCCTCCTTATCAAAATAGCGTATCCGCGTACTTACAGTATAATCGTTCCCGTCAGAGGTCATGTTCCATGGGTGGATATAGCCCTCTTTAGCCTCGGTATTTTCCGGACGGTATTTCACCGGAATATTTGCGATAAATGCAGATGCTGCCGCCAGTGCGTCACCGAGCTTTTGTGCTTTTGCATCGCCGGGGTGAGCGTAGTGACCGATAAACTGCACATCCAGACCGCGGGCTGTAAAGTTCTCCGTGATAATGTCGGCACCGCCCCCTCCATCAAGATCATACAGAATATCGGGATTGAAACGCTCCTTGTCGATACGTTCGGCAGCCATACCGATATCTTCGTTAGGACAGAATACAAACTGTACCCGTCCATGCTTGAACTCAGGGTTGCCCATCAACGTTTCGAGTAGACACATTGCTATCGTGACGCCATTTTTGTCATCACCGCCGAGCAATGTCGTTCCGTCTGTATGCACTATTGTGGCGCCGATAAGGTCCTTTAGTGCGGCACCCTCAGGCGAGTCGAAGTATATTTTGCTGTCATTACCCTGCAATATGTCACCCCCGCCGTAATTACGTATTACAATAGGGACAATTGAATCGCCCGGAGCCTCGGGAGTAAAATCCAGATGGCAACTGATACCCAGGACGGGAACATCATCCCCTACATTGGCAGGGACATCGACATAAACATACGAATCCTCGGAACGATATACCGATGCACCCGCCGCACGCGCATCTTCTTCGAGAATTTGTGACATTTCTATCTGGCCCGACGTCATCGCCCATGCCGACGGGTCGCTTCCGTACTGCGACTGGCTGCTCACCCTCACATAACGCAAAAATTTATCAAGCATCCTGTCCTTCGACATTGCAGTTTTACAATAACTCGTATCTGAAGAAACGGCGCCCGCTGCGGATAACATAGCTCCCAGCACGACAAAAATAGATACAGTAACCAAAATCTTGCTCATGACATATATTTTTAATGTTTACAGAAATATATACCACCGGACACGAAAACGTTAATGACATTCTTAGAAATAATTACACACCGAATAGGATTCAAGGCTAATCGCGGTCAGCTGCCAGTCTATTCAAACTAAGAGCTTGTCTAAATTTATATGATGCAGATTTTGAGGAGGATTGCCAGATGGATTTTAGAAGAGCTCTAAAATAATAAAAAACGGCACCGGGAATGCATATACCCCGATGCCTGCCAATAAACTTGTTTAATTAACTCAAAAATTATAGGTTTTAGAAAGTGTCTGGATTTAAATCACATACTCTCCTACTCATTCCCGACTGAACAGACCCGTCAGACGGTCCTTCAACGACGGCTTGAACGGCTTGATATGCACCGAAACGCCCTCATTGTCCCTGTTGAGAAACAATATCGACGAATGAAGCACAACTGCTATGTGCTCCTCGAATTCAATTATCGCATGCACGGCCGACAACGGAATTTCATGGAACGGCGATTGCTCCGGCACACTGTTAACGAGCAAATCATTCCCGTTAATTTCTATACCGTGACCCGGATGCACGCCCTCGAATAAAAGAGCAATATTCAAATCGTCCGTAGACTTCGGACGCTTTTTATATCTTTTGTAAATTGTATCTATTACTTTCTTCGTTATCATAAAATCACCCTAATTAAAACGCACAAACCGACATTTTCAATCCATGCGTAAAATACGAATCTAATCAAACGCAAACCCGATATAAAACCCTTCGAAAATATTGACTTGTATTATTCCTGCATCTCAAGCTATCATTCCATATCGCAACAATAAATTGCCATACAGACAGTTATCAAATCCACAGAAAGCATACTCGGTTTCAGCGTTCGAGATTAAAACACGCTCATCAGGTAATAGTTCATGCAAATTTACAGCAAATATTCAATAAATGCATATTGTTACCCCATTGTAACCATATTTACACCACAATGTCATATCATAAGCACTACTAATCCACTCACCGCCAACTTCAACGCCCAACGCGCCCGACCCATCCGACTCGTCCGACCTGTCTGACCTGTCTGACCGGTCCGACCCATACGACATGTCAGAACCGTCCGACAAATTACCAATTGCACTCACCGTCCGACCCAATTCAAAATTCAACATTCAAAATTCAAAATTAAAAAAAAGGCGCCGAAGCATCAGCTTCGGCGCCTTCGTTGATAGGGGGCGGTTACCTACTCTCCCACTTTCGCAGTACCATCGGCGTGGCGGGGTTTAACTTCTCTGTTCGGAATGGGAAGAGGTGGAGCCCCCGCGCTATTGCCACCTTAGTCCGTCCGACCGGGAAAATTACACTTCGGAGCCCTCGGCTCACATTGGGTTTCCCTGCCGTTATAAGGTTGGAAAAAGAGTTGGAAGCGTACACGCTGCGCTCAATTCATAATTCATAATTCATAATTCATAATTCATAATTTTCATTGCTAATTACTAATTACTAATTACTCATTGATGAACGTCACTTTGCATACAAGCCGTTGAACTCTTGTCGTCCTTTTTTCTTTTCGGCTTTATTTATCCTCCATATCCACAACCTAATTATGAATTATGAATTGTGAATTATGAATTATTTCAAGGGGGTTTCCCCTTGGAAAGGGTTCGGGTGATTAGTACCGCTCGGCTTTGACGTTACCGTCTTTACACCTGCGGCCTATCGACGTCGTAGTCTCCAACGACCCTTATATGGAAATCTTATCTTGGGGAGGGCTTCGTGCTTAGATGCTTTCAGCACTTATCCTTACCAGACGCGGCTACCCGGCGGTGCACCTGGCGGTACAACCGGAACACCGGAGGTCTGTCCAACACGGTCCTCTCGTACTAGTGTCGGAGCCCCGCAAATTTCCTGCGCCCACAACAGATAGGGACCGAAC
>CEAC01005974.1_pt1 | contig 53018 bp, 39 predicted proteins | sample 557411 | NCBI WGS metagenome assembly CEAC01 (sample SAMEA3182094, study PRJEB8094) | gut metagenome | biome: human; feature: gut; material: Stool; isolation source: human stools | place: Canada | collected 2012-02-21
GTCTTTCACCCACTTATGAGCAAGCTCATGTGGGCTTAGACCTTTTGACCCTGGTATCATTATATTACTTTGTAACATATTATGTAAAGCAAAAGCGCTCCTGCCTATTAATGAGGCTCATTTTAAGAAATCGTTTTCACATTAATGTAGATATTTGGATAAAACTTTGGTAAAATGTATCCATCAATACTAAATCTGCATCGGAGGTGTCTATTTTGACAAAAAATACTAAGAAAAACCCTATTCCTATCTGGAATCGGATACGCTTTAAGCTGATCTTCGCTTTTCTGATCCCTGTGGTCTTCATCATTGTCTTAGGCTTCGTATCCTATCAGAAGGCTACCACACAGATCATTGCAACCTACCGCGACTCCGTGGACCAGACCGTCAGCATGATGAATCAGTACCTGACGCTTTCTTTTGACACGGTCCAGTCTAACTACAAGGGATATATGAATGAGGATACCCTGAAGCAGTATCTGAACGGTCTGTATGATAACGATGCCACTACCTTGTACAATACTCCAAACACCTATGAAGACACCTTTATCAAAGCCGTGACCACGGATGCCCTGCTCTCCAATATTTACGTGCTCTCTGACAAGGAGAAGACGATCTCTACCACGAAAACGAAGGAGACCGGTCTCTTAAGTGCGTACCTTGAAAGCTCCCAGGGTCAGATCGTATCTGCAGACAAGGCAAAATATTACCTTTTCGGCAACCAGTCCGAGGTCGATGCAAAGCTTGGCACGGATTCCTCCAAATACAGTGTCCGCCTCGCCAGATATTTCTCCAATGCTCCGGCGATCCTGATCATTGATTTCAAACCGAGTGTCCTGGATACCTCCTTATCCTCCCTGGATGGCGGTGAGGGCAGTCTCGTAGGCTTTGTCACCTGCGATGGCATCGAATACCTCTCCTCTAGCTCCGATACGGCAGCAGAAAATACCTTTGTCGGTAAATCCTATGTAGATGAGGCATTTGCCTCTGAGGAAGAGAACGGCTCCTCCTATGTGGAAGAGGCAGGCGCAGAATATCTTTTTCTCTATTCCAAGATTGGTGCCCGTAATGCCATGATCTGTGCCCTGATCCCTCAGGCAAATATCATCGGTCAGACAGCGGAGATTAAAAATGTATCTCTGATCCTTGTCGTTGCAGCAAGTGCCGTGGCGATCCTACTTGGGTCTCTGTTAGCCGGGCAGTATGGCGGCTCCATCTACTATTTTATCCGCCGCCTGAAAAAAGTCTCTGACGGAGATCTGACGATCGAAGTCCACTCCAAGCGCAATGACGAATTCCAGCTATTAGCTGAGGGTATCTGTGATATGATCGCACACATGAAGAAGCTGGTATCCGGGCTGAAGGATGTCAATGAAGAATTATCCCAGGCTGCCACCGATATGTCTGCGGCTTCCTCACATTTCCTGGCGACCTCCCAGGATATCCAGAATCAGGTAGGTGAAATGCGCCAGGGTATTGAAAAACTGGATGAAAGCTCTGAGGACTGCCTGCAGCAGATGGACTCTCTGTCCGACACCATCGGCAGCGTATCCTCACATTCTGACCAGATCAGTACGCTTGCCACCGGCACCACCGCTGCGATCCATACCGGTATCGAATCCGTGGAACATCTGAAGGAGAATACCTCTTCCACCATGCAGATCACCTCCAACATCGTAGAAACCATCGGCAGGCTGAACGAGAAATCCAAAGCCATCGGCTCCATCACTGAAGCCATTAATGAGATTGCAGAGCAGACCAACCTCCTGTCCCTTAACGCTTCCATTGAAGCTGCCAGAGCCGGCGAATCCGGAAGAGGCTTCGCAGTGGTCGCTCAGGAGATCCAGAAGCTGGCGGATCAGTCCCTGCACTCCTCCGGTGAGATCTCCCGGATCATCGAAGAGATTGAAATTACCACAGACGAAGCTACACAGGTTGCCAGACAGGCCAAGGGCATTGTAGCGGATCAGAACCAGTCCGTTGGCAGTACCACAGACTCCTTCCGTGAGATAGATTCCAAGGTAACAGAGCTTCTGAAATTCCTGCAGCAGATCAATGCAGGCGTGTCGGAAATGGAACACCAGCGCACCACTACCCTGTCCGCCATCTCCGGTATCTCCGCAGTATCCGCAGAAACTGCTGCCGGATCCTCCAGTGTAAAGACTGCTGCCGAAAAACAGCTGCAGGCCATTCAGAATCTGGACAAAGCCACCTCCGCACTGGCAGCCCGCTCAGAAGAGCTGACTACTATTCTGGAAGGTTTCATTGTATAGAAATGGCTATACACCCTGGAGAAAATATGTTATACTGGTAACATCTTTTGACGAAGAAATTCTTAGGAAAATACATATAGAGAGGTAATCTTATGAGCAAAAAAAGAGTTGTCGTATCTCTGGGACATGACGCCCTGGGCTATACCACTACCGAGCAGTGGGATGCGGTAAAAGTAACCGCCAAGGCACTGGCAGACCTGGTGGAGGCAGATTATCAGCTGACGATCACCCACAGTAACGGTCCGCAGGTCAGCATGATCCATAAGGCCATGACCGAGTTACGCCGTGTGTACATCGACTATACCCCCGCACCTATGTGTGTCTGCTCCGCTATGAGCCAGGGTTATGTAGGCTATGATATCCAGAACTCTCTTCGTGCAGAGCTTTTGGATCGCGGCATTTCCAAGCCGGTGAGCACGATTCTGACCCAGGTGACCGTAGATCCTTATGATGAAGCCTTCTATGAGCCCACCAAGGTCATCGGTCGTTACATGTCCAAGGAAGATGCTGAGATTGAAGTAAAGAAAGGCAACTATGTCAAGGAAGATCCCGGCAAGGGCTTCCGCCGTGTCGTTGCTGCCCCCAAGCCTATCGACATTGTAGAGATCGAAGCCATCCGTGCGCTGGCAGCCGCAGATCAGGTAGTCATTGCCTGTGGCGGCGGCGGAATCCCCGTGATCGAGCAGAAGCATGCGCTGAAGGGTGCTTCCGCAGTCATCGAGAAGGATGCCATCGCCGGTAAGCTTGCTTCCGACCTAAGCTGTGACGAGCTGATCATCCTGACCTCAGTTCCCTATGTTTATAAGAATTTCGGTAAGGAGGATCAGACAGCACTGGAGACTCTCACCGTAGCAGAAGCAAAGGATCTGATCGCAGCAGGACAGTTCGAGGAAGGCACCATGCTTCCCAAGATTGAGGCAGCCATCGCTTACCTCGAGAAGGTTCCCACCGGCAAAGTCCTGATCACCTCCATGGATCATGTCAAGGATGCCATTAAAGGCAAGGCAGGCACTGTGATCACCGCATAATTTCATTCGTATGTAAAAGGAGATATCCATGTGGACATCTCCTTTTTATTACTCATATTTTTCCAAGTAGAAGGAATACAGGATCCGCTCCTTCACGGGCATCTGCATCAGCTTCGTCAGTGCTTCCTCATAGTACTGAATCTGAACGTTGTAGCGGTTCCAGAGGGCTTCCAGGGAGTCGATCACATCGGTCTTGTAGTCCAGCAGAACAATCTCACTGTCTTCTATGAAAAAGACATCGATGATACCCTGAATGAGCACCTTTTCTCCCTCGGGCAGATCCGGATCCAGGCGTTTTGCATCAATGCCCAGCACAAAGGGTTGCTCTCTGTATAGAAGCCCCTGCTCCTGCGCACGCCACATGCGGTATGCCAGCTCCTGTTCCAGAAAATTGAGGATCTTCGGCAGACTGACTGCTTTGGCATATTCCTCCGTCAGGCGTAAAGATACCGTTTCCCGCTGTAAGAATTCTTCCAACCGCTTCTTAAGTCTCTCCGCGTCCAGTCTCTTACGGTATGTCTCATAATCTCCGGGGCATTTTTCAAACAGTCCTGATTCGACAAATACATACGTAAAATCCAACAGCTCCATGACACGGTGGAAAGCGCTTCCCCGGACAGCTCCGCTGACCTTCTCCTGCTCTCTTCGGAATGCAGGAATATAGGGAACGACTTCTTTTTCCTCAAAGGTATGGAATGCCTCCTCATCTTTTTCCGCCATGGCTGCGATTTTTAACTCTGACACTGTGGTCTTGGTATACAACTTCTGTAACCCTGGATGGGGATATTGATAAGCAAAACGCTCCCTTAACTTATAAAGTTTTCTTTCATTTTCTTCCGGATCTCCGGGTAAAAGTACCTCCCCATCCGCTACCCGCTGCAGTTCCTCCCTGCGGTCACCCATGCGCAGCTGCTCTCTGATCTCTTCTGCCGTCAGGTCTTCTGTTCTCATTGTCTTCACCGCAATTCCCGTCTTCGGCAGGATCGGCAGAAGGAAATCCATATAGCTTCCCGCCTCACAGAAATCCAGATAAGTCAGCCTCTCCTGTCCGGTCATCTGCGCCAACTCCCACTTTTCGTCGGCCTTGTCCAATACCGCTGTTAAGATCAGCTTCTCTCTGGCACGGGTCAGTGCCACGTAGAGCACACGTAATTCCTCCGCCAGATTATCTTCCTTCATTTTTGCAGACAGAACCGCTCGGCGGAGGGTCTTATTTTTAATACGTCGTACGGAATCCACATAATCCACCGCGACACCCAGATCCATGTCCACGATCAGGGATTGGTTCGCATCCTGCATGTTGAAGCGTTTCGACAGTCCGGAGACAAATACCACCGGGAATTCCAGTCCTTTACTTTTGTGGATACTCATGATCCTGACCACATCTGCATTTTCATCCAGGGTGTCCGCCTCGCCGTAATCCACGTCATATTTTTCCAGCTGCTCCATATAACGGATAAAGTGGAACAGTCCGAAATAACTGGTCTTCTCGAAAGCGGATGCCTTCGTAAGCAGCATCTCCACATTCGCGCGGCGCTTGCTGCCGGCGGGAAGTGCCGTCACATAATTCAGATAATCATAATCGTCAAGTATCCGCTGCAACAGGTCACGGATCGAGGTGAAAGGAGTCAGGTCACGGTAGTGGTCAATACGCTGTAAGAAGGTATCTGCCTTTTGTGAAAGCTCTGCTTCTTCACCGGCGCTTTCGCCCGCTGATGTCTCTTCTCCCTCTTCCACCATCCGACCGCTCTGTACCACTTCCTTCAGTGCTTCATATAGCGTCATCCGTTTTCTGGAATGCCCTTCCCCGCCACTGCGGATCTGCGCGATCTCTTCCTGGGTGAATCCACCGAAGACGGATTGCATCACGCCAAACAGCGGGATATCCTGCCTTGGATTGTCCAGCACCCGTAAAAACTGCAACAGCTCCTGCACCTCCAACGCCCCGAAATATCCCGTCTTGGAAGTGATGTAGACAGGGATTCCCTGCTGTTCCAGGATCCTCTTGAATTCCTCATCCCAGCCGCTGGTAGTACGGAGTAGGATGACCATATCCGAATATCGCACCGGGCGAAGTTCTCCCGTGGACTTCTCCATGACCTTCAGACTTCCCTTCAACTGCTTTATACGGGCGGCAATGGCGAGCGCTTCCAACTGTCGTACATTATCGTAATCCACAAGGACTCCCGCACCCTCGGCATGTTGCTCTCCGATGCCACTCTCTTCGCGCTCTCCCTTTTCCGGCTTGCGGATCAGCAAAGCTTCACTGCCGTACGCAGGATCCTCCGCAGCAGGATAGGTTGCCCCTGGATACAGTGCCGCCTTGTCATCGTAAGCGATACCGCCAATCTCCCTGCTCATGATACGGGAAAATACATCGTTTACCGCATCCACCACCTGTACGCGGCTTCGGAAATTTTTCGCCAGGTCGATCCGGCACAGATCCCCGGTCTCCTGATAAGTGTCGTATTTTTCCAGAAACAGCTCCGGTCTCGCCAGACGGAATTTGTAGATGCTCTGCTTCACATCGCCTACCATGAAGCGGTTGTAATGTCCTTCAGCTTCCCCGGAGATGGCGCTTAACAGATACTCCTGCACCAGGTTACTGTCCTGATACTCATCAATAAGAATCTCCTGAAAATACTGGCGGTACTCCATTGCAACGTCACTTGGCACAATACGATATTTCGTTTCGGTGCGATCCGTTCCTGTGCCGCCTTTTTCTTCCACTTTTTCCCTCTTTAACAGGATCTGCAGAGCATAGTGCTCCATATCGGAAAAGTCGATCAGATGTCTCTCCTGCTTTGCAGCGAGAAGCCTTCTGTCGAACTCTAACACCAGATCAAGCAGTATTCGCAGCGGCTCTCTGCAGGCTTTTCCCTGCTCCACCGCCAGTTCTAACGGGGTCTTAAAATAGCTCTCTGAAAGGTCACTTAAGGTATCCTTCACACTGTTTCGGATTGCCTTTGCCAGTTCCCGTTTGGCGGGATCCACACTGTCGTCCTTTTTAGAAGGGAGCCGCGCGAAAGTCACGGCGGGAATCTTAGCAGCCTGTTCCTCCAGGTTCTTGCAGTCTGTAAGTCTCTCCAGCTGTTCGATCTCTGCATCGGTCAGTTCTCCATACATATACGGACCGTCCGGCAGTTCACACAGCCGCTTTACTTCCTGCAGTTTTTCCAGGCATCCCTCCACGGTGCGGTTCACCCGTTCCGTCAGATATTGTCCGTAATCGCTGCAAACCAGTGCTTCCATATCTCCTGCGGCATAGTCATTTTTGCGCTCCTCCAGCCATTCCGCAGGCCAGGGAAAACTTCCCGCATAGCGGGACAGATTCAGGATATGCTGCTCCAGCACGCTCTCCCTGCCTCCCGGGCAGAAATACTCCACACAGGCGTGGAACTGCTCTAGGGCTTCCGGAACAAAATTCCCTGCATAGGCATCCTCTAAAAGCTGCGCCAGTACTTCCTGCTGAAGCAGCTTGATCTCTCCCTCGTCCGCCACGCGGAAATCCGGATCCAGACCGATCTCATTAAAATGGTTCCGGATCAGGAACAGGCTGAAGCTGTCGATAGTAGTGATCTGCGCATTATGCAACAGTGCAGACTGCTTCTGGATATGCTCGTTGCCGGGATCCGCCTCCAGTCTGGCGGCGATTCCGGCTGCGATACGTTCCCGCATTTCTGCTGCGGCGGCATTGGTAAATGTCACGATCAGCAGTCTGTCGATATCCGCCGGATGTTCTCCGTCACAGATCATACGGATGATACGTTCCACCAACACTGCCGTTTTACCACTTCCCGCGGCCGCCGATACCAGAATATTACTGTTATGCAGTTCGATTACCCTTTGCTGTTCCGGGGTGAATTTCATTCCCATATACTACCTCTGTTCCTGATTCTCTTATCTTATCTTTATCCTATCTCTATCCTGCCATCCTGTCTCTATCCTGCCACCCTGTTTCTACGTGCGGCAGGCACTTTTCTTCGTGCTTTCTGACGGACATGCACTCCCACCGGACACCTTTTGCCCTACGCTTCCATTGTCTCCTGCATCCGCTGCATCAGCGTCTGCTTATCCAGATCCTCCAGCTGCCTCTTCTCATATCCGGGAATACTGCCGTCAAAGCCACAGACTTTTTTATAGGCACAGTACGTGCAGGCCTCCTCGTTCCCCTTCTCGTAAGGGTTCGCCGCTATTTTTCCATCCAGGATCTCCCTGCCGATATCACGGATCTTCGCATCCACGTAAGCAGATACCAGCTGCATCTCCTCCCGGCTTAAGATTCCGCTTCTGGCACTGAAGCTTCCGTCCTTTTTCTTCTCCACCGGAATGACTGCTGATTTATCCTGCAAGTAATGGTCCAGCCGTTCCACGACCTCGGGATCACTGTTTACCACACCATTCATCCGAAGCTTCGCGAGGATCTGCTCATTGATCTGTTCATCTGTCAGTTCCACCGGTGTCTCTATGGTAGGATCATCGATGTGATAGTACAAAAGCGCTGCCGGTACGATCTCCTTGTCCGGATGCTTTCTGCTCTCTAGTTCCATTGCCGCATTCATATAGACCACCAGCTGTAACTGCAGTCCGTAATACAATGCCGCCAGGTCGAATTTCTTATTGCCGGACTTGTAATCGATGACCTTGACATAGACATGCTCCGCGTCCTCCGATACATCGATACGGTCAATGCGTCCCTGCAGGTGCATCTTCTCTTCTTCGGACAGGTCCACATGAATGCTGTCCAGATTCTCCGCGAACCGGAAGGACAGTTCATAGTCATCCGGCTGAAAGCTTCCCTGCTTCAGATGCTGCTGTAAGGTCAGTACCGTCCGTGTCAGTATCCTGCTCATACGTGTAATGGCATATTCATTCCTTGCAGAACTGTATAATACGGTCTCTCCGTAAGTTGCTGCGTAGGCTTCCACCGATTCTTTGACCGTTTTTAATGCAAAATCTTCGGAAAAATTCCACCATGTCAGGTTGGATTCTGCAAGTTTTCCTGCAAAATTTTCTAATACCGCATGGTAAATATTACCCATATCCGATACTTCAAAGCCGAATTCTTCCCGCTCCCGCAGGGACAGACCGTATTGCAGAAAATGTCTGCAGGCGCAGGCAGCATAGGTCTCTAAGCGGCTCACACTGTTCTCCAGCTGTCTGCCGTACAGTGCTCTCGCCACGATTCTTGACAGACCGCTCTCCTTATATCTTCTAAATGCTGCCGCAGTCAGACGGTCTCTGCCCTCCGGATCCGCATCATAGGCACGGTACATGAGATAAAAATCCTGCCGTTCCTCTTCCCGCAGCGTTCCGTCCGCATATTCCCGCAATTCCTCCGCCAGATACCTGGCACCTTCCTGTCTGCCCTCGATCTGATCGATACGGCTGCGGTTCTGGGGATATTCCACCGCAAGCTGCGGAAAAAGCTTCCGTACCGTATCGATCAGGTAGGACGGACGGATTCCCTTTCCATCACTGTTTACCTTGGCATAAGACAGATACAGCCGTTCTGAGGGTTTCGTCATATTCAGATACAGATACAGTCTCTGAATGTACATCTGCTGCCTGGGACTCGGTGCCATTTCTGTTCCGGACTCTATTAAAAATTCTCTGTCCATATCCGAGATAATGCCGCCCTTGGAGGCATTCTTCGGAATGTTTCCGTCATTTACCCCCAGGAAAAACAGTACTTTAACCTGCTTTAAACGGGTCCGCTCCATATCACCCACCACAATACGATCCACATTCTGTGGAATCGTACCTACTGTGATCTCGCCGAATCCCGCGTCCAGGATATCCGCAAATTCCTGTCTGGAGATCTCTTCCTCCCCCAACAGCCCATAGATCTGATCCAGCAGGTCCATGACCAGACGGTATATCTGCGCATATTCCCTGGCTTTTGCCAGGTCGCCCTCCTGCTCGAACTGCTGCTGATAATTCAAAAGCTTTTGCTGTACCTGATTCTGCTCTAAAAAATCATACAGATGATCCACATACTCGCCGGCCTTTGCCCGGGGAGCCATATGCAGGATCTCCACCGTATCCGCAAACTGCTGCCTAATACGGTTCAGACGCTCCAGGGTCTCTTCCACACGCTCTGTGTCGTCCTGCCCACTACCCTGTTGCATTTCTTCCGTCCTGCGGGTAAACAGCCTGCTGTAAGTACGATACCCTCTCGCTCCGGTGCGGATCACATAATTTTCCAGTTCATCGATCTCCTCTCTGGAAATGTCCACCATGCCGCTTCGCAGAAAATGAAACACTGTGTCATAGGAAAAATCCTTAATATACAGCTGCAGCGCGCTCTTGATATATTCGATCATGGGATTTAAGACGATCCCTCTGGTACGGTCTATAAAGCAGGGAATCTCCAGCTGCCCGAATTCTGTCTCCACATAGGATGCGTACCCCTCCAGGTCACCGATGACCACGGCAATATCCCGGTAGTTAAATTCCTGCTCTCTGATCAGATTTCTGATATACAATGCTGTCTGGTGGACTTCCTCTCTGGGAGAAAGTGCCTCGAACATGAAAAGCTCCTGCTGCTTTTCCGTGTAGGGCTCATACTGGTACCGGAACAGATTCTGCTCCAGATAGCATAACGCCGGAGCCTGGGTGAATCGGTTGATGCCGCCTTTGACAAAGACATCTTCTCCTCGCTCCACCTCTGCTTCCGCCGCCAGCTTCACCAGATCCGCCACCGTCTTTTTACTTAAGTGGAACAGCTTCTGCTCGCCGTCCGGCTGGTACGGGTCTTCTTCCGCGCCGATAGTCACGGTGACTATGGTCTCCGCGCACACCCGCATCAGCTCCTGGATCAGGCGGTTCTGTATGGGGGTGAATCCCGTGAATCCGTCAAATACCACCACACTGTCCTGTAGGATCTTCGACTTTACCAGGGATCTGCGCAGCACATCCAATGTCTCCTCCGTGGTGATGAAATGATCCCTGATATAATCCTGAAATCCCCGGTACAGGGTCTTTAAGTCTCTGAGCTTCATTGCCAGTGCGCCCCTTTTTTCGGCGCTGGCGATCAACTTATCCATATCCTGTGTGCTGATTCCGTACTGCATAAACTCGGAGATAGCACTTTTCACCTCATGAATATACCCCTGCTTATGCAACAGGCTTCCCATGGCAGGCAGCTGCTCCTTCAGATCTGCCGCGATCTTCTGCAGCACCAGACTTTTGCCGGTGTCATCCAATATGGGCATTTCCTTCGTTCCTACTTCCTCCAGGATACGATGGCTGAGTCGCCCGAAGCTTAAGACATCGATATTCAGGATGCCACCTCTGTCACTGCGCATGACCAGATCCTTCTGGGTCTGCATGGTGAACTGATCCGGCACGATGATCAGGAAATTCCTCCCCGGCTCCTGCGCCGCCCGTTGCATGATCTCTTCATAGATTCTGTGACTCTTGCCGGACCCGGATGGTCCGAAATAGAAACGTAAGCTCATAGGTCTCCTTTTGCAGTCTTCTGCCTATTGTATATCAAGCTCGATCGGGCAATGGTCCGATCCTGTGATCTCCGTATGGATCTTCGCATCCGCCAGTCTGTCCTGCAGGCACTGCGATACCACGAAATAGTCAATTCTCCATCCGGCATTTTTCGCCCTCGCCTGGAATCTGTAAGACCACCAGGAATAGATTCCGGTCTGCTCCGGATAAAAATAGCGGAAGGTATCGATAAATCCGTTTTCCAGTACTTTGGAGAAGCAGGCGCGCTCCTCGTCGGTGAATCCCGCATTACCGCGGTTCGTCTTCGGATTCTTCAGGTCGATCTCCTGATGCGCAACATTCAGGTCTCCGGCATAGATCACCGGCTTCTTCTCTTCCAGCTTCTTAAGATAAGCCAGGAAATCCTCCTCCCACCGCATCCGGTAATCCAGGCGCTTTAATTCCTGCTGGGCATTCGGTACATAGACTGTCACAAAATAGAACTCCGGGTACTCTGCCGTGATCACTCTGCCCTCATGGTCATGCTCTTCCACGCCGATGCCATAGGTCACCTGAAGCGGTTCTTCTTTTGTGAAAATCGCCGTACCGGAATAACCTTTTTTCTCCGCATAATTCCAGTACTGGTGATATCCGGGCAGATCCAAGTCGATCTGTCCCTCCTGTAATTTAGTCTCCTGCAAGCAGAAAATATCTGCGTCTATCTCTTTAAAAAAATCTAAGAAGCCTTTCTGCATGCAGGCTCTCAGTCCGTTTACATTCCACGATATAAATTTCATGCTTATTCCTCTTTCTTATTTTATCTACTCTATCTGCTATACCTGTCCGCCATGCTTTTCCAGCCATTCCCGCTCCTTGCGAGCAGCCTCCAGGGACGCTTCGTACCCTTTGAGAATATCTGTAAGTCTCTGCACATCTGTGATTGCGCTTGCTTTATTTTCCGGGTGGTCCATCCAGGGATGTCTGTAATTTGCAGGATATATGTTTTCTATGGTATTTTCACCAATTGTGTACCATTTTTTCTGATAACAGATGGTGTTGTCCTCCGGGTTTAAGAAAGCGAACAACTGTGTCAGCGGATAGCTCTCCGTCTCCGTCGCCATCTTCCGATTCTTCAGATTCTCTTCTCTGCCGGTCTGAGCCTTACGAATCTTCACGTTCGTTCCTTCGGGTTCTATGATCAGTGTCATAGGTTCTGCCGGTTTTTTCCATATTTTGTCCAGTAAAAAATTTAACGGTCCCAGCAGCAGGATCGTCATGAGGACCGCCAGCACTCCCGTCAGTTCCGGGATCCAGTCGCCCAGTACCAGCATCTGGAACAACACATGATCACTGTCCCGCACGCCCCAGACTTTCATTACGACAAATGCTGCCGTCACCACATAGATCAGGATTGTCGCTACGGCAAATGGTATCAGTACTTTCTCTTTTTTGATACCCCAGTCGGCGTAAGTGTTCCGCTCTTCCTCCGTGAACAGCACCTGCAGTTCATAGCTTTCTGTCATGTTCTGATTCTCCTTTTTTTGTTATTCTCCGAGAATGATACGGAGAAGCTGCTTGTCCAACATCAATGTCCGGTTCCAGGGATTCAGGATTACGCCTTCAATGCCCTCTGCGGTCAGCGTCATGCGAAACAGCTGCTCGATATCCGTGAGGAACGTAGACATCACACTGCCGCTTCCTTTTAATTCTTCTTCGAAGCCGGTAAATGCCGACCACCATTTTTTCCCATCTGAGGTCTGCACCACCTGTAAACGCATAGCGGTTCCGGCAGCCTGCATCACCGCTTCTTTCACATCTGCGGAAGGCGGTTCCACCGCCACGATGAACTGCCCCTGCTCCCGCATCCGTCTGCGCACCACCGTCAGGGCGTGTGCCAGAAGCTCTTCCGTGGGTTCCTGCTGTAATGCCAGAATTGCCTCCTCTATTTTTTCATTTCCCTGTAAACCTTTATCCTTCTTCTCATCCATAATTACTGATCATATCCTTTTTTATTTGTCATTATCAGGCAGCTTTACTGCATATTCCGGAAACACCCTGTAACTCCGGGATGTCAGAGTGCTGTCTCTTGCTCCGGGATGTCAGGGTGCTGTCTTATGCTCCGTGTTCCATACGCAATTTAATCTGTCCTCACTGCATGTGGTGCAACGCACATCTATGCCTATCATACCATAAATGCTTACGCAATTCCACTTACGTTTCCCTTCGCACATTTTTCCTTCGCGCATTTTCCCTTCACACATTTTCTCTCCGCACATTTTTCCTCCGCACATTTTCCCTCCGCACATTTTCCCTCCGCACATTTTCCCTCCGCACATTTTTCCTCCGCGCGCTGTCTTTTCCTTGACAGTGACTACATTCATTGCTAACATGAACCTGAGCATTTTAAGCTCAGAAATGAGGACCATTATGAACACTTTTGACCCGAAGCATAGATACAGCGATGCCGCTAAACTGGCTCGTCTGAAAAATAAAAAGCTTTTCCTGTTCGACATTGACGGAACGATTGCCGTGGGCGATACCCTGTACGAAGGCAGTGCGGAGCTGATCCGCTATATCAATGCCATCGGTGGCAGGGCTTATTACATTACCAACAATTCCACGAAAAGCGGACTGGACTATGTGAAGAAATTCCACGATGCGTTTCACCTGGACAGCACAGAGGATCAGTTCATCACCTCCGGCTATATGACGCTGCGTTTTCTGAAGGAAAATTATGCAGAAAAAAAGATCTTCGTACTGGGAACTGCTTCCTTCGTCGCCGAACTGAGAAAAAATGGACTTCATGTCACCGAGGTCTGCGAAGAGAATATCGACTGTGTGGCGGTTGCCTACGACAGTGAATTAAATTACGGCAAGCTTACGGAAGTCTGCAAGGTTTTATTCACCCAGGACGTTCCCTTCTACGGTACCAATCCGGATCTGCGCTGCCCCATCGACTTCGGATTTATTCCCGATTGCGGTGCGATCTGTGATATGATCACCGCTACCACCGATAAGCAGCCCATTTACTTAGGCAAACCCAGCAAAGAAGTCGTAAACTTATGCCTAAAGGTATCCGGTTTCACCCCCGAAGAGACTCTGGTGGTGGGTGACCGCCTGTACACTGATATTGCCTGCGGCATCAACGGCGGCGTAGACACCTGTGTCCTTTTCACCGGCGAGGCACAAAAAAAGGATATTCTGACTCCCGAGGGGGAGCCGAATACCCAATACCTGCCGGATTATGCTTTTGAAAATGTGCAGGAGCTGTTAGATGCCTGCAAAGAATAAATGGAATGTTACTCTCTAATGGATTTCTTCACGACACCGATTCCCAGCGGATAAGGTCCGGTGTGTACGCCGATGGTAGCACCGATCTGGAAAATGGGAATGGTGTCGATGTCGTATCCCTTCTCCTTCAGTCTGCTTACCAGTCTATCCCTAAACTCCACGGCTTCTTCCTTATCGTAGCCATATCCTATGCAAATACTGTAATCTGCAATATCTGCCTTCTCCTCTGCCAGATATGCCAGCAGCAGGTCGATAGTCTTGTCCACGGTCTTGCGGCGGCTTCTGCCGATACCGGAGGGGAAGATCTCGCCTTCTTTTAAGGTGATGATAGGCTTGATGCCAAGCAGGCTTCCTGCTACACTTGCTACTTTGCCGATGCGTCCACCATGCTTTAAGTATTCCATATTTCCGACCGTGAAAAAGATTCTTCCAGAGCTCTTGATCTCATTCAGGCGGTCAATGCTCTCCTGATATCCTGCACCTGCATCTCTGAGCCTTACAGCTTCCAGTACATAGATTCCCTGAAGAACAGTGTTCACTGTGGAATCGCAGACATAGATCTGTGCTTCGGGATATTCCTCTTCCAGAATCGCCTTCGCATTCAGTGCGGACTGCATAGAGCCGCTGAATTTGGTCGTAATACAGATACAGATAATGGGGGTTCCTGCTTTGACATAAGGCAGAAATGCATCCAGGTAATCCTGTACGGACGGCATAGAGGACTTGGGATATACATCCGGATGATCCACCATTTCCTGATAGAATTCACGTACACCGATCTCTACCATTTCCTTCTGATATTTTCCCTCTTCAAAAGATACATAGAAGGGAACTACTGTAATATTTTTCTCTTTGGTAAGCTCCATGGGAAGATCGCAGGAACCGTCTGATATAATATGAAATGCTTCGCTCATTATGGCATACACCTTTCTATTTGTTTGCAGAGTTTAGCTTACCATGTTATAGAGTAAAAAGCAATGAGTTTTTAGCATTACGTTGCATTTCGTGGTATTTTATATTGTTTGATGTAGTTTTTATAACTATATCATTTTTAAAATTTGTTTCACGCGATATTTGTCGATGAAAGGGTGTCAACCTTTGTCAGACTTTCGTTGACAATAGGTTCTTCTCCCGATATACTAAAGTTGTTAACCATTCATTCCTTTGGTTGACATTTTCTGCAGGAATGACCCCCTTTCATTCTCTGCAAACAGACAGCAGCCCGGCAGAAAACCTGCCGGGCTGCTGTCAATTCTTATGTGGGCTTAGACCTTTTGACTCTGATATCATGTTATATGGAGTAATCCAAATTCTCCAGGCGCTTGTTGCGTCGTTCCACCAGATCTGCGATCGTCACGCCATCCACTACTTTATTCACCGCATCATACAGCTCCTGCCATACCTCCAGGGTCTCACAGGTATCGCAGCGTTCACAGATGTCCGCACCGTCTTCCAGGCAGGCCACCGGTGCAAGGGATCCTTCTGTCAGGCGCAGGATCATTCCCACCGTATAATCCGCCGGGTCTTTGGCGATGCGGTAACCGCCCTGGGCGCCACGGACGCTCTTCACATATCCTGCCTTATTCAACACAGCAATGATCTGCTCCAGATACTTTTCGGAAATCCCTTGTCTGGCAGCAATTTCTTTTACCTTGATACACTCTCCGTTGTTGTTCAATGCCAGATCCAGCATGACACGTACTGCATATCTTCCCTTGGTTGAAATTTTCATCCTATCCTCATTTCCGAGCATCTTCCTGCTCTGTTTCACTTTTCATATCAGCCTGCTTGCGCCAAAGCGGTTCAAACTGCTCCAATCTTTCTGCGCTTTCCACAGATTCTACCTTATTTTTCTTTTCCCATAGTTCATATAGGATTTGTGGAAACAGCAGAAAAATCTGGAGAGCACCCAATCGAACTCTGTTCAGAGAAATCTCCTCCCATCCCACGGAATGCTCTCCGTATTTTCGCATTACTTATGTTGTATTACATGCAAATCCGTTTCACTTTACTTGTAAGGGATAACGCCGCCATTATAATTGTCGTTGATGAACTGCTTGATCTCATCGGACTTCAGGGTATCTACCAGCGCCTTGATCTTAGGCAGATTCTCGTTGCCTTCCTTAACAGCGATTACATTTACATAAGTAGCGGCTGCTTCGGAATCATCGCTCTCATACAGCAGAGCATCCTCTGCAACAGTCAGGCCTGCTTCCATAGCGTAGTTACCGTTCAGGACACCGAAGGATACTTCCGGAAGGGTTCTGGGAACCTGTGCTGCTTCCAGTTCTACGAAGGTGATGTTGTGAGGGTTCTCTACGATATCCTTGGTAGTAGCAGTCAGACCCACACCGTCCTTCAGGGTGATGTAACCGTTATCCTGTAACAGTAACAGAGCACGTGCCTCGTTGGTAGTGTCGTTAGGTACTGCGATGGTTGCATTGTCAATGTTGTCTAAGCTGGTCTCGGTTCCGGGATACAGTCCGAAGGGCTCGTAATGGATACCGCCGGCATTTACCAGATGGGTACCTTTCTCCTCGTTGAAGCTCTCCAGATAAGGGATATGCTGGAAGTAGTTTGCATCGAAATCACCGGACTCTACTACTAAATTAGGCTGTACATAGTCATCAAAAATCTGAATCTCCAGAGTATAACCCTGCTCCGCTAACAGAGGCTTTGCTGCCTCCAGGATCTCTGCATGAGGTACTGCACTTGCAGCTACCTTGATAGTGGTATCGGTGTCAGCTACTTCCTTGCTTTCTGTTGCCTCGGTAGTCTGGGCAGTGGTTTCCTGGTTAGCTGTTGTTGCAGCTGCCTCGCTGGTCTGAGCAGCTGTGTCGTTGCTGCCGCAGCCGGTCAGTGCGCTCACGGACAATGCTGCAACTGCAATCAAAGCAATCACTTTCTTTTTCATAATACTTCTCCTCCTAAATCTTTTGGTAAAAAATTTTAGTCTATTGAATCAGATGCCTTACATCTGCCTCAATCTTTTCGTTTTCCCTAACGGGTTCTCTTATCCAATTTCTTGGAAATCGTCATTCCGATATATTGCAGCAGCTGTACCAACAGTACCAACAATACTACTGTCACCAGCATAATATCGGTCTGGTAACGATAATAACCGTATCGGATCGCAATATCACCGAGTCCGCCTCCACCTACGGCACCTGCCATAGCGGAGTAGCCTAAGATCGTTCCCAGTGCAATGGTCGCATTCACAAGCAATGAGGTTCTGGATTCTGCCAGCATAACCTTCCAGATGATCGTCCACAGGTTAGCTCCCATGCTCTGTGCTGCTTCAATCACTCCGTGATCTACCTCCAACAGAGAAGATTCCACCATTCTGGCAATGAACGGTGCCGCTGCCAGAGTCAGAGGAACGATGGTAGCCGTCGGGCCGTAGCTCTTTCCTACAATGATACGGGTCAAAGGGATGATCATGATCAACAAAATCAAAAACGGAATGCTTCGCACAATGTTGACGATCACATCCAAAATCTTATAAATGATCTTGTTGGGACGTAATCCCTTAGGTGCGGTAATTACCAGTGCAATTCCCATAGGAAGTCCGAGTACATACCCCATAAATGTGGAAACAAGGGTCATATACAAAGTAACAAAGGTGCCTTCCACCAGCATCATAATCGTTGCATTATCCCACATAGTCTTTCAGCTCCTCCACTTCCAGTTTTCTCTCCTGTAAATAATGGATCATCTTGTTCGCTGCCAGTTCATCCTCCGGCAGCTGTAAGATCATCTGTCCATGGGCGATACCGCCGATGTCCTTGGTATCCGCTAACAGGATGTTGACGGGAGCCTTGCACTCCAGCACCATATTGGCGATCACAGGCTCGAAAGAAGAATTCTCGGTGAAAACAATGCGGATGCAGCGTTTGCCGGACATTTCCTTCGCCTTGGGATCCACCATGAACACAAGCTTTCTGGCTGCCCGGGACTGGGGTCTGGAAAATACCTCCTCCACCGTACCATGCTCTGCCAGTTCTCCGGCATCGATAATGGCTACATGTGAACAGATCTCCTGTACCACAGCCATCTCATGCGTGATGATCACGATGGTGATGCCGTACTGTTTGTTGATGTCCTGTAATAATTTCAGGATCTCCTTGGTTGTCGTGGGATCCAGCGCACTGGTCGCCTCGTCACACAGCAGGATCTTCGGCGTATTGGCAAGAGCTCTTGCGATTGCCACACGCTGCTTCTGTCCACCGGAGAGCTGGGAAGGATAGGAGTCTGCCTTTTCCTTCAGTCCTACGATCTCGAGCAGTTCCATAGCGCGCTTTCTGGCCGCCTGTTTCTTCACACCCACGATCTCCATGGGGAAGCATACATTGTCCAGAACACTTCTCTGCATGAGCAGATTAAAATGCTGAAAGATCATTGCGATGCCTGTACGAACCTTACGAAGTTCTGCCTCAGTCAGTGTCGAAAGATCCTGATCTTCTACGACTACGGTTCCCGTGGTCGGCTTCTCCAGATAGTTCAGGCAGCGTACCAGGGTAGATTTTCCGGCACCACTCATACCGATGATGCCGTAGATGTCTCCCTTGTTGATATCCAGGCTGATACCCTTTAAGGCTTCTACCTGATTATCTTTACCAATAAAAGTTTTTGTTACATTCTTGATCTGAATGATCGGTTCCATAAGTTCCTCCATTCCAGGTTCGCGCTTTTAAGGGGAGAAAAGCGCAAATTCCTTGAATTCCTAGTACCATGCCATACATTCTAACACAAGAATGCAAGTCTGTCCAGTTCTGCAAATTTCGTCTTAAGCTTCTGCAAACATCGGGGTGGACAGATATCTGTCACCGGAGTCGGGAAGCAATGCTACGACTGTTTTTCCTGCATTTTCAGGGCGTTTTGCGATCTGTGCTGCTGCGTACAGAGCTGCGCCGGAGGTGATTCCCACGAGGATACCCTCCTTATGAGCGATCAGGCGGCCGGTGGTAAATGCCTGCTCTGTGGTAACGGTGAATACCTCATCGTAGATGCCGGTATTCAGAACGGAAGGCACGAATCCTGCGCCGATACCCTGCAGCTTATGAGGTCCGGGCTGTCCGCCGGAAAGTACAGGAGAATCTGCCGGCTCTACTGCTACGATCTTCACATTGGGGTTTTTGGATTTTAAATAAGTACCGATGCCGGTCACGGTTCCGCCGGTACCTACGCCTGCTACGAAGATGTCTACCTTACCGTCGGTGTCTTCCCAGATCTCGGGGCCGGTGGTAGCTGCATGTGCAGCAGGGTTCGCGGGGTTATCAAACTGTCCGAGGATCACAGCGCCGGGGATGGACTTCTCCAGTTCTTCTGCCTTGGCGATAGCACCCTTCATACCCTTGGCACCTTCGGTCAGTACCAGCTCTGCACCGTATGCCTTCAGGAGGTTACGACGCTCCACACTCATGGTCTCGGGAAGTGTAAGAATGGTTCTGTAACCCTTGGCTGCAGCCACACTTGCCAGGCCGATACCGGTGTTGCCGGAGGTGGGTTCAATGATGGTGGAACCTTCTTTTAAAATACCCTTCTTCTCGGCATCTTCGATCATTGCCAGTGCAATTCTGTCCTTAACGCTTCCTGCGGGATTGAAGTACTCCAGCTTTGCTAACAGTTCTACCCCTTCGATGTTCTGGTCCTTCAAGTAGTTTGTCACCTTTAAAAGGGGTGTATGTCCGATCAGCTGGGTTGCGGATGTGTAAATCTTGCTCATAATAGAATCCTCCTTAAACTTGAAAATTATGTTTGTTTTTATTTCCTACTTATCTGATATGGATGTTATGAATTTATACTATACTATTCCGCTAGGAATGTCAACCATTATTTTTAAAATTTTTTGAGAGTTGTGCCGTGGAGCGGAAAATGGTATGATTTAGATAGTGAATCCGTAGCCCCAACAGCAAGTAAGAAACGCGGCCTGCTTATTCTTACTTGCTGTCGTGACTACTGGGTTATTATCATATTTTAGGAAAATATTGCAATATAAAATATATTAAATCAGAAGGAGCCACTCAACTACATGGCAGATAAAATTTACCGCGTTCCTACTATATATAATAAAATAAGAAAAGCCGCTGACCCGCTGACAGTCCGGGTACCGGGTTCTAAGAGTATCACGAACCGCAGTCTCCTTCTGGCGATGCTGGCGGAGGGAAAGTCGACGCTGCGCGGGGTGTTGTTCTCGGATGATTCGAGGCATTTTCTTAAGTGTGTGCAGGATCTGGAATTTGAGACGACGGTGGATGAGGAGAGCTGTATCGTCACGGTAGAAGGACTGGGAGGAAAGTTTCCCTGTGGAGAGGCTGCGTTAAATGTGGGAAGTGCGGGAACGGCAGCGCGTTTTCTGACGGCTGCGTTAGGTGTCTCGGAAGGTGTTTTTCATATGGATGCTTCGGAGCAGATGAGGAAGCGTCCGATGGCACCTCTTCTGTCTTCTTTGGAAGAGCTTGGATGTGAGATCCGCTGTGAAGGAGAAGAGGGACATTTTCCTTTTACGCTGACCGCTCATGGGTTCGGACAGGATCATATCTCCATTGATATCGGGCACAGCAGTCAATTTTTGAGTGCGCTGTTGATTGCTTCTACTTTATCCTCGGAAGATTTTACGATTCAGGTAGAGGGTACCCACGGCATGGCTTATATCGAAATGACACAGAAGATGATGGAGCAGTTCGGTGTCTGCGTGGAGCGTCCCGCCCCGGATCAGTTCTGTATTCCCTCCGGTCAGCATTATAAGTCGTTAGATTATCAGATTGAGCCGGATGTCTCCGCTGCCTGTTATTTCTATGCGATGGTACCGCTACTGGGGATCCCGGTCTGTGTAGAGCATGTGCATTTTGAAAGTCTGCAGGGAGATGTGGAATTTCTGCGTATCTTAGAGAAAATGGGATGTACCGCACAGGATACGGAGAAAGGAGTCCTCCTGCTGCCTCCTGCCGTTTTGCCGGACGCCGGGGCGCAGGCTCCCGCTTTCCATGGTATCACGGTGGACATGTCCTCCTGTTCCGACCAGGCGATCACACTGGCAGCCATCGCACCGTTTGCCGACAGCCCCACCTGTATCACAGGCATCGGACACATCCGTTTCCAGGAGAGTGACCGTATCCATGCCATCTGTACAGAACTGACCCGCATGGGCATCCGCTGCGAAGAGACGCAGGACAGCATCACCATCTATCCCGGTTCTCCGCGCCCCTGCACCGTAGCAACCTACGATGACCACCGCATGGCTATGGGTTTTGCCCTCACCGGACTGCGCGCGGAAGGCATCGTGATCGACGATCCCGGATGCTGCCGCAAGACCTTCGAGAACTATTTTGAAGTACTTGACCAAGTGATCGCAGAGATATCAGAAGTTTAGGCGCACAGCTGGAGGAGTCCATGGGCGCACAACTGAAAAAGAGAGCATCCATGGATCTATTCTCCTGCCATGAATGCTCTCTCTTACTTTCTTTGTTCCGTTTATGCTGTTTTCAGCAAAAATGTCTTAGTTCTCCTGACCCTTTACTGCGAAGCATACGCCGGTGTCATCGGGCTTGTCCTCATCGAACTTGTAGTCCTTGCCGGGCAGTACTGCATTCAGGATAATACCGGTCAGCGCACCTACTGCCAGTCCGGACAGGCTGATGGTGATCTCGCCGATGTGGAATGCGATAGCGCCTGCTGCACTGTAGTTGATACCGATGGACAGTACCAGGATCAGAGCGGCGATGATAACGTTACGGCTCTTGGTGAAGTCTACCTGAGTTTCTACGATGTTACGAACACCGACTGCAGAGATCATACCGTACAGTACCAGGGATACACCACCACAGGTAGCGGTAGGCATACATCCGATCAATGCTGCTACCTTCGGAGAGAAGGAGAACAGTACAGCGAAGCCTGCTGCAATACGAATAACTCTGGGATCGAATACCTTGGTCAGAGACAGTACACCGGTGTTCTCACCGTAAGTGGTATTCGCAGGAGCGCCGAACAGGGATGCAATAATGGTAGCCAGACCATCACCTAACAGCGTACGATGCAATCCGGGCTCCTTGATATAGTTAATACCAACAGTAGAAGAAATAGCGGAGATATCTCCGATATGCTCTACCATGGTAGCCAGGGCGATCGGCATAATGGTGATCACGGAAGTAATTAACAGAGAAGTGTTGCCGTCGGACAGTGCCCAGAAAGCGGTCTCATTCCAATGGATGGGAAGTCCGATCCATGCAGCTTCCGCAACAGGCGTGAAATCCACACGGCCTAAGATAGCTGCCAGCACATAAGAACCGACAACACCGATGATGATCGGAACGATCTTCACCATTCCCTTACCCCAGATATTGCAGATCACTACCAGTGCAATAGCGACCACTGCGATCAGCCAGTCTGCGGAACAGTTGTTGATAGCGGACTGGGACAGTGTCAGACCGATGGCAATGATGATGGGGCCGGTTACGATGGGCGGGAAGAAACGCATTACCTTGCCGGTACCGAATATCTTGATCAACAGGGATAATACCAGGTACAGCAGACCTGAGCAGGCCACGCCGAAGCAGGCATAAGGAAGCAATGCGGAATTGTCCGCTCCGTCTGCCATAGGGGCAATCGCGGCATAACCGCCTAAGAAAGCAAAGGAAGAACCCAGGAATGCGGGTACCTTTCTCTTGGTCAGCAGATGGAACAATAAAGTTCCCAGACCTGCAAATAACAAAGTTGTGGAAACATCCAGACCTGTCAGCATGGGTACCAGAATGGTAGCACCGAACATTGCGAACATGTGCTGAAGTCCCAGCAGAAGCATCTTGGGCACGCCCAAGGATCTGGCATCGTAAATGCCATTTTCGCCGAGTGTAGTCTTCTCGCTCATTTTTCTCCTCCTGTGTCATAGACATGTGACTTGTAATATTTGCCGCATAGAGATAGGCAGATAGTCCTCTACCTGCCCACACCTATGTGACCTTATTAGTTACATGATAGCTTTTCATCGTTCCACAGTCAAGAAAAAGTTTATTCCACTGCATGCTGTTTCAAAAAGTCCAGCCAGATGGGAATATACTGGGCTTTCAGGTGCACTCCGTCATAAGTATAGGAGGCCACCATTCCCCCGGTCTCATCACAGATCAGCGGATTCACATCCAGGTAAAATATCTTCTCATCATCCGCAAGCTTCGCGATTTCTTCATTCCTGGCTTCGATGCCCTCGTTGGTAATATAGTCTCCCTGCCCGGAGCGCTCCGTGGTCACCTTCATGATCGCCTGCAGGTAGATCACCGCATCGGGCTGCAGCTGTTGCAAATGCTGTACTGCCTCCCCGTAAGCCTTCATGAAAGATTCCACCGTACCGGTCCCCATCTCATTAATGCCGATCATAAGATAGATCTTGGCAAACTGCTTCTCGGATAGTGCCTCTTCCACCGTGATCTTTTTCTTCTGCCCCGGCACCGCTACTATTTTCGAATCGAACATCTTATAAATCGTAAGTCCGGTAGAGGCATAAAATGTGGAGGTCTCTTCCAGTCCACCGTATTCATACATTCCCACTGTCCGGGAATCCCCGATAAATACAGCATCATCAAAATAGCTGTCATCCACCGTATTGTAGACCACTTCTTTCGGCAGTTCTTCCGAAGGCTCTGTCGGTTGTGGTTCCTCCGTTGTCATTGTCTCTGTCTGCGTATCTGCCGATGTCTCTCCGACTGCCGGTGTCCGACTTTCCCCTGTGGGATCTTCTGTGCCTTCCGGGACCGTATCCCCCGATACGGTTCCGTCCTGTTGTCCGGGTTCCGATGTATGACCCATCCGGGCACCGCCTGCCAGCTGCACACCCCTGTTATACAATTCCCGAAGGGGATCCGTATACACCTGCCAGTTGTCCGTCCATGTAAAAAACAGGACTCCCATAAGCAGCAGACTGATGGGAAAGGATAATTTTCTTATCCATTGTCGTAGTTTCTGTAACATATTTCCTATCCTATCCAGATTTTCTAAAAACTAAAGTACATAAATGGGTTATTTCCCTCTAATATAAGTCTCCAGACGCAATACCAGAATACCGCTGCCAGCAATATTTTCATCAGGATCTTATCCTTGCCGTAATCGTACAACTTCTCGATTGCCGGCGTACATGCCAGCCCGGATACGGCTAACAGCCCACCGTAGTTAGACAATGCTTTCCAGGCATCCTCATAGCCGCCGCTGATGCCCGGTACCAGCCACATCATTTTATCCAGATAGACCTGCAGCTGTGACAGATCCGTAATGGCAAAGCACATCCAGCTTACGGGAATGATCAGCCACAAATAAATGTGCGGCAGTACTTTCATTTTATGTACGAATTTTAATCTTCCCAGCTGCCGTTCCAATACAATACAGATCCAGAGCAATCCGCCCCAGCAGAAAAAGTTCCAGTCGGCGCCATGCCAGAAAGCTGTCAGCATCCATACCACCAACAGATTAAAAATCGTGCAAAGTTCCCCTCGTCTGCTGCCTCCCAGCGGAATATAGACATACCGGCAGAACCATTGCCCCAGTGTCATATGCCATCTGCGGTAAAAATCCCTGACCCCCCTGGCCATATAAGGTCTGTGGAAATTTCTGGACAGTTCGATTCCCAGCATTCTGCCAAGCCCCATTGCCATCAACGAATATCCCCAGAAATCAAAATAGATCTCCATGGAATAAGCAATGGCTGCCAGCCATGCCAGCGGAGTGGAGATACTCTCGAATCCGGTTACCTGTACTTCATGCCACAGGATCCCTACGCGGTCGGCCAACAGCACTTTGGCTGCCAGTCCTAAGACGAACAGCTTCATGCCGTCCTCCAGTCCCTGCATAGTAAAAGTCCTGTTGTACAGGCTGTCTTTCACCTCACCATAACGGGTAATGGGGCCGGAGATCAGCTTCGGAAACATGACCACATAAGTTGCAAATTTTAAAAAAGAATACTCCCTATCTGCATCTCCGCGATATACATCGATCAGATAAGACAATATCTGAAAGGTATAAAAACTGATCCCCAGAGGAAGTCCCGCAGAACCTCCCCGGCACTTAAACCAGATCAGAATGCCAATGTTAATACTCAATGCTGTCACGAACAACAGCCTCTTGCGCCATAACGTCCTGGGGCTGCGTTTTGCCAGATGCAGCCCGATAAAATAATTGCATAAGACGGAAATCATCAAAGGTGCAAGATTTCCTGCATCTCCCATGGCATAAAAAACAATGCTTCCCACAAGCAGCGTCAGGTTTCTGTATTTAGAAGGTGTGATTCCATAGACGATCAGAAAAACCGGCAGGAACCACAGCAGAAATTCAATACTGCTGAATATCAAAATAAATCACATCTTTCTGTTTTCTATTACTAATTCTGTTCTTTATATCATAGTAGCTTGAAACACAGGGTATTACAACTAAACAATTCTTAATTTTAAATGACAATATTTTACAACTGCTTAATCTTTTTGCAATTTTTTCCGGCTTCGTATACAATGGATATAACAACGATCGAGAAAGGATATTTCCTATGAAAGAACAGTTATATACCATCCCCTTAAACGATGCCGTCAACGCACAGGACGAATGTCCTTTCTGCTTCATCCACAGAAGTATCGAGCAGGATCTGTTGGATTTCGTCTTAGGCTCCGGCTCCTCCTATATGGAAGCGGATATTAGAGAACAGACCGACAAGGCAGGCTTCTGCCGGTACCATTTTCAGAAGATGTTTGACTACGGCAATACCCTGGGCAACGCCTGGATCCTGAAAACGCACTACCAGCGTATGATCCGGGAAATGCAGCAGGAATTCGCTTCCTTCCGCCCCGGAAAAAGCTCTCTTCTGGAGAAATTCAGAAAAGCTGAAGGCGGTGAAAATACCATCGGCATGTGGATCCGTGCAAAAGAGGACTCCTGCTATATCTGTTCCCAGTACAAGGATACTTATGAAAGATACCTGGACACCTTTTTCTATCTGTGGAAAAATGACAAAAGTTTCCGGAATAAGCTCATAAACGGAAAAGGCTTCTGCCTGCCTCACTTCGGAGACCTCTGCGAAGCCGCCGACCGCAAGCTCTCCGATAAGGAAAAGCAGGAATTCTACGACGGCCTCCTGCCCGTCATGGAAGCGAACATGCAGCGGATCTCTGAGGATGTATCCTGGCTGGTGGAAAAATTCGATTACCGAAATAAGGACGCCGACTGGAAGAACTCCAAAGATGCCATCCAGCGCGGCATGCAGAAATTAAAAGGCGGATATCCCGCAGATCCCGCCTATAAGATGTCTAAATAGTCATCATTTCCTTCAGAATTACGATGCAAATAGGATGCTATTTTTCCGAAAATTCTTCGTCAGAGGGCTGTGTGGAACGTTCCGCCAGCCTTCTGCTTAAGTTCAGATACTCTGTGATCTCTTCATACAACATCTCCGGCTGAAAAGCATCCTCTAAAATCCGCTCGTTCATCAGTCCCTTAATGGTCAGCTCCAGCATTTTACGAAGCTTCTGGGCATCCTTGGCAGAAGCATACGCGGTAAGATCCGCTTTTTCATAGATGGCTTCGTAAGCGTCCTCCAGGCGCCGTCTGCTCTCTTCGGCAGCTAACAGGGCTTCGCTGACATTCTCAGACTGTGCACGGTTTAAAAACTGCTGCAGATAGGGATACCGGCACATAGCATGCATTTTCCCGCATTCCACCTGCTGCATCAGAGCAAACAGGTCCGTTTCCTTCGCATCCACCGCCGTAGACAGCTCCAACAGCAGGTAACGGACGCTGTAATCATAGACAAATGCATATACTCCCAGTTTGCTTTCGAAATAATGGAATAACAAGCCCTTGCTGATAGCCGCCTCCCTCACAATATCATCGGTGCTGGCATGCCGATAGCCGCTAAGAGCAAATGCTTTCAGTGCTGCATTGATCATCCTGTCCTGTTTTTCCTTTTTTAGATCAAAAAATTTCTCATTCATAACGTAACATATCCCTTTTCATTTTGGTCAATAAGGTTTATCATATAGTTGTATGGACAAATGTATATGAAGTCGAACTGTTACATACACTACAACATGGAAGGAGCAACCCTATGGCTAAAAAATTTGGCAAATTTCTGCTGTTCACCGCAGCAGTAGGTACCGCAGCCGCAGCTGCTTACTACTATATGCAACAGAAGGATTCCAAGCTGAAGGAATCTTCCGAAGCAGATGACGATTACGATGATTTCCATGAGGATCTCGAAGAGAGCAATGAATTCTCTCGCAATTATGTTCCTCTGAATACTGCCGCACAGACTCCCGATGCTTCTGCCCCTGAGAAGGCAGATACCACAGATGCTGACACTGATGCATCCGCTTTCACTCCACTCTCCGATCAGGCACCCGATCTGTCCGGGGAAGAGGATGAAACCGTGGAAGGCGTAGAAGAGTTCTTCGACGAGGAAGATGCCGAGGACGCAGAACCTCCCATCAGTGAAGAATAAGAATCTATAAGGATTCCTATTTAGAAGGTCTTACAGCCATGCTTTTTGCAGTCTGTGAAGACCTTCTTTCATTTCTGGCTCACTCACACTTCCGAATCCCAACAGTATCGTTGCCTTCGGGGCATCGGTCTCCACCATATTTTCCGACATGCCATAGACTTTTACCCCCGCTTCCGTCGCAGCAGACAATAGCTGTGCTTCTGTGACAGCTCCTCTCGCCGTCAGCAGAAGATGCAGTCCCGCATCCTCCCCGGAGATTGTAAAAGCCTTTTTAAACGGCTCTAACTCTGCAAGCAACAGATCGTGCTTGGCACGATAGTGCATCCGCATCTTGTTCAGATGCCGTTCAAAATAGCCGTCCCGGATAAATTCATTTAAGATTCGCTGGTCAATTCTCGACACTGTGCAGGAATAGAAAGAACAATCCCTGCGGTAGACCTCTAACAGACTCTCCGGAAGCACCATATAGCTGACACGGATCGCCGGTGCGATCGCTTTGGAAAAGGTACCAATGTAGATCACCTTGCCCCGTTTGTCCGAGGATTGCAGGGAAGGGATCGGTTTTCCTCGGTAGCGGAATTCGCTGTCGTAATCATCCTCGATCAGATAGCGGTCCGGTTCCTTTTCCGCCCAGCGTAACAGCTCTGCTCTTCTGCCGATGGTCATGACCGCACCGGTAGGATACTGATGGGACGGCATCACATAGGCTGCCCGGACCGGGAGCCCCGAAAGCCTGTCCGCCCGCATCCCTTTATCGTCCATATCCACCGTATAAATACGATAGGCAAAAGACTGAAAGATCCGGTAAGCTCTCTTATACGTAGGGTTCTCCATGGCGATCCCCACATGTCTCCCCAGTATTTTCTCTAATAACAGTAACAGATAATCGTTCCCTGCTCCCACAATGATCTGTTCCGGGCGGCAGTTCACACCACGGGAAGAATGCAGATACCGGCTGATGGTCATTCGCAGGTCATAATCTCCCTGGGGCTCTCCCTGGGCAAACAGCTCACTGTTACTATCATTCAGGATATTTTTCGTGATCCGTTTCCACACTCCGAAGGGGAAACCGGTCATATCGATTCCATAAGGGGAAAAGTCGACCTGCACCTGTGTCCCGTCCTCTTGACTGTCAGGTCTGACCACCTCCGGTTCTGTCATCTCCTGCTGTTCCATGGTAAAAATCCCCTCCAGCCGGCAGACAAAGTATCCCTTATAAGGTTTTGCCTCAATATATCCCTCACTTAACAGCTGGTCATAGGCATAGTCCACCGTACTTCTCGCCACCTGCAGATATTCTGCCAGAGAACGCGTGGAGGGAAGCCTCTCTCCTGCCAGAAGCTTCCCTTCCCTGATTTCCTGTCGTATATGCTCATATATCTGCTGGTACAGACATTTGTCACTGTCTGTACGCAGCCGGATCGTCATATCATACATAATGTTGTCCTACTTTTTCTGACTCTTCAGTTCCTCCAGGATCTGATCCTTAAGCTCTCTTGCCTTGTCCTTGGTACGGGCATTAGCCGATGGAGATGTGAGGATCGAAGCCACCATACGGCTTGCCACATCGTATTTCTGAAATCTGGTGGCCAATACTCCGATCAGGAACTCCACCGTAATTTCATCCATACCGCACATGGGAAATCCTTCGGTCTGAAGTGCTTCCGTGAAGCCGGTATAAGCATTCTTCAGATAGGTCTCTTCCATGTTTTTCACTTCACGGAGACGGGCCATGTCCGTATCTCCGGATTCTTCCAGATATTCCTGATATCCTCTCATGAGCCATCCGCTCTTTAAGCAGATATAAGCCTTCTCACTGGCATGGGCACGTTTTACCACCGCATTTGCGAGGCACAGCTTATAGCGTTCGATCGCCTCTTCATAGGTATAGATATCGTCATCATAGGTGTGCAGCTGTACTTTGCTGCTGATATTCTCTTTGATCAGTTTGGCATATACCTTGGTAATATTATTAAAGTACCTGTTCAACGCTGCATATCCACAGTGGGGACACAGGATCACATCATATTTTACCGCATCGATTCCTTCGTATTTTGCACGAAGATCCTGATCAGTGCCTAAAAGTCTCGCCTTGCCGGTCTTCATGATCTTGGCGGGAAAATCTTCTCCGCATACCGGGCAGGTGAAATTCTTGTCGTAGATCAGGTCCTTTTCTTCTATCTTAGGTGCCTCGGCCGCTGCCTGTTCTTCCTTTTTCTCCTGTCCAAAAATATCCATATTCTCCAGGTTATCCAGGCCCAGTCCGGCCAGCCCGCACAATTTGTCTGACATATGTTTCTCCTTTTCCAAACTTACTTAGGCAGTACGTAAGAGCTCTTCAGAGATACGATACGGTTAAATACCGGTTCTCCGGGTTTGGTGTCTTTACAGTCCACGCAGAAGAAGCCCTGTCTCACGAACTGGAAGCGGTCGTACGCCTGTGCCTTTGCAAATGCAGGCTCTAAGCGGCACTCTGTCAGAGTGGTCAGGGAATTCGGGTTCAGATTCAGGCTTCCGTCCTCGTTGTATACACCCTTCTCCTCATCAATAATATTCTCATACAGACGCACCTGTGCTTTCACAGATTCAGCTGCACTTACCCAGTGGATCGTTCCCTTAACCTTACGACCGTCCGGGCTGTTGCCGCCGCGGCTCTCCGGATCGTAGATACCATGTACTTCCACAACCTTACCGTTTTCATCCTTGACACAACCGGTGCACTTTACGAAATAAGCATTCATCAGGCGCACTTCGTTGCCCGGGAACATACGGAAATACTTCTTGGGAGGCTCTTCCATGAAGTCCTCTCTCTCAATATATAATTCCCTGCCGAAAGGAACCTCACGGCTGCCAAGCTCCTCGTTCTCCGGATTATTGACTACGGGCAGCATCTCGGTCTGTCCTTCGGGATAGTTGTCAATGACAAGCTTCACAGGATCTAAGATTGCCATCATGCGGGGTGCCTTTGCCTTCAGATCCTCACGGATACAGTACTCTAACATTGCATAGTCTGCGGAGGACTGTGCCTTGGAGATACCGCACAGCTCTACGAACCTCTTGATAGATTCCGGTGTGAAACCTCTTCTGCGCAGTGCTGCGATAGATACCAGTCTTGGATCGTCCCAGCCGTCCACGATGCCCTGCTCTACCAGCTTCTTGATATAACGCTTACCGGTGACCACATTGGTCAGGTACAGCTTGGCGAACTCGATCTGCTTGGGAGGATGCGGGTATTCCAGTTCTCTTACCACCCAGTCATATAAAGGTCTGTGATCCTCGAACTCCAGTGTACAGATCGAATGGGTCACACCCTCGATGGCATCCTCGATGGGATGTGCGAAGTCATACATCGGATAGATGCACCACTTGTCGCCGGTATTCTGGTGAGACATATGTGCCACACGGTAGATAACGGGATCACGCATGTTGATATTGGGAGATGCCATATCGATGCGGGCACGCAGTACCTTGGTTCCGTCCTCGTATCTGCCTGCCTTCATATCCTCGAACAGTGCCAGATTCTCTTCAACGCTTCTTGCACTGCCGGGATCCTCCTTACCGGGCTCGGTCAGGCTTCCTCTATACTCACGGATCTGCTCTGCACTTAAGTCGGATACATAAGCCTTTCCCTTTTTGATCAGCTTTACTGCTGCTTCATACATCTGGTCAAAATAGTTGGATGCGAAGAAAAGTCTGTCTTCCCAGTCTGCGCCCAGCCACTTTACATCTGCCTTGATGGATTCTACGAACTCTGCCTTCTCCTTGGTGGGATTGGTGTCATCAAAACGCAGGTTGAATTTACCGTTGTACTTCTGGGACAGGCCGTAGTTTAAGAGAATACTCTTGGCATGTCCGATATGAAGATATCCGTTGGGTTCGGGAGGGAAACGGGTATGTACGGTATCGTATACACCCTCCGCCAGATCCTTGTCGATGATCTGCTCTATAAAATTCTTAGACTCCTTCACTTCTGCGGAATCTACGATTTCTTTTTCCAGTTCGCTCATGGTAATATCCTTGCCTTTCGTTTACTTAATACTGTTTTCGTAACCTTAATCTTACCACACAAGGAAAATTTTATAAACCTTTTTTTGTGATTCTTATGCCATCTCTTCAAAATTATTCAGAAGATTCTGTGCAGGCTCTATGAACATATTGTGCAGATCATCCTCACTGGCCACCAGATAATCTCCGGCTCTGCCCGTCATATAAGTATCCTCATCCCAAATGGGGAATATCTTTACTCCCCGCTTCAGCTCGAGGGCATAGATACAGAAAGCATCCGCGGGCATACTCATACGGACATATTCCGTCAGCAGATGATTACTGCCATCCCTGCCGTCCTTGACTCTCGGGATATATCCCATATGGCTGCAATATTCCTCCGGCAGCGGCAGCTCGCACAGTTCCAGGATCCGGTGAAATCTCTCAGCCGGGACCGGATGCAGCTCCCCGGTACGCTCCAGCGTGAAATACCGATCTTGTCTGGTGTCGATATCCATCGTGCCGTCCTCGGTACGTATGGATACCACGTTTCCGAGTTCTGCCAGATCCGCTGCCTTCAGGCAGGCGAGCAGCTCTTTCCGTCTGCGGTATTTTTTACCTTCTGTTACAGGGAATTTGCGTTCTTTCGCATATACGATCTCAAAATTGTCAAAATACTGCGTCATCCGGTTATTGAAATAAGCCTCGGAATGCAGGGTTGGATATTTTTCCTCATACAGCTTCATGCTGATATAGCCGCCGGCTTTTTCCACATGACCACCGCCGGAGCCGATCCCCTCCGAGAGGTAATCCGACAATTCACTGGCATTAACTTCCCGGATACAGCTTCTGACAGAGAATTTATATCCGCCGCTATCCTCATTGTAGACCACGCAGGTATTCACTCCTGCCACCTGGAGCAGGAAATCACTGATCAGTCCCAGCACGTTAGGGTCACAGGGCTGGGAATGGATCACAGCGAACTGGTAATCGTCATTGTAATTGCAGCGTAACAGTGCCACTCCGGCGATCTCCAGCTCCTTCAGGGAAATATTGGAATTGCGGAACAGTGATATCAGATTCTTGTCAAAGTTCAGACTCTCGCGCATATCCATATCCACCGGATTGGACAGCTCCGAGAACTGATTGGTGTCCATGAACAGCCCATAATACAAGGCAGTCCCCAGATTTTTATTTTTCTCCACCGGATAATGCATCTCCTGAAGCATGGTCCACACCAGAGTAGCACAGCTGCCCAGATTCGGCTGTAATCGCATTTTCTCCGTACAGATCACCTCCAGCGGATGATGATCGATCACTGCGATCTCCGAAGCCCGGATCTTCGTCACATTACCGGCACCGAACTGACAGTCCACGGTGATCAGAAGTCCATCCACCGGCTCCTCCCCGGGATGCGCCAGATATTTCAGCGGAATTCCCAGCTTCTCCACCATCAGCGTCAGGTTGGCCTTTCTCACTCTGTTTTTCCCGGCATACAAAAGTCTCACGTCTTTTCCCTGATCACGGAAAAAGCAATACAATCCAAACCCGGACGCTATCGCATCTGCATCCGGATTATCATGGCACTGGATCGTCACACGGTCATATCCCAATAATTCATCCAGCATCATTTCTCTGCTTTTTTCTTCCCCTCGTCTGTTCATAACTACGCTTTCCTCATCTTCCTCGTTGTAATGCTCCCGGTAACTTTACCCAGGCCGTCTCTCTTATTCTATTCAGCGAAACTCAGGATCGCTACCCACATAAAAATGAAATACAGGCAGGTCCTGTTACAGTCCTGCCTGCAAATATCTGTCTTAGTGGTGGAACAGACGAATGCCTGTAAACGCCATCACCATATCGTATTTATCGCAGCATGCGATCACATCTGCATCACGCACGGATCCACCGGGCTGTGCGATGTATTTTACGCCGCTCTTATGTGCTCTCTCGATGTTATCGGAGAAGGGGAAGAACGCATCGCTTCCCAGAGTCACATCCTGCATTTTGTCAAGCCATGCTCTCTTTTCCTCTCTGGTAAATACGGGAGGTTTTACCTTGAAGATGCCTTCCCATGTGCCGTCTGCCAGCACATCCATGTACTCATCACCCATGTAGACATCAATGGCATTGTCACGGTTGGCTCTGCCTAAGCTGTCTACGAACTGCAGACCCAGTACCTGGGGAGACTGACGTAAGAACCAGTTGTCTGCCTTGCTGCCGGCCAGTCTGGTGCAGTGGATACGGGACTGCTGGCCTGCGCCGATGCCGATAGCCTGACCGTCCTTGACATAGCATACGGAATTGGACTGGGTATATTTTAAGGTGATCAGTGCGATCTTCATATCGATCAGAGCACTCTCCGGGATCTCCTTGTTCACCGTCACGATATTGGACAGCAGATCACCGTTGATGTCCAGCTCGTTACGTCCCTGCTCAAAGGTGATGCCGTATACCTGCTTGCGCTCGATGGGAGCGGGCTGGTAGGAAGGATCGATCTGGATGATGTTGTAAGCACCCTTTTTCTTCTGCTTTAACAGCTCCAGTGCCTCATCGGTATAACCGGGAGCGATGACACCGTCGGATACCTCTCGCTTGATCAGACGGGCGGTATCTGCATCACAGACATCGGACAATGCGATAAAGTCACCGAAGGAGGACATTCTGTCTGCGCCACGTGCTCTTGCATAAGCACATGCCAGAGGAGACAGCTCTCCAAGATCATCCACCCAGTAGATCTTCGCCAGAGTATCGCTTAAGGGAAGTCCTACCGCAGCACCGGCGGGGGATACATGCTTAAAAGAAGTAGCTGCGGGAAGTCCCGTAGCTTCCTTCAGCTCTTTTACCAGCTGCCAGCCATTGAAAGCATCCAGGAAATTGATATATCCGGGTTTGCCGTTCAGTACAGTAACAGGCAGATCACTGCCGTCTTCCATGAAGATCCTGGAAGGCTTCTGGTTCGGGTTACATCCGTATTTTAACTGAATCTCGTTCATCTTATTTTTCTCCTATTCTACGATATTCACTATTCAGAACCTTACACATTCTTGTTCACAATCTTAGTCTCGTATTTACCGGTCTCGATGTCGATGAAACGAACGAACAGGGAGACCTTGTTGTCCTCATTTAAGCTGTTCCACAGCATATCGGTAAATGCATCCATGTCATCGGGGATCTCCACTAACTTCGGCTCCCCCTGGAAGCTGGGCAGCGGATTGCCGTCATGCATATAAGTATGAATGAAACGTCCCTCTCCGGAAAGTGGATTCTCGTAAGCATAAGTAAAACGCAGGCAGGAATCGGGGTTGCCGTTGTCACTCTTCAAAATGGACATAGCGTAATTGTACTTGCCGTTCTCAATGTGCATGATACCGGAGATTCTCGGTGTGTAGTTCGGTCCGTCCGGCTCGAATTCTCTGCTGCGCAGGGACTGTTCAAAGGTTAACTGTTTGTCCATTCCCTCGTAGATGGTATCGGTCTGATCGCCGTTGGTTACGATGGTCTTGTTGCCCAGGACACGTACCGGCGCATAGATGATCAGACTGGGATCTTCTAACTTAGAAGGGTCGAAAGCCTGGGTACGGATTCCCTCTCCCTCTGTCACGAACACACGATTGCGGCTGTTGGCACTTCTTCCCATAATAAAATACGCGGTTACGGCATATTTACCATTCGCAGAGCGTCCGATCACGATACCTCTGCCGGGATAAGCATTACTTTTCAGTTCCTGTTCCAGTTGTAACATAGTTTTCCTCCGTTTATCCTTTAAAATAAAAATCCGCCTAAGCACCACAAATAGACGGTGCCCAGGCGGTCGGCTTTCACTATTCTACACTCCCTGTGGGTATCTCCACTGCAGCAGGCTGCGTTCCGCCAGTCGTGTAGCTATATCAATAGTAGCATGGTTGCCCGATACTTGACAAGAGGGATTTTGATAATTTTGTTACTTCCGTAACAGTTCTGCCCCAAAGCCTTCATAAAAGCGTGTGCAAGCACCCGATCGTCGCATTTGCTATTCTATGGCTGAACTGTTACTTCACATATTTCGCCTCAAATGCATGCCTCTCCAAAGGACGGTCAAAATAGTATCCCTGAATGTATTTGACCTTCATGCCCTGCAGTACCTTGAACTGCTCCGGGGTCTCGATACCTTCCACGCAGATGCTGACACCGATGGTCTGCGCCAGCTCTGCCACCATCTTGATAAAGGACTGAGAGTAAGCATCCCCCGCCAGATCCTTGACGAAGCTCTGATCCACCTTGATGACATCGATGGGGATCTCACGGATATGATTCAGGGAAGAGTAACCGGTACCGAAATCATCCAGTGCCAGAGAGACGCCCAGTGCCTTGATCCGGTTCAGAATCTCCTTCATACGCTCCATATCGTTAATGGCAAGGCTCTCTGTTACCTCCAATGTCAGATTCTTCGGAGACAGACCGGTGTCCTGTAATGCCTTTTCTATCGTCTCCACGATATCCGGCTGCAGGAGCTGTACCACAGAGAGGTTGACATTTACTTTATAATCCGGATATCCCGTATCGTTCCAGTGTTTGCAGCGGGTGCAGGCCTCCGTCAGCACATAATTGCCAATGGGATTGATCAGTCCCAGATACTCTGCCAGGGGAATAAATTCCGATGGAGAGATGAATCCCAGCTTCGCGCTGTTCCAGCGGATCAGTGCCTCCGCACCGGCGCAGACATCCTTTCCACCCTGAATATCGATGATCGGCTGGTAATAGACCTCAAACTCCCGGTAGCCCTCCACCGTGGCGTCACGCATGTTCTTCTCCATGTCCAGACGGCGTCCCGATACAGAATCATTGCCTTCCCGATACGTTTCTACACGGTTTTTGCCGGTCTTTTTCGCCTCATACATGGCAATATCCGCTTTTTTGATCAGATCTGTCACGGAATCTCCGGCATCCGGGAAGGTGACGATACCCATACTCATAGTACAGTAATAATCTGCATCCTTCAAAAACCAGGGCTTGCTGAAGATCTTTTTAATATCTTCCACGATATTTCCAAACCGGGGATAGCTTTCCGGAGGGATCACAATAACGAATTCATCGCCGCCCATACGGTAGCAGGTGTTCTCAATACCGTTGATCCGTTTTAATGCATGGGAGATGGATTTCAACAGCACATCACCGTACTGGTGACCAAGTCCATCATTAATATGCTTGAAATCATCCAGATCCAGGTACAGCAGAGCACCGGTTCCGCCGGTCTTCTTCGCCTGATCGATCTGTCTCGCCAGATCCCTCTCACAGCACATACGGTTGTACAGTCCCGTCAGGAAATCTGTGTACGCCTGCTGCTCGATCCGGCGCTGGTACAGCTTTTTATCCGTAATATCATACAGAGAGTACAGGTTGGCTTTTTTACCGTCTACCCAGGCGATCTCCTTGCACAGCAGATCATACCAGGTCTCCTTCTCGGCATGGTACACAACACTCACGGTACGGTTCTTGTCCTTGCGGACGCTGGACTGTAACAGAGCATCAAAATTATGGTCCATCAGTTCCTTGGCAAACGTATTCTTCAATATCTGGTTGGCGAACAGCATCCTGCCCGTGTTCTGATCCGTTACGTAGATGGCACAGCCCACATTGTCCAGTATCTCTTCCAGCGCCGCATAGGAACCTGCCAGGGAATGTTTCTGGATTCGTCTGGTCAGAATACTCTGTAAGATCTTCACCGCGTCCGAGGTGAACTTGATCTCCGACATACTCCATACATGTGCCTGTCGCCTATGGTTCAGAGACAGTATCATATTGCCGCTCTCCTGCTTCAGGATAGGAAAAATCATCACGGCTTTCATGCCTATCTTTTCAATTTCCTCAGAGTCCGCCTTACCCACGCTGTCCGTAGATACCACCAGTGGCTTCTCTGTATGGAGAAAAGAATTCACGAAAATCCCGCTGGTCTTGTCAAAATAAGAGATCTGTCCCGGTGCCAGCCATTCTACGGCTACATTCATCGTATCCGTGTCTGCCTGCAGCTGAAAAATCTCTGCACTGTCTACCTGAATGTGCTGTGCCAGAATCTTCAGCCATCGGTTCATGGTCAGTTCGATCTGTTCATCACTGTCTAAGAGCTGAACGATCTCCGTAGTCGCCTCTATGGTATGGAGATTGCGACTCATCTCTTCCTCCGCATATCTGCTCCTTCTGCTCTCGGCTTCCGCGCTGAAGCAGGACATACGGTCTCTGTAAATATCCGCACTGGTATCCCGCAGCAGATCCAGGATCTGGTAAAAAGATATGGTGTCAAGCTTCTTCAGATCATATACCTGCCAGTATAGAATGATGGTGTTCTCCACTCTGACAGCAACTGCTGCCACATGTCCACCGTCCGGCAGCTCTTCCACCACCTGTTCCTCAAGGGATCCTTCCTGTACTCTGTCCAACGCCTGCGCCGCTTTTCTTCGATACTCCCCTACGATCGGATCTTCCCCATCCGGTCGTATCAGAGACTTATCGATGTAGGGCTCTGTTATGGCTCTGCCTTCCTTGTCCACGCAGACAGCCATCACTCCCGTCACTTTGCAGAACTCGTTCTGCAGATGCTGCAGGCGCTTTTCGTCTATCAATTCACGTAATGCAATCTCAGCCACTTTTTTGCTCCCCTGTTTCTCTGTAAAATATCCAGAAATTCTTTCTCGAATATTTATATTCTACCATGCATCCCGAAATTGATACAAGCTATTATTTTACATTTTTTGCTATATTTATTAAATTGCTTGAAAAATTTAGTTCATTTTGTCAATTATTGCAAATACTATGAATCGACCCAAATATGTCATGAATCGACCGTAGAGGACGGGTTGCACCCCCAGAAAATACTATCCGCCAAAAGAACAGAATAAAAATTATTTTTACTTCACCTGTCGTATTCAGATGCAAAACGCTGCATAGAGCGGTACTATCTTTTTGTTATCTTCAAATGCGAAGTTTTTTGCAGAGAGTTTGATGGCATATGCAGGCTTATAGGTATCCATGTAGACCTTTAAACTCTTTGCTCTGGTATTGTCGGCAGATTTCACTTCAATCGGGATCAGCTGCCCGTCACGCTGAATAACAAAATCTATCTCCGCACCACGCTCAGACTCCCAATAGTAAGTATTGTAACCATTGATGGAGAGCTGTACATTGACGTAATTCTCCGTCATACCGCCCTTAAAATCATTCAATTCCTCAACCATATACAGAATATCATTGGCCGCCAGATCCTTCTTGGCACAAAGCAGCCCCAAATCCGAAACATATATCTTGAAAGCGTCGATATCACGATAATTTTCCAAAGGCTTTTTAATCTGCTCTACCTTATAGACCTGTGATACGATTCCGGACAGGCAAAGCCATTCTATTGCATTCTCAAATTCAGACGCCCGCCCTCCTTTTTTCATCAACTTATACTGAAAACGCGTATTTTTCTTCGAAAGCTGAACGGTAATATTGTCATAGGCTAGCCTGGTCTTCTTGATTTCATTCAGATTATTATACTTACTCATGTCGTTGAGATAACTTGCAAGAATGGTATCCTGTATATGGCGGATCAGGATATAGTCCCTTGTCTGGGCAAACTGCATCACACACTCCGGCATCCCGCCTACCACAAGATACTGCCGGTAAAGCTGCATAGCCGCATCGTGGAGTGCCGCCGGCATCGGCTGATCTGTTGCAAAGCACCTTTTGATCTGCTTCACAAGATCTCCCTCACCCATAGCGATCATAAATTCCTCCATATCCATGGGATACAGTTTTTTCATATCCACCTTGCCCACAGGGAACGAGAACTTTTCCCTGTTGACAGCCACACCTAACAGGCTGCCCGCAACAATGATATGATAGTCCGGAGCGCTCTCGTTAAAATATTTCAGAGAAGTCAGAGCCCTTTCGCAAAGCTGCACCTCATCAAATACAATCAGCGTTTTTTCTTTTACGATGGTCTGACCCGCAATGTGAGACAAAATGGGGATCAGATAATCAGGACTGATGTTTTCTTCAAAAGTTTCATTCAATTTAGGATCTGTTTCAAAATTGAAATATGCCACATTCTCATAGTGAGTTCGTCCGAACTCTAAAATGGAGTAGGTTTTTCCCACCTGTCTTGCCCCTTGCAAAATAAGGGGTTTACGATGTTCACTTTCTTTCCACGTTTCTAAGAAGTCCATAATCTTTCTATACATCCTTCGTCCTCCATAAAGCTTCTGAGTATAGCATAATCCAAATTCGTGTAAAAATCAAATGTTTTTGATGCTAATTTTGCATTATATTACATGAATGTTTTTGTGTTTTTAACATTTTTCTACATGTTTATTACTTTTTCTACCTTTACCACTATAAGCTATATTCCCATAGAGAAACGTGTGCCGAAAATACACAAAAAGCCCCGCCGCAGAGTTTTGTCCCTGCGGTGGGGCTTCTGTATTACTTATTTTCTTAGTTCTTCTTTCTTCTTGCCAGCATTCCAGCGAGTCCGGTCAGGGATATCGCAAAGAGCGTCAGCCAGATACCGAAGGGATCTCCGGTCGCCGGAACCTTGTCCAGTTCCTGGGACTGTTGATTGCCAGCGGTATTGGCAGCCGCACCTGCCGTATTACCGCTGTCATTGTTGCCGCTGTTATCGCTGCCATGATTGCTGTCATTATTGTTGCTGTTATTACCACTGTTATTGCCGGAGGTATTGGCTGCAACCGTGAAGTTAGTACCTGCGATACCATTGTTCCAGACGATGGCAAAGGTATGACTGCCTGTAGCTAATGTCTTAAGGTATTCTGCCTTCAGGGTGATAATGGTAGATCCTTCTTTTGCGTCGTAGTTAGCAGGATCGATCACTTTTCCATCTACCTTTACAGCATGGAACCTGTTAAATTCGCCGTTTCCGCGGATCACGACAGTACCGTCCGTGTTCTGTGTCCAGGAACTGTTTGCGCCATCGATAATCCGGTATTCCGGTGAAATGTAGATGATCACATTGACGGTAACATCTTCATAGTTCTCCGAGGTAATGGTCACAGGTACAGTCACCTTATTATCCACATTGCCTTTCGTCAGTGCAGACAACGTAAACTTCATAAGACCTGTTGTTGCATCTATGCTAATAGCTTCCGAGAGAACCCCGAGGTCACCGGCAGCCGTACCAAGTGCATAGCTTCTTGCGCCCGGCACAAGGTTCGCTATATTGATGGTCTGTGCGCCGGTCTTCGTGTACTCGAAGAATTCTGTAACATCTTCTACTGTAAGATCCGCCTTATCAATGGTCAGTATACCTGCTTGGATCTCCTTTGCCCTATAGTTCGTGCCTTCTGCCACAGCCAGGATCACCTTATAGCTTCCGGCGTTGGTGGGTGCTGTTTCACTTCTGGTATAGGTAGTACCGTAGCTGCCTTCGTAGTACACCTTTACCGCACCCATGCCGATTGCATCTTTGGTCTGAACAGTCACAGCCTTCGGAGTACCATCATAGGTCTGCGCTGTGGAAAAATCGGGGGTCACAACAAAGTTATCCAGTCTGGGATCAACTTTCGCAATCTTCCATGTCGTAGTAGCCGTTCCGGTATAGTTACCCTTACCTTCGATCATCAGAGGGATGGAATCTTTTGCACTCATAAACATGTCACTGCCATTTATGATGCTATAATCCCCGGAAGTCAAAGTCCTTCCGCTGACAGTCACGGATTGGATCTTCACTGTCTGCGTTGAACCGTTATAGGGGAGCTCGCTCTGTTCCAGTTCAATGACTGCGCCCGCGATATCCTTCCTTTCGATTGTAAATGTCTTGTCCGCTGTTCCCGTGTAGTTGCCTTTTCCAGTGATGATCAAGATTGCTGTATTCTTGCCGGCATTGGTATTCTCGTCATAGCTGAAGTCAAAGTCTCTACCAGAAGTCAGCTTAATGCTGCCGTCCTTCACTTCCGGTGTCGGTGTGATGACCTCGCCGGTATATTCCTGTGAAGCGATGGTACCAATCATGTCCGTGGTAACAGCCTTCGGAGAAATGGTGAAGGCGTACTCTACGCTGCCGGTATAAGTTTCATTGCTGTCTGCTACTTTATAGATTGCCTTGTAAGTACCTGCATCCTTGGGTGCAGTGGGGCCGTTGTAAGTCGTATTGCCTGTACCCTCATACAGCACTTCCAGTTCGTTTGCAGGAACGTTGCCGCCGGTAACCAGCAATGTACCGGTAGGCTGAATCACACCGCCGTCATAAGTCTTGTTCGTATAGGTCAGACCGTCGATCGTAACCGTCATCTTGTCCGTAGGATGGAAGGTCAGGGTTGCCTCAATATTCTCGTAGTTTGTGGAAGAAATGATAACTTTACATGTCTGGTCGGTCGTGGAGGTAATGTTCGCCGCAGTGATATAGGAAATTTTTCCAGCATCTTGATCTAATGTCAACGGATTCATCACATCACTGTTGAAACTATCATTAACACTGGAAATCACAGCGCCTTCGGGTACCGCTCCCTCTGGGAAAAAGTCTGCCGCCGTCAAAGTACCGGTCTGCGCAGTGCTACGTTTCTTTATAATAGTTACCTTTTTTTCGACAGTGCCGTTATAAGCACCTTTATTAATGGTAAATGTCGTGCTTCCGCTGACATCATAGTTTCCACCGGCTACATCCGTAATTGTTACGGTAGCGGCGCCAGCATTGATATTATCTGCATAGGAAACACTATACTCACTGTCAGGAATCACCTTCTCACCGTCCTTTACAACTACAGACGGCTTCTTTTCCGTGCCATCATATGTTCCGGCATCCGCAACCTCAATGGCCGGATCTGTAACTTTCTTACTATTAATAGTGTATTGTACACCAGCTGTTGCATCCCCTATCGTAATCGAAGCCCAATAAGTACCGGCATCGGTGGGAGCCCCGCTGAGAATCTTACCAGGCTGTTCGTATTTAATGTTGCTCACAGTTACAGCATCCGGTTGCCAATTAAACGCATTTAACGTCGCCTCTGCTGATTTGCCATCGCCGTAGACCTCATGCTTAGGCTTGTCGATGATCACCCAGCCGCCCTTAGGATTGGGACAGCCGGTTACGTTGCAATCAGCGATAATGGTCTGTAGGTTTGCGCTCCGACTGTATATCCAGTTATGTATGTGTGAATTGAGGTATAGTTTGCCATTTTGTTCATCCACTGTAACGACATAGCCCTGATCGGTCCTATCAGGCTGAAAGATATAAGTATAGCTCGCCCAGCTGGTCGCTCCGGTGGCAATCTGAATCGGGGTTTCGTCGGTGGGAGCTGTTTCAGTGGTCACACCAATGCTTGCTCTATTTGTCAGTCTTGAGTCAATGGTAATCATTGCTTTATCGTGCAGGAAAACATTTTTGTTGTCATTGGATGTAATATCCGCCGATCCGCCGATCGTGAATTTACTCGTCTGAGGAACACTCACACCCATTTTATTTTTGGTGATTGCACCATCGTACATATTGAAACTACTGCTTTCGCCCATAAGTACACCGGTTGCATTTTCGGAGATTGTGCCGCCGTACATATTGAAGATACTGTTATTACCCATAAGTACACCAGTTGCAGTGCGCATAATCGCGCCATCGTACATGGTAAATTTACCGGGCTGGGACGTGTCCCCAGCAATCCGCACACCGGCATCAGCATTGCAGTAAGAACGAATCTCCCCATGACCTGTGCAGTCGCTCAACGTCAGTGCACCCGCCTCTTCAATGGCGATCACACCGACATATGGTGCCGATGTTACAAGCCACTTTCCGTTCAGGCAGAGGTTCACGTCAGTTTCAATCTCAAGCACGCCACCCTTGCTTGTAACCGTATTCCCGTTGTATGTAACCGAACCACCTTTCATTTCGATGGTATCCGCCAGATAATAATTACCTGCCGGGAGCTTATAAGTCATGTAGTATGCCTTCGTCGAATTTCCTTGGGCATCAGTGGCGCTGGTCTCTTTAACCTCACTTGGAACAGTCAGTGAACCATACATCAGCTGCTGCGTGACTTTATTATAAGTCAAAGGTGTCCACAACACTTTGCTATGGTTCGGTTCATGATTGCAAGGCTCGCCGCAGATGGCATGCTGATGTAGATTATCCTCCTTCACATACAGCCACAGCTCATCCGGCTCATTATCGATAATCCACTTGTCGCATTTGTCGCTGCCACCATTTTCGATAATGAACTGGCGGGCAATATTATCATTCAGTCCAAAACCCGCGCCTGCCTTGGCAAACTTCACATAAAATCCTTCCGTGGGCATCTTTTCCAATGTCACATGGATTTGGACGTTAGCGCCCAAATTGCCGACAGTGATGACGGCGCCACTGGACAGATAGACATTGTTTTCAACACCATCTTTCGTATTCCCGCTAATGTCCGGTGTGCCGTTCAAGGTGAAAGTGCAAGAGCGCAATTTACCCACCATATATACGCCACCGCCGTTAGTGCTTGCCATATTGTTTTTGATTTCGCCGCCATTCATGGTAAAATCGGTTGAGCCGTGGCTGCCCACGCTCACGCCGCCGCCCGTGGCTGCGGTGTTTTCGGTAATGCTGCCGCCGTTCATGATGAGATTGGCATTGCCGGCACTCACTCCGCCGCCATTCGTACCGGCAGTATTGTTTGTAATCTTGCCGTCGTACATGGTGAAAGCAGAATACCGACCGCTTGTACCCACACCACCGCCAGCGTCGTTAGCCGTGTTGCCGGAGATAATTCCACCGTACAGGTTAAAAATTCCGCCTTCGCCTCTTGCTCCTTCTATATTTACGCCACCACCATATTTAGCTGTATTGCCGGTAATGCTGCCGCCATACATATTGAACCGGGTGCCATTGCCATTGGGCTTGATCCCTAAGGAATACAGAAGCACACCGCTACCGGTCTTACCCGCAGTGTGGGTGATTGTACCAGCCTTCTGTTGACAGTCGGTCAGTGTGAAAGTTGTCTTGCTCAGAGCACTGCTGCAAACAATAGCGCTAAAATCCCCATTTGCCTTGATGGTGTAGCCATTCAGGCAGAGTTTCACATCCTTCGACGCTGAGGCTATGGCATAATGTGAGGCTATGTAAATGGGATAATCCAGTGTGATGGAGCTGCCCAAATAATAGTTGCCGGCAGGCAGTTCGTAGCACATGACATTCTGACCCTGATCAAAGTATCCTTTGTCTTGAGTTACCGTTGCCGGCAGCTCCGTATCGCCTATTTTCAGTTTGCCATTATCCATCCACAACTTTGTAAAAGTCACCTGTGAATCGGTCGTGTGATTGCCGACATCATGGCGTTCCTTGCCGCAGAGGCAGTGAATATGCTCACCTTCCGCCACCGTCATCGGTGCATTCAACGCTTCAGAAATGGCATGAAGTCGTGTCATATTCAGCTCTTCACACTGTTCCTCGGCCAGCTCCGCCATAGCCTCGTCGATAGCTTCCAGCTGCGCACTGACACTTTCTGCATTTTCCACCGTCACTGTCTCCGGCAGAGCGTCGATGAGTGCCTGTACCTTCTGCACTGCTGCCTTCTTCTCATCATCTGCCGCCCCGGTGTCCTGCGTGCCGGCATCACTATCGCTGACACTTTCAGCAGTGGAATCTTCCGTACCGGGAGCTTCCGCAGTGGTGCTCTTATCGGACGAAGTCTCTTCCCCCGGTGCCACCGCTGCTTCTGCTTCCTTCTGCTCTGTCACAGGGACTGCTTCCTGCTGTTCCTCCTGCCCTTCCGCAGAGTCTGCTTCCTGCTGTTTCTCCTGCTCTTCCGCAGAGTCTGCTTCCTGCTGTTCTTCCTGTTCTGTCACCACATCAGCATCCTGTGCGAATGCCGTCATGGGCAGTGTGGAGAAGCAGAGAATAATTGCCAGTAACATGCTCAATACTCGTTTTTTCATAGCGTTCTACCTCTTTCCGACGGGCATAGTGATACCCATTATCTTAAAGATAACGTACCACACTTTCTCTCGGCAAAACCATTTTTTGCATGAATCGACCCAAATATGTCATGAATCGACCTTATGGGAAATTTTTCTTTCGAGGTCTGTTCAATAGTCTTCCGAGATTCCCGTTTTGTAAACGGGTTTCTTCCGAAAAGAAAAACGCACCGACGAGGGTGCGTTTCTCCTGGTTCTATATTTTATTTTCTTACAACTTATTTATCATCCACGCTGTAATTCGGAGCTTCCTTGGTGATATGGATATCATGAGGATGGCTCTCCTTCAGGGATGCAGCGGAGATCTTCACAAATCTGCCGGTCTCCTTCAGAGTCTCGATATCCTGTGCACCGCAGTAGCCCATACCGGAACGGAGGCCGCCGAGTAACTGGAATACGGTATCTTCTACGCTGCCCTTGTAAGCTACACGACCCTCGACACCTTCGGGTACCAGTTTCTTCGCATTCTCCTGGAAGTAACGATCCTTACTGCCGTTCTCCATAGCTGCGATAGAGCCCATGCCACGGTATACCTTGTACTTTCTGCCCTGGAACAGTTCGTATTCTCCCGGGCTCTCCTCACATCCTGCGAACATGGAACCCATCATACATACATTACCGCCGGCTGCGATCGCCTTGGTAATATCTCCGGAATACTTGATACCGCCATCTGCGATGATGGGAATACCGTATTCCTTTGCCACACTGTAACAGTCCATGATAGCGGATACCTGGGGAACACCGATACCTGCAACCACACGGGTAGTACAGATGGAACCGGGTCCGATACCTACCTTAACAGCATCTGCACCTGCCTCGATCAGTGCACGGGTTGCATCGCCGGTAGCTACGTTACCTGCGATCACCTGCAGATCGGGATATTTTTCCTTGATCATCTTCAGGCAGTTCAATACGTTCTGGGAATGACCGTGTGCGGAATCCAGTACGATGACATCAACCTTGGCTGCTACCAAAGCTGCCACACGATCCAGTACGTTAGCGGTAATGCCTACGCCGGCACCGCAGAGCAGTCTGCCCTGGGAATCCTTGGCTGCCAGAGGATATTTGATGGTCTTCTCAATATCTTTGATGGTAATCAGACCCTTTAAGTTGAAGTCCTTGTCCACAATGGGAAGCTTTTCTTTTCTTGCCTTTGCCAGGATCTTCTTCGCCTCTTCCAGGGTGATGCCTTCGGGAGCGGTGATCAAACCTTCGCTGGTCATGGACTCTTTGATCTTCTTGGTAAAATCGGTCTCGAACTTCAGATCACGGTTGGTGATGATGCCGACTAATTTTCTGCCCTCGGTGATAGGTACGCCGGAGATGCGGAACTTCGCCATCAGTGCATCTGCGTCTGCCAGAGTATGCTCGGGAGACAGAGAGAAAGGATCGGTGATGACACCATTCTCGGAACGCTTTACCTTGTCTACCTCTTCTGCCTGTGCCTCGATAGACATATTCTTATGAATGATACCGATACCACCCTGTCTTGCCATAGCGATTGCCATGCGATGCTCGGTAACGGTATCCATTCCTGCGCTCATCATCGGAATGTTCAGTTTGATCTTCTTTGTCAGCCATGTGGTCAAATCCACCTGATTGGGGACTACCTGAGAATAAGACGGTACGAGCAGTACGTCATCAAAGGTAATGCCTTCACCAATAATCTGTCCCATTTTCTCTCCTCCTGTGTTCATTTAATAAGATTTGTGAATGATTTCTTTCAGTAATATAAGCTATACTTATAAGAAATATTTGCTGTGCTTATAACATTTCCATGAGTTTAGCAAAGTTTTCTATGGCTGTCAACTGGTGAGTGCTAATTATTTTCTATTCTTCTGTTTCTAATTCTAATCTCTGTAAAATATCCCTTACAATACCTGCATTTTCAATCAGATTAATTCCAAAGCATTTTTTACCTGCATCCTTCAAAGACGCACCCACATGATATGCTTTCGTTTTATCAAGAATTAAAAAACGATCATGAAATACTCTTGTGTACTTTACATCCAGTTTAGGATACTGTGCATTAAAGTTATCTACATCTGTTTCAGATAATTTTGTCCGTTGCAGTGTATAAACTGTCACCGCCACATTTTCTTTCTTCTTTGACAAAATATTTAATGTTCCTACATCCACATATCCATCTACTAGAACAATTTCCGTCTCTGCTTTCTGAATTAGTCCTATTAGTAAACTGAACGCATCATATATCTGACCATCAAAAAATATCTTTTGATTAGACTCCTCATGATCTGATATGTACTCAAAAATCTGCTCAAGTTTTTCATCTGTCTTTTTCTGATATTCCAGTTGTTTTAACTCAACGTTACTAATCCTTTCAAACAGAAGTGCATTGTTGGCTATAAACCGTCGCATTTCTACAAATGCACGCATAATGCCTATGCTTACATTGATTGCCACCTCGCTATGCAATACACTGGCCAGCATGGATATTCCCTGCTCTGTAAATACATACGGTAATGTACGTCTGCCGCCTCGTCCATCCTTTTTTTCTGGCTCTTGTATTTTTGAGGTGCCAGATTGGCACCTCAAAGATTCTGCTTCTTCTGTTGTAAGCTGAAAACAAAAATCTTCTGGAAATCGTTTTATATTTCTTTTTACTGCACGATTTAAAGCTTTTGTTTCTACCTGATAAAGCATTGCCAGATCACTATCCACCATAACTTGTTTGTTTCTTATCACATAAATCAGATTTTCAATGTCTGGTGGCATGATTTCAACTACTTGTGTTTCCACTGGTTCCATTTCTTTTGCTTTTTGATCCGCCATTCCATCTCCTCTATAACTTGAAATGCCAAACTGGCATTTCAAGTTACTTTACCGCACAATCATTGCAAAAGGATTCCGATGCATTCTATTCACCGGAATCCTTTTGTTCGTGAATCACTCACTGATCATTATTCACTGAATACCTTACGGGGTGCCACACTCTTGAGCACCTTCACCAGTTCCTCGTTGGGGCTTAAAATGATCTTCTCGCCACCTTCATAATACATGGCATAACGGCCATCCGGCTGCAGAACCTCGCCAATGCTGTAATCCTTCTCCTTCACCTGACGGTTCTTGAAGTTGTCCAGATGATAGGAATAGACCGGTGCAAATACTTCCATGCGGTCCAGGCTGTAAGTAGCTACACGCTTTCTCTTACTCTTTGCCATGATCTTGTCCACAGACAGCTCCTTATCCAGATAGAGATATTCATACTCCAGATCCGTGAACATATTCAGAAAATAAGCTCCCACACCCGCGACAAGAGCGACCGGCAGGAAAATGATAAACACAAACATTACCAGGCAGCTTAACACTGTCAGGGTGACAAGTAATACTTTTAAGATTTTAGCCCACGCGGGCTGTTTTGCTTTTACAAGACATTCTACGTAAGAATCACTCATTTTTCGTTTCCTTTTCTCTCATATATTTTGCAGCAGAGATTTTCCGCGCCGTTCTTCCGTTCCTTCGGGAAATCTCTGTTTACGCCTGTCCGGATTCTGCTTCTCCTGACAATCGTTTCTATTATGATATATCATCCGTGGAAAACTTGCAAGATATGCCTGGATTTTCCGGGTGATTTAATTCTTTTTTTAGAATCCCCTCACACTTCCTTCATTGACTTTCGGATAGAGAACCTTTATCATAAATTTATATTTCATGCAGAAAGGCGGTTTTTTCATGGCTGTAATGGATGAATTTAAAGAAGAACGGGAAGCACTGAAAAACGGCACTCCCAAGCAGAAGTTTTCGTATTTCTGGTATTATTATAAATGGCACGTGATCATTTCCGTGATCGTCATCGGTATGCTCGTAAGCTTTATTTACCAGTATGTGAACCGGAAGGATACAGCTTTTAACGCCGTTTTATTAAACGCAAGTCTCTTAGACCAGCTGTCTTCCGAGCAGCCGGATTTCATTACGGATTTCGCCGAAAAAGAGGGCATCGATCTGAATACCAACGATATCACTTTCGATACTTCTATTCGTATTGTGGAAGACAGCATGGATGAGACCTCCGTTACTTCTACCCAGAAGCTGATGGTATATGTGGCAGCAAATGAGCTTGACAGCATGATCACGGATTTCGATTCTTTCCAAAAATATGCCAACAGCAGCCTGTTCTATGATCTGCGGGATATCCTCACAGAAGAACAGATTCAGACACTGGAACCTTATTTCTATTATGTGGACAGGGAAGTGGTGCTGGCGATCGAGGCAGCAAACGATGATCTGAATACCGATTATACTCCGGAATATCCCGATCCTCTCCACCCGGAAGAAATGCAGGATCCCGTCCCGGTGGGCATCTGCCTGACCGGCTGTAAGAATCTGACCGATAACTATTACTTCCGCGGAGACGGTATTGTCATGGGCATCTACGCAAATGCGAAGCATGCAGACACCGCTGTGGATCTGGCAGAATACTTATTGAGCAAGTAGAATTTGCAACATTGAACTTAAAAAGGCATGCCCCGTTGTAATGGGACATGCCTTTTTGTATCTATCTATATTCTTTTAGAAATCCAGGTCACGGAAGCGGTTGGGCTTCTTGGGCTTGCGCCGTTTCTTCGCCTGCCGGATAGCTTCCTTACGCCTGCTGCGCAGATCCTGATCCACGGAGCGATAACGGGATCTGGAACGATTTCTTCTGCGGTTAAACCGCCAGGTCAGTCTGGTACTGCGGTGGGCAAAATGATAATTTTTAACAAATGCTCTTAGCAGCAGAATGAGGAAAATCACCACAGCGATCCCCAGGATCCAGAAAAATACCTTTACCACATTGATAAAAATCACTGCCGGACCACCGGAAGCCGTATCTTCTTCCCCGGAAGCTGCGGGCTGCGTGGCTGCGGGAATACCTCCGCCCTCGCCGGTCGGCTCATCAGCCGCCGCTCCTTCTGTCGGCTGCACGGTTTCGGCGCTGTCCGGCTCCTGCGTCGCCGCCGTAGCTTCTACCTCCTCCGTTGTCCCTGTGGTCTCGTCCCCAAACACACTGCTTCCCTTTTCCGAAGCCGTGAAATCAATGGATGCCGTGCCCAGTACCACATCATGATACGTATACGTAATGACCGCTACCTGTCCGGGATCCGTATTATCATAAGAAATATCGGATACCGCATCCTCGAATGTGATAGTATTCGGCAGAGTGATACAATCGCTCTGATTCAGTTCCAGGATCGGTTTGGAATTGCCGAAGATGTCATTGCCACTATAAAAGGAACCCGGATTTTCAATGTTGTATTTGGTCTCTGTCTGCGCGATATTGACCTTTCCAAAATTACTGAATCCGTAATCAAACAGCGAAATCGTATCTTCATAATAATTAGGATTCTCATCCCTCATCACCACGCAGATCAGCTTCATGCCATCCTTCTCCGCGCAGGATACCAGCGTGCTTCTCGCCACATCAGTATAACCGGTCTTACATCCTACCAGATAAGGATAGGCGTATTTTCCGCCGGGGATCAGTTCCATTTTGTTGACTTCCATAATGTCATCCGGCTGTCTCTCCGAGGGCAGGATGTGCAGCATGTGGGTCATGGTCATTTTGCACAATGCTTCGTTGGCAAAAAATGCCTTGCCGATCATCGCCAGATCATAGGCGCTGGTGTAATGATCCTCATTGGGAAGACCGTTGGGATTGACAAAATGAGAATCCACACATCCCAGTTCCTTCGCCCGCTCGTTCATGATGTCGCCGAAATCCTGCCAGGTCGTCCCCGAGATATGTTCCGCCACCGCAAAAGATACCTCATTCGCTGAACGGATCAGTATGGCATTCAGACACTCTTCCATAGTCAGCTGTTCCCCGGGTTCAATGGCAATATGGTTGCTGCCCGGGTCGATGTCATGTACTGCGTCGTAGGAGAAATCCACGATCTCATCCATGCTGCAGCGCTCCGAGGCGATCAGTGTCGTCAGTATCTTGGTGGTACTGGCGGGATACTCCTTCTGGTGAATATTTTTCGCATACAAGACTGCACCGGTATCCGCATCGATCAGGATCGCCGACTCTGCACTGACCACTGGGCCCGTGGGCCAGTTGTCCACCGCATTGGACTGTACCGCCAGCGACTGGTTGCGGGCGATGTTCTCTTCTTTTATGGTGGTTGCCGAAACCGCAAGTCCATTAGATGCAAAAAGACAGATGGCGCCGATTCCCATAACTGCCTTCGCAAAAAAAGTTCTATATGAAAAATGCTTGAAAAAACGCATGTATAAATCCTTCCTGATAAATCTTTATAAACCTTTATAAAAGATGCCAGTGGCACATGTCTAGCACGGACCGAAGCGGAGCGGAGACATGGGAGTGCGTAGCACGGGGCAATCCGTAGGCATCAAAGTCGGGGGCTTTTGACCCCGACATCTTATAAAAAAGGTGTATGATAATGCACATTTTCTATCATACACCATTTTTCTCAAAAACCATAGTATTAACTTAAAATTTTTTGCATATGTTCCTGACCGTCAAAATCTTTCCAGATAAACGTATTATCTTCCCAGATCATATACCCGTGCCAGCTGCCTTCCTTCGGGATCGACACGGAACCGGGATTCATACAAATGTACTGTTCTTCCTCATGTTCCATGCATTTCGGTACATGGGTATGTCCGTGCAGCAACACATCTCCGGGGTGCAGCGGTGGCAGGTTCTGTTCGTTATAAATATGTCCGTGGGTAGCATAGACCATCGTATTTCCTTCCGCAAGCACGCAGTAATCCGCCAGCACCGGGAATTCCAGCACCATTTGATCCACCTCCGTATCACAGTTGCCGCGGACACAGTAGATGTCTTTTTTACGGGCATTCAAAAGTTCAATGACTTCCTTCGGTGCATATCCTTCCGGGAGGTCATTGCGGGGTCCGTGATACAAAATATCTCCCAACAGTAAAAGTCTCTCCGCTCCTTCTTTTTCATATGTCTCTAATAATTTTCTACAATAGTATGCCGAACCGTGAATGTCCGACGCGATCATCCATTTCATAATCTTTCCTCCCGTTTGTATATAAAATCAGTCACGACTACCCGATGCAACAGAGGCGTACACAACTGCCTGTTCCGACAGGGTTATATGCACAACCACCTGTTCCGACAGGGTCATATGCACAGCCGCCTGTTCCGACAGGGTCATATGCACAGCCACCTGTTCCGACAGGGTCATATGCACAGCCACCTGTTCCGACAGGGTCATATGCACAGCCACCTGTTCCGACAGGGTCATATGTACAGCCGCCTGTTCCGACAGGGTCACTTGACAAGTTTTCCAAGATACAGTACATTGACAATACAGATTCTACACGAATCTGCAGCATTCATCAAGAAAAGTCATTAAATCATCAAATAATAAGGAAAGGTTATCGAATATATGAGATTGCGCAATATTACAGGCTCCCGCGAAGTGATCGCAGAAAGCCCTTACGTGGTACCGGAAGATACTTTGGAAGACTGTCCCGGAACCTGGCACGAGATCTTCGGGAACGATCACCCAATTCATATTGAGATCGGCATGGGAAAAGGACGTTTCCTGCACACCCTTGCGAAATTAAATCCGCAGATCAATTATGTGGGCATCGAGAAATATTCCAGTGTTCTGCTCC
>CEAC01000337.1_pt1 | contig 52504 bp, 34 predicted proteins | sample 557411 | NCBI WGS metagenome assembly CEAC01 (sample SAMEA3182094, study PRJEB8094) | gut metagenome | biome: human; feature: gut; material: Stool; isolation source: human stools | place: Canada | collected 2012-02-21
GTGGTATAAGCACCGATTGAACCACAAACCGCCCGTCCCGGGCTTATCCTCTGTTTGTATTGCATTGTGCCCCGGTCTGCGCCCGCTCCGCGTTCTCCGAGCCGGGGTTAATAACAATCCACGAGCCTCCGGCCCTCCGATTATGCTCCAGAAAATGATTTGGGAGGTTGGGCATTTCGGGTGATGATTTTTATTCGTATTGCTTTTTAACATTTCAACCGGGTTTTGCAGCTGATCCCAAAACTCAGCTGACCCGAACTCCAGCAGCAACAAAAAAGTCCGGGAGGATAACCTCTCGGACTTTTTTGTGCTTTTGAGAATTTTGTCGGGGTGACTAGACTCGAACTAGCGACCTCACGCCCCCCAGACGCGTACTCTAACCAACTGAGCTACACCCCGATTGAGCTTCAAAAGCGCTGCAAAGTTAAGTATGTTTTTCATATTTTCCAAATTTTTTAAGGAATTTCTTTTTGTTTTTTTGAAAAAGTTTTCAATCTTATTTACATATCGCTAACATTCAGCAGATTACGTCCGGAGCATTTTTTATAGTGGCTCAAAGTAGATTATATCGGGATATTTCACTAATTTTGCATGAATATTACATACATAAAACATGATGAAAGAGACAGATATATGCTGCATCGGCCACATCACTCTTGACAAAATAGTCACACCGCGCATGACTGTGCATTCGCCCGGCGGCACGGCGTTCTACTTCGCCCATGCCATGAGCAGCCTGCATGCCGACAATTTTCTGCTTGTCACTTCGCTCGCCGAAAGCGAGATGAAGGCCGTCGACGATATTCGCGCCCTCGGCATAGAGGTGACAGTGCTGCCGAGCCGCAAATCGGTGTATTTCGAAAACCGTTACGGCGAGAACCAGAATCACCGCACACAGCGTGTGCTTGCCAAGGCCGACCCGTTCACTCCCGAGGGCGTAGCCAGAATCAAGGCCCGATACTATCATTTGGGGAGCCTGCTCGCCGACGATTTTTCAATCGACATAATAAAGGCGCTCAGCGAAAAAGGGATTGTCTCGGTCGACGCGCAGGGCTATCTGCGCGAGGTACGCGGCGACAAGGTATACCCCGTCGACTGGAGCGACAAACTCGAAGCTCTCAGGTATATCGACATACTCAAGGTCAACGAGCATGAGGCGGCTGTGCTCACCGGAGCCACCGACCCGCGCCGCGGCGCCGAAATACTTGCCGGCTGGGGTGTAAAGGAGGTGGTGCTGACACTCGGAAGCATGGGTTCGGTGATACTTGCCGAAGGGCATGCCTACGAGATACCGGCATTCACGCCGACCGACATCGTCGACGCCACAGGATGCGGCGACACCTACATGGCAGGCTACCTGTATATGCGCAACAAAGGTGCCGGATATGAGGAAGCGGGACGCTTCGCGGCCGCGATGTGCACCATCAAACTGCAGGCAACCGGACCGTTCCGCTCGTCGGCCGAAGAGGTCAGACAGCTCATTGAGAAAATTTAGAGTTAACTACGGGGGCGAGACGCCCCCGCCCCTAACCCGACAATCACAACTAAGTAACTCCTATCATGGCTGACATAAAGACACAAGGCGCAAAGCTGATTGACCGACGGTATCTCGTGCCGTTCATACTCATTGCCTCGCTATTTTTCCTGTGGGGATTCTCTCGTTCGATACTCGACGTGCTCAACAAGCATTTCCAGGATGTCATGTCGCTGTCGAAAACCGAGTCGGCGCTGATACAGGTGGCCGTCTACTCGGCGTATTTCCTGATGGCGCTCCCGGCGGGATTTTTTATAATGAGGAAAGGATACCGCAGCGGCGTAGTGTTCGGACTGCTGCTTTTCGCCGCGGGAGCGTTCATGTTCATCCCCGGCGAACTATGCGGCTCGTTCGGCATATTCCTGACGGCGCTGTTCGTGCTCGGGTGCGGACTCGCCTTTCTCGAGACTGCCGCCAACCCGTATGCCGCGGGATTGGGCGACCCGACAACGAGCGCGAGCCGACTTAACCTGGCGCAGTCGCTCAACGGTATGGGCTGCATATTCGGTCCGCTTATTTTCGGACAGATACTGTTCGGCAAGGAGGGAGCGGAGAGCGACGCACAACTGGCGCTCCCCTACAGCATACTCGGCGTGATAGTGATAATCGCGGCCGTCATATTCACCCGCGTGAAGCTGCCCGAAATCAAGAGCGATGACACCCCCGTGGAAAAGGGCGACCGTCAGGCCATCAGGAGCCTGTGGCGACGCCCGCTGTTCGTATTCGGCCTCGCCGCGATATTCTGCTACGAGATTTCCGAGATAGCCATCAACAGTTTCTTCATCAATTTTGTGACAGATGACAGCAGCATCTCCAACGACACGGCGTCGAAGATGCTCTCGATATGCGGTCTCGGGTTATTTTTCACGGGACGCCTGATAGGCAGCCGCGTTATGAGCCGCATACGTGCCGAGAAAGTGCTGCTGGTGTGCGCATGCTGCACGGTGGCGTGCACACTGACGGTGATACTCGCCGGCGGCATCGTGTCGATTGTGGCGCTGTGTGCCTGCTACCTGTTCGAGTCAATCATGTTCCCCACCATATTCGCGCTGTCGCTCAACGGGCTCGGCAACCTCACCAAGTTGGGTTCGTCATTCCTGATGATGAGTCCTATCGGTGGCGCCATAGGCACACTCACGATGGGCTATATAGCCGACCGCGCGGGCATGTCGCTGTCATTCTTAGTGCCTATGGCCGGCTACGGCGTAGTACTCCTTTTCGCGCTCTACTACACCCGCCGTCGTCGCGCATGACAAACCGACTATTTTTAACAAAAGGACAAAAGAGTCAACAACAGAACATTATTTATACTTAGGGGGGATTGCTGCTGTTTTTTTATTTAAACAAAAGAACAAAGGAACAGGAGTAGTGACGATGAAACAAAATTTATTTTTGTGCTTTTGTTACGACTTTTGTACTATTGTTAATATTAATGCGATTGATTATCTGTTTTTAAGGCCGATGATGGTGAATTGGAGGAGGGGTTTGGCTATGCGGAGCGTGGGGCGGTAGCGCAGTGATTTGCGGAGTGCGCGGAATGCTGCGCCGTACATCCGGTGGGCCAGACAGCGGCTCATGCGCATGTTGTACCATAGGGCAAGGTAGCGTTTCAATCCCGGAGTGTTTTTATTTTCGCGGTAAAGCAGTTCGAGCTGACGGCCTACCTCGTCAACAGCTTCGGGGGGACGCGGGTTGCTGTAACCGCGGTGATATACCGCCGAGGGTTCCGTGCAATACGCTATGCCGTAACGTGAGGCGAGACGCGCCCATGTCAGCAGGTCCTCCCCCGATTTTATTCCTTCAGGAAATCCACTTACCGACTGCAGCGCATCGCGTCGAGCCATCACCGCCGATGTCCAAAGCGGAGGATTCGACGCCGCAGCCATCACGAAGTAATTGTCGATAACGCCTGCGGCGCCCGTGAACGGCAGGCGCGACAGCCGGTTGGGCACAATGCGTCCGTCGGCCATCAGATTCTCATAGTTTGTTGCAAATACCGCGCACCGGGGATAGTTTCGGGCAAGCGCGGCAAGTGCCTGCAGGTGGCCGGGGCGCCACTCGTCGTCGGCGTCAAGAAATGTGACGTATTCGCCGCGAGCCTCGGCTATGCCGCGGTTGCGCGCCGCCCCCACCCCGGCATTCTCCTGGGGGATGACGCGGAGCATGTCGAGGCCATGGTCGGCGGCGTAGCTGCGCACCACCTCCGCGCTGTCGTCGGTCGAACCGTCATCGACCACTATGACCTCGCAATCGTGGAAATCCTGCGCTACAATCGAGCCGAGAGGGCGCTCTACGAGTTTCCCTTTGTTATAAAGCGGTATTATGATGGATATCATACGCACAAATTTAGTAATTTTGCAGGAATTTTTGAAAGAGGACTGATAAATATGAGTGACTTTAATCTGAAAGGGCATCTGGCGATGTTCGGTGCCAATCTGACATGGGGACTCATGTCGCCCATAGTGAAAATAGTGCTTGCATCGGGCACGGTGGCGCCGATGCTTCTTGTCGATTTCCGCATGGCGGGAGCGGCGGCGCTGTTCTGGCTTACATCATTGTTTCTGCCCCGCGAACATGTGCCTGCGCGCGACAAACTGCTGCTGTGCGGTGCCGGTATGCTCGGCATACTTTTCAATCAGGGTTGCTTCGTGCTCGGAGTGAGCATGACCACGCCGAGCGAGGCGAGCCTCGTGACTACCACCATGCCGATGTGGGTGATGCTGCTGGCATGGCTGATACTGCGCGAACCTATCAGTCTGAAAAAGGCGGGAGGCATAGCGGTCGGCGCCGCGGGAGCGCTTATACTGATGCTCGGCAGCCCGTCGCAAAGCGCCACGGCCTCCAATCCGCTCTTGGGCGATGTCATAGTGCTGACGGCACAGCTCAGTTTCGCGCTCTACCTCACCCTCTACCGCAACTTCATACGCAAATATTCGCTCGTGACGCTGATGAAGTGGATGTTTCTGTCGGCCACGGTGATTTCACTGCCCGTAAGCATCCCCGTAGTATTGAGCACGTCGTGGGGCGCTATAAGCGCCGTGGAATGGTGCGGAGCGGCCGCAGTGGTAGTGTTTGCGACCTACCTTGCCTATATCGGCGTGATGACCGGCCAGAAACTTCTGCGCCCCACCGTCGTAGGCATCTACAACTACCTCCAGCCCATCGTAGCCACCATAGTAGGCATAACCCTCGGCATGGACAGTTTCACGCTGATAAAAGGCATAGCCGTAATCCTGATATTCAGCGGCGTATGGCTCGTAACAACAAGCCGCGCCCTCGCCACCGACCTACCCCCTGCACCTAAAGCAGCATAAAATAAACAAAAACACAAAAGCCTTATCAAAAGAACAAAAATTTTATGGTGTTTTTGTAGACGGATACTCATCAAAAACGCCTTAGATACGCTATATAAGATACGAGATTTTTACTATCACGATACTTCGTACTTACTATTCTAAAGTCAGTTTTAGGTTTTCCAATATCCACCCTTTGAGCCTCCGACTCTCTCTAATAGTCCTTCTGATTTCAGTTTCTCTATATGGAATTGAACAGTTGACGTTGTGATATGTAAAGTTTCAGCAAGTTCATTCCTTGTAATCCTGGGATTTTCGCATATTAATTTCAATAATCTTTCCCGGGTCGGCAACTTTTTCTGACCGGTTTTCTGACCGATTTTCTGACCGATTTTCTGACCGACTTTCTGACCGATAATAGGTCTGAAATATGTGATTGTAGAAGTCGCAATGTCACTTTCAATCTCAACTTTTTCTCCAGTCAGGGATTCCCATTTCTTTATGCGGCCTATTCCGTAACCCGCATTTTCAGCCAAACGCGCATAACGAAAGAACATGATTATATTGGGATTACGTGGTATCGATTTAATTTTCTTGACATTTCCGGTTAGAGCCACAGGGAATTGTCCAGGATTCTGAAACTCGATTTTGTCATTATAGATAGTGACAGATGAATGCATCGGACCAAAATAATCGGCATGTGCCAAAAGATTTATCAATCCCTCGCGAAGACTATACAGTTGAGAGTTGTCCTCAGGAGAAAAACCGTCAGGTCCTGGCATGAATGGATTGTCAGCAAAAGACCGTAGCCGTTGTATGAGCATCTGAAAGTATTCCCAAATATTCTCCTGTTCAGGCATACGATAGGTATAGCGCACTTCCGCATCATCGTAGGAACTGCCGGGAATTTCTCTATAATCAATCCAAAAATGGCGAAGATGTTTGATTATAGCATTCCTGCGCCCAAAAGTCAATAATCCTCCAAAGGTCAGCACGCCATTGTCAGCGATGCCTGTCCGTTCACAAAACTCATCAAAATCCAAAGAGTTGAGTTCCAGTTCCGGATTGAACTCTTGCAGCCGACGTCGGTAAGTTTCGATTGAATTAGCATTTAAGTCACGTAAAGACGTGCCGGGAACAGCCATTTCAGACTTACTTCCGAACGTTTTCTCTCTGAGCAATATGCCAATCTCAATATCAGTTGCACGTTGGTCACCACTGCCAACACGAATATAGGTATTCGACAGGTTATTGTTCATATACACAGGCTTGCAGCCACTCGGTGGTATATATACGGCAAACACAACTCTCCCATCAAAATCCAGCCGGTCTATTCTTGCCAATATTGGAACATTGAACTTTGACGTCGAACGTAGAATTGCAGCCAAGTCTTGTTCCATCTTTTCCGACTTGTCCACACCGACAATCTCAAAAGTAGAAACTTCCTTCCCTTTTTCCTCATGTACGCCGAGAATTATCCAGCCCCCTGCGGTGTTGGAAAAAGCACTTACAGTTTCCCACATGGATTTAGGGAGGCCGCCCGAGGCCTCCTTTACCTCAAAGTCATCCCATTCAACACCATTCAACCGGCTCAACAGTTCTTCTTTTGTCATATCCATGTTTCCTTTCAACGCAAAAATACGAATTTTTCGGAAGATATGACGTAAGCCTCTGATTTTATTAGTAAGTTATGCGACTGAATGGCAGGAAAAAACGAAGACACAAAAGCCATGACAAAAGATTGTACTTTTGCCTTGGCTTTTGTGCCTTTGTTTAGATAATTATACAGCGCTATACGTTATTTCCAGTCGGCGTCCTCGCCGTTGGCGAACCATGTGCAGCTCTTGTATTGGAACTGGCCTTTGCCGATGACGGTGTAGACCACGGTCTCTACCGAGCGGGCACCGGTGTAGGCGGTGAAGTTGATGGTATAGGTCACTTCCATGCCGTCGACGGGCACTGCGTCGGGATTAAGCTGGGCGAGTACGGCAGGCATTGTCTCGAGGCAGAAACGTTTCTGCATGAGGGCTGTCGCCTCTTCGTCGGTGTAATCTTCGTAAAGTTCGGGGAACTTGCTCTTGGCGTTGGCGCCGCGTATGTCGACGTTGCAGTAATAGAACGATGTGCCGGAATAGAATTCCGAGTTACCGTATTTCGTGTCCATGTAGGGGCCTTCCTTGAGCGATACGCCACCCATAGGCTTGGAAATATTGTTGAATACCCAGTTGACGGCGGCAGTGTAGTACGTAACGGAAGGCTCGGTACGGCTTTCGGGGAGCGTGATGACTACCGACGGATCATAGAGCCAGAATCCGTTGCGCTTTACAAACTGCGAAGTGGTCTCGCCGGCGTTGACCACCCATTCGGTGCCGTTGAAGATATACTGTGCGGCCTGATAAGAGGCACCGGAACCGTTATAGTAGTTGTAGGCTACGACGATCTCATCTTCGGCGGCAGCGTATGGATATTTGTTTTTAAGGTAGACGGGAAGAAGCTCGGCGGGAAGAGTTCCCGAGAGATTTCCGTAAGTCTGTCCCATGGCCTTGTAGTCGGCAGGCTGGAGCACTTCGACTCCGGTCATCGACAACCACGATGTGCCGTCGAAATACAGGATGGCATTTTTGACCGTAGTGGAAACTTCATTGACAGGAGCACGATGTACGGGAGCACCCGAAGCATTGGCGGCATTCTCAACCGATGTGATTACGACGTTGAAGAATTTGCCCGATGAAACCGACGCGAAATATCCGCGGACAATATAAGTTTCGCCGGCTGTAATCTGGTCGCGTATGAACTGCGGCACCTGATAACCGCTTCCCTGTGCGGTCGAAGCGCCGTCGACAGCGAAGTTATAATAGTTGCCGCTGACGGATGCCTTGCCGGTGAACTGCACATACTGCGCAAGCTCGTTGCCGGTACGTGCCACTGCCTCGTCCATCATGGCGCCGGTGTAGACCACGGGAGCGGGATAGGTGTATTCGCCCGTTCCCTCTACCGTATAGCTCTCTTCGGTGATTGCAATCTGCAGGCCTTTGCCGTATGACCCCACCTCGCCGCTAAGCGAAATCTGGTTGCCTACCGCAACAGAAGCCACATCAAAGCCCGAAGCCTGATAGCAAAGGATAGAGCCGGAGTTATCGGTAAGGATAAATCCGCGGTTGTTGACAGCGGTGATATATCCCTTGATGTCGACCGCGTCACCCTCGGCTGCCGAGCCTATGACCGAAGTCGGCTGGAATGACGGTTCGGGGACATCAGGCTCATCGCCGCCGATTGTGCCGAAAATCGGGTTTTCGGTAGCCTCGTTGTAAGTCACGACAGCATACTGCCCGGCTTCGGCATCGGGGAACTCGGCTTTGAGGATACCGTTGACCGTACGCGACGAGAACGGATGTGAGGGCGAAAAAGCGTTGATGTAGTTGTCATCGCTGCCCCATATCGTCATGTAATCGTCTTCCGAGAGGGTCAGCAGCTCCACTCCCTTATTGATAAGGAGTACGCTCTGCGGACGGTTGGCGGCTACGTTGTATGTCACCTTGACAGCCGAACCGTTGGAGAGGGCGAAGAAATTGTTGGTCGAGTCGCGCAGTATCGCAGGGATAAACTGACGGGCCTCGGTGTCGGTAGTGAATGAATTTGTAGCGGCAATCAGCGCTCTCTCCTCCTGGGTGCCTATTGAAGTATAAGGCGCCTGGTTCAGGATTTTGGTATAGTCGGCGGCAGTGAGAGTATAGTTTAACGTCTCTACCGACGTGCCCGGTTCCGGCACTTCGAAACCGTCGAGTTTATCGTTCCAGTCGTTCTCGTCGCAACCGGCGAGGAGTGCCACGGCGCCGAGAGCAAGGAAACTGTGTTTTATTATTGTGTTCATATTGTTATTGTAATTGGGAGGTGAATTAGAACGCTATTTTAAGACGGAGAGAATATGTGCGGCCAAACGAATAGAACACGCGGTAGGCGTTTTCCCATGTGCCGCGGCTGCCCGATGCGGTGTATGCGTCGACAACGTAGTTGTAGTTGAAGAGGTTGTTGACATTGCCGAACAGGGTGGCCTCGAAGCCGGCCATCTGGAACTTGTAGCTTGCCGACATGTCGAGCTGGTTGCCCCAGGGAATTCTCCACGGGTCGGCCACGTTGACCTCCTTGAAGGGAATAAGGTCGTTGTCAGATACCGTATAGTCGGAGTAGTTGCGTGCCGAGAATGTCCAGTCGGCGCCTATGCGCATGCCTTTGAACGGTTTTACGGTCACACCGATTGCTCCTGTGGTCTGTGCCGAGCCGCCCACTTTGCGTCCTTTCTGGTTGAGTATAGACCATGCATGGTCTTCGGCGAACACGCCCGATGCAAGTTTACCGGAAGTGTTGGCAAGAGGCTGGCCGAGGTCATTGTAGTAGTAACCCTTGGCGTTTGAATCCCAGTTCCAGTCGCCTATCGAGAGCATACCGTCGATATCGAGCCACTGTGTGGGGCGATATTTCAGGTTGAGCTCCAGACCCATGTGACGGGCGTCGACACCCGACATGTTGAGATAGTAGCGCGAGCCGTCGCCCATTGTCGACGAGCGGGTGGTAGTCTTGTCCATCCACTTCGTGTAGTAAGCGTTGAATGTGGCCGTGAATATCGGCGAATGGTATTCGTAACCTACTTCAATCGAACCGCATTTTTCATTGACGGGATCGGGGTTGATGGCGTTGGATGTAGCCTGTGCAGCGAATACGCCTTTGGCGAAGAACGGCGCACGGGTGAGGTAACCGCCGTTGAAGTATACGTTGTTGTGTTTGTCGATATTATAGTTGGCGCCACCCTTTACCGAACCTGCGATAAAATTGGGCTTCTCCGACGTGCCGTGCTCCTTGTCATAATAGAAACGGTCGACACGCCAGTAGGTAGTGTTGTTAAGCGAGCCGGCGAGCACCATAGTCAGCTTGTCGGAGAGCGTGGTGTATTCCACCTGGGCGAAACCGCCTTCCTGCACCGTATAGCCGTCATAGTCGCGGTACACGACATCGCCTACACCAAGTTTTTGGTATTTCCAGTTGGGATCGGCAGCCGCTGCATTGTTGGCGGGATTGACACCTTTACGGCTCGAGTCATCCATGAAGTACGCACCGTTGTAGAGGTCGGTGATTTCGTTGGTGTGCTTGCCGATATAGTAGCGCACGTCGATACCGGCGGTAAGATTGAGTTTCTTCTCGATAAGCTCATTCTTATAGGTCGATACGAGGCCGAACCACTTGTGGGAGTTGATTGACTTCGACATAATCATGTTTGAACCGGTCTCCGACGCCATGTTCATCTCCTGGATGGCGGCGTAGTCAAACGTACCGTCCTCGCGGCGGAAAAGGGTGTTTAGGTTACCGTTGGATGCACCGAACCAGGAAGAATTTTTAAGTTCCTGTCCCTTGTAGTAGCCGCGGCCCTGACCCGACGAACCGTATCCGCTTGCGAGCGACACATATACTGCCGACGACAGCGACGACTTGTGGTCAATCTGCCAGATATGGTTCAATGAAATCTGAGGCTTGTGATATACGTTCTTTGTCGACGAGCGTACCTGGCCGTCCATGTCGTAACCGAATGTCGGGTTGTAGCGGTACATGCTCTCGCCGTCCATATAGTTCTTGACATTCTGCCAGTTTTCGATTGAAAGACCGTCCTGCGACGAACGTTTGTAGTGCACTTGCGGCGAGCCGAATGCGGTCAACGACAACTGGTGCGCGTCATTGATGCGTTTCGACACGTTGACGAAGTAGGTGTAGGCGTTGAAGTTGGTGCCCTGCACGTAGCCGTCGCCCCATTTGCGCGTGCCCATCAACGACACCGCCCAGCCGTTTTTCATAAGGCCGGTCGACACGTTGAATCCGATATGGTTCATGCCGTCATTGCCCATGCCGTAGAATACAGCGCCGCCCTTCTTGGCGTCGAGCGAGCGGGTGGTGATATTGAGCGTACCGCCCACCGAGGGAACGGAGATGATTGATGCGCCCAGACCGCGCTGCACCTGCATCATCGAAGTCACGTCGGAGAGGCCGGCCCAGTTCGACCAGTACACCCATCCGCCTTCCATATCGTTGACCGGAATACCGTTGACAAGCATACCTGTGTTCTCCGACTTGAAGCCGCGGATATTGATTTTGGCGTCGCCGTAGCCGCCGCCGTCCTTTGTGGCCCACACGCCCGGAGTAGTCTTGAGCACTTCGGGGAATTCCTGGCCGCCAAGTTTATTCTCAATAAGAAGAGCGTCGACGCTCGATGCCGCAACCGGGGTCTTGCGCGTGCGTGCAATCGATTGGGTCACAACGACGTCCTTGAGCATCTGTGAAGCGACCTCGAGAGTGATGTTGCCCATCGAGGCCGATGCTGGAACTTTGGCCGTCTTGTAACCGATATACTCGACGGTCAGCTCCTTGGTGTTGTCTGGCACCTTGATGGTGAAATTACCGTCGATATCAGTGGTGACGCCGGTTTTGGCTCCGGGTACCATAACAGAAGCTCCGATGAGAGGTTCGCCCTGTTCATCGGTGATTGTGCCACGACACACATAGTCGGCAAAGGCGGTGGAACCCGCCACCAACAATGTTGTGGCAAAGAGAGTGATTCTCTTCATACTGTGTAATTTAATTGGTTAATAATTTTTACTTTTTCATGCCGCAACGGCTGATGCAATAGGTGAAAACAAACACAGCACCGTGTGATTTTTTTAACCCTGTTTCACAAAGTTAATAATAAATGCAAAAATAAACGACTCGGGGCAACAAAATTTAAAGGAATTTTAATAAAACCGAAGCGTCGTTTATGACCATTTTATTTGCACTAACGACTTTTTGCCATATTATTGCCGTATTATAGAGCATTTCAATGGCAAAAGTGTTAAAATAACGTTAAATTGATATTTTTTTGCCAAAAAATTATGTTATATAACATAAAGTATATATCTTTGCACTGTGTTTTTCATGGTATTAGATTTAAGGTTAAAAAAGATTATTCGTCGGGATGACGGATAATTTTTTTTGTCCATACCGATGAGTTAGGAAACCATGACAGCAATGTAGGGACGCTACAATACATTCTCAAACATACAATAATGAAATCTCCACTTGCGATATGCAATATGCCCGGCATCAATGAGGCCGGGTGCGACGAGGCCGGACGCGGCTGTCTGGCAGGCGACGTATATGCCGCCGCCGTAATACTGCCCGACGATTTCTCCCATCCCCTTCTCAACGACTCCAAGCAGCTCACCGAGCGTCAGCGCGACACGCTCCGTCCCATCATCGAACGCGAGGCCGTGGCATGGGGCGTAGGCATAGTGACAGCGGCGGAAATCGACGAAATCAACATACTCAACGCCTCCATTCTCGCCATGCACCGTGCGCTCGACCTGCTCGCAGTGCGCCCTCAGGCCATAATAGTCGACGGCAACCGGTTCAAACCCTACGGCGACATACCGTTCACCACCTTTGTAAAAGGCGACGGTCGCTTCGCCAATATCGCCGCCGCCTCAGTGCTCGCCAAGACCCACCGCGACGAAGCGATGATGCAGCTCCACGCCCGCTACCCAATGTACCACTGGGACGACAACAAAGGCTACCCCACCCGCGCCCACCGTCAGGCCATCGCGGAATACGGCCCCTCCCCCTTCCACCGCATGTCGTTCCGCCTCCTCGACACCCAGCTCACCCTCGACCTGTAACAGCTTGATTTCCCATAATCCTCGTCAGAAAAACAAGATGATTCTCATGGCCATACACAAAATGGCCGGCCAGTTCATGTTATTGATAAATATTATTATCTTTGCATTGCGTAAAAATACGCAATATACTGCGTAAATTGCATAAATATGTATAAACGTCCTGAATATCAACTTATTAAACGACGGTATTATAAATACTACAATTTGCCGCATATATTTTAAGTTTTGCACCTCCTTTTAATATCTTCCAACTTCAAAAATTTTTATTACTTTTGTATCAGATAAGTAATTGTGTCATGAGACCATGCCTTAGCGCATATATCATGGCATACCCCACAGACCGAATTCATCAAACAAACACGATAAATATACCATGTATCAGACAGATCAACGCATTGTCATCACCCTTGACGCCGGTGGTACCAACTTCGTATTCGGCGCCATGCGCGGCAACCGGTTCATCATCGACCCGATAACCAAGCCGTCCAATTCCCACGACCTCGACCTTTGCATCAAGACCCTCATATCGGGGTTCGAAGAGGTCATAGCATCGCTCGAGCAACTGCCCGTAGCCATCAGTTTCGCATTTCCCGGTCCGGCCGACTACGCCAACGGCATCATCGGCGGCTACCTGCCCAACTTCCCGTCGTTCCGCGACGGCGTGGCCCTCGGCGAGATACTCCGCCGCCGCTTCGGCATCCCCGTCTATATCAATAATGACGGCGACCTCTTTGCCCTCGGCGAAGCGATGGAAGGCCTTCTGCCCGAAGTCAACGCCCGCATAGCCGCGATGGGTGGAGAAAAGAAATACACCAACCTGCTGGGCTATACCTTCGGCACAGGGTTCGGCATCGGCTCCGTAGTGGGCGGACGCCTCAACCGCGGCAACAACTCATGCATCGAGACATTCTGCCTCCCCGATACCTACGACAGCAATATCATCATAGAGGACAGCGTGGCAATCCGCGCCATCAAACGCGTATACGGCGAACTTACCGGCGACCCCGACCACGGGCTGACGCCAAAGGATATATGCGAGATAGCCGACGGCACCCGCGAGGGTGACCGCGAGGCAGCCAAAGAGGCGTTCCGCCGCTTCGGCACAGCCGCCGGCGACGCCATGGCCACCGCCGTGACGCTCACCGACTCGCTCGTAGTGATAGGCGGAGGCCTTACGGGAGCCGCACGCCACATCATGCCTGCGCTTTTAGAGAAAATGCGCTCCTCAATCAGCACTCTTGGAGGCGATAAGGTGAAGCGCGTGCAGATGAACGTCTACGACCTTGACAACGAGAACGAGTTCCGCGAATTTGCCCGCGGCAACGGCCGCCCGCTGAAAATCCACGGCACCGAAGATACCGTGACCTACGACCCGGTGAAACGTACCGGCGTGGCAATATCCCGTCTCGGCGCCAACGAGGCCATCTCGATAGGCGCATACGTGTTCGCTCTCGCATCACTCGATGGAAAACAATAACCGCAATCCGATTCCCACATGAACAAGATATTCACATTCAAGCCCTACCTCAAGCCCGTGGTATGGGGCGGAGACAAGATAAAGGAGTTCAAGAACATTGACACCGACATGGCCAACATAGGCGAAAGCTGGGAGATATCCGGCGTGCCCGGACATGAGTCGGTGGTCGACTCCGGCGAGGACCGCGGCCTCACCATCACGCAGCTTATCGACAAATACGGCGCCGACCTCGTAGGCGAAGAGGTCTACCACCGCTTCGGCGATAGTTTCCCGCTGCTCATAAAAATCATCGATGCCCGCGACAAACTGTCGATACAGGTACATCCCGACGACGAGCTTGCCGGACGCCGCCACAACAGTCCCGGCAAGACCGAAATGTGGTACGTAATCGATGCCGACGACAACGCCGACATAATATCCGGCCTCTCGAAGGAGATAACACCCGACGAATACCGCCGCCGCGTGGCCGACAACACCATCACCGACGTGCTTGCAGCCCACAAATCCCACCCCGGCGATGTTTTCTTCCTTCCCGCCGGACGCATCCACGCCATCGGCGCAGGCAACCTCATCGCCGAGATACAGCAGACATCCGACATCACCTACCGCGTGTACGACTACGACCGCCGCGGCCTTGACGGCAAGCCCCGCCAGCTCCACGTAGAGGAAGCTGTCGATGCCATCGACTACCATGTGTACGACAACTATGTCACCGACTATGACCGCGCGGCCAAAGGTGAAGTGCCATTGGCGAAATGCAGATACTTCGACGTGCAGAAAATCACCGTTGACGGCCAGCTCTCACTCCAGCACCGGAGCGAATCGTTCGTCGTGCTGATATGCATCGACGGCCGATGCACGGTCGACGTTGACCGCGAAGCCGCATGCGACATATCGCGCGGCCACACAGTGCTCGTCGCCGCCTCCGCGCGCGCCGTCACACTGACAGGCAACGCCGTACTCATAGCCGCCTCGGTCCCCCGGCAATAAAAAGGAGTAAATTGAGCGGGAGTGGGACGGGGGCGTCTCGCCCCCGTGGTAATATCATGTAATAAACGGGAATACCTCGGGGGGTGCAAAACTATAATTAGCTGTCAAAATTCGCAGCAAATTGTAGGGACGCGATTCATCGCGTCCGCATCATTATTATGATACTTAATATGTTGTACCATTCGGATGCGGACGCGATGAATCGCGTCCCAATGCTGTTTACTTAAGGCGTCAATATCGGCTGGTATCCGACAGGATACCGATTTAGCAGTAACCGGGCACACCGGAGCTATGCTCCGGTGTGCCCGGTAGGTCGATACACGGTGACGGCGCCCGAAGGTCGCCGATTTACATCACATCCGTCTCGGTGGCTGACAAGGAGTTATAATTAAATCGGCGGCCTTCGGGCGCCTCCGGAGTCTCTGCATCTTTTCCGGGCACATCTCCGCTATGCTCCGATGTACCCGGTTACTGCTAAATCGGCGACCTGACGGGCGCCTTTATCCTTAAGTAAACAGCGATGAATCGCGTCCATACATATTCGTTTGTATATTATAAGTTCGGCAATACCTGCACGCATTTAACCAGACCCCATTGATTCGCGTTCCTGCAAATATCGCAGCCATAAATCATAAAGAGCTGAACGAGAAATGCTTTCTGCGAACTATGGCAATGACAAGAAACGCACATGACATCACAAAGTTCAGCAGGAAGGCAAATCCTGTCACTCCCCCTGCGTGCAACAGGCTTCGCAGCGAGTCGACAATCAACGGTGCCAACGCTATCGCACCATAATTTGCCACAAGCACTATCGACAGGCTCATCGTATTCTTCGACGGGTCGGTCACGGCCTGCGGCGCCTTGTTATAGACCATAGGCTGATATATACCGTAGCCTGCGCCCATCAGCGCCGACCCCACTATCATGGCCCATTCGGCGTGGACAAAGAAGAAGAGTGCAAGCCCGGCGGTAATCATTGCCGCCGAGGCCACCACCGTCATGCCGCGAAGCATTTTCAGTATCTGTGGAAGCACGAATCCCGGCAGGAAGATAAACAGAAAATAAATGGAGGTGACCGTACCGGTGATTTCAGGCGACCAATGTTCCTTTTCTACCAGAAACGGGCAGAAATAGGTGATTACGATAGTGGCGTATGTAGTGAAGAAATATGCCGACGAAAGCCCGAGCATGCGGGGCACTATTATGCTGCCGCGCGAACCGGTCGGTGCTGACGGCGCCGGCGCCTTGGCATAGTCGGCTGCCGGAATGCCTCTTAGCATGGGCGACAGGGCCAGCGGGATAAGCGGCATGAGATATACGATGAAAGGCAGATGCCAGTTGCCGTGCGACAGAAAGCCTACGGCCAACGTAGCGACAACTACCGAAAGGTTCGATATACCCGACTGCAGACCCATCTGCCGCATGCGGTAAGGACCCGCGAAAGTATCGGCCAGCAATCCGGTGGAGAACGGGATGAGAACACCGGCCGCCATACCGAGCAGACAGCTTATCACAATCAGCACACTCATTGAGGAGGCAAACAGATATGCGATACCGCAAGCCAGAAACAGCACCAGCGATGCAACTACGTAACCGATTTTATGCTTTCGCTGCGACAGCCATCCCGAAAGCAACAGGCAGGGTATGATGAGCAGGTTAGGCAATAATGTCAGCAACTGTTGTTCGAGGGTTGTGGTCCCCGGGAAAATAGTTGAAAGAGAGCCGAGCATCGGCGATATAGCCAGCCCCGGAAGATTCACCACGAGCGACAGCGACAAGATGGCCACAAGTGTGGACGGCGACATGGGCGCCTTCCCTGTTACAATTTTCATAATATTGAAACGATTTACTAATAAAAACACACGGTGGCCGGTTTTGTTTATCACAATATCGTCTATAACTTTACCCGACAGGCAGTTGATTATTTTGCTTGTCGTAAAGATTATTCGTACCTTTGCATTCCTTTATTAAAATCGCCGGCGCAGCAATACAGTCACACATAGACAAAACACGCCATAAACAAAGAGTAAAAATGGAAAGAGATAAACTTGACTTTGGGAACGAGAGAATCGGGCGCCTGTTCCGCGCCATGTTTTTCCCCACGCTCATAGGCATGCTATTCAACTCGGTACTCAACCTGTGCGACGGCATGTTCGTAGGTCATGGAGTAGGCAGCAACGGCCTGGCGGCAATAAATATCGTGGCGCCGCTGTTTCTCATCTGTACCGGCATAGGACTGATGTTCGGCATCGGCGCATCCGTCGTGGGCAGCATACGCCTTGCCGAAGGCAACGTCAAGGCCGCCCGGATAATAATGACACAGGCCTACATAGCCGGCGCCGTGATTTTCGGCGTGGTGATAGCGGTATCGCTTCTTTTCACACGTCACGTGCTTTATGCTCTCGGCTGCAGCCCCGCGCTCGAAAGCCTCGCCTCCGACTATCTGCTGTGGCTTCTGCCGGGCCTGATGTTTTTTTACGTGCAGTGCGTCGGCATGATGCTCATACGCCTCGACGGCTCCCCGAAATTCGCAATGAGCATACAGATTGTGGCCGCCGTACTCAACATATTTCTCGACTGGCTGATGGTGTTCCCGCTCGGCATGGGCATAAAAGGAGCGTCGGCAGCGACCTCGATTTCATGTATCGTCGGCGGACTGATGGTACTCGGATATTTCCTTTTCTTCTCCGACAAACTTAAATTCTACCGACTGAAGCTGTCACTCAAATCGTTACGCCTGTCGCTCCGCAACACCAGATACATGGTCAAAATCGGACTCGCCACATTCATCGCCGAACTCTCGATAGGCATAATGATGGTGACGGGCAACTACGTGTTTCTCGACACGCTCGGCGAAGCGGGAGTGGCCGCATTCAGCATCGGCTGCTACCTGTTCCCGCTCATATTCTCGATAAGCAACGCCGTGGCGCAGGCATCGCAGCCGATCATAAGTTTCAACTACGGAGCCGGGCAGATTGAGCGCGTCACCCGCACGTTGCGGATAGCCGTAGTGACAGCCTGCATCTGCGGAGCCATAATCTCCACCGGCATGTGGTCAGGGGCATCGCTGCTGACTCAGGTATTCCTCAGCCCTTCAGAACCGGCCTACACCCTTGCCGTGGAGGGACTCCCCGTGCTCGGCATCTGCGCCCTCTTTTTCGCGCTCAACATCACATTCATCGGCTACTACCAGAGCCGCGAACAGTCAGCACGCGCCATCATCTACATGCTGTTGCGCGGAGTGATATTCGTAGTCCCCGGCTTCTTCCTCCTCCCCCGCATATTCGGCGAAACCGGCCTATGGCTCGCCATCCCCGTATCCGAATTCCTCACCCTCCTCATAATAACCGCCGCCTGCGCAACAGTCAAATTCCGCCACTCCGCCCCGGCACAATAAATCTTACCAATATCGCATGGGAGGGATAGGATTAAACTGCGAATCAGACAATAAACTTTAGTTAAGCTGAAAATTATAAGTGTAAAATAGGCGTAGTTTGAACTATTATTACTATATTCGCAGTCTAATAGACGCAAGTACGACTATGGAAGAGAATATATATTTATTACCTGACAATGAAATCCGCCGTCGGCTGGGACAAAAAATAAGGCATCTGCGACTCCGACAGAACTTCACTCAGGCATCGATCGCAGAACAGGCGCAAGTCTCACTGACGACATTAAAGAAAATCGAAAAAGGCGATATAAGCTATTTCGATTCCCTGATGCGCGTGCTTCGCATACTTGGCGAACTGGATGTGTTCTCGCCACTCATTAAGGAAGATGAGATGAGCCCCAACGAATATTTCGAGTTTGTCGAAGCAAGCAAGAAGAAGCAGCGCAAACGCGCAAGTAGTAACAAGAAGACCAACCCACAACCTAATACCGAGGAATCAGAATGGTAGATATAGCAAGAGCAAACCTGTATGGTCAACCCGTCGGGACATTCCGATGGGACAACAACCGCCAATTGGCACATTTCGAGTATGCCGACAGTTTCATCGGCAAAGGTCTTGAACCCTCGCCGATTCTAATGCCTGTGCGTCAGGGTAGGATATATTCATTCTCCGACATAGGTCGTGAGACGTTCAAGGGACTTCCCGGGATGCTTGCCGATTCATTGCCCGACACCTACGGCCGGGCCCTGTTTGATCGTTGGCTCGCGCTCACCGGTCGTAGCAGCGGAAACGCGGTGGAGACACTGTGTTTCCTCGGTAAACGCTGTATGGGAGCGTTGGAGTTCGAGCCGGCCATGGATGCTCCCTACAATCCGGATGTCAGAATAGAACTTGACTCCCTTGTTGAAGTGGCAAGCGAGGCACTGTCTGAAAAGGAAGAGTTCGGAGCCAATCTTGAAGAGGACAAGAAGGCGGCAATAGCCGAAATAGTGCGACTTGGCACCTCTGCCGGAGGACAGAGGGCGAAAGCCATCATAGCCTACAATCCATTGACCGGGGAAGTCCGTTCAGGACAGATTGAAGCTCCGGAAGGCTTTGACTATTACCTGATAAAGCTCGACGGTGTAACCGCTGAAGCCGGATTTAGGGAAACGCAGAATTTCGGCCGATTGGAATACTCTTTCTATCGGCTTGTAAAGGAATGTGGCATAGAAATGTCGGATTGCAGTCTGATAGAAGAGAATGGACGCGCACATTTTCTCACAAAGCGTTTTGACCGCCAGAACGGGGAAAAAATCCACATGCAGACGCTTTGCGGTATAGCGCATTACGACTACCGCAATCCCCGTTCTTATTCTTACGAGCAGGCGTTCAATGTAATGAGGGCCTTAAGACTGCCATACTCACAGGCGCAGGAAATGTTTCGTCGCATGGTATTCAACGTTGTAATCCGCAATCAGGATGACCATACCAAGAACATATCCTTCCTTATGGACAGACAAGGCAAATGGTCCCTTTCGCCGGCATACGACATGGGATTTGCATACAACCCAAAGGGTGGATGGACAGCACAGCACCAGATGTCAATCAACGGAAAGTTTGACGACATCACCCGCCAAGACCTTTTGGAATTTGCGAGACGCAACAATATAAAGGAGGCCGCTGAAATAATCGACCGTATTGCCGAAGTGTCTTCACGCTGGCCTCTCTTGGCAAGGGAATGTGAAGTTCCCAAGCTCATGATAGGTGCCATTGTACCGAATCTGAAACTCTCCATATAATACATAAGTCTTCGCAAAAACTTCAATAACCATGAAAATATATCCCGACAAAGACAAGGCATTCCCCAACCCGGCGATTCCGAGCCTTTGCTACATAAAGAATGTGGTGAAGAATCCGAGAATAATCATTGGCGACTATACTTATTACGATGACATTGACGGAGCCGACAGGTTTGAAGAGCACATCACACATTTCTATGAATTCATCGGTGACAGGCTGATAATCGGTAACTTTTGCGCCATTGCTAAAGGAGTTACTTTCATTATGAACGGCGCCAATCATCGGATGGATTGCGCCACCACCTATCCTTTCTACATAATGGGAGGAGATTGGGGAGGTGCGATTGCTCCGGTAATGGATGAATTGCCGCTCAAAGGTGACACTGTCATCGGCAACGATGTGTGGATCGGGCAGAATGTGACAATCATGCCGGGCGTACATATAGGCGACGGAGCCATAATCGGCACAAATGCCACGGTTGCCTCCGACATTCCTCCTTTTTCGATAGCCGTGGGCAATCCGGCAAAAGTCATACGCCGCAGATTTGACGATGAAATGATAAACCTCTTGGAGCGTCTACAATGGTGGAACCGTCCCATTGAAGAGATTGATAAATTGATTCCTATACTCTCAAATTCTGATATAGCTCAGGCAAAAATTGAAATAGAGGAATATCTACAAAGTCAATAATAGTACACTGCTTATCTGCATAACCTGCGAATCCCAGTACCCTGAAGTTATTTTTTGAGAAAAACGTCTGAATCTGTTTTCAATGGACGTCATGGGTTGGTCAAGGAATTGTTTTTACTGCTATAAGAGATTGTCTATATTTATATGATGCAGATTTTGAGAGGGACTGTCAGATGTATTTTTGCTCGCGATGAACGAGCGTAGCCGTAGCTACGTGACTGAAGAGCGAGCAAAAAGACACTGGCAAGACCCTCAAAAGCAAAGTAATATGAATTTTGGACAAGCTCTAAGAGCTTGTCTAAATTTATATGATGCAGATTTTGAGAGGGATTGTCAGATGGATTTTTGCTCGCGATGAACGAGCGTAGCCGTAGCTACGTGACTGAAGAGCGAGCAAAAAGGCACTGGCAAGACCCTCAAAAGCAAAGTAATATGAATTTTGGACAAGCTCTAAGACAGGTATTTGGACGCTTGGAGAAACAATAGCAGTACAAAAAGAGGGAAAATGAGCATTGAAACGCTGACTTTTACCTGTTAACGAGGGTTCTTTACGGGATTTGCATTATCTTTGCATTGGGAGTGAGGCAACTCTATCCCGGACATAGGAAATAAAAAGAAGCGTTATGCTCAATCTTGTGATTGTGAACGTAGGAAATTGCATAGTGGTTTCCACGCATATAGCGTGGGATACTATTGTTACATCCGCTCAAATGGTTTCCTACGACCTTCACTTAGGATGTAGCATAGTTGGCTCACGTTTTTGCATTATTAATTAACCTCTCCATCGAGTCAATGGAGGCGAGTTATTTTTATGAGATTTGGACAATTAATTGCAGTTGCGGGATGCGCGGCTCTTTTGGGGGCTTGTTCGGGTCAGTCGCTGCTGCCCGGGCAAGAGGGAACCCTGAGCCGGCTGGATGTTGAAGACATGGGCATAGTGGTGCCTGCCGACAGCCAGCGCGAATATTCTTTTACGGACAAAAAGGCCTCGTTCTGGTATGGCATGACGCACACCGATAACTGGAACGACTGGAATTCGGGCTGGAATATAGCTAAACGACGCATGCTTAGCGACTATACCGTCGGCGTTGACAGCGACACCCTGTCAAGGCGCAAGGCCGAGGTGACGGTCTATCCCTATAAAATTAACCGTGTATATGAGAAGGCACACGAGAATTTCTATATGTTCGACCGTGTGGAGCTGCTCTATGTTGAACTTTCGGACGTGAAGGGCGATTCGGTGTGGATAGAGCTGTCCCCGAGGCTTATTTCGGCCGGCAAACAGGGCGCGGCAGGGGTTGAATTCGTGCCCAAAGAATCAGCCGGAGGTGTCATCACCCTCCAGCCGTTCAAAGATGTACCCTGTCGATGGAACGGCACACGGCTGATGGCTCCTGCCGATGCCGGCGGCTTCATCATTTCATATACGGAAGATGGGAGTGCCGCGCAGGTTGCCGCACTCTTCCGCCGCGATCACGAGAAAATGCTCCGTGAACGCATCGACCGTATGAACGCTTTGGTGGAGAAGTCCAACCCCCTGTCTTCGGACAATGACACGCTCGACAGAGCAATGTCCTGGATTGTCCTCACCACCGACCAACTTGTCACCTGCCAGCAAGGCAACGGCATCTATGCCGGCCTGCCATGGTTCAATGAGTATTGGGGGCGCGACATGTTCATCTCAATGCCGGGGGCTATTTTCTGCACCGGACAGTGGGAAACGGCGCGAAGCATATTCAGCGATTTTGCCAAGTTTCAGGACAGAAATCCCGAATCGGAAACTCTCGGTCGCATTCCCAACCGTGCCAACCTCGAAAGCATAATCTACAATACTGCCGACGGTACACCGCGTTTTGTGACGGATGTTTACGAATATATGCAATATACCGGCGACACGACATTCCTTGCTTCAATTTATCCGGCTGTTGAACTCAGTATCAACAGTGTGATTGAGCATGGAACCGATGCCGACGGCTTCCTCGTCCATGCCGATGCCGACACATGGATGGATGCCAAACGACAGGGAAAGTATTCCTGCTCGCCACGTGGCAACCGTGCCGTCGACATTCAGGCGTTGTGGTACGGGCAGTTGCGCAGCGGTGCAGAGATGGCTCGCATTATGGGACATGACGATGATGCCCGCCGTTGGGGTCTGGCCGCCGATTCGCTCTTCGCAATGTTTAACCGTAAGTTTGTCAACACTGCCGACACACTGGTCTACGATCATCTCAATGCCGACGGAACCCCCGACCGCCAGTGCCGACCTAATATGCTCTATGCTCTCGACATGGTGGCCGACACGGCAGTCGTTATGAAAGAGACACGCGATGCATGGCAGAGGCTCGTATATCCGTGGGGTGTGGCATCGCTCGACCAGAACGACCCTCAGTTCCATCCCTACCACGAGAACTGGCATCACTACCACAAGGACGATGCCTATCATAACGGTACGGTGTGGCTGTGGAACAACGGCATGGCCATGCAGCGCATGATAGAGGCCGGACAGCAGGATATTGCATGGCAGCTCTTCGAAAACATGAACCGCCAGGCTCTCTACGAAGGGGCTGTGGGAAGCCTGTCGGAAAACGCCGACGCCTGGCCTCGCAAGGGTGCGCAATGGGCGCGACGCTCCGGCACATTCCTCCAGGCATGGAGCAATGCCGAGCAAATCAGAGTATGGTATCAGGGCTTTCTGGGCATACGTCCCGCCCTCCTCGACGGCTGCATCACGCTTGCGCCGCGCATACCTTCGGCGCTGAACACGTTGCGCTACAGCGAACTGATTGGCAACGGCTCGCTCCTCGGAGCCTTCGAGCGCACCGCCGACTGCCGCATCTATGAATACCGGTTGTCGGGCATTGAGGCGCGTCTGAAATTTGACATCGAAGATTTTGCCACCTTCGAGCTCCCGGTGGCCGAAGGCTCGACAGTCCGCGTGAAAGTGACAGATACCGAACTGACAGCAAGAGTAACCGACCGCGACGGAAAGACGACATACAAAAGCACCTTCGCTACAGACCCGTCAAAAACAGCACGCCGCCAAGCCATGAACCGCTACTTCGAAGGCACGCACTTTGCCGTACCCTCAATGAAGGAAAACCTCCCGTCGCTCAGCCGCTACTTCGACCCGCCCCTCGACTACTCCAGCGTTGAGTAAATCATAGGCTGATTCCACCTCGTCCTCTCTCCATCTTCCAATCATACCGACATTCCGCGACATCGCCAACCTCATTGAGTGTATGGCGATGTTTTGTTTCATCAAATGTCTGTCGGTATTCCGCATAGTCGCAGAGCCATGTGCCGACCACATTCTGCTGCTCGGTGGTTTCGCCATAGCTCAGCATCACGCTCCTGATGTCGGCGCCTTCGGAGGGAGAAAAGATAAACTTGTACCGTTACCTCCAAAAAAAAAGCAGCCCGAAAGCTGCTTTATTGCGGAGAGAGAGGGATTCGAACCCCCGGAGGTGTGACCCTCAACGGTTTTCAAGACCGCCGCAATCGACCACTCTGCCATCTCTCCTTGTGTATGTGTTTTTGTCGTTTCCATCGGATTTTACGCCGATTTATGACGACTGCAATTTCCGAACCTGAGGCAACCGCTGTTGCTGTCCTTCATTGCGAGTGCAAAGTTATGGCATTTTTTTCAATTATCCAAATTTTGGATTGTATTTTTAGCCGTTGTTCATTATATTTGCCATTAATTTTGCATTGACATAAGTAAATAATACCTCCGATGTCATGATTGCATGCCGTCATTTATTTGCCTGCCGGCTGATATTATTAAACTTTTTGACATTGAGATTGTCATAATGTTATGAGAAAATTTTTATTCATACTGTTTTTTGTAGCAGGCATAGCCTTTGGCGGACATGCCGACATAACCGGCGGAGAGTCGGTCAACTACCGCGTGATGTATAAATGGGGGCTTGTCAACAAGCAGGCCGGACGTGTCAACCTGTCGACGCGCCGTGCCGGTTCCGGCGCCATCGACGCGAAGCTCGTGGCACGCTCGGAGAAATGGGCCGATGCTTTCTACAGCGTCCGCGACACCCTCCTCGGCCGCATGAACATCGTGACCATGGAACCGTCGTACTACGAGAAAATCACCCACGAAGGGGGCGAATACAAGCGCGACCTCATCAACTACACCCGCAAAGGCAACCACGTGTCGGCCACCTGCAAGCGCTGGAAACAGAAATCAAAGAAAAAACCGCTCACCGAGTCGGAAATAAAACTCGAAGCCGAAGGCCTCACCCTCGACATGCTCAGTTCGTTCTACTACATGCGCTCGCTCGACTACGCCGCGATGAAGCCGGGCGACAAAAAAGAACTGACCGTCTTCTCGGGCAAACGCAAGGAACGCCTCACCATCACCTACCACGGCCGCGAGAATGTCAAAATCGACAAGGAGGAATACCCCGCCTATAAAATCTCATTCAGTTTCACCGGTGAAGGGGGCAAAAAGACATCCGATGATATGGAGGCCTGGATTTCGACCGCTCCCGACAAAATCCCCCTCAAACTCGAAGGCAAACTTCCCGTAGGCAAAGTGCAGTGCTTCTACGTGAAATAATCCCCCTCCCCCGCCCTGCATGACCGGCCACTGTTAATATCTTTTGACGAATTTATTTGTTGATGGTAATGAAAAGTTTTATCTTTGGTAAAATTTTTCATTACCGTTCACACACATATACCGCCGACCATGAACCGCAAAGGCAAACTCTACTTCAGATATGGCACAATGGGCTCAGCCAAAACGGCACTGCTCCTTACCACAGCATATAACTTCGAGGAACGCGACATGCGCTACCTTTGCATGAAACCCGTAATCGACACCCGCGACAAAGATAACGTAATCAAATCGCGTATCGGCATACAGCGCAAATGCGAATGGATATACCATGACACCGACCTCTACGCCTTCGCTCACGACATGTTTGAAAAAACAATGTCGGTGATTGACTGGTTCCTCATCGACGAAGCTCAGTTCCTCACCGCCGAGCAGGTCGACCAGCTATCGCGCGTGGTCGACGATTTCGGCTCAAATGTCATCTGCTACGGACTGCGCACCGACTTCCAGTCGCATCTTTTCGAAGGCTCGCGCCGTCTGTTCGAGATTGCCGACACAATCGATGAAATAAAATCGACCTGCACCTGCGGCCACAAGACCATCATCAACGCCCGCATCGACGCCAACGGCGACTTCGTAGAGGAAGGCAACCAGGTGGAAATCGGCGGCGACGACCGCTACATCGCCGTGTGCCGCAAATGCTGGCGCAACAAACGCATAGAGCAATCCTCACGCGACACCCTCCCCTTCATTTAATTCATAATTCACAATTTCCCCTCCCGCACAAGCTTAATTATGAATTATGAATAATGGATTAAATCAAAAGCCAATTGAGTTGCTCACGTTTTTAATTATATAATAATGGTTATGAACCGATTATTTTTGATAATATCATTTTTTCTAAGTCCATATATTATGTGGGCTCAGACATTCATCTCTGAAAATGATACTATAGCATTTGTAGAGTATAACGATGGCAAACAATGGGTTTATCGAAATATTGATGGCATTACGGTGGGAATGGCGAATGAAGAATTTAAAGATGATTATGGTAAATATTATCAAGTAGGCTTTTTCATAAACAATAACCAAGACTCAACCTTGACTTTTAATCCAGAAGAAGTTTTTGCTCATTTGTTGTCAAATAAAGGCGATACAATCTCTTTGGAAGTATATACTAATGAGGAATTCCAGAATAAAATAAAAAAAGCTCAAACATGGGCAATGGCATTATATAGCTTCTCCGCAGGATTTAATGCTGCATCAGCAGGATATAAAACAACATACAGCACCTCCTACTCACCAAATGGATATGCCTATACTTCTATAAATAGATCTTACGATGCTAATGCAGCATATCAAGCAAATATGACAGCCAATATGCAATTACAGATGTTAGGTGACAGGATGAAAAACGACCGAACCGTGAGGGAACAAGGGTATCTCAAACTTAACTCCATACATCCGGGAGATGCTATAATTGGCTACATGAACATTAAACATAAGAAAGGAAAACGTCTTCTTGTTTCTATAAACATAGGAGAGCGAACATTCTCTTATCTGTGGGATGTTGAAAAGAAAAAGAAGAAAAATAAAAAAATGTAGACTAATGGTCATTCAAATTTCATCCGTGAATATATAATTCTCTTATTATGAGAATATTGTTGAGAATCAAAATGGGATGAATCGCTTATGAAGTTTTATCGAACAAAGTGTTGCTGTTATTAAAAGTTGCGAAATAGCAAAATCTTCCTCATAAGACAAAAAATTAGTTTTAGAAGCTATTCTAAAAAATCTAATCCGTTTCCGACAAAAAAAGAATACTATGGAGAAAATCCTCTCTCAAAATTATAGCTATGCTAATAATTCGAGCGGTGATCTAATCAATGTTTCCACTGCTCAACGTAACGAAAAATATTTTTGTCCTATATGTGGAGAATTAATGAATCCGCATATGGGCAAAGTACGTCGATGGCATTTTGCCCATAAAAACGTTGGAAATTGTTCTTATGAATCATATTTACATAAGTTAGCAAAAATCAGGATAAGTCAGGCATTCTTATCGTCCGAGCATTTTCTTCTTTCTTACAATGCCAAGGCAATTTGCTCTTATGAGTGCCCTTTCGTAGGTTCTCCCAAATGCGTTGGTGAAAAGCATGTTGAATTCGATTTGCGTAGGTATTATGATACCTGCGAGATAGAAGCGACCTACCACCAATACAGAGCAGACTTGCTTTTAACATCTTCTAAAAATCCCAAGACACCTCCTATACTAATTGAAATTATGGTTACTCATAAATGTACTGAGGACAAAATCAATGAGGGCGTTCGTATTATTGAAATTCCAATTCAATCAGAAGAACAAATTGACAATATAGTTAGTAACTGTACGTTAACAGGAGTAAGGGGTGAGTATTGCAATTATAACTATTCTAACTACAGAAATATCACTTTATATAACTTCAACAAAGTAGAATCATTTGACCCAATCGGCCGTTTTGATGGGTATGAAGAGTGCTTAGGTCGAAAAAACACAATAGTATTTTGGTTAAATAGACAAGGTCAATTCCGTTCATTTGATTGCTACTGTTATGAAGTAAGCAAAATGTTACCGCCCAATGTTCATTATTACATAACAGAGATAGGTACTCCATTCAAAGAGATCTTTCAAGAATTTTCTAAACGGGGAGTGAAAATTCGCAATTGTTTCTTATGCAAATTTAGTAAGCAGGACTTTTGGGGAGAAAGGTTATGTGTTCTATATAAGAAATATAACTTGCCTCGCAAACCTTCTCCTTATTGTGCCGTATCTTGTGCACATTATAGAGAAAATAGAGAAGATTTTGAGACTTCACAAAATATGGATCCGATTGCGCAACCTCTATTAGCAGAACAGATGGACTGTTTGCAAAGCCATAAGTTCTATTGTCACATTTGTAAAGATATTCTTTGAATATGATATATACACCGATCCGTTCTACAGGAGAATTTGATGAGTTATATTACCAAATTGAGCATCTGTTTTTGTCAGTAATCCTGACTATCTAAGGATAGAAGTTAATTGTATTTATGGCTCTTTATGGCGCGAAGGCGCCTTGGACGGGACGGAAGGTACCATACTGTATTATGTCGCAGGCATCATCAATCCGCTTCATATCAGGAACCCTCTTGTAAAGATATCTCATGTAGATTAGGGTGTTGCAGAACTAAGCATTCCGCGGTTAAAAACCGCGGCCACTATGCGAAGCATATTGATAATCAGCATTGTAGTAGCCGCGGTTTTCAACCGCGGTCTGATAAAATCGAGTTTTGCAACACCCTCAACAACATCTTCTGCGGCATCCCCTTTCATCATAATACTCCGAAGCCTGCTTATGTAAACAGCCTTAAATCGCGACCCTGCGATTCGTTGTGACTTTTGACCGCTAATTGGAGGCCTGCAACACCCTAATTATGAATTATGAATTATGAATTATGAATTATTAAATTGCCTCAGTCTTCTTCGAGTTCAATTGAGTCAAGGTCCGCATCGTCGAGCATCTCGTCTATGTCGTCCTCATCGTCCCGCTCCGGAGTATCTTCACGTTCCGACGTCTTCCCCTTTGTCTTCTTAGCTTTAGGTTTGCCGCTTTTCTCCGCCTCGGCCAGCGCCTCCATGATGCGCGCCTCGAGTTCGGCGGCGAGTTCGGGATTATCGTCGATTGCTCGCTTGGCCGCATCGCGACCCTGCGCGAGATTGCTCCCCTCGTAGCGGAACCACGAACCTGATTTCTGTATGATATTGTAATCCACGCCTAAGTCAAGTATCTCGTATGACTGCGATATACCCTCGCCGAACATTATGTCGAACTCGCAGCGTCGGAACGGAGGTGCCACCTTGTTCTTCACTACCTTCACTTTCACATGCCGGCCCAGCACATTGTCGCCGTCCTTCACCGACGTGCCCGGGCGTATGTCCACCCTCACCGACGAATAGAATTTAAGCGCATTGCCACCTGTCGTAGTCTCCGCCGGCCCGAACATCGACCCGATATTCGCACGCAGCTGATTGATGAATATGCACGTGCTGTTGGTGCGCGCGATGGCTCCCGTCAGCTTACGCATGGCCTGCGACATCAGCCGCGCCTGCAGCCCCATGTTGCGGTCGCCCATCTCCCCCTCGAGCTCATTCTTGGGGGTAAGCGCAGCCACGGAGTCGACCACAATCAGGTCGACCGCCGCCGAACGTATCAGCTGCTCCACAATCTCCAGCGCCTGCTCCCCGTTGTCGGGCTGCGACATAAGCAACTCGCTGACGTCAACGCCTAATTTCTCGGCATAAAAACGGTCGAACGCGTGCTCGGCGTCGATGATGGCCGCAATGCCCCCTTGCTTCTGCACCTGCGCGATTGCATGTATGGCAAGCGTCGTCTTGCCTGATGATTCCGGCCCGAATATCTCTATTATCCTCCCTTTCGGGAAACCGCCGACACCCAACGCAAAGTTCAATCCTATCGACCCGGTCGGTATCACCTCGACCTGCTCCGCCACAGTATCGCCCATACGCATTATCGCGCCACGTCCGAATGCTTTTTCTATCTGACCCATAGCGGCTTTGAGCGCATTGAGTTTCGCATCCTTGCCGTTGGCGGCATCCTTTATCGCCGCGGCCATTTTCTTTGTCTTTTCTGCTGCCATAACTTTTATTTTTTAGAGAGAATTGTTTTTCTTAGGGAATAATTGTAATCTTCATCGCAAAGATACGCCACAACATGGGCATGATTCATTCCCACCGCACAAAATAAATGTTAACAACACTGTTCCGGCTACCCATACGCCCGCAATCTTGCTATCTTTGTAAGAAAGAGGATTTCGTGCAACGCAAAATATGAACGAATTTGTAGGGACGCGATTCACGTAAGCTGAGTTGATAGGGGGGGGGGCGTCTCGCCCCCGTGGTAACTTTCAGCGTGTAAATATAATACCACGAGGGCGAGACGCCCTCGCCCCTATCTATACATCTTAAGTATCGCGTCCTTACACTACGTTGATTATAGTCCCGCCACTCCCTCAAAACCATCCGACCAAAACAAAACGCCCGGTTAAGTCATGATACGCATAAAAGAAGGATTTCGCGGACAACGCTCCATTGTCATCCCCAAGATGATTACCGACATGCTCGAGCGCGACCCGCTCGGCGCCGCGCTGCATATCACCGACATAGGCTACTACCCCTCGGCACGCCACCATTTCCGCGAACGCCCCGAACCTCCCGGCCAGTACGTGCTGATATACTGCGTGGAGGGACGCGGCTGGTACCGCCTCGGCGACTCACGACATGAGATTACCGACGGCCAGTTCTTCATTCTGCCACCCGACCGTCCGCATGCCTACGGCTCCGACGACACATGCCCCTGGACCATCTACTGGGTGCACTTCAACGGCTCTCTCGCCGCGCAATATGCCGAGGGGATGCACGTGCCGCACCGGATAACGCCCTCCGGCAATTCCCGCATATCCGACCGCATCGCCCTGTTCGAGGAGATTTTCTTCACCCTTAAAGCGGGCTACAGTGTCGAAAACCTCCACTACGCCCTTTCGCTCTTCCATCACTACCTCGGCTCGCTGCGCTACATACGCCAGTTCCGCCTCGCCGGAGCCTCGACGGCCGAAACAGCCCATTACGATACCGACGCCGCCTGCCGGTCGGCAATAAAATACATGAAAGAGAACCTCGAGCGGCACATCACCCTGGCGCAGCTCGCCCGCTTCACCGGCTACACCCCCAACCACTTCTCGGCCATATTCAAGCGCGTCGTCGGACATGCGCCCATCTCCTACTTCAATCTCATCAAAATGCAGGCCGCCTGCCAGATGCTCGACTCCACCGACATGAACATCAACCAGATAGCGGCCAAACTCGGGTTTGAGGACTCCTACTATTTCTCGCGCCTGTTCACAAAAATCATGGGCATGCCACCGACAGCCTACCGCACCGCCGACCGCGGCTGACAGCTACGCCCGAGCAGAACGCACTACTCTATCCTCCCCACAATGCGCAGCGTCACAGGCCGTCCGGGCGCCGACGTGTCCATCACCCTGATTTTCTTGACAAACGGCCCGGCAGGCTGCCCCGACGCATCAAACGCCACCGTCACCTCCGCCGTATCGCCCGGCTCGACAGGTGCATGCGGATATTGCGGCACGGTACATGCGCACGATGACGCCGCGCCGTATATGCTCACCGCGCTGTCCGACACATTGACCGCCCTGAAGCGGCATTCATGCATATACGACCGCGCGCTCACGCTCCCCACGTCCATCACCGTATCGGCATACTGCAACGCCCTGCCACGCACCTCGTCAGCCGCCCCGCATGCGATAATGCAGAGCGCCGAAGCCGCGACAGTATGTATCCGGCGCCATCTCATCGTCCCGCCATCACCTTTCTGACCGTACGCGAGCCGTCGCCGAGCACTGCCTCAACGACATATACCCCGCTCCCGCCTACCTGCAATTGCGCTGACGCCGTCATCGGCGCGGCGACCGCCACACGCCGTCCGGCCACATCGGTCACAGTCAGCGATTCAATGACATCGCCGGCCTCGACCACAATAATCCTGCCGCATACATTCACACTGACGCGTGCGCTCTCGTCGGCTGCAACATTGCCGACACCCGACAGCTGATATGCCTCCAGGCGCACGCTCTCCACATTTTCACTCGGCGTGACGGTATATTCGGGCGACTGCACCTCATACGTATTCCTCCGCCCCGTCTTGGCCGTGACCGTAACTTTCCACCCCATCCCGGGATTATCGCTACTGACTGTCATGCCGCGTCCAATCGGCCATTTCCCCTCGAAAGTATCACCCTTGACTTCGATACTGTTGATACTGATTCCCGACTGTGCACCGTCGATGCTCACCGCCACCGGCGCCCCGAGTCCGAAATAGCCGCAAATGATACCGGGCATAGCCTCCGTACGCTGCGCGCACCACTGCTTCAGATTGTCCACGCGGTGCACCCACCCCTCATAACTTACAGGATTGCCGTAGCACTGAAGATGGGCGCGATACTCCGGAGCAAGCTCGTCGCGCTGCTCGTCAATAAGCGCCGCCGTGCAGGCCGGACGCAGGAAATCGCCGAGATACACGAAGAATCGGTCGATGAACGGCTCGCGGAACTCCTCCATCGCCGTCATCACCTTGAACAGTTTCACCGCATGATGCGCGTTGCCCTCGCCGATATTGCCGTAGGCATAGTCGCCGGTGTGCAGCACGAAATCAAAATAGTTGAAATCAGCCGGATTCGACGCTAAAAAATCAAGATCTTTCATAATCCAGCGCCATTTGCCTCCTTCGGCTGTCGGGCGCCACATCACGATATTGTTGCCCGGGAAGTCGGTGTTCGTGGCCCATACGTTGGCTATATACAGGTTGGCGAAATTCTCCACATCGATTGCCTTCTCCATCTGTTCATAGGTCGGATTGCCTTCATACAGGCGCTTCAGCTCCTCGAAACTGTCGGTAGTGCCCGCTTTCAGCTCCTCCCAGTTCTCAAGCATGTCGATGGCCTCCAGCCCGTCGTAACAGTCCTCGACATAATCCTCGTTTGAGCGTTGGCGCAATGCGTATATACCGCGGTATTTGCCGTTGATATAGCATATCACGGGCCGGTAGGCCTGCCAGTCGAGATTGTCGCAGTTGCGGCCGAACAGCGTCTGCACGAACGAGTCATTGATACGCGCCTCGCCGAAACAGTTGCCGCCGTTGCGCAGCACGAATGATTTCGACTTCTTCACGTCGGGCTTGTCGCTCCAGAACGGATAGCTGTATTTCTTCGTGCCGAAACGCTTGTTGGAATACACTGCAAACGATTTCTGCGGCTGGTTTCTCGACCACCCGCCATGTATCCTGAATTCCCCGAGCTGGTTTATGGGACTCTCCTTTCCCGACTCGTAGAAATACTCTACGTTGACCGGACGCCGCCAGTCCTCGCTGAAGTTCGTCCATATCCCCGTATCGGGGTCGTCGACATAGTCCTGGTTTGTGTTCAGCGATATGATCGGAATATCCACCTCGCGCGAATGATAGATATAGGAATGTGTCGTGGCGCGGGGCGATATTGCCTCCGCCGATATAAGTTTGGCACGGAGCACCATCGACTGCGACATGCGCGCGGTAAATTCCTTGTCATAACCCGGAGAATCGGGTGTCGGCTCCGAGCCGTCGGTCGTCACATACAGCCGCGTGTCGGCCGGCAGGTCGATGCCTTCGGGAATGCTTATTGTCACCTCCTCGAGTTTCTTCACGTTGTAACGCGCGTTGCCTTTGACCGAGAACACCGGTTCGGGAAGCACCACCGACGTGACGCCCCCGCCGTTGGCAGCGCGGGGCGTCGGCGTCAGCTCATATCCCCACTCCTCGCCGGCATCCTCCGTGCGGCCGTAACCCACATTGGGCGCCGGCATCTTGGGGTACGACACACAGTCGACAATCTCCCCCTGCGGATTGAACAGATACAACTTACCCTTGCCTGAATCAATGCGGAAATCAGTATGATACCCGCTCCCTACCTTGTCGCAATATATGAGATTATATCCTTTTGCAGCGATGCCTACCGAGCCTTTAAGCACAAATGCCTTCTCAAAGTCATCGCTGTCGCCCACACGGTAGTTGGTAAGGCGCACGGCGTTGTCGCTGTCATTATATATCTCGAACCATGAATCCGGGAAATCGCCGCCGGCAAACACGCAGTCGATATTCGACTGCATCAGTTCGTTAATCCACAGTTTGGCGTCGGCCTGTATCCCGACAAACATCAGCGCCACCGCGCCGACAGCATATCTCTTTTTCATGGTTATATATTTGTTACAGCCGGTAGGGACGCAGTGGGGCGGGGGCGTCTCGCCCCCGTGGTATTAATCTCGGAAAATTACACCGAGGGCGAGACGCCCTCGCCCCACTTTATCATCCCCATTGACGGGTATTATATTTACTTTACTTCACTTCAACTTCGCCGCGGAGACGGATATCGTCGGACGATGCGCCCACGTATATCTCGTAACGTCCCTGCGGGGTCACGAAGCCTCCGGTATTCTCGTCCCAGTAACGCAGGTCGGCATACGGGATATTCACCTTGACGGTCTCTGACTTGCCGCGTGGCACGCTGATACGCTCGAATCCGCGCAACTGCTTGACAGGCATATAGGTGCCGGTATCGGGATATTTCACATACACCTGCGCCACCTCGTCGCCGTCGCGCTTGCCGGTGTTGCGCACCTTGAAGCTGACGTCAACGCCGTCGGCAGTTGTATCTACCTTGAGGTCGCTGTATTTGAACTTGGTATAGCTCAGTCCGTAGCCGAATTCATACAACGGCTTGCCCGTGAAATACTGGTACGTGCGGCCCGGACCGTTGGTGAGCGAATAGTCGTCGAATGCAGGCAGGTCGTCCATCGAGCGGTAGAACGTCAAAGGCAGACGTCCGGCGGGATTATATTTGCCGAACAAAGCCTCGGCCACCGCGTTGCCACCCTGTTCGCCGGGATACCATGCATAAAGTATGGCGGGAATATTCTCGTCCATCCAGTTGATGGCAACGGAACTGCCGGCCACCATGACAACCACCGTGTTGGGATTTATTTTGTAGATTTCCTTGATAAACTCCTGCTGGTCGGCGGGCAGTTCAAGAGTATAACGGTCCTGACCCTCTCGTTCTATCGACTTGTCTATGCCCATCACGGCAACAGTGAGATCGGCCTCGGCAGCGGCTTTGCCTGCATCGCCATACAGTTCGATTCGGTCGGTGCTGTCGAGTATCGGAGCACGCCAGAACAGACGTGCGAAGCAGTCGCCACCGCCGTCATAATACTCAACCTTAAGGACATAGCTTTTGCCGGCTTCGAGATTGACGGTGACATCGTCGGCCGTCGCGGGGCGGCTCACCCATGAGTCAATGAGTTTCTTTCCGTCTACCCACACGCGGCAGCCGTCATCCGATTTCATCGAAAGCACATAGTCGCCGCTTACTGTCGGACGCAGTTTGCCCGTCCATCTTACCGACATAGGCTGTGACCACGCGGGATCCGGCGGCTGGCAGGAAGGGTCATAATATATTTCCTCATCGGTACGCACTACCGCAGGCGTTCCTTCGAGATTATCGTTGGCATAATATTCAGCCTTCAGTCCGCCGGGGAAGAAATCTTTTGAAATCGGCTCATAACCGGCGGCAAGCGACACCCACGGTGCGTGGATGATTTCCACCTCGTCGCCGACGAGATTCCGGATACCCTGAAGCACCGATACCGGCTCATTGACAGGTGTGCCGCTATAGTCGCCAAACTCGCATCTGTCGGCATTGAGCCCCACCACGGCTATTTTTTTCAGCTTTCGGGCATTGAGCGGAAGCATATTCTTCTCGTTCTTCAGCAGCACGAGACTCTGGCGTGCCACCTCAAGCGCAAGCTCCTGATGCTCCTTGCAGCCTACCTTGTCGGGCGAGATGCTGTTGTAGGGGTTGAGTTGAGGGTCGTCAAAGAGGCCGAGCAGCATGCGCCCGCGCAGTATATGATAGGCTACGGAATCAATTTCGGCATCGGTCACGCGGTAGTCCTTGTAGGCCTTGATAAGCGGTTCGGAATACACGTTGTCGGCGCACTCTATGTCATTGCCGGCTTTCATCATCAGCACGGCGGCGGTCTCATAATCGCGCACGAACTTGTGCTGCGTCACCATCCATTGCGGCGCGCTGCAGTCGGTCACCACATAGCCCTGGAAGCCCCAGTCGCCGCGGAGCACTTTCTGTATCAGGTAATGGTTGACCGTGCAGGGCACGCCGTTGACGGCGTTGTAGGCGGTCATGATTGACTGTGCCTTACCCTCCTTTATGCACCGCTCGAACGACGGCAGATAGTATTCGCGCAAATCGCGCTCCGAAATCACGGCGTTGCACGACGCGCGGTTGTGCTCCTCGTTGTTGGCCGCGAAGTGCTTGGGTGTGGCCACCGCCTTGAGGTAGCGCGGATGGTCGCCCTGCAGTCCTTTGACAAACTCGGTGCCGATACGGCCTGTCAGATACGGGTCCTCGCCGTAGGTCTCGGGGGTGCGTCCCCAGCGTGGGTCACGCGCCATATTGACGGTAGGCGACCAGAATGTCAGCAGGTCGCTCGACCCGTCGTGCTGCCGCTTACCGAGCCCGAGCGCGTTCCACTTGCCGCGGGCTTCGTCGGAGATGGCTGTCGACATTCTTTTTATCAAGGCGGGATTCCATGTCGCCGCCATGCCTATTGCCTGCGGGAACACAGTGAATTTACCGGGACGCACGATACCATGCAACGCCTCGTTGCCGTGATAAAACTTGTCGATGCCAAGGCGCGGTATGCCCGGCGAGTTATGCGTCATAAGCGACACCTTCTCCTCGAGCGTAAGCCGCGAGAGCAGGTCGTTGACTCGTTCGTGGATCGGAGCGGAGGGGTCTTTGTAGACCTCCGGCGCCTGAGCCTGCGCAAGGCCGTTAGCCGCCAGACTCAATAGCCCGGCTAATATCAGTTTCTGTATTTTCATCGGATTTACTTGGTTATCAATAATATAATGTATTGAACGACTTTGGTTGCAAGGAGACTGTCAGATACTTGTCTCCATTCCTGAGAGTCATTTCCTTGGGCGTGTCCCTGCGGTTCACGGCCACTATCACCTCCTTACCGTCAGGATTGGCAAAGGCAAGCGTATCGTCATCGGCACCCTCAAGCTCCACACGGCTCGCGCCGGGCTCTACATATCTCGCCAGATGCTTCATCAGATAATACTCGGGGTGATACGTCACCTCAAGAGTCCTTGGATTGACTGAAATCAGCGCATTCTGCTTCCAGCCCCACGGACTGACGCCCGTATCGTCAAGCACCATGTTCCAGTACGTGAAGTTGCGCGCGCCGTTGCGCAGATAATGGCTTATCTGCCACCACGTATGCTCGGCGGCGCCCCAGTCGTTGCTGCCGTTGCCGCACTCGGCCTCGGTATGCATCATCTTCAGGTGAGGGTACTCTTTGCTGATATAAGGGATTGCACCCTTGCCGTCCCACTGGAAACCTGCCCCCTTGAAATAACGTGCCGCTTCGGGGTCGTCAAGCGCCGTACGGGTATAGGCCGGATTGTCACGGTTGATAGTGCCGAATATGATTTCGGTGTCTATGCTGTCCTTCTCGAACTGAGGTCCGAGGAAACGACCCACAAAGTAAGCCAAATCCTCCGGTCGCCACGGACAGCTCGGGAATATATGGTTGGAACACGGCTCGTTCTGTATGCATATATTTTCGATATGCACTCCCTCCTTCTCGTAAGCCTTGCAGAATTTCGCGAAATAGAGCGCGTAAGCTTTCAGATAGCCCTCCTGCATCTTGAAGCCCGTGGTAGGCAGTTCGAGGTGGCGTTCGCGCTGCAGTCCGTTATGGTTGACTGCGCCATTGTCATACCCGCTGGCATAGCTGTTGTTGGTCTTCATCCACCCGGGCGGACTCCACGGCGAAGCCCACATCTTAAGCCCGGGATTGATTTTCTGCGCCTCCTTGATATAGCGCAACAGTATGTGGCGGTCGCGCGCAATAGAGAAATTCACCATGTCGAAGTCGTCGATGACATCGTTTAGCGAGTAGAAATTCATCCCGTAGTCACTCGCGCCTATAGGCATGCGGCAGTAATTGAAGCGTGCGCCCTCCTCGCCGAACAGATCCGCCATTATCGCCTGACGCTGTTCCGGCTCAAGGTAGCATAGCATGTCCCAGCCTATTTCATTGAATGTCCCCCCGATACCGTCAATCGTCTGCGCGGTATTTTCCGTCACGGTGACGACGGGTATATTTCCCTCGGGAGCCTTTTCACTCCATTTTATATTCTTCACCTGCTTCCACGGAGCCTTGTCGGTGGTGGTGTACATCTCCACTTTCTGCGCTGATGCGAGACTGCATACCGCCATCGCTATCATAGCGGCTGTACTTAGCTTTTTCATGTAATACATCTGTTGGTTGATTTGCAGTTACTTCTGTTAGCGATTACTCAGTGATTAAAAGCGTATTGAACGATTTTGGCTGTAACGAGAGGTTCATGACGCAGTCGCAACCGAGCGATACCGACATGTTGCGCACCGTCTCGTCGGGATTGAACACCACAATGACACGCGAACCGTCCTCATTCTCAAATGCAGAAAGGTTATAATTGTTTCCAAGCGTGATAAGTCGTTTCGCTCCCGGCTGCACATAGCGGCTGAAATGCTTCATAAGCCAGTACTCGGGTGTGAATGTGGCCTTTTTTGATTTGGTGTCGACCACGACCATGGCGTTCTGTTTCCAGCCCCACGAACTGCGGCAGTCATCGCCGAGCACCATGTTGAAATACATGTACATGCCGGCACCGTCCTCGATATATTTTTTCATCAGCCAGTAGGTGTGTTCGGCCGCGCCCCAGTCGTTGCTGCCGTCACCGCATTCGTTTTCAGTCTGTATGATAGGCAGATGGGGATATGTCTCCGATATTTTCTTCACTATATCCTTTCCTTCCCACTGCACGCCTACACCTTTGATGTATCGGCTCATCGCCTCGTCCGACAGCATCGTCTCCACGTGGTCGAAGCGGTCGGTATTGAGCGTGCCGAGCCACAATTCCACGTCGGGGTGCGTCGCCTCGAACTCAGGACCGAGGTAGCTCCCTACAAACTTTGTCATCCCCGCCGGAGTCCATGAGCAGTTGGGCCAGATATTGAACGTATACGGCTCGTTCTGGAACTGGAGCATGAATATGTCTATCCCCTCCTTCTTGTATTCGGTGACGTAGCGTGACAGATATTTGCTGTAAGTCGTCAGATATTCCGGCTCAAGTATCATCTGGTCGTTGCCGGTCGGCACCTCCTTCGACGGGTCGAGGCCGTTTATCGCGTCGGCACGGTTGGAGTAGTGGCCGTTGGTCTTCATCCACTGCGGGGCGCTCCAGGGCGACGCCCAGATGCGCAGCGACGGATTTATGGCAAGCGCCTCCTTGATATAAGGTATCAGGTATTTTTTATCATGTTTTATTGAGAACTTACGCAACCCGAAGTCGCCCGGTGTCTCGTCGTAGCTGTACCATTCGGTGGCAAAGTCGTTGGCGCCGACAGGAGTGCGGCACACACTGAAATTCAGGCCGTTCTCTCTGTCAAACAGCATTTCCATCACCCGTTGGCGCTCATCTTTCCCGAGGCTTTTCAATGCCTTGCCCCCCAACTCATTGAAACAGCCCCCGAATCCCTGCATGGTCTGCGCGCCGTAGCGTGTCACCATCACGTCATGACTGACCGTATTGTCGTATTCCGCCAGTTCGATGCTGCCGCAGTCGACCCACTGCCCGGCGGGAGTGGAACTTATCAGCCGCACATCGGCCGCCTCCGCCGCAAAGGCGGCTGTCACTAACGTCATCGCGGCAGTTATTTTTTTCATTGCAATCATAGTGTTGTCTTTTTCCCTTAAAAAATAGAAGTATTATTACCGGTCTTTTCCACATCCCCAGTCGGTATGGCGTCCGGTCATTTTCAATTTTATTTTTGCACCGTTTCTGATTTCATCGTGCGAGAACCACGGTTCGCTGAGTTCACGCCCGTCAATCGTGGCCGCGCCGATATACTTGCAGTCGTCCGAACTGCCCGGAGCCTCGATGACAAGCTCCTTGCCGTTTTCCATGCGCAGTTTCACTTTCGTGAAAAACGGGGTGCCTACAGTATATACTCCCGAGCCGGGGGTGACGGGATAGAATCCCATCATCGAGAACACCACGAACGACGACAGTCCGCCTCCGTCCTCATCGCCCGGCATACCCATCACGTCGGGACGGAACCACTGCCGTATCAGCTGCCGCACACGGCGCTGCGTGCGCCACGGCTCGCCGGCATAGTTGTAGAGATACGGTATATGCATCGACGGCTCGTTGCCCATGGTGAACTGTCCCACATTGCCTGTCTGATCGGGCAGCACGCTGTAAAATTCATACTTGCTCCTGCCGAGCCATTCATTGAACGTATCGTCAAGATTGGCGATAAACTTCCTCTCGCCTCCCATCAGCTCTATAAGCCCGGGAATGTCGTGCTGGCAGTCCCAGCGGTAGGTCCAGCCGTTGTTTTCGTCGTAGTAGTCGCGCGCTCCGATACCACCCGAGAATTTGTAGTCGAACGGCTCGATGAAATTGCCTGCGCTGTCCTTGGGGTGGAAAAACGATGTGGCGTGATTGAACAGGTTGCGGTAGTTCTTCGAACGTCCGGCATAGTATCCGGCCTCGGCGTCGAGTCCGAGACGTGCGGCCATAACCGAAAGGCACCAGTCGTCGTAGGCCGTACCGAGCGTCACGGCCACAGCCTGACGCTTCTCCCAGCCGTCAACCTCGTCGAGATACTCCCCCTCGCCCGGACGCAGTGCGGGGATATAACCGTGCTCTCGGTAAAATCTGTTGAGATAGCCCGCTTTGCTGTTGCGCCACGGCGCAAGCGTCTTGTCCTCCACTGCCGCTTTGCCGTAACGGTAGCCCTCGGCGAAATCGACACCTTTGACGCCCTTGACCATTGCGTCGGCCATCGAGGCCACGCCGTGGTTGCAGTTCATGCGGTGGGAGTCGCCGCTGACGGCGGGGAACGTCGGAAGCCACTTCTGCTCCGACTGCCGCGCGTAGTCGATCAGCGAATTGAGCATGTCGGCCTCCCGGCTTTCCGACAGGAGTATGCGCAGCGGGTGAGTTGCACGATAGGTGTCCCAGAGCCAGTCGTCGGTATAATGGTGGGCGCCTTCATGCACCCGACGGTCGGCAGGGCTGAAATAGCGTCCGTATTCGGCTATGTCGACCGGACGCTCGTAGCAGCGGTAGAGTGACGTGTAGAACACCTCTTTGTCGGCCTCCGTACCCCCCTCGACCATGATTTTGCCGAGCTCATCGTTCCATTCGGAGCGCGCCTGCGCCTTGACTTTGTCAAAACTCAAGCCGCCGACCTCGCGTTTCATGTTCTCGCGGGCCTGAGCCGCGTCGATATACGACACGCCGTAGCGCATCTCGACGGGCAGCGTGGAGTCAAACGTCATCACAGCGCATGCCTCGTCACCGCTGCCTGCAGTCCGGTCGCTCATGCTGCCCCCGGCGAGCACCCCCGACCTGACCGGCACGCGGTCGACCTCGGCATAGATGTAGACTTTAATCCCGCCCCATGAGTACTGGTAGCCGCTCATGCTGCGTCCGTCAATGTTCATCTCGCCGTTGCGGGCATTGAGTATCAGGGTCATGTCGCCCCCCTCGGGATCGGGCGACAGACGGTAGACGGCCGAGTGCGCGGCCGGAGTGAACTCGGCGCGTATGTTCTGGCCGTCGATGTCGGTTGCGTAGTAGTAAGGAGTGATTTCCTCGTTGTCGTAATCGGTGACAATGGAGTAAGGAAGCGTGTCGTCAGCACCGGAACTTTGCGTGGCCGACAGGTTGAATGCCTGGCATTCGCGGTGGTTGACAACCAACAGCGGAAGCCCGTTGACCCTGCTCTCCGTATACGACCCCCTCACGGGATACACCCTCATCATGCCGTTGGGCAGGTGGACGGTGGGAAACGTAGGCATCAGCAAATGGCTGATATTGCCCATATACGGGTTTACATAATCTACCGGTGTCTTTGCGGCAAAGGCACTCCCGGCCACAAAGGCCGACAGCAGCAATGACGCGACACCTGACTTCATGGTTCTCTTTCTGTCAGTTGGCTTCATCTGCGATTTGATATGTCAGGTTTGTATTAATAATTAAAGCACAAAATTAAATTATAATTGTTAAATATTTCGCTTAATTTTACAAATTAATATTTAAAAACATATCATTTGTGTTGTACCCTGTAGGTACGCTATTTATCGCTGTTTACTTCAGCTGAGTTGAGTGGAGCGGGGGCGTCCCGCCCCCGTGCTATTATTTTAAGTTACAAAAGTTACCACGGGGGCGGGACGCCCCCGCTCCACTCCATGCTCCTTAAGTAAATCGCGTCCCTACAAGGTCAATCCGGTCTATTGCTCCGCAATCACTTTTCAAGCTGTTCGGGCTTGAGGGTATTGGTCTCCTCCATCGTCACCCAGCATGTCTCCGTTGTGCCGTTGTATGTGACGGTATCCTTATAGCGGTAGTTCATGTACAGCATGAGCCAACCCTTCTCGTTGTACTCCCAGCAGTTGCTTTCGGGATTGTCGAGCTGCTCCACCTCGATGCTGCCGTAAGGCTCGATGCTGACAGTATGGTCGTCGTTAAGCGTCACTGTCATCGCATAAGTGTCGATTTCCTCGAGCGTCACGTTGTTGGGCACATAGGAGTGCGTGCCGGCAAACATTCTTACTTGATTCTTCGACAAGGGCGCAACGACGCGCGTCACTGAGATACCGCTCGCATTGTCACCCGCCGCAAGCCCCAGAGTCTCCACACCGGTCATCTGGTAATAGGTGGTGTGTTCCATCGTGGCGAACTTATTGGCAAGTACCACACGGTACAGCACTTTGTCCTTGTCGGGGTTGACACGGTGGTCGCTCACCGACTTGATGCGCATCGGGATGATGTAGGTCGAGTCGGGCGACAGTCCGTCGGGATTCACTTTTATAGGTATGAGCGAATAATAGTCGGGGCTGTTGGCACTGAGCACCGTGCTGTAGCTTTCGATGGTGTAGTGCGCCGGATCGAGCAGACGTGCGTAGCGCGACTCGTCGAGGTCGAAGTTGATATAGTTGTAGTCGTCGAGCACCTGCTGGTACGGCTCGACCTCCACCTTCACGTCCTGCGTGATGTGCTCGGTGCCACCGCAATATATGGTGAGATATCCGTCGGAAGTCTCGCCGAGCTGGTGCACGCTCGAGAATATATGGTCATTGTCGCTCAGCACATAGATGACTTTCTCATAGAGTTCACCCTTGAACTGGTCGTTTTCGTCGCATGCGGTCATCATGGCCGCAGCTGCCATCACTGGTATTATATAATATTTTATCTTCATGATAAGTTGATATTTTTAAGTTAGTATCCGGCAGTGTGAGATTACCATCCGGGGTTCTGGTCGAGCAGTCTCGATTTCCTGATTTCGTCGCGGTGTATCGGCAGGAACACCATCTTCTTGTCGCATACACGGTTGCGGTAGTCGGCATGGTTGACAACCGTGCGCGAGTAGAATCCGTTGGCGGCAGCCTCGACATTCATGCCGGTGATGGGAAGGCTTTCCTCCTGCTCGAGGGTGCCCCAGCGGCGCAGGTCGTAGAAACGGCGTCCCTCGGCGAAGAACTCGATGAAACGCTCGTGGCGTATCTGTTTCTCAAATGACTCCTCGTCGTTGTATTCGTCGGCTTCGATTGCCGGCTGGCCTGAGCGGAAACGTATCTGGTTGAAATAGAACACGGCGTCGTCAAGATCGGATGCCCTTGAGAGCGTGTAGGTCTGTCCCGAGGGGAGCTCCACGGTATGCGTGCCGGTCAGATGGTTGACAGCCTCGGCATACGACAGCAGTATCTCGGCGTAGCGTATGATGGGGAATGTTTTGCCCGTGCGTGTCGAGCCGTCGCCGTTATACCAGTTGTCCTCCGGATGTACATATTTCTTGAGCACATATCCGGTGGCACAGTAGTTGCGGGGTTCTGCAATTGCCTTGTCCTTGCCTGCGTTGCCTCCGTTGTAGTACCATACGGTCTGCTGGCGGAAGTTATTGTTGTTGCACGATGTTGCAGGCCAGTAGCAGCCGTTGTAGCCCACGCAGGCGTAGAAACGCATCTCGCGGTTTACATACATGTTGTAGGTGCCGCGCAGTATTCGGTAGCCCGAGAAGTATGAGAGCACACGCGAGTTGCCCGTCTCGGAGTATTCGCCCGTCTGGCGCGCTTCCTCTATGGTCTTGCCGTCGCGCATGCGGTACTCGTCGACCACCTTCTGAGGCACGCACATACTGTTGTATCCGCCCATATAGATGGGGAACGACTGGCGGGTGAATTCCTGTATCGAGCCTGACTGCTTGCCCCAGATAAGCTCCTTGTTCTGCACGGCGTAGGTGGTGCCGTTGAACATGTTGGCATACGATTTCAGCGGGTCGATGTCGCCTGCGCCGTAGGGGAACGCGGCGTCCGACACGGTAGCGGGCAGCGCGGGAGTGGCGGCGGTGGCGTCACCGGCGTCGGCCGATACGCGCTCTACGGTATGTATCTGATACCGGTTCATGTCAATGACACGGCAGCATGCGGCGGCAGCGAGAGCCCATTTACGCTCGTCGTAAGTCTGGCTCACGTAGGGAGTACCGTCGGTAGAACGGTTCCAGCCGGCGAAATAGCGGGTGGCCGAAGGACCGCCGTTGAACGAGGGCGATGCCGCATGCAGACGCACGCGGGCTATGATTGCGTAGGCGGCGCCACGGGTCGGACGGCCGAAGTTGGCTATGTCGACATCGGCGGGTATGAACTGGGCGGCAGTCTCAAGCTCGTCGCAGATATAATCGACGGTTTCGTCGAACGTGGCGCGCGAACGTGCGTAGTAGCTTGCCTCCTCGTTGTTGTCGAGAATATCGTCGCCGAGTATCACGGCGGGGCCGTAGTTCATCAGGATGATGTAATAGGAATATCCGCGGAGGAAGTGAGCGTAGCCCACAATCTCGGAGCGCTGCACGGTCGAGAGGTCCTTGCACTCGTTGATGCGCGCCAGGATGGTGTTGGCCTTGCGGATAGCCTTGTAGCAGCTGGGCCACGAGTTCATGCCGCGCAGGTCGGCGGGCGACACGAGTCCGAGTGTCAGCGCCTTGCCGTGGAACAGTCCGTAGTCGTTGAGAGTGAATATCTCGTCGGTCCCGGTCTCGCCCGGCATCACGTCGTTGCCGAAGATAGCGCTCTCGTCGGGAAGCTCTCCGGCTGCTCCCCACAGGTATTTCTCAAGATACTGGCGGCTGACGAACACTGAGTCATACTTCAGCGTATCGTCGAAATAGCCGTCGACATCAAGGTAGTTGCACGAAGGAGTGAACAGGCAGTATCCTGCCACTGCTAACGGTATTAATGCTTTATATAGTTTCATCGTATTCACGGATTAGAAGTTGACATAGAGTTGGAGCGAGAAAGTGCGGGGTATCGGGTATGCGCCGCCGTTGTATTCCGACTGCTCGGGGTCCCAGAGCTTCACGGGACTCCATACGGCCACGTTGTTGACAACGAACTGCAGGTCCATCGAGCTGAGGCCGAGCGAACGGAGGAATTTGCCGGGAAGCACGTGGTAGTTGAGGTTGATTTCCTGCAGGCGCAGGTAGCGGGCATTGGTGTGCCAGAAGGTTGAGAGCTGGTTGTTGTTCTCGTTGCGGCCGTAGCTCAGACGGGGATAGAGGGCGTTGGGATTCTCGGTCGACGGGTCGCCTGAATAGGAGGCGGGGGTCCATCGGTTGCGCTGGTCGGCCACCTGCTGGAGCACGTTGCCGGTCGAACCGTTGTAGAACGGGATATAGCCTTCGCCGCCCGATGTGCCGTTGACGTAGTAGTAGTCGGTGTTGCCCGTACCCTTGAACATGATGCCGAGAGTAAGGTTTTTCCAGCGTACCTCGCCGCCGAAGCCGTACATCAGCTTGGGATAATTGGGGTAAGAGAGGGGCACGCGGTCGTTGTCGTCGACTACGCCGTCGCCGTTGACATCCTTATACTTGATGTCGCCGGCCATGTATGTGCCGAATGTCTGTTTCGGGCTTTGCTTCACGTCGAGCTCGTCGCGGAAAAGTCCGAGCGAGATGAGGCCGCGGAATGCGTTGTTGACAAAGCCTGTGTAGTTCTGGTAGGGGTAAGGCTGCTCGGCCTGCTCCCAGTTCTCGACCTTGTTGGCAGAGTAGGTGAAGTTGCCTCGCACGGTCACCGACCAGTCTTTGCCGAACGACTGCGAGAACGATATGTTGCCGTCGGCGCCGTAGCTCTTCATGCGGCCGACGTTGCCGAAAGGCATCGATACGAGACCCGCGTAGTCGGGTATCTGGGTGCGGCGCTGGTAGATACCGTCGCGGCGGTCCTGGAAGAAGTCGACAACGAAATCGATTTTGTTGTCCCACAGACGTCCTTCGATACCGACATCAAACTTCTTGGCCTTCTCCCACTGCAGGTTGTTGGCGCCAACGCGTTCTTCGGTGATGTAGCCCACGTTGCTGCCCCAGCCTCCGCCGGAGTTGTTGTTGGTCATGAGTGTCAGGTAGGGGAAGCGCTCGTCGGTCAGTCGGTCGTTACCTACGAGACCATACGAACCGCGTATCTTCAGGAAGTTGAGCCAGGGGAGATTGTCGGCCAGCCATTTGTACTGGGTGGGCACCCAGCCGGCTGCCACCGAGGGGAAGAAACCGAAGCGGTGTCCCTTCTGGAAGTTCTCCGAGCCGGTGTAACCGAAGTTGGCGTCAATGAAATATGTATCGTCGAAACCGTAGGTCAGTCGGCTTGACACACCCTGATAGCGGATAGGAATTGCATACATGCTCCGCAGCGATTCGGGCTTGCTGTCGATGTTGCCGTCCATGGTCTGCTGGCTGCTCATGTAGTAGTACACAAGGGCGCCTACACGGTGCTTCTGGGCGAAGAGGCGGTCCCATGTTGCGGTACCTTCGAAGTGTATCTTGTAATACTGCGCGTCGGCATGGTTGTAGGTGGCAGTCTGCGCGTCAACTCGTTTTACCAGGGCAAGCTCGCCGGTATATTTTCGAGTGGAGGCGTAGTACATCTCGGGAAGGACGTGGCGGATTTCGCGGAGGTCGGATTCGTTGTCATACGCGCCCTGAAGTCTCACCTTGAGGCCTTCGGTAATCATCGAGAGGTCCTGTTTGAGTTCGAGGGTGGCTTTGCCGCGGTAGTGGCGTATTTTTGTCATACCGGTGTGGTTGAGCATCACGTAGGGCGAATATGCGTTGTTGGTGCCGTAGGCGGGCAGCTCGCCCGACGAATAACGGGTAGGTATGGTTATCGGGGTCAGGTTGCGGCAGGTGTGCCAAAGTGCGTCGGTGTTGGCGTTGCCCGGCTCGCTCTTTTCGGAGATGAAACCGTCGGCGCCGAAATAGAGCTGCGTGGTCTTTGTCAGATTGATGTCAAGGTTGGCGCGGTAGTTGAATGTCTGGTAGCCTACATGTGTCGAGTATTTCGACGATTTGTCCTGCTTGTAGGCGGCGCTTTCATTCTTGTAGCCGAGCGAGAGGAAGTAGCGGGCGAGAGAGCCGCCGCCGCGTGCGTTGACGTAATATGTCTGGGTGAGCGAATTGTCATGGAGGATTTCGTCACGCCAGTTGACATCGGGATAGAGGTCGGGGTCAAGATGGTTCTTGATGAGCGAAAGCTCTATGTCGGAATAGAGAGGGCTGTTGCCGCGCACTGCAAGCGCTTCGTTGGCAAGGCGTGCATAGTCGTAGGAGTTGACGAACTGCGGCATGCGCGTCAGGTGCGAAATCGAGAAGTCGACACGTCCTGTCACCTGCAGCTTGTCGGCAGTACCGCGTTTGGTGGTCACGAGCACGACGCCGTTGGCACCGCGCACACCGTAGACCGCCGTGGCCGATGCGTCCTTAAGCACCGAGAAGCTCTCGATGTCGGCGGGGTCGAGTTCGCTCAGGTTGCCTTCGAGGCCGTCGATGAGCACAAGAGCGCTCGAATTGGCGCCGAATGTGCCGATACCGCGTATCCAGAAGTCGGAGATGTTCTTTCCCGGCTCACCGCTCTTCTGTATTGAGATTACGCCGGGGACACGGCCGCCGAGCATGTTCTGAAGGTTGGTGGCGGGAGTCTGCAGCTCGTCGACATTGACTGAAGTCACGGCACCGACCACCGAAATCTTGCGCTGTGTGCCGAGACCCACTACCACTGCCTCGTCGAGCATCTGGCTCGAAGGCTCCATGTGTATGGTAAGCGGTCCTGTCACTTCGTCGACATCAAACTGCTGCGTAGTGTAGCCAAGGCATGATACCACGAGTACATCCTTTTTCTGCACTTTGATTGAGAAGTTACCGTCGATGTCGGTAGTGATACCCACACCCGGGCGGTCTTTCGGCTGAATTACCACACCGGGGAACGGGTCGTTGAGCTCGTCATAGACCGTTCCGGTCACTGTCACGTCCTGTGCCATGGCGCCAATCGCCATAAACAGGCATGTTATGAAGAATATTATCCTTTTATCCATTGCTGTTGGTTTTTGTCAGGTTTGTTATTCGATGGCAAGACGGCGTATGCACTGGTTTTCATGGTCGCCGATATAAATAATTCCGTCTTTGTTGATACATACTCCGTAGGGACGGTTGAAGAGGGCCTCCTCGGGGCTTCCGTCCTGATAGCCTGCCTCGCCGGGTATGCCGATTACGGTGCTTACCTTTCCGTCGGGCGTCACCTTGCGTATGCAGTGGTTGTCGGTGTCGGCTATGTACATGTCGTCGTTCTCGTCAAGGATAAGCTGACGCGGATTGTTGAACATGGCCGACGCTCCGTTGCCGTCGATATAGCCCGACTGCGACGATATACCGGCTATGAGCGTATGTTTGCCGGTCAGTATGTCGTAGGAATAGATGCAGTGGTTGTTGGTATATGCGAGATACAGCATGGTGGGGTTCTTGGTGCTGAATGTCATGTAGGAGTCGCTGCCGCTCATCAGGCCGTTGTCTACCTGTGTGGTCAGTCCGGATTCCGGGTCGAAACGGTAGAGGATACCGTTCTTGGCGCGCACATACATGTAGCCGTCATACTTGCACATCGCGAACGAGTGCTTGAAGTCGAATGTCAGCGTCTGGCCGGTATTGGGCTTGAGCGACTGTTTCATCGGGCTCCACATGTTCTCTGACGACATTGTCCAGTACTCCAGTCCGTTGTCGGTAGGGATGTACACGGTCTTGCCGTCGTCGAGCATACAGGGCTGATTGAGAGGCGCTCCGGTGTCGGGGATAAGGATTTTGCTGAAATCCTCATCCTCGTTGACCATCATGACCTTGTTATTGTTGTAATAGCTGTTGCGGTTACGCAGCGACGCGAAAATATTGTTGTCGTTGTCGACCGCGAGATAGGTCACGGGGGGCATCGAGGTCTGCGCCAGGTTGCCGGTGACGGGATCGTCGGGAGCGTCTTTCATGCCGCACACCGTAGTAACTACGGTCTGTATCTGGTATTTGAACGTGACCGGATATTCCACACGGCGTCCGTCGACAACAACCGCCACCTTGCAGTCTATGATATTGTCGGCATCGCCTTCGCCCGGCTTGCGCGGACAGATGGCGTAAATCTGGTCGCCGACAGAGCTTACCACCGCAGCAGGATGCTCATTGACAAGTACCTGGATTTTGGAAACATCGGTCCCGAAATTCGAACCGTTGAGTATCAGTTTGGTAGCCACGCCACCCTCCGTTGGATAGTAGTCGGTGAGCTCTACCGGTGCCGACGGGTCATATTCCGTCTTCGGTTTGTCGTCGTCACCACACGATTGCAGTCCCGCCATCATTGCCATGAGGCCGACCGCAACCGACAGTCTGTAATAGCTAAGTTTTTTCATTATGGTAATAGGTTGGTTTATTTTATATCAGTTTGTATCGTGGTTCGGAGTTCTCCGAGCACTCTGAGTCCTCTGAGAGCTCCGAGTTCTCGGAGTTCTTTGATTGCTCACTTCTTGTAGAGCCTGTACAGTTTGGCCTGGTTGTAGGGAAGCTCGTATTTAAGCCCGCGGGAATCGATTTCAACGTTTTTGTTGAACCATATCTCCTTGCTGCGGTCCATATCCACTTTGCCGGCGTCGATACCGAGCGTCGACAGGTCGAGCCAACCGCTCTTGGTGGCCTCCTCGTAGTTGAAATAGGCTATATACCAGGAGTCGTCGGTCTCGAGATAGAACAGGTCTATCGAATTGTTCCTGCCGTGAAGCAGGTGCCCGTAGGCGGGACGGAACGAACGGCCGAGGTTGATGGCCTCGTTTATCTCGGGATTGGTGAAATATTTTTTCGCCTTCTCCTGCGATGCCGCAGTGCCTATATAGTTGCCGGCGGTCGAAAGGTTGTCGCCCATCATGCAGTAGCCGGTGCACACGCCCGATGTCATTCGCGACATGTTCTCCGCGTCGCTGCGGTCGCCCATCACAAGGTGGTCGGGGTCGTTGTAGCTGTACACGCGGTCGAGCCACCACCCGAACGACAGGCTGTTCATCATATAGCTCGTGTGCCACATCTCGCCCCATGCGTCGCAGCTGATACGGCGTGCGTTGGCATACTGCGCGGGAAACAGCGGGGAGATTGACAGCACGATGAACATATCGTCGCCGCAACGTTCGGCGAAATGCTTCATGCCGTAGTTGTAGGCCTGTATGCCGGTGGTTATCTCCTTGTTGTAGAAACCGTCGGCCTCGCAGCTGCCGTGGTTGAGGAAGTCGAGCTTTATATATTTGATACCCATCGCTTTGAAACGGTCGATCTGGTAGTTCATCAGCGAAAGTGTACCCGGGTGGGTCGGATCAAGGCGGCTTGTTTTCTTGCCGTTGACATAAAGCAGGGCATCGCCGTAGTAATATCCGTTGTTGCCCTCAATCGGATCGGTGTCGCTGTGCGTCCAGTTGGAGAAAGGAGTGGTATATATACCCGGAATCTGGCCGTTGGCGCGGCAACGGTTGCAGAAATCCTCAAGCTCATCCCAGTTGAGATTACCCCAATATGAGTCAAGACCTATAAACACCACATTATCAGGGGCAAAGTTGCCGTGTCCCTGGATATTTTCCTTCACGAAATCGGATACCGACAGCACCCCTTCGTAGTTGACATGCGTGGCCATTCCGCCCCAGCTGTTCCAGCCGAACGGTGTCGGACCGTTCCAGGGACGTTTTGGAGCATATACATTGTTGATTTCACCGTAGGTCTCCATACCGGTGCGCCAGTCGTCGAAAAGCCCGACAAGGAAACGTGCCGATTTAACCTCAGTGCCGCTCAGGCTGCCATGCTCTATGAGCACTCCTTCATACTCGTCGCGGGTGGCCGAATGGGTCACGCCGCTGAAGCACTCCAGTCGCGATATATAGCTCTGTGTCATGGGGCTTCCGGTCACTCTTACAGCCGACTTCCAGTTGTCGTGCTCCACCGACCCCACCACAAGCCCTTTCTGGGTGTTGCCGTTGAATATCGAAGTGACCTCAAACGAAATCGAGTCGCGCGGTATGCGGCCGATAGCGGCCTTGTCCTGCGCCGTGCAGCCGAGCGTGTGCGAGCCGTAGGTGACAAATCCGTCGTTGTCAAACGGCACCGTGAGGAAGCGGTTGCTGTTGTCGGCGGGGAGAAACAGATTATGCTCCGTGGTATAGACCGGAGCTATATAGTTCGATTTTATCTTTGAGTCCGATTTCAGTGTCACCTCGGTCAGGAAGTAATCCCTGTCGGCAAACATGAAGAATGTCTGGTCGACCGCAGGCATTCCTCCGCCGGTAGTATAACTGATGGTATAGGCATGTGCGTCACCCGCCTTGTCGGCCACCGCCGTGTCACTGATGCTTGCCGCCGTATAGTCCGACGTGTCATACACCTCGCCGTTGTACTTGAAGCGCACCGACACTCCCGAGAGCACGTCGCTGCCCTCTTTGGCAAAAGTCACTTTCTTGCTGTCAGGGTCAAGACTGATGGCCCATTTGCCGCATTCGATTTTTTCGGCCTGCGCCGTCTGCACGGCACCCGAAGCAATCACGACAACCGCGGCTGTGAGCGTCTTTAGTTTTCCGATATTTGTACTCATGGCAGGTATGGTATTCTGATGATGGTTTGTTGGTACAGATTTGTCAGCTCTGTTTCGCAATATCCGGGATAAACCCGAAGGTATGCCCCGTCAATAATCTGGATAGCGTGAGCCGCTATTCACTGAGGCGTGCCCCGTTAATATTGATTAACGCAAATTTATCTTTTTAAACCACAACAGAGCCGAACTCGCATTCCAAAAAATAGCACAATGGTAGCGTACCGCCCGACAGCCATAAAATCGCAATCCCCTGACACACACATATTGCACGATAACCGGCAATAGCATAGAAAGGAGCGGGGGCGTCTCGCCCCCGTGGTATCCTTTCCCTGATTTCAGGAAATTACCACGGGGGCGAGACGCCCCCGCCCC